>Ga0182034_10002098_pt1 | contig 10043 bp, 6 predicted proteins | sample flu12Cox44000172_FD_125972 | JGI IMG/M metagenome (GOLD analysis project Ga0182034, IMG submission 125972) | Lab enrichment of tropical soil microbial communities from Luquillo Experimental Forest, Puerto Rico - flux4day.12C.oxic.44.000.172 | ecosystem: Environmental > Terrestrial > Soil >... | reverse complement strand
TCGAGCGGAATCGTGCGCGTCTTTGCGGACCTTCCTGGCGCCGACGCGCGTACCAGCACCGACGACGAGCACTTTCTGGGCTATTTCACACTGATGCCCAAGAATTCGACCGAAGCGGCCCGAGGAATCGAGCGGGCGAGCGCCACTCTGGACCTGACCGCCAAGAAACAACGTCTGGCAGGCAAAAGGGAAGTGACCTTAACCATTGTGGCGCTGGGACGCCCGTCTCTGCTCCCATCGGTCGCGCCAGGCTCGGCGTCAACTAAACCCACTTTTGGTCGCATCTACCTCTCGAAAGAATAGTGGGCGGAAGGCGCTGGCTGGCGACCGCGCGCGGCGCCGCAGTCGGGTTCACGGCTGCAACCCAATATTGTGCACGTCCAGCGTTCGTGCGGTCGCCCGGTCGAAGTTCGCAATCGCTTCCGCCGCGTCGGACCGCGCGCGCACTTCGCGGCTGCGGGCGTTGATCACCTCGGTCTGGCGTTGGAGCACCAGGAACACCGTCGACGTGCCGGCCTGTAACTGCCGCTGCTCGCTGGCATACTGCGTCTCGGCCGAGCGGCGGGCCACTACCGACGCTGCCAGCCGCGCTTCGGAAGAAACCACCACCTGCATAGAGTTGCGCACATCGGTTTCGACCGCTATCGCGACCTGGTCCTCGACCGCGCGCAGCCGTCGGCCTTCGGCAGCCGAGACGGCCATCTGCGCCTCCGCCGTGCGGTTGCGCAAGGGCAGGGAAACCTGGACGCCCACCTGCGCGGTCGGAAAATTGCCGCTCCACAGGTTGTGCAGCGACTGTCCGTAGCTGCCTGTCATCGCCAGAGGAGTGCCGCCTCCGGCACCGAAGGAAATCGGGGGCAGCGGCGGCATGCCGGCCCGCGCTCCCAGTTGATTCAGGTAATTGGTGATGGGGACGAACCCGGCTGTAAACGGATTCGGCCCCGGCGGCAGCGGGATCCCGGAGAGCCCCGAGGTGGTGAAGGTCGCGAACGCATCCACGCGGGGCTTGGCTGATTCCTGAGTGCGCCGCAGATCCAGTTGGTTGATAGCGAGGCTGAGCGCGCTCTCCGACAACTCCGGCCGCGAACTGAGCGCCTGGTGGATCGCTTCCTCGAGGCTCGGCAGCGTGGTTTCGGTTGCGGGCTGCGTCTCAGGAACCAGAGCTGCGCCCCACATCAGGTCATTGCGGTTCGAGAGCATCAGCGATTTCAGATTGTTTTCCGCTTGTGTCAGCGCCTGCTGCGCCAGAAACAGGTTCTGCTCGAAGGTCGCCACCTGCGTTTGCGCTGCCACCACGTCGATGGCAGACAGAATTCCTTGTTCCGCTTGCCGCCGGTTGCTCTCATATTGTTGCGCGGCCAGCCGCACGGCCTCGGTCTGGACGTCGTAGGCTTGCGACGCGTAGACCAGCTCCCAATACGTCTGAGTGGCCTGGGTCACCACTTCGATCACGCGCTGGCGAAGCTGCTGGGCGCTGAGTTGATCGTTTTTGCGGGCTGCTTGCAGCCGGTACCGGTTGTCGTCAAACCGCAGGCCGCGCCACAACGGCTGTGTTAGGTCCAGCCTGAGAGAGGTCGGATATTGCGGGTTCACCGTGACGAAGGTGCTGTTGCTCGCCTGCCGCGAATTGGTGAATGTCGCCGAATAACTGCCCCCGGTCCGGGGAATCAGGCCGCTCATCTGCGGTGCGCCATTCCACTCGGTCTGCACCAGTTGACCGTTGGGAGCACCCCCGATCAGCGTAGCCAGAGGCGTGACCGTTCGGCTGTGATACGTGCGGATCGCCATCAGGGGATCGTACGCGCCCTCGGCGCCGGTCACGTTATACGCGGCTTCCTGGCGGAGAATGCGCGAGATCTCCAAGTCGCGGTCGTTCTTCAGAACCCGCTCGATCGCTTCCTCCAGGCTGATCTTGGTCTCTCCCATGATGCCGATCCGAGGTGGGATCGGGATCTCGGTCAGTCGCTCGATGCGGGCCTCCGCCGGCGCTTGTCCGAACGCGGAGAGCGCCGAGGCTGCGATACATAGGCCAACCGCGCAGTAACGCACCATTTTTATGAGTTCCCTCCCGGCAGCGCCTGGCGCGCCACGGGCGTCTCGATGGGTTCGGGCCGTGCCCGTCTGGCCACTAGCGCGCGTACTCGGGCGAAGAAGCGTCCCATGCCGCCGACCGACAACGCCTGCCCCAGATCGTCCCACAGCGAGTAGAACACCGGGACCGCCAATAAGGTCAGCAGCAGGCAAAGCGTCTGGCCGCCCGCCACCAGCACGCCGATCGCCCGGTTCTGCTCGGCGCCGCTTCCGCCCGAAATCACTAGCGGCAGCATGCCGGCCACCAGCGCCATCGTGGTCATCAGGATGGGCCGCAGCCGGTCTCGGTTGGCCTGGATGATGGCCTCATAGAGCGGCATCCCCGAGGCGCGCAGGCCATTGGTATGGTCGATCTGAAGAATGGCGTTCTTTTTCACGATCCCGAACAGCAGCAATAGTCCCAAGCCCGAAAAAACATTCACCGACTGCCCTCCGATCAGCAGCGACACGATCCCGAACGGGATCGCCAGCGGCAGCGTCAGCAGGATCGTCACCGGATGGATAAAGGATTCAAACTGCGCCGCCAGTACGATATACATGAAGATGAAGGTCAGCGAAAAGGCCAGCACGAAATAGTAGCCTGTGCGTCCGAGCTCCTTCGATTGGCCGGTCGGGGCGACGCCGTAGCCGGGATCCATCCCCAACGCCTTGGCAGCATTCGCCAGGCTCTGCTGGATTCCGTACTGAGAGTAGCCAGGCAACACATTCGAAAGCAGGGTCACCTGGCGTTGCCGCTGCAGGCAGTTGATCGCGGACGGCCCCGTGCCCGGATGCATGTGGACCACTTCGTCCAGTCCGGCGAATCCCACTTTCGACGAAGGGACGGTCATTTTGGCCAGACCCTCGGGGCTGCCGCGGAACTGTTCTTCCGCGCGCACCACAACGTCGTACTGGTCTTCGCCGGCATCAAACTGCGAGGCCGTTTGCCCCGCCACCAGCGTGTTAAGCGCTTGTTCGATGACCATCACCGATACACCCAGGTCGGCCGCGCGGGCGCGGTCGATATCCAGCCGCATCTCCGGCGTGCCATTACGCAGCGAGCTGTCGATATCGACGGTACCCGGCGTCTTGCTTAGTTCGGCCAGCAGGGCGTTGGAGTACCTGGCGAGCTTATCGAGATCGGGGCCCTCGATTGCGTACATGATATCGGCTTGATTGAAGTTCTGGTTGCCGCCCACTTGGTTCACCTGGCCTACGGAGGTCACCACGCCCTTCGGCACTCGTTTGAAGAGCGTGCGGGTGCGCGCCATCAGCTCGGCCTGGCTGACGTCGCGCTTATCCAAATCGGCCAGCTTCACGAAAATTGCGGCGTTGCTGACCGCCTGGTCCGAGCCGGAGCCCACCGTGGTGAGTGTATGTTCCACGCCTGGGAGTTTGCGAATGTCCTGGGCCACGAGTTCGGCCATGTTGGTGGTCGCCGCTAGCGACGTCCCTTCCGGCGCCCGCACGTATGCGTTGAACATGCTCTGGTCGTTCTGCGTGGTGAAGCTCTTGTTGACCACCATGAAGAGCGGCACGATGCTGACGACGGCGATGGTCGACAGCCCGATCATGACCTTTCGATGCCCCATGGCCCATTCGAGCATCCGCGTGTAGCCGCGGTCGAGAGGGCGGAAGAAGCGTGAATCCCTGGAGCGGCGGCCGGCTGCGCCTTCGGGCCGCGCTTTGACGAAGCGCGAGCACAGCATGGGCGTCAGCGTAAATGAGACGAGCATCGAGACGGCAATAGCGAAGGCCGATGTGAACCCGAACGAGCTCATGAACCGGCCTACGATCCCGCCCATGAACCCGACCGGCAGAAACACGGCCAGCAGCGAGAGCGTCGTCGCCATCACCGCCAGGCCGATTTCCCTGGTCCCCTCGATGGCCGCTTCATAGGGCGTGAAGTGTTTCTCTTCAATGAACCGGAAGATGTTCTCCAGCACGATAATGGCGTCGTCGATCACGATTCCCACCATCAATGTCAACGCCAGCATTGAAATCGTGTTCAGCGTCAGGTTCATCGCCGCCATCAGGGCGAACGCCGAAATGATCGAGGTCGGAATCGCCACTGCCGCAATCAGCGTCGTCCGGATATTGGTGAGGAAGCAGAAGATGATTAAGGTGGCGAAGAGGCTGCCTTCGATCAGGTGATGCTTGATGTCGTCCACCGACGCCTTGATGAAGGTCGATTGGTCACTGATAATATCGGCGCGGACATCCCTCGGCAGCGCGGGAAGAATCTCGCCCAGCCGCATTCGCACCGAGTCGCACGTGGCCACGGTGTTGACCCCCGATTGCTTGGAAACCACCAAGGTCACGGCCGCGTTGCCGTCCAGGCGCGACGCCGTGCGCGGCTGCTCGGCGCTGTCCTCGGCGTACCCGATATCCTTCACCTTCACGACGTAGTCGTTCCGGTTGGCGATGGTGATGTCGTTGAACTGAGCCGGGCTTTCGATCCTGCCGGTGGTGCGCACACTGAACTCCTGCGCGCCCGCGTTCAGCGTGCCGGCTGGTAGCTCCAGGTTTTGCGCCCGCACGGCATTCAATACGTTTGTCACCGTCAAATTGTAGGCGCGCAGGCGATCTGGGTCGACCATTACGTGAATCTCGCGGTTGGCGCCGCCAACGATCGTGATCTCCCCGACGCCCTTAGCGTTCTCCAGCTTCTGCTTGATCAGCTTGTCGGCGATCAGCGTCACGTCACGCAGCGAGCGCGGCGCCGAGACTGCGATCTGCATCACCGGCGCCGCGTCCGGGTCGAACTTCTGAATCACCGGCTGTTTGGCGGTCTGCGGCAATTGCGGCACGATCAGGTTGACCTTGTTCTGCACCTCCTGCGCCGCGACGTCGCCGTCTTTTGACAACTCAAAAGTTACAATCACCAGCGAGAGCCCTTCCGCGGAAGTCGATCGAACCTCATCCACCTGGCTGATGGTGTTGACTGTGTCTTCGATCTTCTTGGTGATCTCGGTCTCGACCTCCTCGGGTGAGGCGCCCGGGTTCGCGACCGAAACCGAGACCGTCGGAATGTCGACCTTCGGAAAGAGGTCGACGCCGAGGCTGAAATACGAAAACACTCCAACCACCACCAGCGACAGGACCAGCATGGTCGCAAAGACGGGTCTTTTCACGCAAAGTCGGGATAATGCGTGCATCTGTCGGTCTCCCTATGACTTGGTTTGGACCGGGGCGCCGTCGAACAGCTCGCTCTGGTTGCTGATGGCCACCGAATCGCCGCCGGAAATCCCCGAATTGATGCGGATCCAGTCTCCCTCCTCATCGCCGGGAACCACGACGCGCAGGTGAGCTTTGCCGCCGTTAATGGTGAAAACCTGGTAGGAGTCCGTGGTCTTGTCGCGGATCACAGCCTTGCGCGGAATGAACACCGCATTCTCGCCGCCGGGCAGTAGCACGCGGGCGGTGGCGAACATGCCGGGCCGCAGCTCGCCCTTGGGATTGCTGAACTGTGCCTCCACCGTGAACACGCGCGAGTTCGGATCTACTGATGGGTTGATCGCCGTCACTCTCCCGGCGAACTCGCGATTCGGGTAAGCAGCCACGCGGGCGACCACCGCCATGCCGATACGCGTTTGTCCGGCGCGCTGCTCGGGCGTTTGCAGCTCGAGCTTTACGCGGCCGACCCGCACCATGGTCGCGATCTTGCCGGTGAGCGCGACGTATTCGCCGGCCGAGGCCGGTCGCGCAGTGATGTATCCGTCGAACGGAGCGCGAATCGTCGTGTCTTGGAGCCCTTTTTCGGCCTGCGCCAGTTGCGAGCGTGCCGCCTCTAGCGACGCCTGCGAGAACTCGATTCCGCGGTAGTTCTGCCGTGCCAGGTTCGCCGTCGCTTCGTATTGCTGCTTCACGGCGTTCGCCTGTGCTTCGGCGGTCTCCTGCTGCGTGCGCACTTTGTCATAGGTGCTGCGGGAAACGTCGCCGGTCGCGACCAGGCCTTCGTACCGTTTGGCGTCGGCCGCTGCGAGCTTGGCTTGAGCCAACGCCGACTCGTAGTTCGCTTTCGCCGCCGCCACTTCGGGCACCTTGTTAACGTCGAAATTGACGCCTTCGGTCACGCCGATCCGCGACTCGGCCTGGCGCAGCAGAAAGACGGCCTGGTCCATCTGCGCCTTGGCTTGGTCCAGCTTCAATTGCGCATCGCGGTGGTCGAGCTCGCAGATGACCTGGCCTTGTTTCACGAAATCGCCGACATTCACGGGCGTCGCGACGACCCGTCCCGCCACTAGAGGCGCGACGTCGGACGTCTCATCCGGGTTGAATGTGCCGGTTTCTTCGAACGACGCAGGCACGATTTTGCCCACAGCCTCGACCGCCGAAACCAGGATGGCCTGAGTATTCGTCTGGGCGTTTGCCGTCTGGCTTTGCTTCGAACATCCCGTCGCGAACAAAACCGAAATGAGGAAGACTGCTGGCGCTAAACGAGTCATTGGATCTTTTCTACTTTTCTCCGGCCTTTGCGGGCCGGATTCCGTGCATCATGATATGGATGAAACCTTCGACGACTTCGTCGTCGGTGGCGCTCTCGATGTGGAAACCAAACATCTGCGTCATCATGCCGTAGTTCTTCGCCATGCCACCGATGGCGGCGATCACCGTGCCCGGATCGACGCCAATGATTGCCCCTTCCCGCTGCCGCCGCGTGAAATAATCCCTCAACAACTCATAGACGGGCGCGACCAACTGCCGGTGATGCGCCAGCCCCTGTTCGTGCCCTTCGAGCGCTGCGAACAGCAGGACCCGCTCGTAACCGGGGTCTTCACGGTAGGACTTCACCACCGCCCGTGCGAGCGTGCGCAACAGCTCCTCGTCGTCGTTGCGCTCCATCGAGGCTTTCATCCGCTCGAGCGACTCCTGGAACTCGGGCGATTGAGCCCGATAGTCCAGCACCGCCGTGTAGAGCGCCTGCTTAGTGGGGAAGTGGCGAAAGATGATCGCTTCGGTTACCCCCGCCGCCGCGGCCACCTCCTTGGTCGTGGTGCCATCGAAACCCTTGCGAGCGAAGATCGCCAGCGCCGCTTCCAGCAACTGGTGACGCCGATCAGTCCCAGACATGCGCGGTCGCGACTGAATTTGGGTCACCGGCTCAGTATAAGTAAGTGCTAACTTACATGTCAAATGGGTCTAACCAAAAATGGGTTCGTCCGCATGATGGAGGGATGCCGGATGTCCAAAAAGGATGCGGGGACACACCTGACCCCACAAAGCCGAGCATGCCGTGGACATGGTGACAGGAGCAGGTTCGTTCTTAAGGCAGGAGCAGGTTCGTTCTTTAAGGAATGATACGCGGCAGATAATAGTCCTAGACCAACTCAAAGCCACGACTCCGTAGCGCTGGAATGCTGGAGCAACGGGTGCCGGAGTTCGTGACGCTCAGCTAGGGCGCTGCGCGGCCGTCGAGGAACCCCAGCACCGCGCCCGTGGCCGCCTCCGGCTGGTCGGTGGTGAATAGGTGGTTGGCCGCGGGAATCAGCACCAACCGCGCCCCTGGAATGCGGGAGGCGATCAATTCGCCGTTGCCGGGCGGCACCAGCTGGTCGTTCGTACCATGAATCACCAGCGTCGGTGCTGTGATGCCGGGCAGGCGGTCAAAGGCCTGCCAGGCGAAAACCGCCTGCAGTTGCGCCGTGTAGCCTTGGGGAGTGGCAAACCAGGCCCGCCGCTTTTCCAGATCCTCATCGATGCGGGCCCGCGGCGTCGCTCGATCGTAGAGGATCGGGACGAACGCCGCCTCGGCTTGCTCCGGGGTCATGGTGGCCCGCGCGGTGAGCACGCCTGTGACTTCGGCGTTGGCGCGCACTGCGTTGGGGCCGCCGGGTGCAGTGCAGCCCAGAATCAGCGAGAGCACGCGCCCTGGATATTGCAAAGCGAATTCCTGGGCGATCATGCCCCCCATCGATAGCCCGAAAATGTGGGCCCGCTCGACGTCGGCAGCATCCAGCACCGCCGCCGCGTCGGAAGCCATCACGACCATCGAATAAGGGCCGGGCGGCACGTCGCTCCGCCCGACGCCCCGATTGTCGAAGGCCAGGGTCCGGTAGCGGCTTGCCAGCACCGGACGTGTCCGCCACCACAACGCCGAAGCCGCGCCCAACCCCATAATCATCAGCAGGGGTGCGCCTTCGCCTTCCTCGTCCCAGTAAATCTTCGCGCCTTGGTTTTCCACAAACGGCATCGGCTTAACCCTGTACCCGGCGTTGTTTGCCGGCCCAGAGCGTCTCCCGAAGGTCCCGCTTCAGGATCTTGCCGGTACCCGTCTTGGGCAGCGGGCCTTCGATAAACTCCACCATGCGCGGAAGCTTGAATTTGCTCAGACGCGTTTCCAGGAAGGCCAGCAGCTGTTCGCGGCTGAGCTTCTGTTCCGGTTTGAGTGACACGATCGCAGCGGGCACCTCCCCCCACTTCGCGTCCGGAGCCGACACCACCGCGCACTCCAACACCGCCGGGTGCGCCGTGATCGCCTTCTCCACCTCGATCGACGAGATGTTTTCGCCTCCGCTGATGATGATGTCCTTCTTGCGGTCGACAATGTGGACGTACGTTTCCTCGTCCCACACCGCCATGTCGCCGGTGTGCAACCAGCCCTCCGTCATGACCGCCTTGGTGGCCTCAGGCTCCTTGTAGTAGCCATCCATCACCAGATCGCCGCGGATGAGGATCTCCCCGATCGTCGCCATGTCACGGGGAACATCATGTCCCTCGAGATCCACCACTCGAAGCTCGCAGCCCGGTAGCGGCCACCCCGCCATCGCCGAATGACGAATCCGGTCGGCTTCATCGTGGAATTTCACCGTGCCCTTGGCACGCGCCGAAGTCGCCACCGGAGAAGTCTCCGTGAGGCCGTAGCCACCGAATACGCGGCACTGGAACGCCCGCTCCAGGCCCGCGATCAGCTCCGGGGAAGGCGCGGCGCCGCCCACGTGAATCTCCTGCATGGTCGAGGTGTCAAACTTCCCCAGGTCCTGACAATTTAGAAGCGCGTTCGCCATGGTTGGAACCAGCAGCATCGAGGTGGCGCCTTCTTCCTGAATGAGGTGTAGCACCTGGCTGGGCTCGAAACGCCGCACCATGACTTGCTTGGCTCCGTTGAGCGTGGCAGTCTGAGGCCGGCCCCAGCCGTTGGCATGAAACAGCGGAATGGTGTGTAATTCGACGGCCATGTCGTCGGGCTTCAGGGACATGGTCACATACAAGGCGTGCAGGTAGAGCGTACGGTGGGAGAGGGCGACCCCCTTCGGCGTGCCGGTGCTGCCGCTGGTATAGAACAGCTCGGCGATTTCGTTTTCGTCGAAGGAAAAAATGTCGGGGCGGGCGATCCGGCCGTGGCCAAGCAGTTCTTCGTACGTGAAATCGGCGGCCGCCGCCGGACCCTCGACCGCCACGAACCGCCGGATGCCAGGGCAAGCGTGCCGAAGCGCCTCCACCAACGGTGCGAAGTCGTTTTCAAAGATCAGGACGCGGGCGTCGGCGTGATTGAGGATCCCAATCAACTCGTTGGCCTGCAGTCGCACGTTTAACGGCATCACGATCGCGCGCACCAGAGGCGCGCCGAAGTAACCCTCCATCAATTGGCTGGTGTTGAAGCTCAGATAAGCCACGCGATCACCGGCCTCGATACCTTCGGCGACGAGTCCCGCACCGAGCCGCTCACAGCGCTCGGCGAACTGCGCGTAAGTGTAGCGGGAGGAACCTGAAACCACGCCGATTTTGTTCGCGTACAAGTCAACGCTACGGTAGAGGCATCGGATGGGCGTCAGCGGTACATTCATAGACCAAATAGACCAATAAGATTATGGCACGGGTGGCGGACGCCTTATGGCAGGCTCGCCGGCGGAAAATACAACCCCTCGTCCTCACGCCGCCACCACGCCCGATCGCCGAAGTGCGTGAAGTGATAGAGAAAAATGCGCGCGCGAATGTATTTGGGCGGTGCCTTTGGAAATGGGTTCGATTCG
>Ga0182034_10002087_pt1 | contig 10058 bp, 6 predicted proteins | sample flu12Cox44000172_FD_125972 | JGI IMG/M metagenome (GOLD analysis project Ga0182034, IMG submission 125972) | Lab enrichment of tropical soil microbial communities from Luquillo Experimental Forest, Puerto Rico - flux4day.12C.oxic.44.000.172 | ecosystem: Environmental > Terrestrial > Soil >... | reverse complement strand
GAAATGTTGCCCTATGTTGCCCGAAGCTAACGTATAGCGAGAGAAAAGGCAAGTATTATGCGGAAATCAAGGCCAACTGCGCTAGTTTATGAACACGAAAAGAGACGGATGTAGACATACGCGCAGCAAATAGTGCTACTTCCCGTATAGTTTGGACAACGCAGGTCGGGGGGATCGTAATCGCCTGACGGCAATCCGATCCTTTCGCTTATCGAGGAAGCCATGCGCGCCGAAACTGAGTCGGTCGTCAACGAGATCAGAGAGTCGCTGTCGCTGCTCAGGAGGCATCTTTGACCCTGACCAAGCCAAGGCGCGGTTAGCGATCCTCGACGGCGAAGCCGAAGCCCCCAATTTCTGGAGCGACACGCGGCGCGCGCAAAGCCTGATGCGCGAGCGCCAGCAGCTCGAAACCGCGCTCACCGCCTTCGACCGCATTACCCGCGAGCTCGACGACAATGTCGAGCTTGCCGCCCTTGGCGAGGAAGAAGGGGACCAAAGCGTCATCGCCGAGGCCGAGAATGCGCTCAAGCGACTTCGCCAGGAGGTGCATACACGCGAGGTCGAGGCGCTTCTCTCCGGCGAAGCCGACGCCAACGACGCCTATGTGGAAATCCACGCCGGCGCCGGCGGCATCGAGAGCCAGGATTGGGCGCAGATGCTCGAGCGCATGTATGTGCGCTGGGCCGAGGCGCACGATTACAAGGTCGAGGTCATCGGCGAGCACTATGGCGAGGAGGCCGGCATCAAATCGGCGACGGTGCTGGTGAAGGGCGCCAACGCCTATGGCTGGCTCAAGACCGAGTCAGGTGTGCACCGTCTGGTGCGCATCTCGCCCTTCGACTCGAACGCGCGCCGTCACACGAGTTTCGCTTCAGTCTCGGCCTATCCTGCCATCGACGATACGATCGAGATTGACATCGATGATAATGACGTGCGCATCGACACCTATCGCTCGTCGGGAGCTGGCGGTCAGCACGTGAATACGACCGACAGCGCGGTCCGTATCACGCACATTCCGACTGGCATCGTGGTTCAATGTCAGAACGAACGCTCGCAGCACAAGAATCGTGCAACCGCGTGGGCCATGCTACGCGCGCGGCTATACGAAGCCGAGTTGAAGCGGAGAGAGGAAGAGGCGCAAGCAGCAGCCGACGCCAAGTCAGACATTGGCTTCGGGCACCAGATCAGGTCTTACGTATTGCAGCCCTACCAGCTTGTGAAAGATCTGCGGACGGGGGTCGAGAGCACGAACCCCTCCGCCGTGCTCGACGGCGACATCGATCGCTTCATAGAGGCGGCTCTGGCCGAGCGCATTCACGCCGACGCAAAAGTCTAGAAACCGCGCTCGAGACGGCGCTCCGATCAAGTCCTTCGAAAACGCGTGCCTCTATTCAGCAGCGCGGGTCGCGACAGTGCTCGAGCCGTTTCCCGCCTCGGAGCCCGCTGCCTTATCGGCCCGGCTTGACGACCCCGGGGCCGCTTTGACTTCAGCCAGAGGATCGTCGGAGCGCCGCGATTTTCCTTCGAAGTAAGCGCCCTGCTCGATGGCCAAACTCTGATGGAAAATATCGCCCTCGACATGGGACTGCGCCTGCAACGTGACGCGAAGGCCCCTCACTGAGCCCACCACGCGGCCGCGCACCACGATGTCGTCGGCGATGACGCTGCCGATTACCTGCGACTTGTCGCCAAGCAGGAGCGAGCCGCAATGAATATCGCCCTGGATTTCGCCGTCGACCTGAATCTCGCCCTTGGAAGTGACATTACCGGTGATAGACAGGTCCTCGCCGATGATCGAGGGGACCATCTTGCTCGCGCTCGGGCTTGGGCTCTTGGCCGCATAGGTTGTGGGCCGCTCGGTGAAGGGAGTCTTCATCTCACCAGCGGACCGCTCCCCCATCTTCGTTACGCTCTCACCCGGATCGGGTTTCTTGGTGAACATACTGGTATCTCCCCATGACACTGTACGCCGCACCGAAGACCTTCCTCGGCGCTTAGAATCGCGACTCAAACAGGAATAAGCCGCTTGAAGGGATTGTCGCGGAGGTTCCCGTCTCGAGGATCAACACCCCAGCGCCCACTCCTTACCTGACAATATCGCCTCGCTTTCCGCTTGTCATTGGCGTTCTCGTGACGGTTCGGGCTGTGTTCCGGTCGTCCGGCTAAGTTCCAGCAAGCGCTTGAAGAACCGCCTTCCTTTAGCCGATTTTAGTCCTTCTTATGCCATAAGCCCTTAGCTCGCATTGGCGTCACGCAGCTGAGTGTGGGGTTCGAGGGCTAGCGTGGGGGGTGCTGACAACGGGCCATGGGTAACGTGAGGCGTCGCTTTCGAGTGAAAAGCGGGGCCCTCTGGGCGTTCGCCTGCTCGCAGCCTCTCGAGGGAACGGGCGGCATGTTGCTATCACGGCTTTCGTCACGGCGGGACCATTGAGGGGATGAACGAGCCGCTCTCAGGCGCTCTTGCCAAACTCACCATCGAAGGTGGTAAGGCGCTTCTCGCATTGCCTGAGCGGGGCAGGGCGCTAGTGAAGCGGGTCCCGCCGACCGTCCAGATCGAGCTCAAGAAACTCTCCACGCGCAGCGCGCATGTCTGCCGCGAAATCTTCGCCGGCATCCTCGTCGTTGGCCTCGTTATCATAGTGGCCGGCTACGGGCGGCTTGGCCGCGGCCCCATCTCACTCCCGAGCCTCGTCCCCCCCATCGAGGCCGCGATCAACGGCGAACTGTCAGACCTGCACGTGAAGATCGACGACGCGATCCTCCAGCGCTCGCCCGACGGACCTGGCGTCCTATTCCGCTTGCGCAACATCAGGCTCATGGATAAGAACGGTGCGATCCTCGCGCAGGCGCCGCTCGCGGCTATCGGCATGAGTGGTAGCGCGCTGCTGTCGGGACGGATCGCTCCCGGCAGCGTCGACTTCATCGGCCCGCGGCTCCTCCTCTTCTACGAATCCGACCGAGGCCTGGCGTTGACTTTCTCGCGGCCTGGGGCAGTCGAGAGCGAGCCGGTCACCCACGGCTCTCAGCCGGCTGCTGAGCGGCCTATCAGCCAGCCTCAAGTCCCGTCGGCGCCCGAAACCACCATCGCCAAGCGTCAGGAAGCGCCGCTGGGAGGCGGCCGCGTGCTCGACGTGATCAGCACCGTGACCCAAGTGTTCGAGCGCGCGCGCAGCGGCAACAGCTCGTACTTGACGCGGTTCGGCGTCAAGAATGCGCTGGTAGTGCTCAATCAGAACGGCACCGAGACATCATGGGAAGTGCCTGACTTCTCTGTCGACCTCGAGCACAAAGACCAAAGAAGTCTCCTCGTGGGTCAAGCCGACATCGCCTCGTCCAAGGGAGATTGGCAGCTTGAGGTTCGCACCGAGCAGCACAAGCGGCAGAGCCTCGGCATTACCGCGCTCATCCAGGATCTTGTTCCATCGGGCATTGCCGGAAACTTCTCCTCGCTCGGCGCGCTTAGGGCGCTCGACATGGCGGTGGATGGCGAGGCCAATGTCGAGCTTTCCAATTCAGGTGAGTTCCTGGATGGCGACGCCAAGCTCGAATTGGAGAGCGGCCAAATCACGCCGCCTTGGGATCCCGACAGTCCCATGCGCATCGACCACGGCAATCTCGAGGTCCATTATGTGAAGGCGGAGGACGCGGTCGAGATCGCGCCCTCGACGCTGGTCTGGGGAAAGAGCAAAGCCACCATTAGCGGCCGATTCCACCCGCTGCGCGATGCAAGTGGCGACCCGGCATCCTGGGACTTCGTCTTGCGGGCCGACGAGGCGACGCTGGCGGTCGAGGAGTTCGGGCTACCGCCGATGAAAGTAGACGAATGGCGGGTCAATGGCAGCATCAGCGCGAAAGATGGCCGCGTGACACTGAGCCAATTCATCATTCGCTCCGGGAGGGCCTCGATCTCACTGGCGGGCAGTTTCGTCGATGCTGCGGGCTCGCCCGAAGTGCGTTTGACGGGCGAGGTGAGTCCGATGCCGGTCGACACCTTGAAGCTGTTCTGGCCGAAATTCCTGGCCGGCAAAGCCCGGGCCTGGGTGCTTGAGCGAGTGGCAGGCGGCCAGGTCTTGGGCGGCAAGTTCAACGTAGCCTTGAACCCCGGGGAGCTTGCACAAGTCCAAGCCGGAGGGGCGCTTCCCGCAGATGCCGTGAAGGTCGAGCTCGACCTTTCCGGCATGAGCATCGCCTATATCCCCAAGATGCCTCCGGTCATGACCGGGGACGCCAAGCTCACCGTGTCGGGGACCGAGTTTGCAGTCGACATTCCGCAAGGCAAGATTGTGGTGCCGTCGGGACAAGAGATCGCGTTAAGTCAGGGCCGCTTCTTTATCCCCGATCTGCGTCAGGATCCGCAGCAAGGCGAGGTCACCTTCAGGGCAGATGGCGCCACACCAACGGTGCTCGAGCTTCTAGATCATCAACCCCTCGGCTACGTGACAAGTGTGGGTTTGAAGTCGAATTTTCTCGAAGGCACGGCGGGCGGCAACTTTGCCTTGTCGATGCCGCTTCGGGCTGATCTCGAGTTCAATCAGATCAAGTTCAACGGCAAGGCGCGGCTCAACAACGCCATCGCCTCAAATCTGGTGCGCGATGTCGACGTCGAACGCGGCAATCTTGACGTGAACCTTACCGACCAAGCGGTCGAGGCAAAGGGCGGGATCACCATCAAGGGCGTTCCGGCGGAGCTCGCCTGGCAACACATCTTCTACACGCCCGACGACCGTCAGCCGCCGATCAGAGTGACGGCATCCCTCGATGAGGCTTCGCGTGAGAAGCTCGGGATCAAGGTCAACCATCTGGTCCACGGCCCGACGCCCGTCACTCTGTCGATTTCGGGCTTTGGCTCCGGTGCTCACAGCATGAGCATGCAAGCCGATTTGACCGATGCGCGGCTCCTCTTCGGCAGCATGGGCTGGACCAAGCCGATGGGACATACGGCAAACGTGCAGTTCGACATCGTGCCCAAGGAGGACGGCTCGACCGACCTCGACAATTTTAAAATCCTCGGTGACGACATCGCCGTCGATGGCGCGATCGCGCTCGATGCCGAACAGCACCTCAAGGAGTTCTATTTCTCCGACTTCTCGGTCAGCCGCGGCACCCACGTCGAGATCACCGCCATCGTGCGCAACGACAATGTGCTCGACATCAAGGCGCAAGGCGCAAGCTATGACGGCAAGCAATTCTTCCAATCTCTGTTCTCCGCGGGCCAGGTTGCGGATGACGGGTCGACCGAGCCGGCCGACCCGTTCGGTGTCGATTTCTCGGCCGAGATCGGCACGGTGTTCGGCTTCTACGACACGGTGGCGAAAGACGTGAAGGTCACCATGAAGAAGCGCAACGGGCGGCTGGTTGCCCTCGACGCCACGGCCGAGCTGAACGGCAACAGCCCGGCGGCGGTCGACCTTGAGCAGAGCGAAGGGGCTCGCCTGATCAAGGCCGAGGCGCACGACGCCGGCGCAGCCTTCCGTCTCATCGGCTTTTATCCAAGCGTCGAAGGTGGAGAGGCATCGCTTCAGGTCAATCTCGATGCGGGCGCAGCCGGCTCGAAGAGCGGCACGTTGTGGGCACGCAACTTCACCGTGCTTGGCGATTCTGTAGTCAACGACGTGCTCACGGACCCGAACTCGACCGCGGTTCTTGGCGAGAGCAAGCAGCAGGTGACGCGACAGCACATCGTCTTCGACCAGTTACGCGCGCCTTTCACCGTGGGCGGCGGCAAGTTCCGGCTGCGAGACGCCTATATGAACGGGACTCAGCTCGGCGCGACCATGCGCGGCAGCGTCGACTTCAAGGCGCAAACCGTCGAACTCTTCGGCACCTATGTTCCCCTTTACGGGCTGAATTCGGCGCTCGGCGCCATTCCCATTCTCGGCAAGGTCTTTGTCGGCCGTCAGGGCGAGGGCGTGGTGGGCATTACCTTCGCCATCAAAGGCAAACTCGACGATCCCCAGGTGCTCGTGAACCCCATCTCGGTAATCACGCCCGGCATCTTCCGGCAAATCTTCGATTTCACCGGCTCGGTACCCGATTCTGCCGCAGCGTCATCGAGCGGCGGATTCGGGCCTGCCCCGCTGGAACCGCGGCACAACTTCGTACCCCCGCCGCCCCAATAGAGGCGCTTCGAACTCACACCGGCCTGATCAGAGCGTGCCGCTTCTTGCCGAGTGAGAGCTTGATCACGCCGTCGGGCGTGAGATCGGAAGGCGTGAGCAACTGCCGCTCATTGGAGACAGGCTCGTCGTTCACCTTGATGCCACCGCCCTTGATCTGACGCCTCGCTTCTCCGGTCGACTGAACGAAGCCGGCAAGTATGCTCGCATTGAGCACGCCGAGGCCTTTTTCGAGGTCGGCACGTGGCACCTCCAGCGTTGGCAGGCTTTGAGCGATCTCGCCTTTCTCGAAAGTCGTCCGCGCCGTCTCCGCCGCGCGATCGGCGGCATCGCGACCATGGACAAGTGCGGTCGCCTCGGTGGCGAGGATCTTCTTCGCCTCGTTCAGCTCGGCGCCCTTCAGCTTGGCGAGTTTCGCGATCTCGTTGAGGGGAAGCTCGGTGAACAGCTTCAAGAAGCGATCGACGTCCGCGTCCTCGCTGTTCCGCCAATACTGCCAATAGTCATAGGGCGAGAGCATGTCGGCGTTGAGCCACACTGCGCCCGACGCCGTCTTGCCCATCTTGGCGCCTGATGCCGTGATGAGGAGAGGGGAGGTGAGCCCGAACAGCTCGACGCCATCGGCGCGGCGGCCGAGCTCGATGCCGCTCACAATATTGCCCCATTGATCCGACCCGCCCATCTGCAGGCGGCAGCCCAGACGCCGGTAAAGCTCGATGAAGTCGTAGGCCTGCAGGACCATGTAGTTGAACTCGATGAAGCTCAAAGGCTGCTCGCGCTCGAGCCTCAGCCTGACCGAGTCGTAGGTCAGCATTCGGTTGACGCTGAAATGGCGACCGTAGTCGCGCAGAAAATCGATGTAATTGAGCGTGTCGAGCCACTCCGCGTTGTTGACCATCACCGCTCCGGTGTCTCCACCGCCGAAACTCAGGAATTTTGCGAATACCGATTCGATGCCGGCAATGTTTGCCGCAATCTCGGCATCGCTGAGGAGCTTGCGCGACTCATCCTTGCCCGAAGGATCGCCGACCTTGGTGGTGCCCCCGCCAATCAGCACGATTGGGCGGTGGCCGGCCTGTTGCAGCTTGCGCAGCATGACGATGCCGAGCAGGTTGCCGACATGCAGGCTCGGCGCGGTGCAGTCGAAGCCGATATAGCCCGCGACGCGCTCGGTTCTGAGCAGCTTGTCGAGGCCGGCTTCGTCGGTCGCCTGATGGATGAAGCCGCGGGCCTTAAGCTCCCGGAGGACGTCCGATTTCACTGTGCTCATGGGGCGCGGCCCAGCAAAGTTTCGCATTCGCGAAAGCCTGTATCAGGTTTGCGACGCGAATGCACGGGAGCGGAGGGGTGCTAAGCTGCCGACTCTTTCTTCTTTTTGATCTTGCCGAGCCGCTTATCGAGATAGGCGTCGACCACCTCCATGAGCCCGTCCATGCGGCCCTCGAAGAAGTGATTGGCGTCAGGCACCGTAGCGTGGTCGATGACGATGCCCTTCTGCGTCTTGAGGCGATCGACCAGCCCGCGCACCGCCTCGGTCGGCACGACTCGATCCTTTGCACCGTTGACCATGAGGCCTGACGAAGGACAGGGGGCGAGGAAGGTGAAGTCATAGAGGTTGGCTGGAGGGGCCACCGAGATGAAGCCTTCAATCTCGGGACGCCGCATCAAGAGCTGCATGGCGATCCATGCGCCAAACGACACGCCGGCGATCCAGCAAGTCGCGGCATCGGCGTTGTAGGCCTGCAGCCAGTCGAGAGCGGTCGCCGCGTCGGCAAGCTCACCAGGCCCGTTGTCGAACAGACCCTCGCTCCGCCCGACGCCTCTGAAGTTAAAGCGCAGCACCGAGAATCCACGCCTCTGGAAGGCGTAATAAAGGTGATAGACCACCTGGTTATTCATGGTGCCGCCGAACTGCGGATGGGGATGGAGGATGAGCGCTACAGGGGTGTTTTGTCCGCGCTCATGATGGTAGCGGGCCTCGATTCTGCCGGCGGGCCCGCTGATATTGACTTCAGGCATGTATGATCGGCCTCAACACCACTCTCACCGTGACCGAGAACGGAGGCGCCAGGTGCTCGCGCGAGTTAAATGGGAAGCGCGAACCATCGCTGCAAAACTTGACTCTGCCGCTCCGGAATCCTATACGAGACTTAAGATTAGAATTGTTCCAAACAAGACCGCGCCGACATAGCTGGGCACTTGGTGCGGTTCAATGTCAGGCCGCGCTTCATAGCACGCGCGATGGGGACTCGCGCAAGCGCTAACCGGCGGCACCGGGCCGCGAGCTTCGGCAGAGCATGAACCAGCGCTCCTATCTTGACTATAACGCCACCGCGCCACTCAGGGACGAAGTGCGCGACGCCGTCATCGCGGCGCTCTCACTCTACGGCAATCCTTCGTCGGTCCACGCCGAGGGAAGGGCCGCGCGCGCAGCCATCGAGGCCGCCCGGGTCAAGGTAGCGAGGCTCGTCAGCGCCACGCCCGAGCACGTGATCTTTACGAGCGGAGGCACAGAGGCGAACGTGCTCGCGCTAGCGGCGCAGGCCGGACAGGCATGGCACTGCTATCTGTCTGCCGCGGAGCATCCCTCGGTCCGGTCTGGTGGGCGGTTCTACCGCGAAGCCACAACCACGATTCCCGTCACGTCTGGCGGCGTGGTGGACCTTGATGCTCTTGCGTGCGAGCTCGAAAAACATCGACCAGGCGGCTGGAGGCCCATCGTATCCCTGATGACCGCCAACAACGAGACCGGCGCGATCCAGCCCGTGACCGAAGCGTCGAAGATCGTTCACGAGGCTGGCGGGCTGCTGCATACTGACGCGGTTCAAGCGGCGGGACGCGTGCCGCTCGACATCGGCGCGATTGGCGCCGACATGCTGAGCCTCTCGGCGCACAAGATCGGAGGGCCAAAGGGCGTTGGCGCGCTTGTGCTCGGCGAAGGTGTATCCGTCGAGCCGCTGCTCAAGGGCGGAGGCCAAGAGCGCCGCAGGCGCGCGGGAACCGAAAATGTTGCCGGAATTGTTGGTTTCGGCGTCGCGGCGGAGCTTGCCGCGGCGGACCTCGCCAAGGCTCCTGAAGTCGCGAGGCTTAGGGATGAGCTTGAGACTAGTGCGCTCTCCGTAGCGCCCGACGCTGTCGTGATTTCGGCCCGCGTTGCTCGGCTTCCCAATACGACATGCCTCGCCGTTCGTGGGGCCAAGGCCGAGACGCTGGTGATAGGGCTCGATCTCGCAGGCGTCGCCGTAAGCTCAGGGTCCGCCTGCTCGTCGGGGAAGGTCGAGGCCTCTCATGTGTTGAGTGCCATGGGGGTTGCGCCCGAACTTGCGCAAGGAGCAATCCGCGTAAGCCTTGGTTTTGCGACCTCGAATACCGATATACAGTCTTTCCTCCGGGCCTTCGGTGAGTTGATCAAGCGGCTCAAGCAGAGCCGGAAGGTGGCGGCTTAACCGGCTGCAAGAGAAAGGAATTTGGAGTAGGCAATGCCCCCAGTGCAGGAAACCGTCGCCCGCGTTAAGGCGATCGACGTCGACAAGTATAAGTATGGCTTCTTTACCGACATCGAGTCGGTCAAGGCACCTAAGGGCCTCAACGAGGACATCGTCCGCTTCATTTCGGCGAAGAAGGCCGAGCCCGAGTGGCTGACCGAGTGGCGGCTTGAGGCCTATCGCCGTTGGCTCACCCTTCAAGAGCCGAAATGGGCGAACGTGAAGTACCCCAAGATCGACTTTCAGGAGCTCTATTACTACGCAGCCCCCAAGAGCATGGACGGCCCAAGATCGCTCGCCGACGTCGATCCCGAGCTGCTTAGGACCTATGAGCGCCTCGGCATTCCGCTCTCCGAGCAGAAGGTGCTCGCGGGCGTTGATGGCGCGCGCGTCGCGGTCGATGCCGTGTTCGACTCGGTTTCGGTGGTCACCACCTTCAAGCAGGAGCTGGCCAAGG
>Ga0182034_10002073_pt1 | contig 10093 bp, 11 predicted proteins | sample flu12Cox44000172_FD_125972 | JGI IMG/M metagenome (GOLD analysis project Ga0182034, IMG submission 125972) | Lab enrichment of tropical soil microbial communities from Luquillo Experimental Forest, Puerto Rico - flux4day.12C.oxic.44.000.172 | ecosystem: Environmental > Terrestrial > Soil >... | reverse complement strand
GCCGGTCTGCGCCATAAAGCCGTCGATCACGCGATGGAAGACAATCCCGTCATAAAACCCTTGACGAACCAGCTCTTTGATTCGCGCCACGGTGGCAGGCGCGAGATCCGGCCGCATTTCGATGACGACGCGCCCGGCCGGCACGTCCATATAGAGGGTGTTCTCCAAATCTGCCGCCATCGCCTTGCCTCCGAAGATGAGCGCGGCGACGAGCAACACGAACCTGCTCAGCGCTGCCATGATGTCAATCCTATGAAACGGTAGCGACCGGACCTTAGCCAAACCGGGCCCGTCGTGAAAGCAACAGCTCAGACGGCCGTCCGCCGTTCGTGCCAGCCGCTCCGGAAGCGGTCGAGATAAGTCGGCAAGATCGCCTCGACCGGAGTCGGCGTGATGCCGAGACTCGAAAGGTTCAACGCTCCCGGGGAGACGATGTTGTCCCCCTTCAACAGCAGGACCTGGTCTGGTGTAAGGGGCGGATTTGGCAGAATCGACATGACCCTCGCCTGAAGCTCAGCGAGGCCAAAGGGCAGGTCGACAAACCACCGCTTGCGGCGAATCTCTCGCAGCAAGAGCTCGAGGAGCTCGCGAAACGTATAAATCTTCGGCCCCCCCAGCTCATAAGTGCGCCCTGCCGTTGCCGGGTCGTCGAGGCATTTGACGATCGCATCGCCGACGTCGCCAACATAAACCGGCTGGAAGCGCGTCTCGCCGCCGCCGATCAGGGGCAACGCCGGCAAAATCAGCGCCATCGCGGCAAAGCGGTTAAAGAATTGGTCCTCTGGGCCAAACACCACCGAAGGGCGTAAAATAGTCACGGTCGGGAACGCATCCCGTACAGCAGCTTCGCCGGCCGCCTTGGTTCGCGCGTAGGCGGAGGCGGATCGCGAATCGGCCCCGATGGCCGAGACATGAACGAGCCGCTCGACACCTGCATCGCGAGCCAAGCGGGCGAGCCGCGCGGGGCCGGTATGGTGCACGCGCTCAAAGGTTTGCCACCCGCTCTCGCGCAAGATGCCGACGCAATTGACAGCCGCTCCACTCCCGGCGAGAAAAGCGGGCATCATGACCTCGTCGTCGATCGCTACATTGACGGGTTCGACTTGGCCGACATCGCCCATCGGCTTCAGAAATTTGGCCTCCTCGGCATTGCGGCATCCGACCGGGACCAATTCGCCGCGCGCGGCAAGCCGTTTGACGACGTAGCGACCGATAAAGCCGGATCCGCCGAGCACGGCTGTTCGTCGATTTCGCATGCATCCCCCTGTCCCGTCGCGCCGCTTGGCCGCTCGGAACCCACCTCTCTATAGCGCAGCACCGCCTGCTGGCGAAGGCTCTACGTTCAGCGGGCCGGTCTATCGCACGTTGACATTGATAGGGGCCGGGCTTATCTCGGCTTTTCCCGAGACGCCCAGGTGGCGGAATTGGTAGACGCGCTAGATTCAGGTTCTAGTGGGCGAAAGCTCGTGGAAGTTCGAGTCTTCTCCTGGGCACCACCTCGGAACTGGGGAGCTGCAGCGAGCCGCTGCGCCGAATGACCCATTATCTTTATCGCGATGATCTTCCGGAGGGTATCGACTTCGGATCGGCGGTTGCTATCGACACCGAAGCAATGGGCCTCCACCCGCATCGCGACAGGTTGTGCCTCCTGCAGTTGTCCGCAGGGGATGGCGATGCGCATCTGGTGCAGTTCGCCCCCGGCTGTTACGCCGCCCCGCAGCTAAAACGGCTGCTCGCCGATCCCCGTGTCACAAAATTGTTCCATTTTGCGCGCTTCGATCTCGCCATGATCTATCATTATCTGGGCGTGATGGCGCTGCCCGTGTATTGCACGAAGATCGCATCGAGGCTCGCGCGCACCTTCACCGATCGGCATGGGCTGCGCGATTTGTGCAAGGATCTTATCAACGTCGATTTGTCCAAACAGCAGCAAAGCTCGGATTGGGGAGCCGAGACGTTGACTGAAGAACAGCTCCGGTACGCAGCGTCAGATGTGCTGCATTTGCACGCGCTGCGCGGTCGGCTCGATGCGATCTTGGCCCGTGAGGGACGCGAAGGGCTGGCCGGCGCCTGCTTTGATTTCTTGCCTCATCGCGTTCGGCTTGATCTCGAAGGCTGGGCAGAGCAAGACATCTTCGCGCATTAGCTGCGCCGTTTAGGGGAGGGGGTTGAGTGCTCGTTTTGCGGACCGAACAAATTGTCGCCGGGCCGTGGTAAACGATTCGCTGGTGATCGAGCCGCCGGCCGCGGCAATACCCGATGAGCCGACTTGTCGGTTTGACGGCAACGCCGATCTCGCGGTTGCCCGCCGTGTCATTCGGGCGGAGATCGGCGGCCTCGAAAGCCTAGCCAGCACGCTGGACGAAGCGTTTCAGGCCGCTGTCACGGCGTGTGCCATGGCGCGGGGACGGATCATTGTCACGGGAATCGGCAAGAGTGGTCACATTGGCCACAAGATCGCCGCCACCTTGGCGTCGACCGGCACCCCGGCGCAGTTCATTCATCCGGTTGAGGCGAGCCACGGCGACCTCGGGAAGATAGGACCCGAGGACGTGATCCTGGCGCTGTCCAATTCCGGTGAGACCAGCGAGCTTGCCGACATCACTGCCTATTCGCGGCGCTTCAACATTCCACTCATTGCCGTTACGGGAGGGGCGCGATCGACGCTCGCTGGGGCAGCCGATATCGTGCTGCTGTTACCGGCGGCCGCCGAGGCCTGCCCAATGGGGCTGGCGCCCACGACCTCGACGACGATGATGATGGCGTTGGGGGATGCGCTGGCGCTGGCCTTGCTCGAGCGGAAGGGTTTCTCCTCTGCCGATTTCCAACGGTTTCACCCGGGCGGCAGGATAGGGCGCCGGCTGCTGCGCGTGGGCGACATCATGCACGAGCACGATGCGATCCCTCTGGTTTCGCCGGCCGCCCGAATGTCCGAAGCAATCCTGGTCATGACCGCAAAGAGCTTCGGCTGTGTGGGTGTGTGCGAGCCAGACGGCCGCCTGACCGGGGTCATCACCGACGGCGATCTGCGCCGGCACATGGGAGACTCCCTGTTGCGCGAGACCGTGCGGTCGGTCATGCATAGAAATCCAAAGACGATCACCGCAGCGGCACTAGCGGCGGACGCCTTGGGGGTGATGAACCGCTTAGCCATTACTTCGCTCTTTGTCGTCGACGAGAGCGGTCGAGCGATCGGCTTTCTGCATATGCACGACTGCTTACGAGCCGGCGTCGCATGATGGCCGGGGAGCAGGTGGCGGCGTGAGGGCACTCAGCCCAGGAGCGGAACCGGAGCTCATCGAGGTCCGGCCTCCGGGAAGCAGAGCTGCGGCCCGCTCGCGGCTGCGGGGCGCCGGCGATCGCTACAGCCGTCGCGTCGCGATGCTGAAGCGCATGCTGCCCGCCCTCGGGGTAATGCTATTGCTTCTGGTGGCCGTCTGGCCGCAGCTCGGCACTCTGCTGGAAAACGTGGGGCTCGGTCTGCCAGTGATCGATATGCGCGAAGCACGCGAACTGCGGATGCTTAATCCTCGCTATGCCGGCGTCGATCGGTTCGGCCGACCTTATGTTGTGACTGCGGCGGTGGGTCGGCAAGTGCCGAACCGAGATGATCTGATGTCCCTGGAAATGCCCAGAGCAGAGATCCGGTTGCGCCCCGGCGCTCTGGTCGTGGTGACCGCCGCCACGGCGATCTATCAGACGCAGGCGCAATTGCTGGACCTCTTCGAAAACGTCAACTTGGTGCACGAAAACGGCACCCGTTTCGTGACTCGAAGCGCCCATGTCGACGTCTCCGCCAACACCGCCGAAGGGCACGACCCGGTGGTGGGGCACGGGCCTTCGGGAGACATTGCTGCTGAAGGCTTTCGGATTTTCGACAAAGGTGACACGATTTTTTTTACCGGCAATTCGCACGTGCTGCTAAAGGGAACCAAGCCCACCGTCAGCCCGGCAACACCCCCCACACTGCCGGCCGAGGTGCAGGCCATGGCGGCTCAGATCGAGGCCGCCGCGAGCGTGCCTGCCGCCACATCTGAGCCGGTTGATCTCGCCACCGGGATCGCCCAGCCCGCTCCTCCGGAACCGCCGCGACCTCTCCGTCCCATCAGCCGACCTCACCCCCGGGTAAACCGCAACGCAGGCTACCCGGAGAGAAGCGACTCCGTAGGCATCCGGGCTCGGCCGCGTGCCGGCTAACTTTCCGATGGTACCGGTCGACCTGCGGACGCTCGCGCTGGCACTTGTCTGCTGCGTGTCGACTGTGCCCCCCTCCTCCGCCCAAGGTTTAAGCCTGGGCGGTGTGTCTGAGGATCGGCCGGTCGAGGTTTCGGCCGACTCTGGCATCGAGTGGCAGCAGGACGCACAGCTTTACATCGCCCGCGGCAACGCAATCGCCAAGCGAGGGACGACCGAGGTCCATGCCGATACGTTGACCGCCCATTATCGCCCGAGCAAGGGTGCGGGAGGCGAGACAGAGGTCTACCGCCTCGATGCCGACGGCCATGTTATGATCAAAGGCCCAACGCAGACCGTGGTCGGCGACCAAGCCGTTTATGATGTCGACCAGCAGATCGGGATCGTTACCGGCAAAACGCTCAAGCTGACGACGCCGAGCGATGTCGTGACCGCGCGTGACAGCTTCGAGTGGTACGATGCAAAACAAATCTCGGTGGCGCGTGGCGACGCTATCGCGGTTCGCGACACGAAGCGGCTGCGTGCTGATGTACTGACCGCACATATGACCAAGGAGAAGCCCAAGCCGGGGGAGAACCAGCCCGAAGCAAAAACTTCAAAGGCCGTACCAGCCACGGCGAACGCAAAGACCGGCGCCAAAGCCGGACCGCTGGGCGATGGCGACGAAGGCTCGCGAATCAGCCGGATCGATGCTCAAGGAAATGTCCTTGTCTCTACCCCGACCGATATCGGTCGAGGCGATTACGGCGTTTATAACGCCGATACCGGGATCGTCACGCTGCTTGGCAACGTCACCATTACGCGAGGACCCAACGCGATAAAGGGTGAATATGCCGTTGTTGATCTCAACAACAACGTTAGTCGAATGATGCCTGGTCCCTCGGCGCCGGGAACTCCCGCTTCGCGGGTGGAGGGCCTGTTCGTCCGCCAGGATCAAGGAGCGTCTTCGGGACGAGCAACGAATACGAATGCCGCACCCACCACAAGCGGCGCGCAGAAGCAATGACCACACGCAGCGAGCTATCTCGCCCGCAGCTGGGTTCGGACGCGGCCTCGCGACGACCGCGGCTCGTCGCCGACAATCGGGGTCTGCTGGGGCGGGGACTGGGCAAGAGTTTCAAGAGACGTCCGGTGCTGCGCGACGTCAACGTCTCGGTGCAGCGCGGCGAGGTGATTGGGCTGCTCGGGCCAAACGGCGCCGGAAAGACCACGTGCTTCTATATCATCACCGGGCTCATCGCGGCCGATACCGGGGTCGTCAGCCTGGACGGGCGTGACATAACAGACCTTCCGATGTACCGGCGCGCCCGCCTCGGCATCGGCTACCTGCCCCAGGAGGCCTCGATTTTTCGAGGCCTTACCGTCGAGCAGAATATCCGCGCGATTCTCGAGATTGCCGAGCCCGCACCGGAGCTGCGCGACGCGATGCTCGATGAACTGCTGGCGGAATTCTCGATCACGCATTTGCGGCGGGCTCCAGCCATGGCGCTCTCCGGCGGCGAGCGTCGGCGGTGCGAGATCGCTCGGGCGCTTGCAACTCAGCCCCATTTCATTCTTCTGGACGAGCCCTTGGCCGGCATCGATCCAATTGCCGTGGCTGACATTCGCGAGCTGGTTGCTCATCTCAAGGACCGCGGTATCGGCGTCCTCATTACCGATCACAACGTGCGTGAAACCCTCGAGATCGTCGATCGGGCCTATATCCTTCACGAAGGCCGCGTTCTCATGGAAGGGACACCCGCCGAGATCGTCGTAGACGCCGATGTGAGACGCGTTTACCTGGGAGATAGGTTTAGCCTATAAGCCGCTCCTGGACGGAGCGCAATTTGAATAGAACGGGTTACTCGCAGCGGCTGGAGCTGCGTCAAGCACAGACGTTGGTCATGACGCCTCAGTTGCAGCAGGCGATCAAGATGCTGCAGCTTTCGAACTTTGAGCTCACCCAATTTGTCGACGCTGAGATCCAGCAAAACCCTCTGCTCGAAAGACGCGAGCCTGGCCTTGAGGAAACTGCGACAGCGAACGCCGCGGTTGCGGAACGCCCGCCGACGGCACCGCTGGAACAGGCCGTTGCGGGCGAGTTCACCCCCGAAGCGGCCGAGCAGTGGCATGCGACCTCCGGAGCAGAGGGAGACGGGTCGATTGATCTCGTCGCCGAGCCGCACTCGTGGCCCGGTCGAAACGCGACACTCGGCGGTCCCGAGATCGAACAGACCGCGACGCGTCCGCGCACCCTCCGCGAGCATCTGCTGGAGCAGATCGGAACTGACTTCAGCGACTCAGGTGACCGCCTCATCGCACTGCATCTCCTCGATATGATCGACGAGGCCGGCTATCTCCGCGCGGGCCTCGACGGGATCGCGCAACTGCTCGGGTGCGAGATCGCCCGGGTCGAAGCGGTGTTCGCCCGAGCGCAGCAGTTTGACCCACCGGGAGTATTTGCGCGCGATCTGCCGGAGTGCCTGGCGTTGCAATTGCGCGATCGGAACAGGCTCGACCCTGCGATGCAGGCTTTGCTCGATAACCTGCCGTTGTTAGCGTCCCGCAACATTCCCGCACTTGTTCGGCTGTGTGGTGTGGACGCGGCGGATATGGCCGAGATGATCGCCGAAATCAAATCGCTCGATCCGAGACCGGGGCTTGCTTTCGATCCGCCGCTCGCTCAGCCGGTGGTGCCCGATATTCTGATGCGCGCTCAACCCGAGGGCGGTTGGCTTGTCGAACTCAATGCCGATACGCTGCCCCGCGTCCTCGTCAACACTCGCTATTTCACTCGGATAAGCGAGGCAACCCGTAGCAAAGCCGAGAAAGACTACCTGACCGAGCGGCTCCATGCAGCGAATTGGCTGGTCAAATCCCTGCACCAGCGAGCCACCACCATCCTCAAAGTTGCCGCAGAAATCGTGCGTCAGCAGGACGCTTTTTTTCGTCGCGGCGTGCAGTCTCTGCGGCCGCTGATTCTGCGCGACATCGCCGACGCGATCGGTATGCATGAAAGCACGGTGAGTCGGGTGACGAGCAACAAATACGTTTCCACCCCGCGCGGGCTCTACGAACTGAAATATTTCTTTACGTCTTCGATCCCCGCGTCGGGTGGCAACGGGGCGCACTCCGCGGAGGCAGTCCGCCATCGCATCCGCGGCTTGATAGACGGAGAACCGGCGGATAATACGCTTTCGGACGAGCGCATCGTCGAATTGCTGCAGCGCGATGGTGTCGACATTGCCCGCCGCACGGTCGCCAAGTACCGCGAGGCGATGAGGATACCCTCTTCAGTGCAACGTCGACGGGAAAAGCTCCTCACGCTTTGATGCATATGGTAGTGGGACGAACCGCGTGATCGCGCTGACGTCAAAACCTAGGTTGCTCGCCCTGCGCGGCTTGATCGTGCGCGGAGGGGTCCCCACGTTCGTTTTCCGGAAGCCTCAAAGGCGGCCTAACCCCGGCGGGAAGGGGTGATTCCAGACATGCAGCTCACAGCGACAGGCAAGCAGATCGAGATTGGCGAGGCGTTGCGCCGTCACATCGAGGCGAGCCTCAATTCCACTCTCGAAAAATATTTCAAGACGGCGATCGAGGCTCATGTCGTCGTCTCGCGGGAAGCTCATTTGACCCGCGCCGAAGTTTCGATTCATATCGGCCGCGGGATCGTGGTCAATGCCCATGCGGCAGCCGGAGAGGCTTACACAGCGTTCGATACGGCCGCCGAACGTGTGGCCAAGCAACTGCGGCGTTACAAGCGGCGACTGCGCGATTATCATGCCAAGGCGCGCGACCATTCCGCCGCCAGCGAACGTGCGATGGCATATGTGCTGGCTCCCATTCCGGAGGAGACCGAAAGCGAGGAGGCGACTACTGCAGACGCCGTGGATCAAGGTGGCGGTGGGCCGGCGGTGATCGCTGAGATGAGTACCGAACTGCCAAGGCTGACCGTCGGCGAGGCGGCAATGCGGATGGATCTCGCCGATGCGCCGGTTTTGCTGTTCCGCAACCGCTCACACGACGAACTCAACCTCGTTTATCGCCGCTCTGACGGGAATATCGGGTGGATCGATCCCGAACTCGATCCGACGCGCCGCATGCATCGTCGCGCCTCCTAATCTCGTCCGTTAATGGTATCGCCTTACCACTGCACCACTCGGCGAACGCCCGATCCGGACACGTCTCGCTCAGGTCCTATACGTGGCCGTGGCGAGGCTCGATAGGCTCGGCGGATCAGGAGCATGGAGATCGCCGATCTGATTGCCCCACGGGGCGTGGTGGCTCAACTGCGGGCGGCCAACAAGAAGCAAGCACTTCAGGAGCTGGCAAAACGTGCTTCCGTGGTGACCGGCATTCAGGAGCGCACGATTTATAATGTCCTAATCGAACGTGAACGGCTCGGCACCACCGGCATTGGAATGGGGATTGGGATCCCTCATGGTAGGCTCCCTGGACTTACCAAGCTCTATGGCCTGTTTGCCCGGCTCGAGCGCGCTATTCCATTCGAAGCGATCGACGAGCAGCCCGTCGATCTCCTGTTTTTGCTGTTGGCACCGGAAGCGGCAGGTGCCGACCACTTGAAGGCGCTAGCTCTCGTTTCTCGGTTGTTACGCGATCGAACAGTTTGCGAGAAGCTGCGCGGCACCGATAGCGCTGACGCTCTTTACGCGCTTCTTACTGATCGCACTGCCACACAGGCGGCGTAGCCTCGCCGCCTGCGACAGGAGGCTAGGGCGATCACGGTTCAGTGCACGCTCAACGGCTCGAGGTCGTGTTGACGCACCGTCGCGTGGGCTATCCCCCAATCCGGGAGTACGGCGATCTGCGTGCCGTCCGCGGCGTGGATGGCATATCCTGCAACACCGTTGACGATCACGTGCTTGATATATGCAATGTCCTGCATCCCGAAATGCGCAAGTTCTCTGGCCGACATATGCCGAATTCGCTGGATCTCGTTCATCTCAACCTTCCTTTAAGCTGTGCTCAGGCGCGTGACCCGCGCTAGCGTCAATCATCGGTCCGACGCAGCCAACGTGCGCTTCGACGCACCAGTCGCACCGCTCTTGATTTCCACAGTGCGCACCCTGCTCTCGACCTGGGGGCGAAACAGGTCGATATGCAACAGGCCGTTGTCAAGCACGGCGCCACTCACTTCGATGCCTTCGGCGAGTACAAACGACCGCTGGAACTGGCGGGCGGCGATGCCTCGGTGAAGATAGACGCGTTGGGTGTCGTCGGTTTGCTTGCCTCGCACAACGAGCTGATTGTCTTCGACCGTGATACTCAAATCGCCCATCGTGAAGCCGGCCACTGCGAGAGTTATCCGCAACGCGTCCTCACCGAGCTGCTCGATGTTGTAAGGGGGGTATCCGTCGGAAGACACTTTGCTGACGCGGTCGAGCGTGCGCTCAAAGTGATCGAACCCTAACAGCAAGGGTGAGTTGAACAACGACAGGCGCGACATGCATGCTTCTCCTCTCTGCCGAGCGAGAGTCGGCTACCGGCCCGTAAGCGGCGCGCGGTCGCAGACTATGCATCTGAGATGAAATATTTGGGACGAGATAGGTCATCAATCAACCAAAGGCTCTAGCTCGCATTGCCACCACAGCCATCTTTTCGGCGCGACAGAAACGCCCGAAATAGCGCAGCAATCAACCGAGAAACTGCCACCTGGTTCTTTCGTACCCTCGATGAGGTCCCATATCTGGCATAGTAACATTCTCCTATGAACATTTGGACCAACGGATCGGAAATGATGTCGAGACGGCTGCTGAATTGGCGCATCCTGCTGGCGCTGTTGTATAGTATGACGCTCGCGCTTGCGCCCGCGGTAGCCGAGGCACGGGCAGGCAGCTCATATGGTGGCCGCTCATCCAGCATGGGCAGCCGCGGTTTGCGCACCTACGACAATAATGGT
>Ga0182034_10002070_pt1 | contig 10101 bp, 7 predicted proteins | sample flu12Cox44000172_FD_125972 | JGI IMG/M metagenome (GOLD analysis project Ga0182034, IMG submission 125972) | Lab enrichment of tropical soil microbial communities from Luquillo Experimental Forest, Puerto Rico - flux4day.12C.oxic.44.000.172 | ecosystem: Environmental > Terrestrial > Soil >... | reverse complement strand
CTCGCCGCGCGCGGAGCGGACACCTGGGGCATCCGGATGTTCCGCGAGCTGGACGACGCGCTTCTTCGGCTGCGGATGAATCATCTGGAAATCGGGGCGGTCGTTTTGAAAACGAGCGGAGATCCCAAAGCGGTGCTGGCCTACGACGACTTCCTCGAACAGAATCAATCCGATTGGCTCGCGCGCGAGCCGTGTTATGGGAGCGGGCCCACCATCAATGTGATTCCAGCTGCCCGTAGACGGTGGCCGCGTTATCGGAGAACGTGGCTTCGTACTTTGAGTATTGGCGGAAGTCTGAGTATTTGTTCATATGGATGTCACGGCGGACCTGTTCGAGAGTCTCTCCGCTGTTCTTAAGCGCCTTCACCTGTTCGTAGAGGTCGCTGAGGTAATCTCGAAACCGCTGCAGATCGGACCTTGTGCCGACTGCAAAGTGTCCGGGAACTGTGCTTTCCACGGGCAATTGGAGCACTTGATCGAGGGCCTGTATCCAGTTCCCCACACTGCCGTTATCCATGGCGGGGCACGATTTGTTGAGAAAAAGATCTCCCATGGCAATCGCTCGCTGCATAGGGAAGTAAACAAGGACGTCGCCGGAAGTGTGCGCTTTTCCCGGGGAATAAACTTCGACAGCCTGATCATCCATATGTATGGTGATCTTTTTCTCCAACGTGAGATTGGCGGGCCGAAAGTGAAAAGCTTCCATGCTGGGTGCCTTCATGAGAGCCAGGGTTCGTCCGCGGGTGAAGTCTGTGCTGATGATTGTCGCATCCGGCCCGACAACCTCATTCCCTCCCTGATGATCGGGGTGGTAATGAGTGTTCACGATGAATTTCACGGGCAAGTTGGAGACTTTCCGTATCGCACTTAGCAGCTTGCCGCCTTCGGCGGCATTCAGGCCGGTGTCGACGACTAGAATCCCGATTCTGCCAACCAGGAAGGTGGAATTCGCGCTGGAGTCGTTATCCGAAACGTAGGCGTAAAGATCCTTTCCGATCTGCTTGACGGCGGCCTGTGCGTCTAGGAGCACCGGGCAAAGGAACACCACCATCGCCGCGCGTAAGGTGACTCGGCAAGGCGGGTAAGCCCTCATCAGAAGCTCAACTTGAGCGCGAACTGGATCAATCTTGGACCGCCCGAGCCAAGGCCAACATTGTTTTGGGCGGCATCCGGTGTCTGGAAGAGCGCTCCGAAGTTCGGTGCCGCTTCGATGTTGCTCGGCAACGCAAAGCTGGGATGATTCAAGATGTTGAAAAACTCGGCTCGGAACTGCGCGTTTACTCTCTCGCCTAATTTCGTGTTCTTCAGGATCGAGAAATCGAAATCGCGATAGCCAGGGCCTATCACAATATTACGTCCCGCATTGCCAAAGGTTAACTGGGCATTGGGAGTGAAGGCGTTGGTATTAAACCACCGCGGCACCGTGTGCGGGCCCGTATTGGGATCCCCAATCAGGTCGGGCCGATCATTTCCGAGACCGGTCCCGCTGTTCGCCAAGCCGGTGAGAACGGAGAAGGGTTGGCCGGTTTGCAAGGTTAGGATGCCGCCGAGTTCCCAACCCGCGCCCAGCGCCTTGGGCACGTTCGGCAGCTTGGGCACTTCATAAATGACGCTCCAAACCAGCCGATGACGGATGTCGAAGTCAGAGTTCCCGTGTTCCGCTTTGAGGTTGTAGTTGTCCTGAGGAAAGATCGTTGTTCCGTTGGCACCCGAGCCGAAAAACACAGACGCGCCGTCGATGGAGTGAGACCACGTGTAAGAGGTCAGGAACGACAGTCCATGGCTGAAACGTTTGTCGAGCTTGGCCTGCAGGCTGTGGTAGTTGGAGCTTACAACATCTTCTGCCTGGAACAGTTGAGCAAAGCCGAAGAAGGGGGTTCGCACGATGTTGGGCATCGCCCCCCAAAGCTGGTTGTCGTACAGGAATTGCGCAACCGGTGGGGGAATGCCAATCATGGTCATCCGCTCGATCACGTTCGGGGTTAACTGGTCGATCTGTTGCTTGGTGATGAAGGCCTGATCGACCTGGCGGAAGCGCGGCAACTTCGTGCCGGCGGTGCCGACATAGGCGAGATCCAGCACCACTCTGCCGGGCAACTGATGCTGATAACCAAGATTGAAATGCTGGGCGTAAGGCGTACGCAGGTGCTGCTGTGTGATGGTGAGCACAGGGAACCCGGAAGGTGCGAAGGCATTGGGCCACCCCGGGAACGCATTGAAGTAGTCGGGCAGGAACGGCGGATTCAGCATCACATTGCCTGGGATATTCCCGATGATCGTCTCGTAGAACACCCCGTAGTTTGCCCGGACGACACTTTCTCCGTTGCCGCGTACGTCCCAAGCAAGGCCAATGCGCGGGGCGAAGTTATTGTGATCACCGTCGTAGATGCCGCCAACCTCACCTTGAGTGACGACTCCCGAAGCCTGCAGCGCGGGCAGGTTACTTTGAATGGCCGGATCCGTGGGGTCCAGAAAAGTAGTGTAGTTTTGCGGCCGCCACGAACTCAGACGGCCGTGAGCCTCATGCAGAACCGTGTTCAGTTCGTACCGTAGACCGTAATTCAACGTCAGATTGCGACGAAGTTTGAAGGTATCCTCCGCGAAGATTCCAATGCTAGTGCTCCGGAAATTGCGATGAGAGTCGCCAACAAATTGCAGCGCCCCATCCGGCAGCCCTTCCGCGAAATCGATCAGAGCGTTGGGTATATTCGCGGTGCCACCGGCGCCGGCCATATTGTGAGTTCCGCTGAAGGATACTTGCCCGTTGAACGCCAGATCGTACAAACGGTTCAATTGCAGGTAGCGTATATCGCCGCCTACCTTCAAGGAATGTCTTGCGGTGGTGTGCGAAAGATTGTCGATCCACTGGAAGGAATTGGTCGCGGTGCGATTGGGCTGATCGATTGCGCCACCCAGATTCGAGACCGACGCGCTGCCGGAAACGAACCCTCCCGAGAAGGCCAGCATGGGGATGTTGCCCAGACTTAAGGGTGCGTCGGCGGGGTAGCCTGTGTTGAAGCCATAATCTGCAGCCTTGGGTCCGGACTGAGTGATCAGGGAGGTATAGGAGCGGTTAAAGCCGAAGCGCGCCTCATTCAGGGTTCGTGGACTGATTACACGTGTGTAGGACAGAGCCACCAGGTGGTTGCTGCCGCTCTGCGCAACCCCGTAGCCCGGCACATTTGTCCCGCTCTGTCCCGGCGTAAACGGGAAGAACGTGTCAACCCCGGTTCGGCTGTAGCGGACAGAAAGCGTGTCGGAACTCGTAAGATGGTGATCGAGCTTCACCAGGAATTGATCGGTGGAATCGGTCTGTTCGGGAGAGGAGATGAAGTTGCCGGAAGGGTCGCTCAAATTTGGCGGGGGGAACAGCTTGAATACCTCGGCGCTTACCGGATCCACAGGAACGGTGACGGGATTACCGCTGGTGTCCGTAAACGTTCCGCCCCTCTGCGCGACCGTCGGCACATTCGTGATGCGAGTGATGCCGGCACGGCGGCGAAAACCTTCGTAGTTCAGGAAGTAAAAGGTCTTGTTCTTGGCGATCGGCCCGCCAAAGGTGCCACCAAACTGATTCAACCGCAGCGCCGACTTGGCAAACTGTGAATCGTTGAAGTAGTTCCGCGCGTCGAGGACATCGTTGCGGAAGAACTCATACGCCGATCCGTGCAGCTGGTTGGTTCCCGACTTCGTCACCAGGTTGACGACTGACCCCGAGTTGCGGCCATATTCAGCAGAAAACGTGTTGGTTTGAACCTCGAATTCCTGAATGGAGTCAATCGATGGGGTCTGCGCCGCTGTGCCGCCGAAGTACTCGTTGTTGTCCACACCGTCGACCAGGAAATTGTTGGAGGTTGAGCGCTGTCCGTTGGATGAGTATCCCGAGACCCCGCCCTCCCCTCCCTGCTGGCCGCCGCCGCCGCCGGACGTTGCCACGCCGGGGTTCAAGCGAGCGAGCTGAGCGAAGTCGCGCCCGTTCAGCGGCAGATCTTCAACCTTGCGATTGTCGATGATTTCACCCAGCTTTGAGCTTTCCATCTGGGTCAAAGGCGCCTCAGATTGCACCTCGACCACTTCCGTCCTGGCGCCGACATGGAGCTCGATGTCGACGTCGCGAATCTGATCGACTCCGACTTCGATGCTCGTCGTAGCGGTTGCAAAGCCCGCGGCCTCGGCCCGGATCTGGTAAGTGCCCGTAGGCAGTCCGAGGACCCGAAAGATGCCGTTCTCGACGCTCTTGGTATCCCTTTGCAGGCCGGTCGCCGAGCTGGTCACGGTGACTTCGACCCCTGCGACGATGGCGCCCTTCTCATCTCGAATCGTGCCTACGATTCCACCCTGCGTGCTCTGCGCCAGCACGTTGCCCGCTAGAATCGTCACCATGCTCAACCACACCCCAATGCGTTCACAGAAGGACATCATAGGTCACCTCGCGTCTTCAATCTGTCGAGCCCACCGCCACATCAGCGCCCGATGTTGGTGGAAGAGTGTCCTGAGATCTCGTCCTTGTAGATCACTCCATCCTTCATCACGAATTGCAGGTGTTGTAACAGACGTATGTCCTCTAACGGGTCTCCCTTTACGGCCACCATGTCGGCGAACATTCCAGCTCGCACAGCACCCACGCGGTCCGACCAGCCCATCAATTCGGCGGCATTCACGGTTCCGGCCTCTAGCGCCTGGACAGGGGTCAGGCCCAGCTGAACCATGGACCAGAATTCTCCACCGTTCAGCCCATGGGGATACACGCCAGCATCGGTTCCCAGCGCCACCCGCACTCCGCTTCTAAAGGCCTGAGCCATGTTTTTCTTTGCCGCCGGAATGATGATCGCCGCCTTCTCCACCACCCAAGGTGGGAGGTGCAGCTCGGATTCGTGTTCGTCAAACCAGAACAGAGGGTACGAGGTGGGAACCAGGAACGTGTGGTGTTGCTTCATCAACTCCATCCCCTCGTCATCGATAAAGATACCGTGCTCGATGGAGTCGACGCCCGCTCGGACTGCGTCTTTGATCGCCAGGCTGGAGTGAGCATGGGTCGCCACCTTTCTGCCCAGGCGATGCGCTTCTGCGACCAGAACATGCATCTCTTCCGGGCTGTATTGCTCCAGCAGAGGATTATCGCCTTTGGAGAACACACCTCCCGAGGCACAGAACTTGATGACGTCCGCTCCGTATTTAATGACCTCGCGAACCCGATGCATCACCGCTTCGTGCCCATCGGCTACGCCTTCAGCAGAATGGTGGAATTCGAAGGGCAGTAGACTGTTGTCACAATGTCCGCCTGTAATCCCGAGTGGCGGTCCGGAGACCTGCATGCGGGGACCGATGACATCGCCGGCATGGATTGCATCCCGGAGAGCTACGTCCGCATACCCCTCGGCTCCCACGTTGCGCACCGTGGTGAATCCGGCCAGCAGCGTGAGCCTTGCGTTTTTCGCCCCAATGAGTGCGGCGCGCGGAGTCGACGTGCCCAGGCCCTCATAGCCGCCGCCCCCCACATTCATGGTCAGGTGGGTGTGCACATCAATGAAGCCCGGCAGGATGGTGGCGTTCCCCAGATCAATAATGGTCGTGCCGTTGGGCACAGGTGCGTCTCCGCTGGCTACAGATTGAATCTTGTCTCCCGCAACCACGATTACCGGGTGGTGGACCATGCGACCCGCAACAGGATCAAAGAGCTCGGCCGCGCGCAGCACGATAGTCGCTGCCGGCCCCGGTTGTCCGATGGCGAAAACGGACACGAAGAGCAAAGCGCAGGAGGACAACAACCTCTGACGAACGTTGCCCCTGCCACCGGGAGCCTGCTTTGTATTTGGACGGTTCGTACGTATCTTCGATTCAGCAATCCGAAAGCCACCCTGGAAAGACGCACTTGGTTCCGCTAACACCGGGAATGCACTCCCCTTCCTCCTGCGCTTGTAAACAGAGGAACTCTTCGTGGCGACTATGACGGACGTTGTGAGCGAACTTCCTGGCTCAGTCATCTGCTTGTTTGCTTTTTCGACGAGCCTTCGGCGAACGGGATTGGTCGGTTACGATACTGCCGTCGTATCGCAAGTGTCAAGACACGAGGATATATGCCGCCTTGTGATGCTTCCGCCCGGCAGGTAAGACACCGCTAGACGCCGAAAGCGGTATGGTCGGGGCTTATCCCGACCCTTGCGACAGAGGAGCCTTAACCTATGACTTTCCGGCGAAGTGCACTCTTTGTTTTCCTGTTAATGGGGCACATCGCTGTCGCTCAGTCCGCCACCCTTACCGTCACCGTCCTGGATGAAACCTCGGTTGCCGTCCGCACGGTCCGTGTCACTTTGCAGCCGCGCATCGGTCCACCCCTGCGTTGCGAAACGAGCTTTGCCGGGCGCTGCCAGTTCTCTGATCTCACGCCCGGCCCCGCTGAACTCCGCGCGGAGAAGGAAGCGTTTTATGTGGTGACGGTCCCTATGGTCGAGATCGGTGCCATCGCCAACGTCGACATCACTCTTACCCATATCCAAGAAATCAAAGAGGTCGTGGAAGTCGTCGAGTCCCCGCCCGCCATTGACCCAGCCAAGACCCAGGCCCAGGAGCAGCTCACGGGCATGGACATCATCAACATCCCCTATCCGGCCACCAACGACTACCGTAATGTCCTCAACTTCATCCCCGGCGTGCAACAGGACTCCACCGGGCAGCCCCATCTGGCGGGTGGACAGACATACCAGACTCTAACCCTGTTCGACGGCTTCAACGTTACCCAGCCCGCAAACGGCCTGCTGCTTATTCGTGTCGCCACCGACGCCCTTCGGTCCGTCCACACCCAGATCAGCCGCTACTCCGCCGAGTATGGCAAAGGCTCCGGCGGCGTCCTGGAACTCACCACGGGCTCGGGCGATGATCACTTCCGCTTCCTCGCAACCGACTTCATACCCTCCATCCAGAACAAGAAGGGACTGGCGTTCAACGAATTCAATCCTCGCTTCATCGTTTCCGGGCCCATCCACAAAGGAAAACTCTGGTTTTACGATGCCGTCGAGATTGACTACCTCAATACCGTCGTTAAAGAACTTCCCTCGAACGCTAACTCCGACCTCTCTACCCGATTCGGCAACTTCATCAAGCTCCAAGCCAACCTCACCTCCCGTGACACCCTGAGTGGCGGCTTCAACTACAACCACTTCCACGACCCTCACTCCGGGATGTCTCCTGCGAACCCGCAAAGCTCTACCCCGGTCGTCAACGAACCGATCTACCAGGCCAGCGTAAAGGAGCAGCACTACTTTGCGGGCGGAGAACTCGTCGAGGCCGGCTTTGCCTTCAATCGCTACGGTCTCGATGAAGCCCCTCATGGCTTCGAACCGTATTTCCTCACCCCCGAGACTGCGGGCGGCAGCTACTATCTGACCGCGAACACCCGTGCTGCTCGTTGGCAGGTCTTATCCAATCTCTATCTGCGTCCACACCATTGGCACGGCCAACACGACCTCAAGTTCGGTATCGATCTGGACCGACTCCGATACGACGCCGCTTTCGTCCGCCAAGCCATTACGTACCTCGAGGAAGGCAAAACCGCACCACCCTCCAACGGCTGCTTCGCCGTTAGCCCCTCGCCTTGCACCCGGTACTCCACCTTCCCTGGATCCCCCTCCGCCACCACCTACAACTTGGAAGTGAGCGCCTACGCTCAGGACCGCTGGCTACCCAACGACCGTTTCTTGGTCGAGGCCGGCGTCCGCTACGACTGGGACCAGATCATTCGTCACTCCCTGGTCTCCCCGCGCCTGGCCGCCACCTACGTGCTGGACAGCTCAGGCAACACCAAGCTGTCCGCGGGAGTTGGCATTGTCTACGACGCCACTCCCATCTTCCTGATCGCCCGCCCGCGGGCGGGTACCCGGCAGGATTTTTTCTTCTCGACCGGCGGCTTGGTTACCGGCCCCGTCGTCTCCACCTTTACCGTTGACACCCGCACCCTCGATGCTCCCAGGTTCGTCAATTGGAGCCTGGCCCTCGAACGCAAACTCCCCGCAGAGATCTACCTCAAGGCCGAATACATCCAGAAACGCGGTACCCACGGTCTGGTCTACGATCTGGCAAACCCGACTACTCTGAACGGCAACTTCGTCCTCCAGAACACGCGCCAGGATCACTACGACGCCTTCCAGATTGGAACCCGCCGTGCCTTCCGCAATGGCCACATGATATTTGCCTCTTACATGCACTCTCACGCCCGCTCCAACCAGGTCCTCGACTTCAACGTCGACAACCCTCAATTCAGTCCCCAGCAGCCTGGCCCCAATCCCTGGGACGCCCCCAACCGCCTTCTCTCTTGGGGACTGCTCCCCATCTACAAGGGGTTCGATCTCGCCTACTCCACCGAACTGCGGTCGGGCTTTCCCTTCAACGTCGTGAACGACCAACTCCAGTTGCATGAACTCCCCGGCTCCCGCCGCTTCCCCACCTGGTTTGCTCTCAACACCCACATCGAAAAGCGCTTCCATGCCCTGGGCTACTATTGGGCCGTCCGCGGAGGCTTCAACAATGTCACAGGCCACCGCAACTACACTTACGTCAACAACGATTTCAACTCTGTTGGCTTCCTCACTTTTGGCAACTACGAAGGTCGGACCCTAACCGGCCGCATCCGCTTCCTCGGAAAGAAATAACCTCCAACCGATTCAGAACGATGTAGGACGAAAAGCGATGATGACAGTTGCCATATCAGGAGATTTTTTAAGAGCGAAGCGAATCCACACGGGTAGACGCTTTAGATGTGTTTTGCTGCAGAACGATATGATCGCTTACGTCCTGCAATCTACGATCCTCCCCGCGAACGTTCACACTTTGTGGCACCGGTCTATGGTGCACTCCAAGGCACTGCGACCAACAACTATCAAAGAAGCCAGCGCCAGAATCTTTCCGACTGTGGCGCTATAGGGAAGCCGAAGTATTGAAGGCATCCCAGCATGCCTTACTGAGCTCCCAGACTTCTCGCCCCCTATAACCAGGGTTCACGTAGGTTGCAGGTTCCCTCCTTACAAAGACTGCGCCGCTCCTCTCCTTGATTCGCCGTGATGCAGGGTTTCCAACCGCATTGGCAAGAGCCAGCTTGTCAAGTCGAAGGACATCGAATGCGTAATCCGTGACGGGTTTCGCCGCGTCGGTCATGATGCCCTGCCGCCAAAACTTTTTCCCCAGCCAAAAGCCTCGATTGCTCGGCGTACCTTTCCGCTTTAGCCATATCGCACCGATTAATTCTTCCGGCGCAGCTTTCAAACATATACCCCAGAACCATTGATCCACGGATTGGTTAGGAATGACGATATTGCGGATATACTCAAGAACCCCATTTTTCGGGTAAGGCCACGGCACCAGATGGCTCATCGTGCCTATCACTTCATAATCTATAAAATGCCTCTCATAGGCTGGAGCATCTCGTTCAATAATGTCCCGCAGAATAAGTCGCGTAGTTTCAAATGTCGGAAGTTTCACCATATAAATTTAGATCTCATAAGAACTGATCGGTCCCCGTGATCTCATGGGCTCTTCGCCGGAGGGGCGTCGCACCGGGATCCAGTTCAGCAAAGCGATCGTCAGGGTTATGCCCAACACCAGAGCCTCGACTCTGCCTGCACGGCTGAGCACGATCCCGCAAAAGGCGATGCCGATGAGCGCGAACAGCGGTCCTGCAGGCAAACGGAACCTCGCGAGTCCATGTCGTTTCCATCGCAAGGTCGGAAGGGCTGCGCAAATGAAAACATAAGTGATCAATCGGGAGACGGCAAAAAGCTTGGCGTTCCAGCTGAACGTGCCCAGCATGGCCAGGGTCCAGACCGAGCCGCGTAGACGAGTATGGAGCCGTGCGGAGTCCTGTACCGCGGATGGATGCTAGCAAACCAGCGAGGAAAGTCGCCCTGCTGAGCAAATGCAAGCACAATTCTCGGAGTGGCAAGCATGCCTGCGGCAAAATAACCCACAACCGAAACTACAACTCCGACGGCAATCATCATAGGCAGAACAGTGCCACCGAACACATGGGCGGCTGCGGCAAGGGGACGGTCACTGTGGGCAGGAGTTCCCAGGGTCTGTACGACCACAAATTGAACAAGAGCGTAGATCGGT
>Ga0182034_10002067_pt1 | contig 10105 bp, 3 predicted proteins | sample flu12Cox44000172_FD_125972 | JGI IMG/M metagenome (GOLD analysis project Ga0182034, IMG submission 125972) | Lab enrichment of tropical soil microbial communities from Luquillo Experimental Forest, Puerto Rico - flux4day.12C.oxic.44.000.172 | ecosystem: Environmental > Terrestrial > Soil >... | reverse complement strand
GAGTACCAGGGCGCCCTAAAGGCCCTGAATCGGAGCGCTGCCCGCTGGCAACTCCTGCCAACCCATGAACTCGAAGCCTGAACAGAAAGAATCCTTATGCCCCCAAGCCCACAAGCTAACCTGAGCTTCCTGCCGTGGGTGCGGCAGGGCCTCGCAAGCGCAATCACAACGGTCGACACCCTCGGCCCCCAACAGGCCGCCGCCGCCGATGTCTCCGTCACGCTAAAGGTCAACAACGCGCCGCTCCCGGCCGTGCCCGTGCGACTGCGCGGGCCCGCGGATGTAGTCGGCATCGATGCCCATCAGATCGTCCGCACCGATCCGAGGGCGGGCAGCACCGACTTTGAGCCCAACTGCTTTCCCTCGGTTGAATTGGATCGCGCCGATTTCCCGTGGCTGTTCACCCCTGCGTGCGCCAACACGAATTCTCAGTTGCGTCCCTGGCTGTGCCTTGTGGTCGTGCGCAAACAGGATGGCGTGCAGCTCACGAGCACCGCCAATACACCGCTCCCAACGTTGCAAATCACCGCACCGGCCAAGCCATTTCTTGAGCTGCCAAACCTGCAGGAGTGCTGGGCCTGGGCGCATGCTCAGGCCGCAGCCGACAATAACAGCGATCCAAATGCTGTAAGAGCGGCACTGGATGGAGCGCCGGAGCTTTCGCTCTCTCGCCTTGTTTGCCCGCGAGTGTTAACGCCTGACACCGACTACATCGCTTGCGTGGTTCCGACGTTCGACCTCGGCCGCAAGGCGGGGCTCGGTCTGCCGATTGCCGACACCGATCTCATCGCTAAAAATGCGCTTGCGCCCGCGTGGACTCTGACTGCTGCCGCGCCCACGCAGGTGCAGCTGCCCGTCTACTACTCCTGGCAATTCCGCACCGGCGCGGCAGGTGACTTTGAGTCTCTGGCGCGGCGTCTGAAAAGGTCGGTCCCGCAGGGATTGGGGCAGCGTACCGTCGACATTCGTCACCCCGGCTTTGAATTGCCGGCGACGTTCCCCGCTGTGGCGACGGTAAAGGTCGAAGGCGCGTTGATGCCGATGACCGGCAGCACGAGCCCCGTGCTCTGGTCCGATACCGTCGCGGGGCCATTCGAACAGGCACTCGCCGACATCGTCAATCAACCAGGCTTGAACCAGGTGATCGCGCCGAGCGCCGATCCATTGCTCGCACCGCCGCTTTACGGCCGCTGGCATGCAGGCCGCGGCACGGTGACCCGGAATGCTGCGAATTGGTTCGACGAATTGAACCTGGACCCTCGCTGGCGCGCGACGGCGGCTGTGGGCACGCTCGTCATTCAGCAACAACAGGAAGCTTTGATGGCGTCGGCGTGGGAGCAGGCTGCTGAAATGCAGCAGGTCAATCAGCGGATGCGCCAGTTCCAGTTAAGCATGGCCGTCGGCGAAAGCCTGCACGCGCGTCATCTCTCCGCGCTTAGCGAAGAGATGACGTTGCGCATCGCTGCACCCGTCTTCAGCCGCATCCGCGTACCGTCAGGCAATGCGCCGAGACGCACGCTGATGGCAAAAGTGATGGACTCCTCGCTCCCGGTCGCAGCCACTAGCGCGGCGATGCGTCGGATCGGCAGACAGCGCGGGCCTCTGACACGGCGAATTGCCGCGCAAGGCTATGCACGTTCACCCGACAAAACGTGGGTGGCGCATCTAAATATCGGCGACAGCCCTCCCGCGGCCGGTCCTCCGGTCGCCGAGCGGGCGAGCCTGCAGAGCCTGCCGACGGCGGACAGTGTAGTCACGGCGATCTGGAACTCCGGATTTCAGATCGCCGCCGAAGGACAGCCGCTTCCAACGCTCCCCGCAGTCGATCCACTGCCTCCCAGCTGGGACTACCCCGGCTTCTTCCGCGCCGCGGCGGCCGAGCATTTATCGCGCATTCGTCCTCCCGTCATTCCCAGCATCACAGCCCATGTGACAATGGGCGAGACGGCGAGCTTCGTTCGGGTGGCAATGCATCCCCGCGTCGCGCTCGTGAACCTCGCACGTGCCACGGTATCGACGGGCGACAACATATTGCAAGCCACAGCACCGGGGGTGACTCCTGTTGGCACGGAGACGGTGATGATGGCGCCGTCGTTCCCGCAGCCGATGTACGAGCCGCTCAAGGAGATGTCGCAGGACCTGCTACTCCCTGGGCTCGACACCGTCCAGCCCGATACGGTTCTCGGACTCAAGACCAATCGTGCGTTTGTGGAGTCTTACATGATCGGACTCAATTTTGAGATGGCGCGCGAGCTCTTGTGGCGAGGATTTCCGACCGACCAGCAAGGCACGTATTTCAGGAATTTCTGGGGTTACGATGCGGGCAATGCTCCCACGAGTGACATTGACGACCTGTGCAAGAATCTCGGCCGCGCGCTCGGTACCGCGCCAGCAAATGCACCGGCGGAACAATTTGTGCTGCTGATCAGAAGCAGTTTGCTGCGCCGGTATCCGAATGCGCTTATCTACCTGACGCCGGCGCTCACCGGCACATCGGCCACGGCTCCTCCACCGGACATTTTTCCCATCTTCAACGGCGCGATGCAGCCCGACGTCAATTTCTTCGGCTTTCCCATGTCGCCGGCCACTGCAATCGGCGACAGCAGCAACCCCGGCTATTTCGTGGTGATCCAGGAACATCCCACTGAGCCTCGCTTCGGCCTTAACGTGAGCACGTCCCTAGGCAACGCGAGCCACCTCGCCATCGGCACTCAGGCGCCCGCAGGTGTGCCGCTCAATGGACACACCTGGGGCAAGAACTCTGCGCACATGGCAGCCATTACGCGGCGGCTGCCCGTCCGGATCGCCATTCATGCTTCGCAGCTCGTCAGCTCCACCTAACGCGCAGGAAACCAATCACATGAGCACTGACTTTTTCAAAAGCGGCTTTGCAATTCCCGGTGCTGGTGCGGGCACGTCAGCGCAATCCCTGTGTCCGAGCGATGTGCCACTCGTGCTGCTCCCAGTTCGCCTGGAGACTCGCTTCTTCACGCTCGCCAACGGCAGCATCGAGCTGCGCGTGCGCATCTTTCCCGACAAGATTCACCTTGACAGCCACGAAGCCGACCTCACGGCCAACGAGCAAACCTGGGGCCAGCACTATTGGCAACAGGATTGGCTGGCCGGCAACGACACGGTTGCGCGTTCGGATGCCTGGCGACAAATCGCAGATCGTTTTGGCGCCAACCGCGCAGCGTGGATCATCCGTGTCCTGCAGCCGACCAACGCAAGTCAGCGCCCGACATCGCCGGCGCCCGCGGGGCATCCCCTCACAGTCGCGCCGGCGTTTCCGTCAATCGCAGTGGCAAGTCAGGCCGCTGCGTGGCGCCACGCACCACAGGCACGATTGCTTCCCGACCGGTGGACCGCAGTCGTGCATTCTGGAGGTCAAGTTGCACTGACTGCCTTCAGCAAGGACGTTCAAAGGCCGCTGAACGTCGGCCCAAATCCGCAGGCACCTCCGCCCGACGCACAGGCCGAAGCTGCCATCGCACGCGGCGAACAGCTTGCCATTGACCCGGGTATGAAGTGGCTGACCGATTTCAACGAGGCGGAATCGGTGGGCATGGCGCTGCGCATCCCAATTCCGCCGGCCACCTTGGCGGCAGGTTTCGATAGCCTCGTGGTATTCGGCGTGACCAGGTCGCTCAGCGTCGCCGAGACTAGCACGCAGCTGGCCGACCTCCTCGATTCGCATCATTATACCGATGGGCTTGCGTTCGTTCGGCCCGGCACTCCGACCAACAATACCGACGACCGCCGCACCGGGTACAGCTCGCAGGATCCGGGGCATGAGCGCAGCTTTGCCACGGAGGTCGCAGCCACTCCCACCCTGGACAACAACAATGCCTTAAGTGTGGGCACAGCGCTTGGAATTCGCTTCGATCGGATCGCACCGACGTTCGGCCGCATCGAACGCGGCCTCGAGCACGACGATCTCGACATGCGCAGCATGAACATCGCGTTGTGGCAGGTCGGCTGGGGCTACTTTCTCAGTAACATGATCGGAGGCGAAGCCGGGCTGACGCAGCCGTCCATCGACTGGGCGCGCGGGCATTTTTGCGATTATGTGCGCGCCTTTGGGCCCTTTCCTGCCCTGCGTTGCGGGGCGCAGCCCTACGGCATCCTGCCGGTGACGTCGCTGGATCTCTGGGAACCCGGCACGAAAGAGCCGGTCACGGCGCAGGATAGTTGGCTCAAAGGCATGCTGATCAATTTGCGCGACAACGTCTGGCGCACAGCTGTAGGATCCGTGGCGCGCATCGGCACTCGTCAAAATCCGCCCGATCCCGATGCCGATCTCGCCGATATAATGCGCATGGATGCTCTTTCGGGTTCATACCGCGCGCGAAACGTCTTCGGCCGCCATTTCCTGCAATACCTGTACCAATTCCTGTCTTCCAGCTCGCCGCACAGCGACCCCGCGCAAACTGCGCTGTTGCAGCGGCTCGCCATTGCCTGGCGTCCCCGGCTTGCGCAACTCTGGAGTGCCGGCTGGCAATGGCCCGTATCGGCACCGCTGGTCCAATCCGGCGAAGTGTCGCCTTGGACCCAGCTCGAACCCAACTACATCGCCGCCCTGCTCGCCGAGCCGCACATCGAGCAGTTGATTCAGATGCGGCCCGATCCGCAATCAACCGGCAACGCCGCCGGCTTGTTGCAGGTGCTGTTGCGGCACGCCTTTCTCCGTGAGATCGCGAGTGCCGCCGCGTTGCTACAGGCGAATGAGACGGGCGCCGACCCGCTGAGCCTGCTGCGCGATGCCGAGCTCGTTGATCTCGTCACGGGCGCCCAGCCGACGCTGCACTGGCGGCGCCAGCTCGACAAGACGCTTGCCGTGACCGGTAACCGTACGATTCGCGAGTACCTGGAGACACAGACCAGCTTCACGACGCCCGGCCTGGCTGCGCTCGGCGAATTTCGCTCGAGCCTCATGCACCTCAAGGACCTCGACAGCGAGGCGTTGTTGCAGCTCATGCAAGGAACGCTTGACCTTTCCGCGCACCGGCTAGACGCCTGGGTGACGTCATTCGCCACCAAACGGCTTGCGGCGATGCACATCAACGGGCCGATGGGCCAGTACGTGGGCGCTTACGGCTGGGTAGAAAACCTCAAACCGATCCCTGCGGGGTCGGTGCAGCAGGTATCTTCTCCGCCGCCGGGAGAGCCCGGGCCGCTGCAGGCGCCTGCCAACGACAGCGGTTTTATTCATGCTCCGTCAATGACGCACGCCACAACCGCCGCATTGCTTCGGAACGCGCACCTCGGGCCGACTGGCGTGCCGAGCGCCACGGGACCGTTTGCGATTGACCTATCCTCGCAGCGCGTGCGCGAAGCCTCGCGGCTCCTCGAAGGTGCGCGACAGGGTCAGCCTTTGGGGGCGCTTCTGGGCTACCGGGTAGAACGCCTTCTGCATGACACCTTCGTCGACAACGGCCGCAGCATGGACCGATTCATTGCACCACTACGCCGAATTGCCCCGCTGGTCGCCCGTGCCAACCCAAACACGACGGCACCGGTGGACGCCATTGCTGCGAACAATGTGATCGACGGCCTGGTCCTCCATCGCCGCTGGAAGGAAGAGCAAAGCGCCGTTGTAGCAGAATTGGCGAAGGAAGGGATGGGCACCAGCGATCTGTCTACACTGACGGCCATACTCCAGAAGCTGGACGACGCCATTGACGGCTTGAGCGATGCGCTCACCGCCGAAGCGGCCTACCAGATGGCACGTGGCAATACCTCGCGCATGGCAAGCACCTTGTCCGCCATCGCTCAGGGCAATGCGCCGCCTCCGGAGCTGGAAGTGAGTCGCACGCCACGCTCGGGCACCTCGCTCACCCATCGCCTGCTGCTAATGATGAGCGGGGCGACCAACCTGGCTACACCCGGCTGGGCTGGCGGCGCTGCGGGCATGCGCTCCAACGCCGAGCCACTGCTTAATTTCTGGGTAGCCAAGCTCCTCGGCGATGCCGGTAAGGTCCGATGCACGATTGAGCGCCTCAACGATGCTACCGGCACCGTGGTGGAGACGCACACGCTGCCGCTGAGCGAATTATCGGTCACGCCACTCGACGTGGTGTACGGCGTTGAAGCCGCCAACACGACGGCGCAGCCGGGCATGTCGCTGAGCGACATCGAGCAGCAGGTCCTCTATTACTCGAAACACAAGACGGGCGGTTTCGCTCCGCTCGCCAACCTGCGGCTGCAGCACGCCCGGCCCACCGACCTGGCCACCGGAGAGCTGACGCTGTTCGATGTGATCGAGCAAGCCCGCGCCGTTCGACGGTTGCTGAGCGTTGCGCGCGGCGCAGACCCGGAAGACTTGAATCCGCCGGAGCGGGCGGGACAAGCCACCATCGACCTCACCGAATTGGAGAACCGCGTCGTGAGAGCGGAAAACGCGCTCAACGCCGCGCACAAAGGATTGAGCAACCTGGTCGCGAAAACGGAGACGACCACCGCCGAGTCTCTGCGCACGGCGTTGCTCAAGCTCGGCGCATCCGGCGTTGGGCCAGCGGTTCCGGTCAGCGCGGGTGGCGAGGATCCGGCGTCCATTGCGGCTCTGGCAAGGCAAGGCCAGGCGCTCCTTAAGCTCAGCGGCGCGCGGCTGGACCAAGGCGCTGCCTTACGTGCACTTCCCGCTGCAAGCGAGCAGCGGGCGCGCCGCGACCAGTTAGTCCAGCGCATGCGTGCCGTGTTCGGCGGCTCATTCGTGGTGCTGCCGCGCTTCTCCCTCGGTGCTGCCGGAGCCACGGAATTCACGAATGCGCTGGCATCGAGCACGTCGGCCCAAGGTGGCGATCCGCTGGCGGTGAATACCTGGTTCGCGCGCTGCACGCAAGCGCGTGATGCGGTTGCCCGGCTGGGCTCGTGCCTGCAGCGGGCTGAAGTGCTTGGCGCCGGCGCACGCCTGAACTTGAGCGTCGCGCAGTTGCCTTTCGTCGCCGGCGAGCGGTGGGTCGGTTTACCGCCCGTTCCGGGGACGGTGATGCCACCTAGCAAGCTGTCGCTGGTGGTGCACACCGTGGGCACCATCAACGCTTCCCAAGTAATAACCGGGTTGCTCGTGGATGAATGGGTCGAGATCGTGCCGAACAGGCGCGAGACCACTGCCCTGGCATTTCAGTTCGACGTGCCGAGTTCGAGCGCGCCGCAAAGCGTGCTCATCGCAGTGCCGCCGGTGCCGGGCCAGGATTGGACCGCGGAGACCCTGCGGCGCGTGCTGATGGAAACATTGGATCTGGCGAAGCTTCGTGCCGTGGACACCGGATTGCTCGGTGGGGCCGCGCAACATCTGCCAGGCCTGTATCTTGCGTTCAACACTTCCGATCATGCCGTGTCCACCGACTTCAAGCCGCTGACCGCGTAAGATCTCCTTCAGGAATTTGCCATGTCTACATTGACCATTCGAATCACCTCTCCGCAACCCAACACGCAGGTACCGTCGCGGACTTTCACTGTCAGCGGCAGCGTTTCACTCCAGACCACAAGCGGGCGCAGCCTGGTCGGACAAATCAGCGTCGGAGTAACATTCGGCATCAACGGTCCAAGCGTGGCTACCAGAGCTGCCAACAACTCCGCCTGGAGCTGCACGGGTGCGCCGCTTGCGGGAATCCCACCCAACAGCTCCATCACGGTGTTCGTCACTGCGTCCGCTACGCTCAGATTTTTTGTGCCGGCCGATCGAGCGTGGGATACGGAAGACATTTCAGCCTCCGCCAGTGTCACGGTGCAACTGCCCGGGCCCATAGCGCCGAACCTGACCATCGCTCCCATCGACTCGCCGGTCATTGCTGCGCAGTTGCCAATCACCATGACCTTTACGGGAAGCGCTATCGGCCACGACGCGCCCATTTCTCTCGTCCAATACTACGTCGAGGGCTGGCCACCGGGCAGTGCCGCCTTTTACAGCCCCACCAACACCGGCGGAAATTGGGCAAGCTGGAGCTTGGCCCTGCCGGTGCCACCCGGCCCGCACACGCTCACCTTTCGCGCGATGGACCGGTTCGGAACGGTCAAAGATGAGGCGCGGAACTTCACCGTCCAGCCGCAAACGCCCATGGTCGTCCCGCAAGGCGCGAAGACCACGTTGTCGGGCGTGCCGACCACGTCGTCGGTTACGAGTTGGACGCGCCTCGAGCCGCAATGCACCGGTGCCGACATGGGCACGAGTTCAAGCGCACGCCTATTCGATCCGCTGTGGATGCTCACACGCCAGTGGCAGATGGGAGAATTTCAGGCCGAGGACGCAGGGACGCCGATTCAGGCGCGCGTACGAGCGACGAGCGGCACGCTGAGGCGCTGCTATTGCGGAGAGCTGCCGGAGCCTACGGGAGGCACCACGACCGCAATTGCTGCACCTGTTTACGATCCAACGCGCACGCCATTGGAGGTCCTCGTCGAGCGGCGCGCTATGCGCGCGGCCAATGCAAACGATGCACGCATGCTGAGCTTTGCGGTCGAGGCCGGGTTGCATTTTCTGCGGATGTTGGAGCTAACATCGCTCTCGAAGAGCTATCGGGCAGCGTTCCTGGCCCGGCTCGCGCTGCAACCGCTCGCGCCGGCGACCGCCGCAATGGTCGACGACGCAACGTCACGATACGTTCAATCCATGGTGGGTCGAGCGCCCGACGGGCGGCAACTCGCTGCGCTCCTGCGCACAACCGGCGCTGCGCAACTGGTGCTCGACACGGCGTTGAACCTCGCGCCCGAGGATCGACCCAAGGTTCAGCAGGCTGCCACTGCGTGGTTGGCCTGGTACGACTCCATGTGCAGCGAGCCGGCCCATCCAGGCGACGATGCGTGGAATCCGTCGCGCCTCGAGTATGCGGTGTCGGTCGGCGCGCGGCTCTCGGCCAATGCGCAGGACGACATGACCTTTTCGGCCACCGAGATCGACGGCCCGATTGATTGGAGCAGCTTCGACCTCAACCCCCAGGCATCACTCACTACCACGGCCGACCAAAGCGTCACGTCACTGGTCGAGACCACCATTCCGGTCCCGGTAAACTTCGCCGGAGCGCCGGCACCGCGTTTCTGGGAAATGGAAGACGCGCGCGTCGCCTACGGTCTCGTGCCGGTCGGCCCGACCGATCTCGCGCACCTCATGATGATCGAGTACGCGAGCGCTTACGGCAATGATTGGTTCGTCGTACCACTCACGCTGCCCGTGGGCTCGGTCACACGCGTCGACTCGCTGGTTGTGACGGATACTTTCGGCGTACGCAGCCTCGTGCGCCCGATCGGCGACCCCGCCCTGCCGCCGGCCTATTTTTCGCTGTGGCAATCTGCTTACCGGAATCTGCCCAGCAGCGCTGCGGCCAAGATCGCCACGAATCGCTTCTTCCTGCCGCCGACGCTCAGCCGCACCATCGATAGCGCACCGCTCGAAGACGTGCTCTTCATGCGCGATGAAACAGCCAACCTCGCTTGGGCCATCGAGCGCACCGTCGAGAGCCCGATCGAGCAACCAGCCCAGCGCTGTGAAGCGCCTGATTCCGCGCCGCTCCAGCCGTCCCCCGATTCGATGGGCACAGAACTGCCGCGCTATCGTCTGTCGTCGCAGGTCCCGCCCAACTGGATACCCTTGCTGCCGGTGCAACTACCGAATCCTTCACAGCCGCTGAATACCGCCGGCCAGATCCTTTCCCGCCTCAAACGGGGCGCCGTACTGCAGCCCGACGGCACGAAACAGGTTCACGCCGCCGTCGGTGGGATACTCAATGCGGGCGCACAGCTCCTGCTCTACGACGAGGAAGTCCCGCGCGAAGGCGTCCACATCACCCGGCAACGCCGGCTGGCGCGATGGACCGACGGCTCCACCTGGCTGTGGACCTCCTTCCGCAACCAGGCCGGCACAGGCGAAGGCTCGAGCGGCCTTAAGTTCGACCAAGTTCTCGAGCCCGGCAGATCACAGCAGCCTTGAGAGTTCTGGTCTCCCATTACGCCCTGCTGCCCGCCGTTTAGCCCCAAAAACGGGGTCGACCCCTCGCCCAAAACGACCCATTCACACACCGAATTTTAAACCAGTCCGTTCGTTCGAGTCACGCCCTCTAACCCGCAAAAATCACACCCTTGAGCAGCAACGCGCTCATTGCGGGTTAGT
>Ga0182034_10002065_pt1 | contig 10109 bp, 10 predicted proteins | sample flu12Cox44000172_FD_125972 | JGI IMG/M metagenome (GOLD analysis project Ga0182034, IMG submission 125972) | Lab enrichment of tropical soil microbial communities from Luquillo Experimental Forest, Puerto Rico - flux4day.12C.oxic.44.000.172 | ecosystem: Environmental > Terrestrial > Soil >... | reverse complement strand
TAACTGACCGCCGCCGAAAGAACGGTCGGTGAATGAAATTGTGCGAGATGGTGTTCGAGTTCCACCAAACTCCCAGGGCGATCACGGACACACTAGGTGCCATGACCAAGATGACGGCCTGTGCGGCGGCCAGCGCCACCATCAGCGCGTCCCATGGCGACGTGCGCAGGACGCCGCGCTCGGTAAACCCGAAGCTCGGCGAAGCCGGTAAAGCAGCCATGACGGCCAGACCTCAGTCCTTGTAATCCACCAGTGCGCGCACAGGCGCATAGTCGGTGTTGGCGCTGACTTTTTGCAGTCCGATGTTGGTCGAATAATAGTCCGGGCCCTCGGGCCGTTCATCTGCCTTGCGTAGCCGGGCCGGCGGATCGTAGCGGCTTCCGAACGCAACGATCTGGCCAGTGCCGGCCACTTCTTTCAAATCCGCCCACTCTTTGCGCGCCGTCTCTTGTTGATAGTGTGCCAGCTTGAAATAGAGATACCCGCGCGCTGGCGGAAGATAAGTATTACGGTCGTTGGACTTAGCCAGTGAGAACACGCCCCAAACCTGGATTGTCTCTGGCGAGTTTGCATTCGGTTCCAGCACGACTTTGTCGACGCGTGCGTAAACCGCCGTAGGATCGCTGGCCTGAGCCAACGCGACGCTGCCTGCGAACACAAGCAGCACTTTTGCAAGCAGTTGGATCGTCTTCATCTTCGCCTCCTTCCAAACGGAGAGGTCTGGCTAATAGAAGGAGTATGCCAACCCTTTGGTCTTACGGTCAACGAGCAGGTCGAGCGGCGGTTCCACGTTGTTGATGCGCACGGTAACGATGACCGTGCTTGAGCCCTTGGACTTGGAGCGGAGGATTTCAAAGGCTCGAATTCTGCCGTAATCCCCTTGCTCGCCCCAACCCCGGAGAAAATCGTCGAAGCTGTAGGATGGGCTCGGCTGCCACAACCGGTACGCTTCCTGAAAATGAGCTTGTTCCAAGGTGGTTAAGAATCGGGATACGGCACGCTCCTCAGGATAGTCCCACAATCGGTAGCCCACAAGCACACCGAGCAAAGCGAGGACCAGGACCAGGATAGGCAGGGGAATGTACTTCCGGATCCCGGAGGGAGGTCTGGGAGGTTTGGAATCGAGCAGCGTCATAAGCACGATCCATCCCATCTGCTGCCTCCCTCTTATACCACACACAGGGGTTTGCACCAATGACCACTGACGGGTATCGAGGAATACGATGAGATTTGGCACCTTTTCGCGTAGCCCAAGATCGACTTCCCTGCGGGAATCGGCACCAACGGCATCGCCGCTGGCGACTTCAATAGTGACGGCAGGCTCGATTTGGCAGTCACAGACTTTTCGTCGGCGAACACCGTTTATGTCCTCTTGCAGTCTCCAGTCCCCAAATCTCAGCCGCGGCCCTGACATTCCCTAACCCGAACTTGGGCATCAGATGTGTCGATCGGCGAGAACGAACTACTGTTTACTCTGACGTGACACAATCAAGACGCAATTAGGTAACCCGTGGCCGTGTTTTCGCAGGTAGGTGCTCGATCATCCCCTCGCTCTTTACTGATCCAAATACAGCCCGGCGGAAGAGCCCACCCACTCCATGTCGCGGTTATAGTCGACGCCCATCATTTTGCCGCGGCCCATGCGCACCAGTATCGGACCGGGGCGCAGGGAGTCTGTCCAGATATACATGATGCGTGCTTCGGCCTTTGTGGGACCATAGGGGGTCTCGAAGAGAGGCTCGAACTCGAGCCGTTCCTGGAGGATGTACTGAGAGCGCTTTTGCGGAGGTATGGCTGCCAACTCTGCCCCGGTCGGGCCGACAACAACCCCAATCCCCGAAAAAGAGAACAGGGGCTTGAGGACATAGTTGGCGGGGTCGTCGGGCATGGCGTCGAGCTGGTGTAGGAAGCATGTCTGCGGGACGCAGGCGTGGCGCAAGTAAGGGATTGAGAACTTGCTGAGGCGGAAGAACCAATTCGGGTGGCCCGCCCATTCCACGTCCAGGTCGTCGCGCAGGCTGAAGGGCAGCGTCTTCTGCTTACGCATCAACTCGTCCACGATGACACGATTGTAAATGCGACGGATGGGTACCAACTTGCCGTCGCGGCCGTAAAAGAGGCGCCGGCCTTCCTTGCGAATGTCCATCACGTTGACCGTTTTGACGCCGCAGAGTCTTTCCGTTAGCAGAAAATCCGGCAGCGTCTTCTGCTCCAGCGGATCGATTTCCATCAGGACGACGTTTTCCGGCTCACACTCTCCCAAGATGGCGCCACGCAGAAGCGAAACGTAGGACTGCGGTTCCAGCCCGCCGAGGAGAAACTTCAGGCCTGGGTCGAGTCCGTAAACAGAAATGTATTCTTGCGCCAAAGTCCTCTGAAAAGCATAGAGGGAGGGGAAGCCCTGGATCTCAACCAGCTTCGGCTCGATGTTGAGGCGGGCGTCGCGCACCAAGCCGAAATCGACCTGGATGAACTCAGGATGCGAGGACTCACCGGGAACGTTGAATTCCGCCGGGATAACACCCTGCGACGCGGCGAGATACGCCGAGTCACTCATTAACTGGCGGATGAGCTCCTCCCCGTATGCCGCCATCTTATCGAGCAAGCCTTTGGGATAAAAGCAAGGCGTCTCGGAATTGCGAAACTTGATGTGAGTTCCGCAGGCGTCGTCCAGCCGGGCAAGGAAAGCGCGGTATTTCTCGGCAGTAAAGTTGGCGTTGAACTCTCGGCGAAGTTCGGGAACCATCGTTGTGGTCCGTTGCCCGTTGCCCCTTGTCAGTTGTCGGCGGCAACTCCCAGCCAAGTGAACGAGGCAGCGCACCCACGCGGACTCTGCTCCCGCCAAATCGAGAGCCGAATCTAGAGATTCGGCCTGGCCAGAGTCAACTCTGCCATACCGTCACGAGGGGTGCACATTCTATAGCCAAGGGCTCCCTCGCGTCTACCAGCTCCTTGGGTTGGGGATGCGGCGATGGTCGGCGTTGGCCTTCAAGGGACATGAGCCGTCGCTGAGTAGCGTGGTCGCGGCGACCACTGTCCCAATTGCGGACGGGTTCATCATGATGAAGTTCTCAAGGTTCCAGCCCCTAATGTTATCATCGGTTTTGCACGAGACAAGTACGAGAAGGAGCTCGAGAGGTGGACCCGGATACGGCGATCGGTGGGCCTCACGCCCACTTTCCCTCCACGCAGCTTTCCCTGCTTGAGGCGACGGCTGCCGGTCTGTCGAGCGAGGCGCTAGACCGGGTGATCGCGCTCTATTGGAAACCCGTCTATCACTTCATTCGTCTCAAATTTCGCACAAACAATGAAGATGCCAAGGACCTGACCCAAGGCTTTTTCGCCGCCGCGCTCCAGCGTGACTTTTTTGCCCGGTTCGACCCCGCCAAGGCCTCTTTCCGGACCTATCTCCGGATGGCGGTCGAACGCTTCGCCGCCAACGAGCATGCCGCCGCCAAGCGCCAGAAGCGGGGCGGCGACGTTGAATTCGAACCAGTCGGGGAGCAGGTGGCTGCCACCGAATCGCCCGAACAGGCTTTTGAGCGCGAGTGGCAGCGCCAGCTGTTTTCTCTCGCCCTTAATGACCTGCGCGCACACTGTGACCGATTGGGCAAGCAGCTCCAATTCAGCGTCTTTCAAGCCTACGACCTGGCCGATGGCGAACGTCCCTCATATGCCGAGTTGGCCACGCGACACGGCGTCTCCGAAGCTTCGGTGACGAATTACCTCGCCTGGGCGCGTCGCCTGCTGCTCGGGTTTGTAACGGAGCGATTGCGCAGCACGACGTCAGGCCCGCAGGAATTGCATCGGGAGATGAGGCGCGTATGGAGATAAGCGATTCCGTTCTCGACCATCTGCGCCATGTGGCCGCGTTGCCTGACCTCACCGGAACCCGCTACGAACTGGAAACCGAGATCGGGCGCGGCGGCATGGGCGTCGTCTATTCTGCGCGAGACCGTCAGCTTGACCGCCGTGTTGCGCTCAAGGTCCTCGATTTCGCTCTAGCTGGCGAAGCGCAGCTGATCGCGCGGCTCGAACATCCGGCCATCGTGCCCATCCATGAGACCGGCACGCTCCCCGACGGACGCGCGTTCTATACGATGAAGCTGGTCGCCGGCGCGCGCCTCGACCATTACGTCGCCGGATCTCCCTCGCTGGCCGAGCGCTTGCGGGTCATCCGGCGTGTCGGTGAAGCGCTCGCCTATGCCCACACCCGCAGTGCTATTCATCGCGACCTCAAGCCCCAGAACGTCATGGTTGGTCAGTTCGGCGAGGTCTACGTCATGGACTGGGGCGTGGACGCCGTAGCGGGGACGCCCGAATTTCGTGCCCCTGATGCCCGCCTGGACCAGCGTTCCGACGTCTTCGCGTTGGGAGCGCTGCTGCAGTCCGTGCTTCCCGAGTCCGTGCCGCCCGCTCTCCGCGCCATCGCCGTCAAGGCCATGAGCTCGGACCGGGCTGCCCGCTATCCGGATGCGTCGGCGCTTCTGGCGGACATCGATCGCTTCGAGCAAGGACTGGCCGTGGAAGCATGGTCCGAACCGTTGTGGCATCGATTGCGCCGCTTTGGGTCGCGCAACGCCGTGATGCTCTGGCTGCTGGCCGCTTATGCCGCAGTAAGACTCCTGCTGTTTTTTCTTCGGACCTTCTAAAGGAATTTCCGGAAATGCGGAATACCAGGGTGAAAGGAGCAAACGATGAACAAGATCCTGGTCGGATTGCTTTGTGGGGTGATTCTCGGGGCCATTGATGGAGCAACCGCTTGGTTCTACCCAGAAGTGCGTTCGATGCTGACTGGCATCATGGTGGGGTCATCGATCAAGGGTTTGATTGTGGGCGTTCTCACCGGCTGGTTCGCAAACAAAGTGCAATCGACGACCTGGGGAGTCGTCGTGGGTTCTGCCTTTGGGCTGCTGTTCGCCTTTCTCGTGGCGGCTATGAGTTCCGTGAACGGCAGGCATCCCTACCTCGAGATTATGCTCCCTGGTTTTGTCGTGGGCGCCATCGTCGGCTTTCTCACCCAGAGGACGGGGACGCAAGGTCCGGCGACAAAGGGCGCATTGTGAGGCGTATTCGCACTCCTGCTAACCCCCCCAGCCATACACCAACCTGAATGGGAGCGTTATGGAGAGAGTTCCACAGCGAGGGCATGGTTCAATGAGTCTACCCTAGCCTCGGTGAGTTGGCAGAAGAGAGGTCCACGGCTAACCTGATCCGCCGAAATCCGAATCGGGTTCGTGCAAATGATCCAGTTTGAAAACCATGAAGACGGAGCAAACAAAGGAGAAATCATGAATACAGAACAGACGATGTCCGTCGGTACCAAGCAAGATGAAGTGACGATACCCAACAACCCAGTAGGTTCCGTGAGGACCGCGATGACCAGTCTAGTAGCGGCACCCATAGCGATGATCTTCTCATTCAATGATGATCTCGTGCTCCGAGCGTTGGAGGGCCTCACGCAGGACGAACTGTGGAAGGCTCCGACCGATAGGAACAACTCCATGCTCTGGGTAGCGGGTCATGTCGTGCAGACGCGAGCGATGGTCCTCCAGTTGTTGGGCGAACCGGTGGACACGGGCTGGGGCAAACTGTTCGACCGAGGCGCTCCCGCCCCCACAATCGGTGAGGTCAACCGCTATCCATCGCGAAAAGACATCGAGCGCGAGATGCGCGACGTCAGTCCGCGGCTGCGCGCAAAGTTGGCTTCGCTCAGCGACGAATATCTGGCAGGGCCAGCTCGGATGCAATTGCCCGGAACAAAGACGGTCGCCGACGAACTCGCATTCTTTGCGCTCCACGATTCCTATCACGCCGGACAACTGGCCTACATTCGCAAAGGGCTCGGGTATCCCGGGCTTGCGGGCTAAGCGCAACGTCGGATGGCGCACGACAACAACTGACCGAGCTGATGGTCGCTCGTTTCTGTCCTGACGCCGGTTGCTGTGAACGATTTTCGGTTTCAGGTCTCGGCACGCCGGGCGACACAAGGCGTGGCGGCCGATTTCCGAACCTGACCTACTCCAGGTTCAGGAACTGAGCGTTCCACGACGCGAAGACTGCCCGGTCGATCGCGCGCCTCAGGTGCTGTGCTCCGTATTTCAATTCCGTGCCTTCCCGCAGAAGCAATTCTCACCCGGCGGGCGTCACGCGAAACAGAAAGCGTCCCTTGGCCGTCTCGAGTACGCGCTGCCGCACCATGCCCAATTCGATCTCAGGAATCTGTTCGAACTGCTCAATCCGCAGCGGATGGAACACCGCCACTTTGTCGATCCGGTTCATAAACTCCGGTGCGAGTTTGCACGTCGCCGCTTGCGACGCGGTCTTCTCGACTTTTTCATCTAGCCGCGGCTTCGATTCGGCCCGCACTGACGGCTCAAATCCGATGCCGCCGGTCATCAGCTTGGTGATTTCGCTGCCGCCCAAGTTCGAGGTCATGAAAATCATGGTTTGCGAGAGGTCTACGCGGCGGTTTTCGCCCAGCGTCAGCGTCGCTTTGTCGAGGATCCCGAGTAGCAACTGCCAGAGCGCGTCGCTTGCCTTTTCGATTTCGTCGAAGAGCAGAAATGAAATCTTCAGTGCGTCGCTGTGATACTTCGCAAGTACCTCCTGCTTGATCAGCGGATGCGTCTCGCGGTGACCCAAATATCCAGGCCGCGAGCCGATCAGCTTCGCTATCTCGTGCGAATGCTGGAACTCGGCGCAGTTGATTTTGATCGCCGCGCGTCGGCTCTCCGAACAGCGCCTCGGGCCGTCGTCTCCACTGCGCGTGTCTTGCCGGTGCCGGTCGGCCCTAGGAACAGCGGGTTTCTCACCGCGCCCGAGCGAGTTTAACCCCGGCGGAACACCTGGTAGAGGTCCACCACCGCCTGCACGGCTTCGTTCTGCCCCCACGATTTTCTGCCGCAGTGCTGCCTCGAACTTCGTTGACTCCAGCTCCGCTGGTTCAGATCAAGCTGTATTTGCGGTGTCGCCATTGTCGTGCTCCTTCCTGCTCTCTAGTTCAGCCGGACGCGACTGGATAGGGCAGGTGAGGAACCAAAAGTGCTGGTGCCCACGAACAGTTCTATGTGCTTGCTCCAACACCATTTAGAACCCAGGTCGTTGCACCAAATATGGCGAGGTGAGCGATGCAAAGGAACAGAGGTTTGGCCCGCATGCCAGAGATTCAGCATTGCAGCTGATGGAAAGAGTCCAATTTTTTGATCCGCGGAGTGAACCTTGGCGCCGTCCAGGTGTATCTTGATAGGCAAGAGGCCCTGATGAACGAGTCTTGCGACCCCTGAGGGCCGGATTTGCCGCGAGGTGTGAAATGTCGTCAAGCGAAGATGCCGCTGCGGTTCAGAGGCAACTTGCCCAGGGGGCCCTCAGCGCGAGCGAGGAGCGCTTTCGCCGGATCCTCGATAGCATTCCAGCGTTCGCATGGTATGCGGGTCCAGATGGGAAGATCGAATATCTAAATCAGCGCATTCTGGACTACACGGGCGAACATCTGGAGGCCTTGGCGGGTTTTGGATGGGCTAACGTACTCCATTCCCAGGATGTCGAGAGAACGAAAAAGGCATGGTTGCATTCCATCGAAACCGGCGAGCCGTGCGACATAGACCAACGTGTGCGCCGCTTCGATAACACCTATCGCTGGTTTCGGACCATTGCTCAGCCCTTACGGGATCACAGTGGTCGCGTGATTCGCTGGTATGGTGTTGCCACTGACATTGAAGACTTGAAACGCGCTGAGGAAGCGCTCCGCGAGCGCGAACACAATTTGCGGCTGGTAGTCGATAGCATTCCCGGGCTCGTGTGTACCATGAATGCGGCGGGCGAGCTGCAACTCTTCAATCGGCAAATCCTGGAATATTTGGGCAAGACGCCTGAGGAATTGGGAAGTTCGGCTACCAGCGACGTTATCCATCCGGATGACCTCCCCGGTACGATCGCCGCCGTTAGGAGTTCGATCAAAACCGGGCATCCCTACGACCATGAGAACCGTTGCCGCCGTGCCGATGGCGTATACCGCTGGTTCCAGGTTCGCGCTCTCCCCGTGCGAGACACCGAAGGTCGTGTCATCCGTTGGTATTGCTTGTGTATTGATATTGAGGACCGCAAACAAGCAGAAGAGAAGCTGCGCCGCAGTGAAGCGTCTCTGCTTCATGCCCAGCAAATAAGTCGTACCGGCAGTTGGAGGCATGATTTTTCAGCGGGGACAGTCACAGTCTCGCCGGAAGTGTATCGAATATTCGGCCTCAAACCTGATGAAGTTACATCCAACACCGAATTATGGCTTAACGCAATTCATCCTGAGGACCGGAAGCGCACTCAGGACCTTTTTGAAAGTTCCAAAATCGAGAAAACCGACTTTCAAGCGGACTACCGCATTGTTCTTCCTGACGGGGGAATCAAGCACCTCCATAGTATCGGCCATCCTGTGTTGAATGGGTCGGGACGCCTCGTAGAATTTTTTGGGACTACGATGGATGTGACCGAGCACCAACATCTTAAACGCGAGTTGCAACACGAACGCGACCGCCTTCGCTTGCTGTTGGATCTAAACAATCGTGTCGCATTGCATCTGGACCTCCGCCAGCTGTTTCACGCTATCTCGAGTGAGCTTCGCCGTGTATTCAATTGCGATTTCGTTGGCCTAGCGCTGCCGGAAAGGGACGGCAAACAGTTGCGGCAGCACATGGTCGAGTTCCCAGGAGGTAAGGGCTTGTTCAAGGAAGGCACATTGTATCCTATCGAAGGGTCGGCTTCCGGGCTCGCATTCCGCCGAGCCAAGCCAGTGGTGCTCAACAGTCTCGCGGAACTTCGTGCTAACTGGAGTTCCGTCGCGGCGCAGGCTTTCTATAAAAGGGCGACTGAAGAAGGGCTGGAGTCTGGCTGTTACCTTCCCTTGAGCAGCGGCGGCCAAGTATTAGGTATCCTTCAACTTGTCAGTCGACGAGAGCGTTCTTTCGCCGAACACGATGTTGAATTCCTCGACCAGGTAGCGAACCAGGTTGCCATTACGCTTAAGAACGCTTTGGAGTACGAACAGGTAACGGAAACGAAAGAGCGCCTGGCCGAGCAAAAGCTGTATTTAGAAGACCAAATCCGAGTTGAGCACAATTTTGAAGAGATCATCGGAAACAGTCGGAGGCTGAAAACTGTGCTCGAAAGCGTTAGGACGGTTGCACCCGCGGAGTCAACGGTCCTCATCCAGGGCGAGACGGGTACTGGCAAGGAGATGATTGCTCGCGTAATTCACAATCTGAGCTCTCGCAAGGGTCAGGCGTTTGTAAAGGTGAACTGCGCGGCCATTCCTCTCGGCCTTCTCGAAAGCGAGTTGTTTGGCCATGAGAAAGGTTCGTTCACCGGCGCCATAGCCCAAAAGATTGGAAGATTCGAGTTGGCGCACAAAGGAACGCTGTTTCTTGATGAGGTGGGCGATATACCGCTCGAATTGCAGCCCAAGCTCCTAAGAGTGCTGCAGGAGCAGGAATTTGAGCGGTTGGGGAGCACACGCACGCAGCGAGTCGATGTTCGGCTTTTGGCGGCTACCAACGCCAGCCTCGCGCAGATGGTCGCCGAAAAGAAGTTCCGCAGTGATCTTTATTATCGCTTGAATGTGTTTCCTATTAACGTTCCACCGTTACGCGAACGTCGTGAGGACATTCCACTTCTTGTACGCTACTTTGCCAACAAGTTCGCGCGGCGCATGGGAAAGCAAATCGAGAGCATCCCCAAAGAGACAATGGACGCGCTCTCCCGGTACGCATGGCCCGGCAATATTCGGGAGTTGCAGAACCTTATGGAGCGAGCCGCGCTGCTATCTACCGGTCCATCACTCCGAGTGCCGCTGGCGGAAGTCCTTACTAACGCGGAGCTCAGCGGCGTCAGCGGGGGCAACGTGCTGGAGCAAGCCGAGCGAGAGCTGATCGTGCGAGCGCTCCGCGAAAGCAATTGGGTGGTCGGAGGTGCTGGGGGAGCCGCGGCTCGCCTGGGTCTCAAGAGGACAGCACTCGCCTACAAGATGCAAAAGTTGGGGATCTCTCGCCCGCAGCAGTGACAGACCTCTGGCACGCTCGCCACAACTCTGGCTTGTCACAATCCGTCCCGCATGCTGCTGC
>Ga0182034_10002064_pt1 | contig 10112 bp, 11 predicted proteins | sample flu12Cox44000172_FD_125972 | JGI IMG/M metagenome (GOLD analysis project Ga0182034, IMG submission 125972) | Lab enrichment of tropical soil microbial communities from Luquillo Experimental Forest, Puerto Rico - flux4day.12C.oxic.44.000.172 | ecosystem: Environmental > Terrestrial > Soil >... | reverse complement strand
TACTCCAATCCCTGGAGCACACACAAGTCTCGGGGGCGACCGTCATTCCATCGAGACAGCGTGCAACCTACGCGCGTCATGTTACCTGCGCAATTCAGGGGACATTTCTTAACACTGCTGCGCCGCACCAGCACAAACCCGCAACGCCTCCGGAAAAGAGCGCATCTCCCAGCTTAAGCGCTGCTTCACTGTATGCGCTGCGGTCATCGTCTTGCCGTTCTGTGCTCGCGCATAGCTACCAACGAGTACCGGTGCTAGCCTCCGTCGACTTGCAAATAGGCGTGAGACGCCGTTCGGCGCGCGCTGATAAACCAGGGGGTCACATGCTGATTCTCACGAGGCGGGTAGGTGAGTCGGTAAAAGTGGGCGACGAGGTGACGGTGACTGCCCTCGCCGTGAAGGGCGATCAGATCCGTCTCGGCTTCACGGCGCCCGCCCACGTAGCGATACACCGCGAAGAGGTCTACGAACGGATACAGGCCGAGAGACTCGACAAGACCGACCGAGTGAAAGCCGCACCACCCGATGGCACGACGACTATTAGGGCGCACGAAGGCACTTGGCAGGACTACGCCCCCGGCGTGCAGATCAAGATATTGCACCAGGAACCGAAACTGTCATCGATGACTTGTCTTGTTCGCATGGCGCCGGACTCGGTGGTTCCAGTGCACGACCACGCGCAGGAAGAGCATTGCTTGGTGTTGGATGGCGAAGCCTCGATGGGCGAGCACATCCTGCACGCCGGTGACTGGCATGTGGCGCTGCCAGGATCGACGCACCACAACTTCCGTAGCCGGACTGGATGTCTGTTGCTCGTTCGGGGTCGAGATGCCATGGCTCCAGGGTTAGCGGTCACGACTGGCGTCACACCGCCGACCTAACTCGCTGAGGGATGGGAACAAGGCGATGGGCGAAGCTTTCGTTTTCGTCGCGACATGTCCGACTTGCGGGCGCGAGGAACGCCAGAATGCCTTTACCCGCGCAGCGCTTGAGAGATTGCTAAATGGCGGCTATCCGATTGAAGCGTACTGCTCTGTTTGCGATGAGTTCTGCACTGTCGGTATTCAAAAGAGAGTCGAAATCATCGAGGCGGTTAGTGACCGCTCGCGTCGGGTGTTGGCGGATCGACGCTACAACGTCCTTTTTGTCTGCGCCGGTAATACCTGCCGCAGCATAATGGGCGAGTCGCTCATCAACTACTGGGGCGCGGATCAGTTCCGGGGATATAGCGCCGGTAGCAGCCCGAAGGGTAAGGTACATCCACTAACCCTCGAACTCCTGGCAGACATGCAGCTCCCTACTGAGGGTCTTCGCAGCAAAAGTTGGAGTGAGTTCGCTTCCCCGGGAGCACGGCGCCTCGACTTCGTCTTCACTGTCTGCGACAACGCAGCGCGTGAGGTCCCTCCGAGCTGGCCGGGCAAACCGGTGAGAGCGCATTGGGGCGTTGAGGATCCTGCGGCGCTCAACCTCACGGAAGCCGAGATGTGGTTGGCCTTCAGAGAAGCCTTCAAAATAATGGAGACCCGGGTCAAGCTGTTTGCGAACCTGCAGATTGCGTCACTCACTCAACTCAATCTCCATGCGTGGGCGGACGCGATACGAAACGCGAAGCCCGACGACGCCGGTTTGTGAAGCATCCAAGCATTAGTTTTCGGGTCGATTTTGGCCCCGACAGCGCGGCCAGACCGGGCAAGATTGCGCTGCTCGAGATCGGTTGCGTACGGAGCTGCGCTTCAGGGCGATCGAGCGGTTTCCGCACTGAGACGATCCCGCCAATGTCCGTAGGGGAAATCTAAGCCGTTGAGCCGGATGACCGCTCTTGGCCCGACAGTACCCATTCGGGTCGCTCGGACCCTGACCGGCCGGAGTCGACCCCAAGGGGTCCGATGGCTCTCCCGTTACCAGCCGTTTAGTTGATGAAATGCGGACGTTCGCTTAGTGGAATTGCCTGGCAGGGCTCTTAAAGGGCATTCTTCCTCAGCCGATACAAGATTTAGAGGGCGGGATGGACGGGGGGTCGCCTAAGCCGGTCAGTACACCGACGGGAGCGGTGTTCCTAAGCTATGCCTCCCAGGACGCCGAGGCGGCACAAAAGGTTTGCAATGCATTGCGTGCAGCCGGCGTTGAGGTTTGGTTCGACCAGAGCGAGCTTCGGGGTGGTGATGCCTGGGACCGGCAGATCCGCCAGCAAATTCACAACTGTCGGCTATTCATCGCGGTGATCTCGGCCCACACCGAAGCACGCGACGAGGGCTATTTCCGTCGTGAGTGGAGATTGGCGGTCGAACGTGCTGGAGACATGGCCGAAGACAAGGCGTTTGTCGTTCCTCTAGCCATTGATGGCACCAGTGAGAGGAGTGCACGCGTGCCGGATCCCTTCAAGCATGTGCAGTGGACGCGCTTGCCAGGCGGGGAGACGACATCCGCATTTGTGGAGCGGGTACGCCGCTTGTTGTCGCCTGACTCCTCGCCTGACCGAGGACCCACACTCGCTGGCTCAACAAGCGTGCCGATATCCCCGACATCAGTCCGCCAGCCCCGGCGCTCCAAGGCGGGACTGTGGGTCGCAGGCGCGGTGATCGCCGTGGTGTTGGCAGCCATCGCCGTCGACAGGTTCTTGCTCTCCAGACGCTCACGGCCGCCCACGCCACCCACGGCAACGGCGACGCAGCCGGCGGCGCTCGCTCCGGCCGCTGCGGCTGCGTTCAACCCACCGCCGCATTCCGTCGCGGTCCTGCCTTTCGTGAACATGAGTGGGGACAAGGATCAGGAGTACTTCTCTCAGGGGCTGACGGAGGAGCTGCTCAACTCACTTTCGCGCATTAATGAGCTGCAGGTTGCGGCGCGTACTTCGTCCTTTTCGTTCCAGGGGGAGCATCCAGATATCGCCACAGTCGCGCATAAGCTGAACGTTGCGGCGGTCCTCGAGGGCAGCGTGCGTCGGTCCGTACGTACAGTCCGCATCACGACACAGTTGATCAATGGCGTTACTGGGTTCCGTATCTGGTCGCAGACTTACGATCGGGACTTGGGGGATGTGTTGCGGCTGCAGTCGCAGATCGCGACCGCCGTCGCAGACGCGCTCAAGATTCAACTCCTGGGGGATGAGGCAGCTAAGATCGAGCTCGGCGGGACGCGCAATCCGGCAGCGTTCGACGCATATCTACGCGCCACGAAAAGCTATTGGACGCGTTATCACACAAGAGATACCGAATCGGCCATTGCCGGGTACACGGAAGCGATTGGATTGGACCCTAATTACGCTCTCGCCTATTCAGGCCGGTCTATGGCCTTTGTACACGCAGTCTTTTGGGCCACAACCCCATCCGCTATACATGCTGGTGTCGCCAAGGCGGAGGCAGATGCACGCGAGGCCATCGCGTTGGCGCCCAATCTGGGCGAAGGCCACCAGGCTCTGGCGCTTGCCTACGAGAGCCTACTCGAGTTCAAGCGGGCCAGTGAGGAGTACGAACGCGCGCTAGCGCTCGGGCCCGGCAATGCTCGTGCGTTGAAGAACTATGGGGTGTTTGCGGCTTTCATGGGCCGCGGCGATTTTGGAATCACGCTGCTTCGTCGAGCATTGACGCTGGATCCGTTGAACCTCTCGGTCCATGAGCACCTCGGCGACGCTCTGAATGTGCAAAGACGCTATCCAGAGGCAATTGCAGCATATAGGGAGGCTGAGACTCTCGATTCGGAGGCACCCGATTCCTCGTCGCCAACGATCGGGCTTGCGTATTTCATGCTCGGGGATTTCGAGAGCGCTCGCTCCTCGTGCGAGAAGAAGTCCGAAAACCCAAACCGGCAGGTCTGTTTGGCCTTGACTTACGACAAATTGGGCCGGCACACAGATGCAGAAGCCATGCTAGCGAAATACCTGGCAAGCACAGGTAATACCGGGGCAACGGCTTGCAGTAAGGTCTATGCACAGTGGGGCAACACGGCTCGGGCACTTGACTGGCTTGAGACATCGCTGCGCGTACGAAACCCGGATTTGCAGGAGCTTAAGGATCCGCTGTTTGACCCGATCCGCAAGGAGCCGCGCTTTCAGGCAGTGATGCGGGAATTGAAGTTTCCCGACTGATAGTGAGGCGACTCCAGTGTCCGCTAACTGGAAATCTTCAAAAGTGGGCAGAGTGACTGGTTCTGGCCGGTCAGCGACCGTAGACTTCGGTCGCCGACCGGCTCGGGACGCTACACCTCGGTTTGTTCCGCTATTTCCAAAGCATCATCGACGTCGATGCCGAGATACCTGACGGTGCTCTCCAGCTTGCTATGCCCCAGCAGCAGCTGGACGACTCGCAGATTCTTGGTGCGGCGGTAGATCAGCGCCGCCTTGGTCCTCCGCATCGTGTGCGTACCGTACGCAGCAGGATTAAGCCCGATGGCCTGCACCCACCTACGAACGATTCGCGCGTATTGGCGAGTGGACAGGTGTGGGGACTCGCGCAAACGGCTGGAGAAGAGGTGATCGTCTGGCCTGCGCTCGGCGCAGCGAATCCAACTCGACAGTGACTCACGAGCCTGTTCGGTGATCTCGAACTGGACTGGCCGCTGCGTCTTTCGCTGCATAACGATTGCCCGAGATGCAATGCGTCCGCCTTGGCAGACATCGCGGACTCGCAGTCGCACGAGATCGCACGACCGAAGCTTGCTGTCGATCGCGAGATTGAAGAGCGCAAGTTCACGGGCGTCCTCCTGCAACTGAAGCCGGAGGCGGATCGCCCAGATCTCGCGTTGCTTGAGCGGTGCCTTCTGGCCCACGAGTTTGCCTTTGTTCCACGGGGCATGGTGCACCGCCGCATGATTGATAGATTCCATACGAGCCTCCCTTTGGAGTAGTGAGCGAGGCAAGCGTGTGGGACCAGTGGAAGGGCGCTAATCGACCCTTCAGCGACGGTGAGCAGGCTCCATAGGAGTCATTGAGAATAGCCTGAGCGGACACTCTACAAAGGGGAGGCGATCCCGAAAAATGGTCCGAGACTACAGCCCGCCGCCCGACGCGGCATCGCGTCGCGGCGGACAGGTCGGTGTACACAATACGGACCCGCTTGGGTGAACGGTGAGAGCAGCTGCCCCGGAATCCGCACCCTCTAGCGAGTCTGTGACACAAGACGACTCGGCGTCGATGTCTTGTTGTTCGCGTTGTATACGGCGGACAACGCGGGCTGGTCGATTCTTGTCACTGCATCTGCGGTTGCATCGCGCACGCAACGCGCTTTATCCGTATCTGTCGCGAAGAAATAGTAGGAGCATACGACTTGGGCTGCCGCTCGGATGCGCCTGTAGAGCACATGCGCGCCGGAGGGGTTAGATATATCGAGATCCGCAAACTTCACGGTACGACTTTCGGCGCTTGGGTCCGCGGCGGCAACGACGCAGAGGCCCAGGCCAAGAAAGCCGAAGATCGCGGTCGCAATGAGGCCGCGAAGGCCGGAAGTGGTTGAAGGATTCATGATGGTCTCCTTTTGTTTCGCTCGCGCCCAGTATTGAGATCATGCAGCGCCTGCAACCTGCGACTACGGGTTTGTGGTGAACGGTCGCGAAGGCCGGCCGAAGGGTCGCAATGGCAACTCACCGTGATATCGCTGGCTCAGAGCGGGCGTTGCGGGCTGGGATTCGCAGGTGAACTCGCGCCGGAAGCCGCCGGATTTGCGCCGCTACATGCCGCCAGGTGCTAGCCCAACGGACGGCCGAGTCCCCATCACAACGCAAATATGCGTCTGATCACACGATGATCCCGATGCTGAGCTCCGCAGAACTCGCTGATCTACTAAGGGAGGGCGCCGCGACCGTTCGCTGCGGTTTACGGACCGCTCGCCACTGAGTTTTGCCCGGCAAACCCACGGGCGATACATTGCAGTGCCCATGGACGCCTCACCACATGCCGTGACACGACCGCACGCATCACGGGGTTACTGGCTTTGCCAGCTCGGCGGGTGGGGTCTCTATTCGACTCTACAGCTTTGCGCCGGCGCTTTACTCATCCACCTTCCCTGGGCTCGAATAGGCATTGAGGTCCTGGTTCTCAACGGGATCGGCCTGATATTCACCCATCGCCTGCACGCATATATCCGCGCTCACAATTGGAGCTCGTACAGTCTTCGACGCCTGGTGCCGCGAATTGCGATCGCGAGTCTGCTCCTCGCTCTGCCGCTCGGATTGCTCTCTCTGTTTGCCTCGGTATCCTCGCTGCAGAGCTCCGAGTCGCTCATTCAAGAGTTGGCGCCCAATATCCAGCTCCATTTCGGTCCGCTCATCCGTCTCCTGCATCAATGGGCAAACTGGACGACTCTGTTCGCACTCTGGCTCGTAATCTATTTTGTCGCAGTATCGATCCGGCGGCGCCGGAACGCCGAATTACGACAATCAGAGCTGATTCGGTCGTTGCAACAGGCTGAGCTGCGGCTGTTGAAAGCGCAACTCAACCCCCATTTTCTCTTTAACGCCCTGAATACGGTGCGCTCGCTCATAGCTGAGAATCCGAAGGTAGCCCAGATCGTCGTGACTCGCTTTGCCAATACGCTGCGTTATGCGTTGAATGCAGGCCAGCAGGAGATAGTGCCTCTGTCCAAGGAACTCGAAATCGTTCGAGACTATCTCGAAATCGAATCCCTGCGCTTGGAGGATCGACTGAGGGTTGACTACAGCGTGAGCGAAGAGGCCGCTGCAGTGGGTATCCCAACCATGCTGTTGCAGACGCTGGTGGAGAATGCAGTCAAGCACGGCATTGCTGAGCTACCACGAGGCGGTCGCGTGAAGGTGGACGCAGTGGTGCGGGACGGAATGCTTCTCCTGGAAGTAATGAATTCACGTCCGGCCGGCGTCGTGCGGGCAGCTGAGGGAACAGGTCTTCGTAACTCGGCAGAGCGGCTGCGCCTGATTTTCGGCCCAAGCGCCGATATTTCGCTCGACCTTTCACAGCCGGACTTGGCGGTAGCAAGTGTGCACATCCCGGTAGGAAAATGAGAGTCATCATTGTTGATGACGAGCCGCCGGCGCGCCGCGAAATGAGGCGCCTGCTGGTGGAATTCCCGTGGATGGAGATCGTCGGCGAAGCTGGCAGTGCCGCGGAGGCGGAGGCGCTGATCGAAGAATTGCACCCTGAATTGATATTTCTTGATATCCAAATGCCCGGCGGCTCGGGTTTCGATCTGCTCTCGCGCCTAGAACACGTGCCGCAAGTCGTTTTCACGACGGCGCACGACGAGCACGCCGTGCACGCGTTCGAGGTCAATGCGCTCGACTATCTGCTAAAGCCGATCGATCCGCGGCGCCTGGCTTCGACCTTGGATCGAGTCCGGAACGCGGGTGCGATACCCGCTGCGAGAGGCGGGTCGGTAATGGAGCATCTGTTTGTCCGCGATGGGAGTCGCTGCTGGTTCGTGCCGCTGCGCGAAGTGCAACTGCTCACATCAGAAGGCAATTACGTTCGCCTGTCTTGGGGAAAGATAAAGCCGTTGCTGGCCCGAAGTCTGGCGGCTATCGAGCAGCGCCTCGATCCTGCCCAGTTCTTCCGCGCGAATCGGCGCCAGATCATCAATCTGAAGTTCATCGAAAGTATCGAGGCGGGCGTAAATGGCCGGCTTCATGCGCAACTGCGCGACGGTCCAGAGGTCGAGATCTCCAGGCGGCAGGCGCGCCTTTTCAAGGCACTCACCAGCATATGAGAGACCTGCTCCGCGGGCCTCTTCTTGGGACAAGGTTGTGTCTTTCGAACGTCTGCTATTCGGAAGATCGGGCCGCGCCTTCGACGGACTGCATTTGGCCGACTCCGGGCGTAGCGTCGAATGGGTCCTTTCGACCCGCTGCTGCCTCTCGCGATTCCCAAGACCTGCCATTCAGATTGCGATTAGCGGACATTCGCTGTGGCATCTGCCAGTCTGACCGTGCGCGTAGAAGACGACTCACGGCCCCCTCCAACGATTGGCAGCCGCGACTGCGTCGCCGGCTTGCGTACGCGCGCTAGAGCCCACGTTCATGTGCTTCACTCGTACGTTTCCGGTCGTCTGAGCGACAGGCAAGGTCGCTTCTCTCGTGCGCGTGGAACCTCACTGAGATCGAGGTCGGCGACAAGCAACTGTTCCGAAGTTCCGGCCTTCACTATGACGTCGCCGGCGAGACCGACCACCATGAACTCACCGCAGTACGCCACCTCGCCCTCCGCGCCCACTCTGCTGCACATCGCAATGAAGACACCACTCTGAAAGCCGGCCGCGCGTACCTCGCAGTCGAACACCTTGGGTCATGGCGTACGTAGGGAGCGAGATTCACCCGAATGGCGCGCGACAGACGATGCGGTGCGACTCTCGGCTGCACCGCCGCCACCAAGAATCATGCGCCGCGCCTGGGTTTGGGCATCCTCATGGTGGGTCGACGCACCCTGCGCCGCTACCTTCACCGGCGTTGTCTTTGTGCCGGAGCTCCGTCTGCCTGAGAGAAGCTGTCTTGCCTGCTCCTGCGCATCGACCGCGTGATCGGTTCCTCGAGCGGTGGACTCGAACGTAATCGGTCTGTTTACCCGCGTCGGAGCCAGTAACTCTCTGGCCTGCGCCTGTGCGTCGCTCGCGAGATCCGCCGCCCAGGCGCCGCCCGCGAGCGACACCGCCGAAGCCAGCGCAATGGAAGGAAGGAGATATTTGCGAATGTTCGAACGGATCATGTTGGTCTCCCGGTATGTGGTTCAATTAAGAAGTTCAACCCAACTCAACAATTCGTCTCTGCAGTCTGAGCCCATCGGAGGGCAGCGCGGCCTTCCACACCCACTACGCTCGGCTGCGGATGATTTGCCGGCTCTGCTTGAGGGCCGCTGTGTGCAGCATGAGGAAGATCGGCACGAGGAATGTCGGGATTAGCACCAGCGGAAGTGTTGCCATCGGAGCGGTGCTGATCTCTCCCGGGGCCCCTGTGCTGAGTATGGAGCTCAGGGTTCCAAGGCTGACGGCCACCACTAGGTCGACGATGCCAAGGACATTCCAACGCCTGAATGCCGCGCTAGCGGCGAAGTCAGGCCGGCGCACTAGGCCAAGAATCATCCACGGCGCCGCGAAACCGACAGCCATGTCTCCGAGGCCCGCCGGTAGCGCGAATATGCCCGGCAGGATGTTGTGAGCGTACAAGTCGATAAAACCCAGACCTGCCCACCGCCATCCCTGGATGCCCGCGATGAAACGCAAATCGAGCGAGAGAACGAAGTCGCGGAATGCTGGCGAGAGGCGTAGCCACGCAAAGAAGGCGATCAGCGGCGCTCCAACGCCTATCGCAATGGCAATGGGGGCGGTCCCCGGAGGAGCGACGAAGGCGCCGACGGCGGCCAGTGACACGACGAGCAGAAACCAGCCGGTCAGCACGACAGTGGCGCTCAAAATAGTACGGCTCAGCCCCGTGGGTTGAGACTGAGCCTGACGCGGAAGGACAGAGGTTGTCATGACGCTCATCCCCTTCGTAACTTGCGTTTTGCAAGTATATCAGGACGGTAGCATACTTACTTGCAGTATGCAAGTTACTGGGGCTAGAGCCCGATGTGAGTGCCTGCCCAATGAGTACCGCTAAGCCATTGAAGCGCTCCGCCTGTGCGATCGCTAATTCTCTCGACCTCGTGGGCGACAAGTGGTCGCTTCAGGTGGTGCGTGACCTGCTGCACGGCAAGCACACCTACGGGGAGTTGGCTAGTTCACCGGAACGTATTCCGACCAACATTCTTGCGGATCGTCTAAAGCGCCTGGAAGCTGCCGGCATCATTGCCAGCACCCCATATCAGAAGCGTCCGACGCGCTATGCCTACACGCTTACCCCGAAGGGCATCGCTCTTGGTGATGTGTTGCTAGCGTTCGTGCGCTGGGGCAAACAGTACATACCGGGTACAGTGACACTGAACGAAAATAGTGCGATCGGCGGATCTGCAGGTTCGATACCAAGCTCACGCGACGCGCGCGTAAAGCGCCCGAGATGAGGCGGCGGTCGAGGTCAGGTACAGCTAGATTGAGCGCGATCGCATCGCGGCCCCTCTTGCACGAGCCCTCACATGGAATGGCCGCTTCGGAGGAGTTTGAATCCCAGGGAGAATGACCGGAGTTAGCCGGCTACGGCCGGATGGGCGAATGAGTAGTTTC
>Ga0182034_10002052_pt1 | contig 10128 bp, 16 predicted proteins | sample flu12Cox44000172_FD_125972 | JGI IMG/M metagenome (GOLD analysis project Ga0182034, IMG submission 125972) | Lab enrichment of tropical soil microbial communities from Luquillo Experimental Forest, Puerto Rico - flux4day.12C.oxic.44.000.172 | ecosystem: Environmental > Terrestrial > Soil >... | reverse complement strand
CGCTTAGTTCTAAGGTGTCTGCCATGAAAGACAAAGATTGGAAGGACATTTGTTCAAAAATGCTTCAACGTATCAGGGACTCCGGGTAGCAGCCCTGGGATTTCCGTTCGGGATTTCGTTTGCTTGGGAAGTGCGGCAGTTGACGGGAACGGCAACACCACTTGCAAAACCGATTCCACCGATACGACAAACTGCTGCTGGGACTTCAAAAACAGGCTCACCAGCGTGACGCGCCCCGGCAGCGGCGGGACTGTGCAATTTAAGTACGATCCGTTCGGCAGAAGAATCTACAAATCTTCAACCTTCGGTACTTCGGTCTACGCCTATGACGGTGACAGGGGCTGAACATCGACGAGCCGTTGGCTATGCTACGTTCTGGCACGACCAGCTATAGGTGGTTGTACCCGGCGAGTTCACCATCGTCTGCGTGTTGCCGTTTATGTCGTAGGCGTAGCTGGCACCCGGCAGGAAGGATGTCCCACCCGCCGTGCTTCATTCCGGTTTCCGACTCCGAAAGAGAAACAACGCCCTGACCGGCAGAACCAATCCGACCAACATCAATAAGAACATAGCGGTACTAATTAAATTGGTCCGTGCGAAGGTATCCTCGCGCCACGCAACTACCACCCACTCGCGTAACTCACTCAGTGTCCAACGTCGCCCGTGACGAAGGACTGGCCACGTCATGGCAGGGAGCGCCCAGACCCAGACGATGACGGCCATTGTGACCCACGCGACCCGAGTTCCCGCGGCAACCCCTGTCCAGATAACAATGAGCGCGACAATAATGAGTGTGAGAAAAGCAAGACCAGCAATTTGGATCATCGAATCCCTGGACCGAACGCAGTTGATGGTGGAGGGCAGCAACCATAGAAATCCGAGTGTAAGCAATACACTCGAGACCCGGAAAATGGGACGAATTCTCATGATCACTCCTTCTTGTTCTTGGTCCAGAATAGAACTATCTCGCTGCCTTTTCTTGCAACAAAGGCCGAGGACGTAGTTGAAGCCATTGGGCACCTGGTTCGGTTTGAGCACCTGCTCCTTGCACTGGCCTCCGGGGGGCACCTGCCATCAGGGTCTGTTAATCTCACGGGGTCGTTCCTAACGTAAGCGTAGAGGTTAATGCCGCCCTGTATTCGTATTGGATCCTCGCTGACGAAGCGACCTGAATTGGGGTCGTAGTATCTGGCGCGGTAATAACACAGACTGGTTTCCGTATCGAACTCCCGGCCGGTGAAGCGGAAGCTGTTACCAGGCTGCCCGAAGAGGCGACGAGATTGCCGAACGAGTCGTAGGTGTAGGTATTTGCCAGCGCTCCGGTAGCTGGTTGTCCCACTGCGCAGCATCACCAGCGGCTCGTCGATGTTCAAGCCTTGCGAGTACCGTGCAACAGCTGCTCCTCCGGTTGAGTTTGTCTCCTCAACCAGGTTGACGCCGTCGTAGGCATAAATGCTCGTGGCAGAACTGGACGACTTGTAAATCCTGCGTCCGAAGGGATCGTATTCGAACAACATAACAGTCCCACCGCCACCTGGTAGAGTCACGCTTGTCAAACGATTCTCGAGGTCCCACGCGTACGTGGTCGTTCCGGACGAATTGACCAATTGACCATCGTCAGTGTGTTGCTGTTGTAATCAAGAGGGTGGGCCTTGCTCATTCACTGGCCCGGCGACGGAGCGCGGCCCATAAGGTGGGAGGGACTATCCACCGGCCTCTTTCGAACGCCAAGTGGCAGATGATCATAGCAGCGGTTCCTACCCACAGAGCGATAATGCTGCCTTCGAGCGTCACGAATTCAACGATTCGTGTTGGGAGAAAGCTCGAAACGAGAACATAGCCAATTTCGTCCCACCCGAACCCTATACCTCCGTGTGAGCGAACCGTCTGAGCCAGCAAAGTGAACGGGATGGCTAATACCCACATTCCGCAAATGGCAAAAATGGCCGTGGAAGGTCCCGAGCGCTGGGCTTTTCTAAGTCGGAACACGGTTGCGTAGAACAAAATCAACACAATCGGACATACGATTGTTACCTTCCCTCTTTGCTCATTCGGGTCCAAAAGAGGCATGATCACATCGGAAATCCAGAAGAAAGTCCCGGCACCAAAAAAGCTCAGCAAAAACCATTTCCAGGAAGACATTGTTCACCTCAACCCAACCGTGCCGATCCCCCCTACATGGGTGGCAGCGGGGCGTCAGCATGGCCACCGCAATCAAAATGATTACGCGCTCTGTTCGCGAGGAAACCTGTGTTGAACCCGCATGCATCAAAGCACGAACAGTGCAATTTGGACTCATCGCATTTGTAAGCGTGCTTGCTGGTGTCGTACTGGTCTTGCAGACATCCCCTAACGCACTGACCGACTGGGTCGTCGCCGGCTAATCCCTGGCAGGCTAACCGATGTTTAAAGTCTGGATAAATCGAGCAGGAAGAGAGTGGTTTAGGGTTCTTTGTATTCGGTGATGGACATCCATTTGCTGGTGGACACAATCCCGAAGGGTCCGTCAAGTTAGTTGGGCTATTCGCCGTATAAGTGTAGAAATCAATCCCACCCCTAGAGCGAATTGGGTCTTCAGACGTGAATCTTCCAGCTGATGCGTCGTAGTATCTGGCGCGGTAATACGATCGCCCTGAGCTTGCCTTCACGGAGTCCCCCAAAAGGGCCATACCTCTGGGATGGGGACGGTTGGATGCAAACTCGCATGCTGCGGGCATTACCTGGATTATACGTACTGGACACTGGACGGCTCCTGGAGTTTCGCCAGGGTGTGCCTAGTCCGTTCCAGGGCGTGATTCCTGTTTCGATTCAAGTGGGCACGTCCCGTTCAGGTGCGGCGCGACAATGGTCTGAGCCTTGCCGAGGTCACTATCTTGCGATCTTAGCCCCGCAGCTGGATGTGTTGCAGCGTGGATCTGTTTCAACATACGAATCGAAACGTGTGTGTAGATTTGCGTTGTGTCCAGCCGAGCATGACCGAGCATAGCCTGGATATAACGAACATCTGCGCCTCCTTCGAGCATAAGCGTGGCCATCGTGTGCCGAAAAAGGTGGCACGCACCATTCTTGCGAGGCTCGGCTGCTCGCACGTAGCGGCGGGCTAGCCAGCTAAGGTAGTTGGGAGCGAATGGCTGACCAGTCGAGCTCAAGAATACATAACCCTCATCCGGTTCGCCTACGATTAACGGTCGGACCTCGATCAAGTATTTCTCAAGCCAAGCGAGGGCCCGTTCGCCGATAGGCACGACGCGATCTCTCTTGCCCTTTCCTTCGCGCACGGACACGAGGCCATGGTTTTTATCCACATCATAGAGCTTGAGCTTCAGAATCTCCATGCGCCTGATGCCGGTCGAGTAAAGGACTTCAAGCAAAGCGCGGTCTCGGACGCCTAAGGGCTTCTCCAGGGCAGGTTGTTTCAAAACGAGCTCAGCTTCGTCTTTGTTGAGGACGCTTGGCAGCTTGTAGCCAACGCGAGGCAGTTCCAGTTCTGATGCGGGATCCTGAGTGATGTAGTTGCGCCGCGCCATCCATCGAAACCAGACTCTTAGTGGTGCTAGGCGTGAATGCTGGCTGGCCATCGCCAATGGCTGGCCGTTTTTCTTTCGATGGTCGAACAGAAATCGTTGGTATTCCTCAAGTACGGCTTTTGTAACTTGCGACGGGGTTGCAGTCCTTCGTTTTCTGCACCAGGTAAGAAACATTTCCATGTGGATGCGGCGAACTCTCAAAGTGCTGTCGCGAAGCCCTTGACGGCAAGATACTGGAGATAGCTCTCCAGAAGTGTAGTCAAGGGTACGGATTGCCGCTTATGGGACTTTTTATTGCTTTTGACATTCCAGGCAGCAGAGTTTTTTTCATCGGACCTCCTAACGAGGCAATGCTCTCATTGAGCGAACCAAAGTTCATGTGTCAACTACGGTTATGCCCCTCAAGGTTCACGCCCCCACCTATACGAAGGACATGCAGTGCACAACTGTCTCGGTCTCCATTGCACGGCGGAAGCTGCAGTCCAACTAAAAATGTGATATTTAAGCAAGAGAGCATACCGAGTTGACCTGTGCCCTTTGTGAGACCCGTAAGGAGAAGCGCTTCTGCCCAGCACTCCATGACCGTATTTGTGCCACATGCTGCGGCACGCACCGCGAAGTTATCCTAGATTGTCCCAGCGATTGCTCGTACTTGAAGCAAGCACGCGAATATGGTCGCTTCCGACCGGAGCTGCTTGAGGACGAACGTTGGTTTGCGCAGGTCCAAGTCGAGGAGGATTTTCTGGACGCCCATCCCCTTTTGCTGGAGGATTTGGTGGAAAGCATTAGTCAAAGCGCCTTGGCGAATACCTCTCTTCGGGATCGGGATGTGATTGAGGCCCTTGCCGCGCTTGTGCGCAGTTTCGAGACGCGCGCCAAATCCGGCTTGCATTATGAACCGACCAATCTCAGCTTGGCCCAGCAAGCCTTGATACAGGAATTATACGAAGTCATTACGGATCACGACGAAGAAAGCCAAGAGATGGGCGACCCTCGCCTGCACGACAGCGACGCTTTGAAGGCGCTGGTTTTCGTCTTGCGGCTGGCCTTAGACCGAAGCTCAGGCCGCCCGCTCTCGCGTGGGTTCTTGGATTTCCTCCGCACAGAATTCACGAAAGGCGAGAACAACACCCAATCCCGCATCGTCCTGCCGTAATCGCAGCTGGCTGCGAATGCATGCAAATGAGTCCGATGTGAGTCCATTTGGTGCCAAATACCAGCCAAAACCACCATGTGTGACGCAGAGCAAAACCAAACGGACCAATAAGATAGTGTTTCTACTTCTGGTTCGGGACCAGGAGGTCGGTGGTTCAAATTCACTCGCCCCAACCACTTAGATACGGGCTTGCATGATAAATCGAAAGCAGCTAACCCTCGTTTTGGCCATAAAACGAGCTTGCCGGCGGATCAAGTGATTGCAGCGGTGCACTTTAGATTAGGAGCGCCTCGTTGCGAACGAGGGAAAATCTAAGCTAAGATGCGGCACAACAATCACTTAGCTTTTTTGAGCGGGTCGTAGAGTGGCTTACGTGGCTTACGCGGGTGGATGGGAATAATCGGCGCAGCGGAAGCACAGCGCGGCAGGAAGTTGTCTCAAGCATTTTTCTGCTGTCAATAATCTCAACGCGAGTTCTCGCCAGGACGACTACTTCTTTCTCTTCTCTTTCTCTGATAAATCCCGATTGAACTCAGAACCCTTTGGGCTGCGCCATGCCGGGGCGCAGTTTATGCTGACGCCTGTTAGTTAGCAACAATCATCGAGTGCTCACACGCGACGGTGAGCCAAATCACTGAAGTTCCGGCCATTCGGTCATTCACTGAACTAGTTGCGGGCATGACCAGGTTGAGGTCCGTCCTCATTTTATTTGCGGCCCTCGCCCTGAGTGTGTCTTTCGCGCTTCCGGCGGAGGATATGCCAGAGACCGGCTACGTGGAAGCCGCGGTTGGACGCTCCTAAGATCATCGGCAAGGGCCGCGTGCGGTTCGTGCGGCGCATCCCCTGCCGCTTTTGCGGGAGCGTCAATCTTCGGAGGCGCCGGCAACTGCCGCGCAAATTCGGGCCGCCGGCGACGCAGTTCACCTGCAAGAGTTGCGGACGCACGTTCAACGTGCCGCGAGGGCTCATCGGCGGCAAGGTCCCGAATCCGACAAACCCGACTTGCCCGCGATGCGGACGGCGCACGCGCAGGTGTTCGGGGGCTGACCGCCGCCAAGCGCGTTTCAAGTGCAAAGAGCGTGAGATTACGTTCAATCTATCGACGCGCGACAAGTATCTGCCGAAGCCTGTCTATGCCGAGGAACGCTCGCCGATTGCTTCGACGCTCTCATCCGCGTATCTATGAGTTGCTTTTGCTCTCGGTCTCATTGTAGGTTTTCACGTACGAGACCTAGGGGTCCAGGTCGGGAGCTCACAATGAATAAAGACTGTAAGGGTTGTCAAAGGCGTAAAGATAAACTCAATCAATGGGTCCCTAAACTTGGCGATAGGGTCGAAATGCTTGCCAGCCCTATCGACGAAGCGCGACGTAATCTGATGAGATGGGCGGTTGTAGCGCCCTTTCTCGCCAAAAACAGCATCCTAAAAGCGGCATGGGCTGCGGTCGGGGCTGAGCCACCAATCCCATTGTGGGCGGTCCACGGATTCGTGCGCACGTGCCTAGGTGTGCAGCGCGCCAATTATTTCAAACATGGCCACCATTTGAACAGAGTCGATATGCTCAACGCCGTGGCGGCGCACCGTAGCCACTTTACTCCGGACCATCCTGGGTATGTGTGGATGAGCGTATTTGCTCCGGGCAGGGAAGAGGTGCTCCCGGGTTGGAAATTAGACTTTGCCAACATCACGAGAGGTTATCCACGAGCCATAGCCGGAGAACTAAATGATGATGGTTTCCGGTTTATCCTCCGCAGCGAGGAAATCACGCTCATAGCGGATGAAGGAGTAGCTGGTGTCTATGAGGCACCCACGATCCCTAACGGTCCTCCCGCGCAGTTGCTAGACGAGGCTAAAGCGTATCCAGGCATAAAAGAAACTGCAATGGTACGAAGGAGGGGGCTTCAACCGAGTAAAATACTTTCTCACTCCGCAATCCACGCTGTGCATCGGATGCCAGCCGAGCACTTGCCTTAACAGCAATTGCTGTGCATGGTGCCCGCAAGACTGTGTGGACTGTTCTGGAGTATGCCAATCGTTGACTGGCAATGTCTACGAATGCTTTATCACCGTTGCCTGCAACGTCAATTGCAAGTACGTGGCGTTCACGTGCGGTGACCCAAAATGCAACTGTTGCGGGAGGCTCTACGCCACCTGCTGCCTCACAAACGGCGGCTGCGGAGATTGTCCACCGGCAAGCGGTTGCAAGTCACGATAGAAATACTTGGTCCAGATTTAACGGCAAGCGGGAGAGCCGGGAGGCGATGGGTTGGCTCCGGACTCCGCTTTCTGGAAATACCCTCATCTATCCATAGCCGGTGCCGGCTTCCTATTGCGTCTTTTTCGTTGACATAATAGAAGGGCCAGCCGTGAGACTGGCCCCACCACGCATTGGAGATATCAGTGACTACGTTTAGAAGCACGATAAGCACCCTTCCTCCCGCGAGTCCACCTACAGTCCACCTAGACCATTCCGCAAGCCCTCGCGATTCGAAATACCCGCATAAACATTGGCGATTTATAAACGACCCGTCTCGTGGCCAACGAGGCGCTCTGGAGGTAAAGTGCACTGCCGCAATCACTTGGTTCGCCGACACGCTCGTATTGGTCTATCCGAAAGGCTAGCCTCAACTGATGTTCTGTAGATCAGCGCTCCTTTGGATTCCAGTAAATGTATCCTGAGGCTGGCGTGGGGTTGGCGTGGCCGTTGACAATGCGGGATTGGCCTGCCCATACTGCGGAATATGGAAATACACCTTCATCCAGACCTGGAAGCAAAGCTTAACCGCGTGGCTGCCGAGAACAACAGAGGCGCGGAAGAATACGTCCAACAGTTAGTGGAACACTATGTTGACCATGACGCTTGGTTTCGCCAGGAAGTTAAGAAGGGGCTGGACCAACTCGATCGCGGGGAGTCGCTGACCCACAAAGAAGTGGGGGCCCGCATCGAGCAGATGTTCCGCTCGTAGATGAATATTCGCTGGTCACCCGCGGCTGCGGAGAACCTCTCCCGCATTTTTGAGTACATTCGTCCGGATAATCCTTCCGCGGCAGAGCGTGTTGTCAGAACTATTTATGACAGTGCAGGCTCGCTGGAATCTCTCCCCTATCGTGGGAGAACCGGCCGAGTTGAAGGTACTCGAGAATTGGTCTTGCCGTCGCTCCCGTTCGTGATCGTGTATCGAGTGCTCGACGACGCCGTCGAAATCGCGGCCGTCATACACGGTGCTCAGCGATGGCCGCCGGAAGTGTGACGTGGCTGGACAGCAAGCCTGTCACCTCCCATGCGAGCGTCCTTCTCGTTGTCTCTCCGCGCTCAGTTCTCGCCCGAAAGCATTCTTTAGCCAGTCGGGAGAATTATGCGTCGTCTTGACCAGCTCACCAGCGATGAAGCGTGCTACGAGCCGGTGGCCCTTTCCATCTGGTGTGTTGTCGTACACAAGAACGTCATCGGCGTGTTTTCGAGCCTCCGGGAGGCTCTTCGTTGCCTGCTGGTACGACTCTGGGATGGTGCTTAGCGGTACTGACTGGCTGCCACGACTCATTCGGATCAGGATGCGGCCGACATTCAGGTTCGGGTCTTCGGTGGAAATGAAAACGACCTTCGTGGTGTAACCAGCGTCCCTGGCGCTCTCCAGTGATTCGGCATCAACGACGAGATCCTCAACAGCAAAGGAGCGCTTCGCGCTAAGGGCTGCTTCGCGCTGATGCGAAATCGGGGGGATGAGGGTGGGAAAGGCTTCTTTCAAGTGTGCGTCGTAGAAGGTAGTCTTACCTGCACCCATCGGTCCAGCGATCACCACTAGCAATGGCTTCTGTTCACTCAAGAGATATCCTCACCGCGCTGTTTTGCGTGCACTGGTGTGTGCCAGATCGCGCTGGAACCTGCCCGCAACTAACGCCACCGGGAACCGTTTCCCAGAAGGCGTGATTTCGAAGGTCGTTTTGGATCTGGAGTCATACTCATAGCGTGTACCGTCTGGAAATGCGTCCTTCGGGCCCTCCTGCGAGCCGGCGAGACCGGCAAGCGTCTCGACCAGTTTCTGCTGCTCGGCAGGACTCATCTTGTCGTAGGCGGCTCTTGCTGTCCCCTGTGTTGGCCTGGAGGAAGGTCCGAGCTTTCCCGCCTGCTCCTTCGAGTAGTAAGTTGCCAACCCGCTGTTCACGAGTCGATTGATTGAGCAGCCTCGCGCTTCGGCTACTTGATGGAGCTTCCGAATGAGGCGCCGAAGCAGAACCACCTGTGTCTCGCGTGCAGTTTGTTTCTTCTTACCCTGGAGAGCGACTAGCTTGACGGTGTTGAGGTTGACGGCCAGGAGCGCGTCGTTGATCGAGGCCGACAAATCTCCTTGATACCGGCGCTTTTCGCGAAGCAGTTTGTCCAGCTCGACTAACAGCCGGACATTAAAAACGTCGAAACCGGGATTTCTGCGTATGGCCACTGGCCGCCCTTCCTTTTGATCACCGTTTCGCTCCAGTTGTCTGTCAGACTACGACTACGAGATATACACCACCATGGAACGATCTTCAATTAGACATCATTTCTCACGCTTCCTTTCCACCGTTGAGGACCTCTTCAAGAGTCGCTTTATTTCGCGTTGCTACTTCTTGCGCTGCAAGCCGAAGGATCTTTGAGTATCTGAGCCGCGCCCGCGCCCGGGCCGCCGGTAACAATTCCTCGGGAGGCTCAATCGTGCAGGTCAATACGTACTGGAGCAGCGAATTCGTCAGTGCAAATTGGGCGTGGACTAACGTGAACAGTGCCTGAAACTCCTTGGCCACTTTCTGCATACTGGCAATCAGACGGCCCTCGATTTGGCTGTCTGCGTCTGTGCGAGCATCCCGTTTGAGCTCGTTTTCGCAAGCGGCAAGGATGAACGCTTGTTCCGTGCGGAAGCCTCGATCCTTCGCGGCGGTGCGCACTTTCGTGCGGAATTCTTCGCTTGGGAAGGCCAGATTCCGCTCAATTCGCCGTTTTCTCATGGTTGATCCTCCCTCTTTTTCGTGTGGCGCATTTGTGGCGCAAACACCAAAAAGCCGCCACAACGTATCGTTCAGACTGCACAGAACTTGTCCTCGAAATCACGCAACATGTGGTCGCCTCCCTTTATGTTCCAATACCCAGCTTCGACGCATTGATTTACGCACATTCTTTCGTTCCTCCTCCTAATTCCGTTTCAGAGTGTGTTTCTCGGATGGCAAACGCTCACCAAAGGAAGGATTGCGGTGGCAACTGTTTGCATTCGTTTCCTCCCGATGAAGTACTGATGACATTCGCAAACCGTGCCAAGCTCCGATCGTTTTTTCCGCTTTACACGTACGAATCCTCATGCTATATGCATACACCATACAGGGCGACGTGCCATATGTCAACGCTCAACGAGTACCGCAGCTGCTTAAACGAACTGGCGGCCGCCATGCCTAGGAAAAAAGCAGCACTCATACGGT
>Ga0182034_10002051_pt1 | contig 10134 bp, 7 predicted proteins | sample flu12Cox44000172_FD_125972 | JGI IMG/M metagenome (GOLD analysis project Ga0182034, IMG submission 125972) | Lab enrichment of tropical soil microbial communities from Luquillo Experimental Forest, Puerto Rico - flux4day.12C.oxic.44.000.172 | ecosystem: Environmental > Terrestrial > Soil >... | reverse complement strand
TTACAACGATGAGTCAGTTTCGCTACCAACTGAGCTACCTGGGCGCAGAACCGCTTTGATGCTGCGCAGCCGAGCGTTGGTGCGACCACGCCTGCCGGCGTGGCCACGAAGCCTTGCTGCTGGAGGGATGGCCGCTCTGCTCGTCGCGACGGCTCACGCCGAGACCGACGAGATCCAGGTCTATGATGCCGAGATCAACAATCCGGGGCAGTTCAGTTTGGAGTTGCACAACAACTACACGCCGATCGGACGCAAGCGGCCCGATTTTCCGGGCGGCATCGTGCCGAACCACACCTTAAACGGTGTTCCCGAATGGGCCTATGGCGTCTTCGATTGGCTGGAGCTTGGTGCCTACGTGCCGGTCTATTCATGGACCGGCAGCGGACAGCGCCTGATCGACGGCGCCAAACTGCGCGCGGAATTCGTCGTGCCGCACGCGCAAGACCGCCGCTTTTTTTACGGCGTCAATTTCGAGCTCAGCTTTAATGCGCATTACTGGGAGCCGACCCGCAACTCAGGTGAGATCCGGCCGATTATCGGCGGTCGGATCGGACCCGTGGATCTCATTATCAATCCAATCCTTGACACCTCGTTTCAGGGCATCGATTCACTCGACTTCGCGCCGGAGTCGCGCATCGCCTATAACTTCTCCGAGAGCTGGGCGGCGGCTCTCGAACATTACTCAGATTACGGACGCCTCAGCCATCTCGAACCGCTCAGCCGGCAGTTCCAGACACTGTTCGCGGTGGTCGACTGCAAGGGCGATCCGTTAAGCGTCGAGTTCGGCATCGGGCACGGCTTCACCGCAAGTTCCGACGCGCTGATCCTTAAGTTGATGCTGTGGCACAATTTCTGAGGCGCCGCCTCCATACAAAAACGATGACTCCGCGCGCCACCTCGCTGGCCAGCATCAGTCTGAAGCTCTTGTTTCGTCGAAGCGATAGGTCCGGCTGATCAGGTCTCGCTCGGGTCCGACGGATCCCCGGCCAGGTAGAGGCGATCGAGCACGCATTACAGAGAGAGGTGGGATGCGAAAAGGTGATGCACCTGATCGCTGGCGTGCGCGGAGCGGTCGCCGGACTGATGGCGGAAGTGGTTGAGGAGCATGTTCGAACGCATCTCGTCGATGCCGAGAAGCATCCAAACGCGCTGAACCCCGAGGCTGCGGAATATCCCGTCTCGGCGGCTAACGAGAGGTCGGTTTTGTGGCATGAAGACCAGTTCCCACCGCTCGGACTGAGCGACCGCTGCCGGCTTTGTGAGGCGACCTTCGCCGGGACGGACGTCAACGGGCGAAAGGCGCCGATAGCAGTCATAGCCGGCTCATTGCGCATTCAGCAGGCAACCTGGTGTGACACGAAGCGGTCAGCACCGGGGATTGGTCAGGTCGTGCGCGAGCGACGTTCGAGGGGGGATCCTCAGGTACCGTTTGCGTTCATTGCTGCGGCGGCGATCGCCGATACGAGCGGCTTCATGAAATAGGTCCCGCTCGGCATGATCGCCGGCGTGAGACCGCGCCGCCGCACCGCCTCGGCGACGACAGGGCCAATTGCGGCGATCGTCGCCCGGCCCAATCCGGCGAGCAGCCGGTCGGTGCAGCGGTGGCTCTGCGCCACGTCGAAAAGGCGCCGAACCTGCGGCGCGCTGGTGATCGCGACGACATCGATCGCGCCCGCGGCCAGCTGATCGATCAGCATCAGGATCGACTCGTCCGCCACCTGCGAGGCGTATTCGTAGGGCGTTACCGGATCGGGAACAGCGCCCGCGCCGTCAAGAAACGCGACAAGCCGGTCGCCAGCGCCGGGATACAGCTGCACGCCGACGCGCCGGCCGCGCAGATCGAGGCCGGAAAGGAGTGCCACGACTCCGTCCGTGGTTGGCTCTTCCGCGCGCAATTGCGGCTGTTGCCCCAGCACCCGCAGCGCCCGGACCGGCTTGGGGCCGCGGCAGATCGTGCGGGTCCGGTTGAGTGCCGCAAGAAACGCCGCTTCGATCCCAGCCGGCCGGGCAAGATCGCGGAGCCGGTAAAGTCCCTCGCCGGTCAGCAGGATCAGATCGTCGAACGGCGCGGCCATGAACCGGCCGAGCCAAGCCAGCGCCGGCGCGGGATCGGCGGGGAGGACAATCGCGACGGCCGGGCACGCAACGATTTCGGCGCCCTCCTCGCGCAGCATCGCCGCCAGCCGGTCGGCCTCGCGCGTTTCCAGTAGCGCGACCCGCCGTCCATGCAGTGGTCCGGTCATTGTTCGTTCGCGTCATTCCTTGTGGTGCGCAGGCTGCTGCACCCCTCGGCTTCGGTCAATAGACGTCGCGGGCGTAACGGCCTTCGCGGGCGAGGCCGGCGAGATAGGCCTTGGCGTCGGCCATATCCATGCCGCCCTCCTTGCCGATGATGTAGACGAGGCTGCGGTCGACGTCGCGGGCCATCCTCTCGGCGTCGCCGCAAACATAGAGATAGGCGCCGGCTTCGAGCCATGCCCACAACTCGACGGCATGCTCCAGCATGCGGTGCTGGACATAGATTTTGTGTGGCTGATCGCGCGAGAACGCGGTATCGAGCCGTTCGAGCAGCCGGTCTCGGCAATAGGCAGTGAGTTCGTCCTCGAACAGGAAATCGCTGGCCCGTCGCGGATTGCCGAAAAACAGCCAGTTGCGCCCGCGCGCGCCGGTCGCCTGCCGCTCCTCGAGAAATGCGCGGAACGGGGCGATGCCAGTGCCGGGGCCGATCATGACGACCGGCCGGTCGGGCGCCGGCAGGCGGAAGCTGTCGCCCGGATTGACGTACGCCGACACCGTCCCTCCCGGCCCCAGGCGGTCGCTGAGAAACGTCGAGGCGACGCCGCCGCGCTCGCGCTCGCGCAGCCGATAGCGCACGACGCCGACCGCGAGATGGATTTCGCCCGCCGCCTTCTTCGGCGACGAAGCGATCGAATAAAGACGAGGCTGCAGCGGATCGAGTGCCGCAATCAGCTCCGACAGCGGCGGCCGCGCCGACGGGAAGGCATCGAGCAGATCGAGCAGGTCGGCATCCTGCGGTCCGGCGCCGGGATAACCCTCGGCCACCGCCTGCAGCACCCGCGATTCATCGCGGTTGCTCGCCCGCGAGGCGAGCACCTCGATTGCCCGGTCCGAAGGGCGGCGAATCTCGCAATATTCGCTGAGCGCCGTGACGAGCGGGCGCTCGATGCCGTCCGGCGACTGCACCAGGGTGTCGAAAGTCACCGCCAACCGCTCGATGATCGCTGCGACGAGGTCGGGGCAGTTGCGTGCGACGATCGCGAGACTGTCGCCGGGCTGATAGGCGATGTCCCGGTCGATGGTTTCGAGCACGACGTGGCGCGTGTCCTTCTCGGCCCCGGTGCGATGCAGTGACGTTGCCGCGCGCAGCCGGACGGCGAACCGCGGCGTGGCATTGCTGGCCTGCGGCGCCGGCTGAGGCGCCGACGCAACAACCACCGGCACTTTCGGCGCGCCGGGACTGGCGATCTCGGCCAGCAATTCCTTCAGCGCCCGCGACGTAGCCTTGCCTCCCGGCACGCAGCGGCTCAAGGATGCCTCGGTCCCGCCGGCAATCGCCGCGGCATAGCTCTCACACAAATAGCCGCATTGCCCGCAATCGAGCTGCGCCATCGCCGCCATCAGCCGATACTCGGCCCGCCGCCCATCGGCCAGCTCCAACCGCTCGTCGAGCGCCAGCGTCGGGTCGTGCCACGGCAGCTCGTGATGCTCCGGCGCGGCGGCGGGCGATGAGTCGACATCGCCGAACAAGCCGGCGATGAACCCGTCGAGCCAGGCGCGCTCGGTCGACGAGAATGGCGCGGTGACTGGCAGGCACGGCACGAGGCTCATCTCATGCCTCCTCGGCAACCGGCGCGAACATCGCGAGAAGCTCGGCGTCGCTGTGGCGGGCGGCAAAGGCATGAAAGCTCTCGCCCGCTCTGCAATGCGCAAGATAGGCGCGCAAGATCGCCTCGATCCGCGCCGGCAGTGCCTCGGCCGCCACCAACTGGAAAAGCTGGCGTCCCAGCCGCTGCTCGGCGCCGCTGCCGCCCCCGACGTGGATGTGGTAGCCCTCGACCTCGTCATCGCCGCCGGCGTCGACCTTAGTCGCCAACAGGCCGATATCGCCGATGTCGTGCTGCGCGCAGGAGTTCGGGCAGCCGGCGAGATAGATGTTGAGGGGCAGATCGACGGCGAGGCGCCCGTCGAGATGGTCGGCCAGCGCCAACGCATGCCGTTTGGTGTCGGCGAGCGCGAACCGGCAGCCGGCATTACCGGTGCAGGCGATGAGCCCGGCGCGGATCGCGCTGGCCGCGGTCGCGAGGCCGAGCGCCGCGATCTCGCCGATCGTCGCATCGACCGCCGCGTCGGGAATATCGGAAATCAACAGGTTCTGCCACACCGTCAGCCGCAGCGTGCCCGAGCCGCGGCGCGCGGCAACCGCTGCCAGGCCGCGCAGCTGAGCCGCCGTCAGCCGTCCGACGGGCGGCAGGACGCCGATATAGGAAAAGCCCGGCTGCGACTGTCGGTGCACGCCGATATGGCCGTGCCGGTCGATCGGGCCGCGCGGCTCGGCGATCTCCGACGGGGCATGGCGCCAGGCGAACGGCAGGTGTGCGGTCGCCTCGGCCATCACCTTCTCGATGCCCCACCGGTCGATCAGGTATTTGAGTCTGGCCCGTCGCCGGTCGGTGCGGTCGCCGTGCACGATGAACACCCGCAGGATCGCATCGGCAGCCGGCACGACCTCCTCGGCAAGGAGCAGCACGCCGGCGTCGCGCGCGAAGCTTTTGTGGCCGGTCAGGCCGCCTAGCAGCATGCGGAAATAGACGCCCGCGTCGACCTGCTTCCCCGGGCCGATTCGAACCGCGGCAAAGCCGATGTCGTTGGTGTCTTCCAGGACCGAGAGCCGGCCGCCGCCGTCGAAGGCGATGTTGAACTTGCGCGGCAGGCCGTACAGCTCGCGATGGTTCAAGATGTGGTGGTGCAGCGCACGGCACAGCGGCCGCGTGTCGCAGAGCTCCTGCGGGTCGATGCCGGCGGCGGGGCTGCCGGTCAGATTGCGGATATTGTCGGCGCCGGCGCCGCGCGAGGTCAGGCCCAATTCGTCGATCGCGGTCAACACGGCGATCGGGTGGGCCGCGGCGATCTCGCGGATCTGCAGGTTGGCGCGCGTCGTGACGTCGAGATAGCCGCCACCATAGCGCTCGGCCACGTCCGCGAGACCCTCTGCCTGATGCGCCGGCAGGATGCCGCCCGGCACGCGCAGGCGCAGCATAAATGCGTCCTGATTGGGTGCGACGTAGAACAGGCCGTGGAACTTGTGCCGGAAGACGTCGAGCCCCTTCGGGAACCGCTCAGCCGTCGCGTTGGCGGCGATCTCGTCCCATATGTCGAACGGGTGCTTCTGGCGCTTGGCGATTTCCTCGGGGACGAGTTTGCCGCCGGAGGCGACGGCGCGGTCTTGCGCCTCGTAATGGATCGCCATCGAGTCGGCGGGATAGGGATTTGCCCCGGCGGACGACGCTGTGGGGTTGGCACCGGTAATGCCGCGCCTGCCAGCGATTCCGAGGATGAAGGCTTCGAGATACTGTTTCTGGTCTTCGGTAAAACCGTGATCGTCTGTCATAGCTCGGCTTACTTCAGTATCTGACCGGAAATGACCTCGGGATCATGAACCCCTTGTCGTCACCCCCGCGAAGGCGGGGGTCCAGGGCCGGCGCTCGGGGCATCGGACCCCTGGATTCCCGCTTTCGCGGGATGACGGGTAGTGTGTGGGCGACCATGGGAATTTTCGGCAGGCTCTCAGGCTGCCGGCGCTTGCTTGCGCTGCACGCTGCGCAGGATTTGTTGCAGTTCGGGAAGACACGACCCGCAATTGGTGCCGGCGCCGAGCGCAGCGCCAATCTCGGAAAGGCTGGTCAGCCGCCGCTCGACGATGGCATGACACAGCGCACGGCGGCCGACGGCGAAGCAGACGCAGATCGCCTGGGCATCCTCGGTCGTCGCATGATTATTGACACGTCCGGCGAGCAGCCCACGGCGCATACCGGGCGATATCTCGGTGCCCAGTACGGTGACCAATGCGTCGGTCGCCGGCAGCGCGGCTGCCAAACGCGCTAGAAAGAGGCAGGCGTCGAGCCGACCGTCGATGATGCTGGCAAAGCGGAAATCACCGCGTCCGGGATCGGCATAGGCGATCAGCTCCGCCTCGGGTGGCGCTCCTAGCAACCGCGATACCCAGTCATCAAGGCTCGGCCTGCCCAGCAACGGTTCCCACCCGGCAAGATCGAATGCATGCCCCCGATCGAGCGGAACCCGCGTCCACCAATACGGCCCCTCCGGCAACGGCGCCGCCACGCGGCGCAGCAGGCATCCGCGCCAGCGGGTCGAGAGCGGCGTCAGGCAAACCGGTGTGCCCTTCAACTCCGGCTGCCCCGAGACCGGATCTGTCACCGCGCCGACCAGCCGATCCACTGGGCCAGAAGAGGTGAAGCTGTCGGTCCAATGCATTGGCGCAAACACTTCGCCCACGCGCTGCTCGGCGGTCAGGCGAACCGGCAGCACGGTCGCGCCATAGCCGCTTTCGACCCGGGCAAGGCCGCCCGCCGCGAGGCCGAGCCGCTCTGCATCTTCGGGATGAATGTCGAGCACTGGCGCGCTTTTATGGGTCATCAACCGCGGCACGCGGCCGCTGCGCGTCATCGTGTGCCATTGGTCGCGCACCCGGCCTGTATTCAGCACCAGCGGTCGTTCCCGGTCGGTCGGCTCCGCCAACGGCCGATACGGCGTCGCGACGAACCGCGCGCGGCCGTCGGCTGTCGCGAATTTCGCCGGGCCGTTGAACAGGCGAGAAGTGCCGGCGGCGCCGTGCCCGCGACGCAGCGGCCATTGCACCGGCTGGAACCGGTCGTAATCCTCGTCGCTCAACTCGGCGAGCGCGCCGATGTCGAAGATCCGGCCGCCGTCGTTTTCGAATGCCGACAGCGCGGCGTGTTCACGAAAAATTTCGGCAGGCCCGCGATAGCGGAACGCCTCGCCCCACCCCATCCGGCGGCCGACTTCTCTGACGACCCACCAATCCGGGCGCGCCTCGCCCGGTGCGGGACGGAACGCGCGCTGGCGCGAGATGCACCGCTCCGAATTGGTGACCGTTCCGTCCTTCTCGCCCCAACCGGCGGCGGGCAGCACCACATCGGCCAGGCGTGTGGTTTCGGTTGGCCAGCAATCGCTGACCACAACAAAAGGACAGTTGTTTAGCGCTTCGCGCACGCGCCCGGCGCGCGGCATGCTTGCAGCCGGATTGGTGCCGATGATCCACAGCGCCTTGACGCTGCCGTCCAGCACCGCGTTGAACAGCTCCACCGCCTTCAATCCCGGCCGGATCGCCATATGCGAGGCATTCCAGAAGCGACGCACGCGATCGACATCGGCCGCTGCGAAGCCCGTGTGGGCGGCGAGCTGGTTGGCCAGCCCACCGACCTCGCGGCCGCCCATCGCATTCGGCTGCCCGGTCAGCGATAGCGGCCCCATGCCGGGCCTGCCGATCCGCCCGGTCGCCAGATGACAGTTGATTATCGCGTTGACTTTGTCGGTCCCCGCCGCTGACTGGTTCACGCCTTGCGAATACAAGCTCACGGTGCGCTCGGTCAGGGCGAAACAGTCGTAAAAACGAGTGAGATCGGCGACCGGCAAATCGGCAGTCGCCGCGACCGCGCGAAGCGAGGGCGCCGCACCCCGCGCCGCGTCGAGCGCAGCCGCAAAACCGGCCGCCGGTGACCGCGTCCATGCCGGATCGCAACAGCCGGTTTCGACGAGGTGCACCAGCAGCCCGGCGAAAACGGGGACATCGGTCCCGGGCCGCAGCGCCAGGTGCAAATCGGCGATTTCGCAGGTTGCCGTGCGCCGCGGATCGATGACGACGATCCGGGTGCCGTGCGCGTCCCTGGCGGCGACCAGCCGCTGGTACAGCACCGGATGACACCAGGCCGCATTACTGCCGACCAGAACGACAAGATCGGCCGCCTCGATGTCGTCGTAGCAGCCGGAAACGACATCCTCGCCGAAGGCGCGGATGTGGCCGGCGACGCTCGACGCCATGCACAGCCGCGAGTTGGTGTCGATATTGGCGCTGCCGATGAAGCCCTTCATCAGCTTGTTGGCGACGTAATAGTCCTCGGTCAGCAGCTGGCCCGAGACGTAGAGCGCGACCGCATCGGGGCCGGGCGCGGAGATCGTTTGACGAAAGGTCTCGGCGACGAGATCGAGCGCCTCATCCCAGCCGGTGGTTCGGCCACGGATTTGGGGATGTGACAGGCGAGCGGTCGAGCCAAGGGTCTCGCCGAGTGCGGCGCCCTTCGAGCAAATGCGGCCGCGATTGGCGGGATGCTCCGGGTCGCCGGCAATCGTGCCATCGGCGGTAGCCAGGATGCCGCAACCGACCCCGCAATACGGGCAGGTCGTGCGGATCATGCGCTACGCCGCCTCGGCAAAGTCGCGACCGAAGACAATCCGCTCGCGAAAGGGCGAGACGTCGGCCTCGTCGCGCATCAGCTCGAAGTACCAGGACCCGTCCGCCACATCGCCGTAGAGCACGCACCCGACAATCCGCCCGTCGCGCAGGACAAGCTTCTTGTAGATGCCGTGGCGGGGATCGTGCAGCGCCAGCTCTTCATCGACAGTGTCCTCGGCGGCGAGCGCGCCCGCGGAAAAGACGCTGACGCCGGTGATCTTGAGGCTGGTGACGACCGGGGAGGGGAGATAGACGGCCGCCTCATCGCCGGCCAGCCGGGCGCCGCACACTCGGGCCTGCTCCCAGATCGGAGCGACCAGGCCGAAGACCTGGCCATTGTGTTCGATGCACTCACCGACCGCGTAGATTTTGGGGTCGCTCGTGCGCATGTCGTCGCCGACCAGGATTCCGCGATTGACGTCGAGCCCGGCAGCGGCCGCCAAATTGACGTTCGGTCGAATACCCATCGCGATAACCACCAGATCGCCGGCGATCTGGCGCCCGTCGGCGAGCCGTACGCCCACCGCACGCTCGGTGCCGAGGATCGCCTCGGTCTGAGCGTTCGTGAAGAATTTGATGCCCCTCGCATGTAGATCACAGCGCAGCATTTCGCCCGCAGTGATGTCGAGCTGGCGCTCCATCAGCGTGGGCATCAGGTGCACGACGGCGACCGCCATGCCGCGCCGCCGCAATCCCCAGGCCGCTTCGAGGCCGAGCAGGCCGCCGCCGATTACGATCGCGCGGCGATGCCGCTTTGACGTGGCGATCATCGTCTCGGCGTCGGCGATGTCGCGGAACGCGCGGACGCCGGGCAAATCCAGCCCGGGGATCGGCGGTGCCAGCGGCTTCGAGCCGGTGGCAAGCAGCAGCTTGCCGTACGGGACGGCCGCGCCGGCGCCGGCGATCGAAACTGTATTGGCCGTCCGGTCGATCGCGGTTACTGGATCGCCGGTGAGCAGCCTAACGCCGTGTTCGGCGTACCAGGCATGCGGGTGGATGATGATTTCATCCATCGTCTTTTCGCCCGCCAGCACCGCCGACAGCAGGATGCGGTTGTAGTTCGGGTGCGGCTCGGCGCCGACGACAGTCACGTCATAACGCCGCGGCGCGCGCGACAGCAGCGCTTCGAGCGTGCGTATCGCCGCCGTGCCGTTGCCCACGACGACCAGCCGCTTCTTCGGCCGAAGCGCGACCTTCTGGAAGCTCGCCTGGACCTGCGCGACTTGCTCGGGGGTCATGACGCCGCCTCAGACGCGCGCTTCGGCGAGATTGGTCGGCGCGCGCTGGGCCAGAAAGCTGCGGCGGAGGTAGAACCACCAGGTCAGCGCGACGCAGGTCGCATAGAACAGCAGAAACACTTCGAGCGCCAAGTGGGGTCCGCCGGTGACGGCGATCGAGGCGCCAAACCCGCGCGGGATCAGATAGCCGCCGCAGGCGCCGATCGCCGAGGTGAAGCCGATCACCGCGGCACTTTCGGTGCTGGCGGCCTTGAGGGCGTCGGCGCGCGCGGCGTCGCCGGCGCCTGCTGCCTGCCGGAGCTTCTCCTCACGGAAGATCGACGGGATCATCCGGAACGTCGAGCCGTTGCCGATGCCGGTCGTCACGAACAGCACCAGGAACAT
>Ga0182034_10002044_pt1 | contig 10144 bp, 7 predicted proteins | sample flu12Cox44000172_FD_125972 | JGI IMG/M metagenome (GOLD analysis project Ga0182034, IMG submission 125972) | Lab enrichment of tropical soil microbial communities from Luquillo Experimental Forest, Puerto Rico - flux4day.12C.oxic.44.000.172 | ecosystem: Environmental > Terrestrial > Soil >... | reverse complement strand
TGAAAACGATTGGTGGCGACGCGATGGATGCGAAAGCCCGTGGTGCTGATTCCGATCGCCGCCGGCGAGGCCACGATCAATTCGAGTTGTCGTTCGAGCTTGGCCGGCAGCCACTCGTCATCACTATCCAAAAAAGCAATGTATTCGCCTCGAGCTCGGCTGACGCCGGCGTTGCGCGCTGCCGCCGGCCCCGAATTCTTTTCTAGTCTTATGAACTCGAGCCGCGGTTCCGAATATCCCGATACCACTTCGTTGGTGCGATCCGTTGATCCATCGTCGACCACGATTAGCTCTAGATCCGATATAGTTTGCCCGAGGACGCTTCGCGCGGCTCTGCCGATGGACGCCTCGCCGTTAAATACCGGCAGCACAACTGAAACCGTCGGCTTCGAACGGATCGGCCCTCGGCTCACCGACTGGTTGACTCCAGCCGCCAAGGACACAGCCGCATCCAACGCCTTAGCCGGCGACCGGCGAACGCCAGAAGCTCGCGGGGCAGGTCGACCGGCCATTGCGGCGAGACTGCCAGAGTGTCCCGCAGCGCCCGGCTGATGCCTGCCTCATATCGGCCGATCGCGGCAAGGTAAAGGAGCAGGGCCGCTTCTTTCGCAAACCAGCGTCGACAGAGCCGCCGCAGCGTGGCCGGCGCGTCGAGCGAGCCGAATACGCGGCGAGAGATCTCGAGGTGCTCGAGTCGGATAGCCAGGGATCCCGACCGGCCGGGGTTAATTGTCAAAGAGCCTGTATGTAGGCGAAAGCAATATACATCCGCGCAGATCTCATGAACTCGCATCCCGGCAGCAAAGGCGCGCAGCAGCCATTCGCGATCGGCGGCGAGCCGAAATCGCGGATCGAAATAACCGACGCGGTCGTAGAGACGGCGACGGACGAACAACGCATTTATTGCTGGAGCGCCGAGTGCGACATCGCGCGGACGAAGCGGTACGGGAAACTCGGCGGAAAGGGTCGCCGCACTTGCGTTCTGCGCAGCATCATCCGCGAAAAAAATGGCACGGCCGCGGACCGCGTCGGCCCCCCTTCCAGCCCCCGCATCGGCTTCGGCGACCGCCTCGAGGGCGCCCGCGGGAAGCAGATCGTCACTATTGAGTTGGCAGATGATGTCGCCGCCAGCGGCGCGCAAACCAAGGTTCAGAGCGTCGTAGATCCCCGTTCCAGGCGCCTCGATAAGGCGAATGCCGGGCCTGCTACGCAGCAGCGACAGGGTGCCGTCCGTCGAACCGCCATCGATAACCAGATGCTCGCTGGGCACTCCTCGGGCCCGGCGGACGCTGTCGAGAGCTCCGCCGAGCAGATCGATCCGATTGAGAACGGGAGTGAGGATCGAGATCAGAGGTCTTGTCATACCCCAGCACACCAGGGCATCACGGTGGGCGGCGCTTGGACCCGCTCTCTTCGACGACGGGCAAAATTCGAGAAGGCTGCAGCGATCCTTAAGCGATGCCGACAGCCGACTGCATTTGTAGTCGGAGAACCCCGCGCGCCAAGTAGCAAGCAAGCATGCCTGATCCAGATGCGCTCTTGCCATGTAATCGTCGCAACACACCAACACAGCGATCCTTCGGTCGAACGTCTCTTGACCGAGACGAAGTGCACGACCTGCTCCATAAGGTATGTCCAAATTAGTGGAAGAATTCGCAAAAAATTTTGTTAGTGACGATAGCGTACTTATAATAAGTCGAAAAATAATCGAGGTAATGGCTCACATCCTTGTTCGGGAAATACCGCAATACATCCTTGCAAACGACGAGATCGGCATTCGTCAGGTCGCTGATTCCCCGCATCGTTGCAAACGTAATGTTGTCTCTGGCGAAGCGATCCTTGCTAATATCGATTACGGTGTCAACGAGATAGAATCCCTGATAGGGATACCGCTCCAATCCATCACCCTTGAGAATTGCTAGTCACCGCAACCGACATCCACGACTGAAGTGACTGCATTATTGTGCATGAAGTCCGCAAGCATTCGCATGTAGAGCGGCGTCAGATCAGGGGCCGATGCGCCGGATCACTCCCCCATACCTGTTGACGTAGATCGCGGCAAAACCGCTGCACTCGTTGTAAAGAAGTCCAGCATTTCGGTTCCCTTACTCGTCATGGTCTTACGATTGTCGCGGTGATCGCGTTTCCAGCAGTAGTCATCGTCTACGTGCTTGATCCCGATCTGAAGCCTCTCAATGTTGTTCCTGCCGACCGCCTGTGCAGCCTCGGGGATTAGTGATGCCCCCGTCCTGCCGGCGCAACGGCGGCCCGCGAAGGAGTGATGCGTTCCTTTTCGCCTGTCGATCCAATCATCGGTCTGGCAGATGCCGCTCTCTAGGTTAGTCCGATAACGCCACCCAACGCACTCGGCTTGGCAACGTGCAGAAGTTTGCGTTGGACTCACGCTGCGGCCAACGTCCCCGCGCGGTTGGATTTGGCGAAATTCCTGTGCTAAAAGCCGCTACACACCCCCATTCTTGGGCAGGCAGGTAGTGGTAACAATACGAATTACGATCATCACCGTTACTCGGAATGCCGCCGCACATTTGGAGAAGTGCATCCAGAGTGTCGCTGCCCAGACGCATCTCGCCTGCGAATACATCATCATCGATGGCGCCTCTACCGATGGGACCTCGGCGCTCGTGGAGCGTTATCAAGCTTTTGTGGCGCAGTTCGTCAGCGAGCCCGATGACGGGCTCTATCACGCCATGAACAAGGGCATCGCGCGCGCCACCGGCGACTATGTCTTTTTCCTTGGCGCCGACGACTATCTTTACGACCGCGATGTGATGCACGACGTCGCGCGCTTTCTTGCCGCCCACCCTGAGGTCGATTTCGCCTACGGCAACATTGCCGTGCGGTCAGCCAACGGCCGCGAGAGCGTTTTCCGACCGCCGCCGCCCGATGAGGCGTTGCGGTTCTTGGTCTGCGGCTGCCTGCCGCATCAAGCGAGCTTCGCCAGACGCGACATCTTCGAGCGGCTTGGGCCGTTCGATCTGCGCTACAAGATAGCAGCCGATTACGACTGGTTTCTACGCGTGCTGGCTTCACCCGAGTCCCAAATCCGGTATTTCGACCGGGTGGTCACGTCCTACTTCGTCGACGGCCTTTCTAACGATCTTGCGCGCTCCCAGGCCGAGGTCTTTGCCATCCAGAATGCCTTCCCGGGCTATCAAACTGAAGAGTGGCGTCTGGCCCGAATCGCCGAATACCAGCGCAACCTCACGCATTATCGCACCGAGCTACAGAAAGCCGAAGGTCGCCTGAGGGAAGCGAATCGCCGACCGACAGTAACCGTCATGCTCAGGCGGCGGCTCGCTTCGACAGCTTTGGCGCATTCACCACATTGGCTAGCCAATTGCGTCCGAGCGCTGCGCAGCCGCGCCTGACTCGGCTGGGTACCTCAACCAGCGAGAGGTGAACCTTGGCAGATCCCGCCCCGAGCCATGACACGGCGCTGCCACTCCACTTCTTCACGATCGTGCTGAACGGCGAGCCGTTCATCCGCTACCACATCGATGTCTTCCGGACACTCGACTGCGATTGGCACTGGCACGTCGTGGAGGGCGTGGCGTCACTGGTGCACGATACCGCCTGGAGCACGGTCACGGGCGGCTATATCCCGCCTGAAATTCATCGCCGCGGCCGCAGCAGCGACGGAACGAGTGAATATCTCGACGCGCTGACGCAGCAATACCCGCGGAGGGTCACTCTTTACCGCAAGCCGCTTGACGCCTTCTGGGAGGGCAAGCGAGAGATGGTGAGCGCGCCGCTGAAGCGGCTGCCGGATAATTGCCTGCTGTGGCAAGTCGATTCAGACGAACTGTGGACCGCAGCGGCGATCAGGCGAGTGCACAAGTTGTTCGTCGACAATCCAGAACGAACCGCGGCGTTCTACTGGTGCGATTATTTCGTCGGCGAGCGTCTGGTCATCGCGACGCGTTATGGTTACGCACAGAACCCTGACCAGGAGTGGCTGCGTACTTGGCGCTTTCGGCGCGGTGCCCGCTGGGTCAAGCACGAGCCGCCGACGTTGGTAGCGCGCGATGCCACGGGTTGCGATCGTGACCTCGGTCGAGCGAAGCCGTTTCTTCACGACGAGATGGAATCCCACGGCGTTAACTTCCAGCATTTTGCGTACGTCACAGAGGCCCAGGCGCGCTTCAAGGAGACCTATTACGGTTACGCTGGCGCGCTCGAAAGTTGGCGAGCTCTGCAACGGTTCGACGGCGTCTCCGCGCGTCTTGGGGATTATCTCGGCTGGGTCCGGGACGACACTATGATCGAGCAGGCTGAATCCCGCGGTGTGGTCCCGCTCGCTTATCGAGATCCGCATGGTGCGTGGACCTTCCGCCGTCTCGGAGATTTGAATCGGGCGGCGAAGACCTCACCTGCGGCGACCAGGCTCCGGATTGTGGTCGACGCCGTATGCTTCCAATTGCTCGACTCCGGCATTGCCCGAGTCTGGCGGTCGCTCTTTTCGGAATGGGCGGAGAGTAACTTTGGCCGCAACGTCACCGTGCTCGACCGCGCCGGCACTGCGCCGCGCATTCCGGGATTGCGTTATCGCTCAGTGCCGGCTTTCAGCTATGCGGCGACCGGGGCCGACGCCGAGATGCTGCAACGGATCTGCGACGAGGAGGCGGCGGATCTGTTCACTTCGACCTATTATACTTGCCCGATCACCACACCCTCGGCCTTTCTCGCCCACGACATGATCCCGGAGATGCTGGGTACGCCGCTTGACGAGCAAGCTTGGCACGAAAAACATTACGCGATCGAACATGCCGCAATCCATCTCGCGGTCTCGCACAGCACGGCTCGCGATTTGGCCAAGTTGTTTCCGGCAATTCGGGCCGAGAGCGTGAGGATCGCCCGTAATGGTGTCGGAGCCGTCTTTGCCCCCAAATCGGCCGAGGATGTCGCGGCGTTTCGCGCCGCCCGCGATATCGCCAAACCCTACTTTCTGCTGGTTGGCGAGCGTTGTGGCTATGCGGGTTACAAGAATTGCGAGCTGTTCTTTAGGGCCTTCGCCGCGCTTCCCAAGAAGGCGGCGTTCGAGATTGTTTGCGCCGGCGGCCAGCCGGCGCTCGAAAGCGAATTCCGGGCATTGATCGGCAACGCCTCGGTGCATCTGCTGCGCCCGACCGATGCCGAGCTCAGCGTCGCCTATAGCGGCGCCGTCGCCCTCGTCTACCCGTCACGATACGAGGGCTTCGGCATGCCGGTCGCCGAGGCGCTGGCATGCGGCTGTCCGGTTATCACTTGCCGTAACTCTTCGCTGACGGAAGTCGCGGGCGAGGCCGCGCTTTATGTCGGCGAGAACGATGTCGCGGGACTGACGCACGCGCTGCAGCAAGTCCAGGAGCCGACAAGACGCGCCGATTTGTCGGCGTGCGGTCGCGCCCAGGTGGTGCAATTCACTTGGTCGACCATGGCCGAGACCATTGCCGAGGAGTTTGTCGACGGCATCGACCGGCTGCGTCGAGGCGACTTGCCGCGGCCTGCACCATTGTGGCGAACAATGCGGGCAATGCAGCGGCAACTACAGCTCGAACTCGCTCAGGCCGTCGGGCCCCCGGCAGGCGATCCAGTGCGCAGGCAGCTGACGGCGATCGATGCGTTCGGCCACGAGTTCGGCTCCGATGTGCCGCTTCGCACGCAGCTCATGGCTGCGCGCGATCTGCTGGCTGGCATCCAGAACAGCCCTTTCTGGCGGTTGCGACGCCTGGTGCTACAGACTTTGCGTCCGTTCGGCATTCGGCGCGAGGTGTAGAAATGCTCGGTGGGCGGCTGTCAGATGCCATCGTCGCGAAAGATCATGAGATTCATGGCGCGCGGCCGAGGAGGCGCAACGCCGCGCTGCGCAGGCGCCAGAACGGGCTGCGCTGCAGATCTGCGAGCGCCGTCCGCAGCCGCTTGACCTCGAAGGCGAGCGCCGACAGCTGTCCTGCAGCGGCGGAGGGCTGCACCAATCGATCCTGCAGCCGGCGTAGTAGGTCCCAGGATGGCGACGGGGGAGACCGGTGGGCCGGGAGGCGCAGCGCGAGCTCCCCGGCAAGCGTGGGAGGATCGTGCGCCCCTTCGATAACAGAGATGCGGGCCGGATCGAGCATGGGAAGGCGATCGAGCAGATTGTGGCGCAGCGACGCGTCACCGACCCAGATGGTGCTCGCCTGCGCGAGGCAGAGTTCAGCTGCCGCGAGGTCCGCCGCTGAGGTCGGCAGCCACCACTCAAGCGTTAGTACAGCTGCGATGAGCGGCGTTTCGAGTGCCGCCGTCGGCACGGCGGTAAGCACCGCCTGGGCACCCGCTCGTCGTGCGACCCGCTCCAGCCGCGCGGCGTCCCGGCCTGCCTCCTCGACACGATAGGCGGGCAGCGCGCGATAGCGCAAGCCAGGTATTCGCGGTGCGTTGCCGGCGCGCTCCAGCACGATGATCCGCTCGGAGAAGCCGCTCGCTCGCCAGTGCTCCAGGACAGCGTGCCAGTAAACACTCCAGACTCCTCCGTCCTGGAATACAGCGCCGTCCAACAGGAACGGACGATCTCCATCCACCTGGTCCTCTTGGCTCGGCTGCCCCGTCGTGGCGGCGAAGGACCAAGCACCGGTTACTGGATCGGGACGGGCAAGCGGCACTACGCCGGCCCGCGAAGCCGTGTCCGCGAGGACGTCGTCCGGAACCCAAGGAAAAAAATCGCGTAGTCGGCACGATCGGTTGAGCGACGCCTGCAGTCGGAGCCATTGGTCCAGCGCTGCGGCCTGGCCATAATAACTCTCCTTGTGCCGCAGCTGTGCCTCCGTGGCGTACGCGTAATGCTGAAAGACCGCGTCAACGTCCTCCGTCTCGTCATGACCGAACGGCGCCAGGTCCGCCACATCAACCATGGTGCTCTCCTCGGTCCGCCGGACCAGCGTCGGTGGCTCATGGGACCGCCAGCGGTCCCCAGGGCGGTAACGCCAGACGCGGAGCCATTCATAACGCGGATCCTGCGTATAGTTGTACCGCGTAACCACGACAGCCTCCGGGCCGACGAAGTAATCGCACCAGAAGAACGCAGCACTGCGCTGCGGCTGTTCGAGAAACAGCCGGCGCACGGCGATGATCTGGTCGGTACGCCACAGCTCGTCCGCGTCGATCTGCCAGAGAAGGCAAGGCCTGTCGAGATTGCAGAGCGGCGCGCTTACCATCTCCCGCTTGCCGTGCCAGAACTCGCCGGGGGACTTGCGGTAGAGCGTGACCCGATTCTGTTCGTCGGCGGCGATGCGGTCGAGATATGCGCTGGTACCGTCGACGGAGCGACCGCGTTTATGACTCGCCCCTTCGATGCGGCCCCCGCGCCGGGCGCCCCACGCAGTATCGTGGGCAAGCCTAGCGACGCCTTCGACGACGTGCCAATGCCATTCGAAGGGCAAGTGGCGGAACGCCTCGAGGTGATAGGTGATAAAGGGCTGGCCGTTCAGGACGATCGTGAAGAAATGGATCGGTAGAGGATCCATTTGGCACCATTGTCGCAGTGGCACGGCTGTCGGTAGCGATTGCTTCATTCCGGACGGCCAGCCCCCGACACTGGGCGGCAGCGCAGCGGAAGGCGCGACCGATAGCACGTTAGAGCCGAAAATCGAAGCCGCGGCGGCGCGGCGCTCTTGTCGGGGATGCGGCACCCCGGTATGCCGCGGATTGAACCCGGCTCGGATTGTCATGCTTCGTGTAGCTTTCGACGACGAGATCTTTACAGCGCAGCTCTACGGCGGTGTGTCGAGAGCTTTCACGGAGCTGAGCGAGGCGCTGGCCGAGGAACCGGGAGTGGTGCCGCTGCTGCCCTTCCCGTTTACCGCGAACCGCCATCTCGCCGCCTCGCTGGTGTTCCGCGGGCGAGTGTTGGGCGGCGGCCGGCGTATTCCCGGTCTGCGCAGCTTGATGCGGCCTATCAACCGGCGCGCGATTGCAGCGACGCTCGCCCGCAGCCAGGCGGACGTCCTGCACGCAACCTGGTACGATCCGGCCTTGGCCGCCGCCGAAGTGCCTTTGGTGGTCACCGTACATGATATGGTGCCCGAACTTATGCCGGGTTCCGTCGACGGCGTCGCCAAGGCGCTTCATGGCGGCAAGCTCGCGCTGGTGCACCGCGCCCACCGGGTGATCGCCGTCTCGGCGACCACGGCCGCGGATCTATGCCGCCTCAGCGGGCTACCTCAGGATTCCGTGCGGGTCATCTATCACGGCATCACCGACCGACTGCGTTGGCGGCCTGTCAACGGCCGCCCGCCCGATCTACCTGGCTCGTATCTTCTGTTCGTCGGCCGGCGCCGCGGCTACAAGAATTTTGCCGGCGTCGCGCCGACCCTGGCCCATCTGCTGCGTCGGAACGTTCGGCTGCACCTGGTCTGCGTCGGCGGCGGCTCGTTGAGGGCCAAGGAGCTTGAGCCGTTCGTCCTCGCCGGCGTGGCCCGACGTGTACGGCAGATCGATGCGGATGACCGCTTGCTTGCCGCCTGCTACTCCCATGCCGTGGCGTTCCTCTTCCCCTCGCTCTATGAGGGATTCGGCATGCCGTTGCTGGAGGCGATGATCAACCGCTGCCCGGTGATCTGCAGCAACCGCGGCGCCTTGGTAGAGATCGGGGCCGACGCGCCTCGCTATTTTGATCCAGCGGAGCCGGACGAGATTATTGAGCTGGTCGAAGAGCTCAGCCGCGATCGCGCGTTCCGTAGCGCGCAAGTCGCTAAGAGCCTAAGCCGCGCCGCGGATTTCTCATGGCGCCGCGCGGCAGCGGCACATGCGGCTCTCTATCGCGAGTTGGTCTAGGTAGTGGCAGGAGGAGGGCGCGCTATGCATTGGAAGGACCGTTTATCAGATCGACGATGCGCCGCTGCGGTGTTGATGAGCCTGCGGGTGCCCGGGCAGGGCACCGACAAATACGACAACGTGCGCATCGGAATGAACGCACGGCTCGATATAATCCAGGCGGCGGTGCCGAGCTCGCCAAAATCGGTAAACCAGATTCTTTCCCAATAACCGCAGCCGACCACAGCCACTTGCGTCCGGTCACCCTCTCTCCGTCGAAGGTCAGAACGTCATGCGCCACTTCATGTCCCCACGCTACCGCACTCCGGGTGACAGGCGTGTCACCGGAGCGGACTGCGGCACAGCCGGCGCCGCGGTCGGCCCGCGGCCCCGTGGCTCACGCTGCTTCGACCGCCTCCGCGAGGAGCTGAGCCCGCACGGCACGTCCGAGCAATTCGAGCAGCACGACGACGCGATCGCGGTCGCGGAGCTCGACCAGCATGCCAACCATGTCCTCAAAGGCACCCGCGGTCACCCGCACGAGCTCACCGAGCCGTAACGATTGCTGCGGGCTGATTCGGTCGAAGCCGCCCGCTTCCTCCCGCTCCCGGATCGCGCTCACGATTTCGGACGGCACTGGGGCGGGCTCATCCCCGGCGCGCACGACGTCGGCAACGCCGAACGTCGACAAGATCGGGCGCCAGCGCATCGACGCGCGGTCGATCCCGGCGAAAAGATAGCGCGGGAAGAGCGGCCGCAGCACCGTCTGGCGACGCCGCGCGTGGCTGACCAGCGTGCGATAACGCGGCAGATAGGCGCAATAGCCTTGCCGCAAGAGGTGCTCGAGCGCCTTTGTCTCGCCATGCGGCTGGGTGTAGACGGCGTACCAGCGGATCACGGCACTGCCTCTTCGACCAACTGAAGCGGCGCCGGCGAGATGCGCAGCAGGCTCGGCGCGACGACGCAGCCGGCAGGCCGGCCGCTCAGCTCGACGGCTGCCAGAAGACTGTCAAAGTTGGCCTGCGGTGCCTGCGTATCGGTCACGATGATCCCGTCGAGCCCACGGGGGCCGACGCGCACCAAAGCGGTGTCGAGGTCCGGAACTATCGGGAGGCCGCCGCAGTGCCGTCCCGGATGCTCCGGATCAATGATGCAAAGCACTTCGATCGCGGTCTCCCCGGCGCTCAGAACCGCGATCTCGGCAAGGTCACCCGCACCGTAAAGAGCTACGGTCTGCCAGCCTCGTGCCTCGCATTGGCGAAGCAAAGCAGCGCAGTCGGTGCGGGCACGACGGAAAAAGTCGAGCGACACGAACAGATATTCGGCCGTCAGGCGGCTCTTTTCGGCAAGCCCTTGG
>Ga0182034_10002042_pt1 | contig 10149 bp, 8 predicted proteins | sample flu12Cox44000172_FD_125972 | JGI IMG/M metagenome (GOLD analysis project Ga0182034, IMG submission 125972) | Lab enrichment of tropical soil microbial communities from Luquillo Experimental Forest, Puerto Rico - flux4day.12C.oxic.44.000.172 | ecosystem: Environmental > Terrestrial > Soil >... | reverse complement strand
GTCCTCGCGGATCACCCCGGTGCCCTTCTCGTCGCCGCAGCCGAAGAGATTGCCGCAGTCGTGATTGTGCATCGGGGCCTGGTCCTCGGTCTGATCATCATGCTGGTGCGCCACGGCAAGTCTCCTATAACCCGAGCCTCTGGTCGTCTTCGTCCGTTCCCTCCGCGAGCGTTGCATCCGTTTTTAGCGGACGTAATCCGATGCCCGAGCTTCCATTCTAACGGGTTCAGCTGCGCCCTGGCAGCCGTGGTCGGCAACCAGCACTTGCACGGCAAATCGCTCGCCGTTGAACCTGCAGCAAGTCTACAGCAAAATTTCTCCCATGGGTTGAAACGCCGGCCGCGTCGAGGGAGCTGGTCGGGTGGTCCGACCTGCCCTATTGGAAGCGCCCGCTCGCGCAAAAGTCCACCGTCATCGGCACCTCCCCGTTCCAACCGGCCGCCCAGTCGAGAACTTGCCATCGGGCGGGAGTGTATAATGCGAATGAGGCAATATTACGGATGACCCGAATCACAAAAAGAGAGGCCCAACCCCAGGCCCGTCGCTCTCCCTTCCTGAAGAAGCTCTGCGGGTGGCGCGCTGGGGCGACTTAGAATCTCCGCGATCATCGCGTGAGCTTCGAGCAAGCCACCTTCACCTTCAACGATGCATTCGCCGTTGAATGGATCGACGAGCGCGAGGCTTACGGCGAGGAGCGCTCGATCCTGCTCGGCATGACCAATGGACGCGCGACCCTTCACACCCGAAGAGCTGGCTAAGGTAAAACGGATTCCGCGCGCCAAAGACCTTGCGCCGGGCGCTCGCGGTTACGCAGGAAGAATTTGCCGCGTGCATTCGCATCCCGCTCAGCACCTTGCGCGATTGGGAACAAGGCCGCTCCGAGCCCGACCAGACCGCGCGCGCCTATCTCACCGTGATCGCGCGCGACCCCGAGGGCGTGCGGCGGGCGCTCGAGGCGAAGCCGGGCTAGACGATGCCCGCGCCCAAAGTGACCGAAGGCGAGGCATTCGCCCCGGATATCGAGGAACGCCACCTCACGAGATTAGGGGATTCGATTGGCTGCTTTTTAGTCAGGCGGCCCAGTGGCGGCGAGTCCGATGAGGTGTGTTCCGGAAAATTTGCACCCAAAACGGAGTGAAGCATCGGCGGCTCTCAACCAAAAATTTAACCCGCACCGCGCATTCTCTATCCCTGACATGATCGGCTAAATGTGGTAGGTACGTTCTTCTCGCCCGCAAAAAGTAGGCCGGTCGGAGCGCGGGGGATGGGGCGGAAATGGAGAGGAACAGCAGCCCCACCCTGTTGTCCTTGGCAATGAACCAGGTAGCGCATGAGGATCGGTAGAATGTCTACCCGCCCGAGAGGATCATCTTGTGCAGTGAGGAAGGCCCGGAAAGCTGACGATGACGAAAATCAGACCTATCGACATGCGCTTTTTCGATGAGGTCTTCGAGATGCAGAGCGGCTACGTTCTGGATTTCAGCGACCGCACCTTTGCCGAGTTTTTTGACAGCGAGCTGTCCATCAACATTGACGCTCAGAAGTATTTTCAGGGCGGTTCATCCAAAGCCAAAAGGCTGCGCACGTTCCTGCAAACAGAAAGAGAGCCTGTTGTTGCGCGGGCATTGTGCTCCCTCTGGGAATACCGCGATGCTATTCGCGGCCCCTTCGATGAGCAGGATGAAAAGGTAAGACATCAAAAAAACCGCTTCTTTCAAATTGTGCAGACGATTGACGGCACCATCAAACCGGCCCGGCAACAGGGCCAGAGCTACCCGTTGCACACACCCGCCAGTCCGAGTCCGCAGGCGCTCCATGACCTCAATGACCGGCTGTTAAAACTCTCGACGCTGAAACCGCAGGAACGCGGCTTCGCCTTCGAGCGATTTCTGAACGACCTGTTCACCGTTTATAACCTTGATCCGCGCCGCTCCTTTCGGCTGACCGGCGAGCAGATCGACGGCAGCTTCCAGCTTCACCAGGAGATTTACCTGGTAGAGGCGAAATGGCAGGACGAGAGGACGGGACAGGCGGATTTGCTCACTTTTGCCGGCAAGGTCGATGGCAAGGCGCAATGGTCCCGAGGGCTGTTCGTCAGCTACAGCGGTTTCAGCGATGACGGCTTGCAGGCATTCGCCCGTGGCCGCCGCACCAGCATCATCTGCATGGAAGGGCTAGACCTAGCGCAGATTCTTTCCGGGCGTCTGGATCTCGTGGAGGTGATCGAGCGGAAAAAGCGTCGGGCTGCCGAAACCGGCAGCGCCTTTGTTCCGGTGCGCGATCTGTTCATGTCGGTTACCTGAAGACAACCTTATGTACGACCAACTCACTATAAACTTCGGGCAGTTGGACTACGAATTGTTTGCGCCCGAAATCGAGAGCTACTGCGATATTCTCCTCAATCGCATAGATCCCATTTTTGAAGGCGTGGATGCAGAACAGGAGCGAGCGGCCGAGGCGTTTATGAGCGCCGCAGAGACTTGGTACGGCGATGATTATCAGGGCGCTGCCGAAGCCGCTTATGAGCATGCCCGCGACACCGCGGTGCAATTCATGGAAATGCGCGCGGTCTTCATGGCCACTGGGGCCAGCGGACTATTTCATCTTTTCGAAAAGCAGATATACAGACACATAAACAGTGAATTGAAACGTTGGCTAAACGCCCCGATCACCAAATGGCAAGACCTGGAGAAGCTTATTCCTAAATTTGATCGCAAACACGGTGAGCCGGAACCGTGCATGGACCTTATCAACGCTTTCAGGGACAGCGATCTGCAGGAGCTCCGGTTGGTGGCCAATGTCGTGAAACACGGTGATGACGGGCCATCATACAGGCAGTTGGTGGAAAACCGGGCGGTGGTGGTGAGCCAGGATCGGCTCAACGATGACTGGACGGCCGGAGAATATTCCGTGCTTCGCGCGAATGTCTCTGTGCAGACCCAGGACGCAAAACGTTACCAAGCTGCCCTTTTGCGTTTCTGGCGGCTGGAGGGGACCTTCTGGGCACCCAGGTCGGCCTTTCCGTAACGATGTCCGTCATGACGCCCTGTCGCGGCGATTGAATATATGATAATGTCCTTTATCGGATACTGTGGTACGGTAGCCGCGCGGGTCGCGAGGGGGAGGGGGCAACGAAATGTCCGCATGGGAACAGATCTATAGGATCACTCCAAAGCGCATTGAAGCAATCGGGGTTGGCCTCGTCTTTTTGGCGGCGTTTTGAGAAGCGACAGTATTACGCCAGATTACAGAAATGTATGCTCAAGCTCCGTTTGTCACTCTGAACGAAAAGCTAACACTCATTTTGGGCTGCATTGGGAGATCAACAGAGCACTAAAGATTTTGTGTTCAATAACCAAAAATCATTTGACGAATTTAACTACTATATACGTGATTATTCTTCCCTCCTAAAGCGAGATCCTACATTATCGCTCTTTGCGCCGTTGCGATTAGCTGTTGCTGGTGTCGGTACATTGCTAGTCATGTTGGGCAAATGGTGGGGCGGGGTTCCAAAGTGAACCTGGTCGTCCCGATCAGCTCGCCTTCGGTGCCCACGCTCGTCGCCGTCGCCGGCGAGCGCGCCTCGATGCGCTTCCTCGAATTCTTCGCGGCCAACATTCGCAACCCGCACACGCGGCGGGCCTACGCGCGCGCGGCCGAGTATTTTCTAGCGTGGTGCGCGAGTGCCGGCGTGCGATCGATCACGGACGTGCAAGCGGTCCATGTCGCGACGTGGATCGAAGCGGCGACGCGCGAACTTGCGGCGCCGAGCGTCAAGCAACGGCTCGCGGCGATCCGCCATCTCTTTGATTGGCTCGTAACCGGCCAAGTGGTGCCGGCTAATCCGGCCGGGTCCGTGCGCGGGCCTCGCCATGTAGTGACTTCCGGGCAAACGCCCGTGCTCGATCCGTCGGAAGCGCGCGCGCTGCTCGACAGCATCGATGTCAGCACGCATGCCGGCCTGCGCGATCACGCGTTGATCGGGCTCATGGTCTATTCGTTCGCCCGCATAGGTGCCGCGCTCGGCATGACAGTTGAGGATGTGTACACGCAAAACCGCCGCTTGTGGGTCCGGCTGCGCGAGAAGGGGGGCAAGCGGCACGCGATGCCGTGTCATCACAACCTTGAGGAATACCTTACGGCTTATCTCGACGGCACCGGCCTGCGCGACGATCCCAAGGGACCGCTGTTCCGCACGATCGGGCGGGGCACCAATAAGCTGACCCGCAGGGTGCTGCCGCAAGCGAACGCCTACGCGATGATTGGCCGGCGTGCCGCCGCAGCCGGCATCGCCACCAAGCTCGGCAATCACAGCTTTCGCGCGACCGGTATCACGGCCTATCTCAAGAACGGCGGGACGCTCGAAAAAGCCGCGGCAATGGCGAACCATGCGTCGACGCGTACGACGCAGCTTTACGATCGCCGGCGCGAAGAACTCACGCTCGATGAGGTCGAGCGGATCGGGATTTGATCGACGCTACAATGGCAAAATGAAATGGCCCAAACGTCACGACCGAGAGCAGGAAAAACCGGCTATTCTCCGGTTGCGCAGCGACCTGCCGCGATAATACCACACGCGGTTCCGAAATTCTTCAGCATCAGCATCGTGGCCTTGGTGATTGGTGTAATAATTGCGATAGTTATACCTTACCCGACCCCCTTTCAGCGCACTGTCTTTGCTGTCGTTGTTTCTCTTGCAGGGACATCCATAACGGCTTCGAGTATATCCGGATTTATTCAGATCAATTCGAAATGGCTGAAGGCTGGTGGCCCGATCGCCGTCTTCGTGTTTCTGTGCTTCTTCATTATAAAGTTTTCAGAGCCAGAAAATTTAAATTCCAATGAGAATGCCTCCGCCGGACATCATCGTGGTGGGAGGTAAGCGTGGCCCAAGCAGCCGCGAAGCAAAATCGGCTAGTCCTACTTGGCTATGGTGCAATAGCTCTTGCCATTGTGATTACTGCTTTGGCGATGCATCCAGTAAGCGAGTTTCAGTTTTTCGCTTTCCGAGTATTGGCGTGTTTAGCCGTGGCGAGTCTGTGTACTTCTACAGTTAAGATCTCCCTACCCGGCATCCATTCAGTAGTATTGAAAGCCGCTGTGGCCGTGAGCGCCATCACTGTGCCGCCGGTGGCAACCTGGTACGCATATCCGGTTGTGTTCGTGAATCCACTACGGACTACGGGAGACGCGGCGCAGACAAGCGGCGGGAGCCCCATCCTCTCGTTGGTGCTGCTGGCGAACGGGCGGCTGGCCGGCGGTGGTGAGGACGGCAAAATCAAGATCTGGCCGAAGGAGGGTTGGGGCGAGCCGGTGATCCTCACGCACGGACACCCGGTCTCGGCGCTGGCGGCGCTGCCGGACGGGCGGCTGGCCAGTGGTGGTGCCGACGGCAAAATCAAGATCTGGCCGAAGGACGGTGTCGGCGAGCCAGTGATCCTCCCGCACGGACACCCGGTCTCGGCGCTGGCGGTGCTGCCGGACGGGCGGCTGGCCAGCGGCAGCGCCGACGGCGAAATCAAGATCTGGTCTAAGGGAAATCAAGATCTGGTCTAAGGACGGTGTCGGCGAGCCAGTGATGCTCACGCACGGACACCCGGTCTCGGCGCTGGCGGTGCTGCCGGACGGGCGGCTGGCCAACGGCAGCGCCGACGGCGAAATCGAGATCTGGTCTAAGGACGGTGTCGGCGAGCCAGTGATCCTCCCGCACGGACACCCGGTCTCGGCGCTGGCGGTGCTGCCGGACGACCACGTCTCGGCGCTGGCGCCCGGCCTGGACGGCTCGCTGTGGGCCGGTACCGACGGCGGCCTGGCGCGGTTCGACAAGGACGGCCACTGGCATAGCTATAGCAAGACCAGCACCCAGGGCGGCCTGCCGGACGATCACGTCTCGGCGTTGGCGCTCGGCCCGGACGGCTCGCTGTGGGCCGGCACCCGCGGCGGCTTGGCGCGGCTCGACAAGGACGGCCACTGGCAGAGTTACAGCAAGGTCCGCACTCAGGGCGGCCTGCCATCCGATTACGTCCGGGCGCTGGCGCTCGGCGCGGACGACTTGCAGGATCTTTCGTGAGGGCCGATTAATCACGGCACAGGACAGCGCCGGCGGCTCGGCACGCGATAAACCGGATTATCACGTAGAGAAGCCCCGCCGCGCCCAACCAAAAAAAGTTAAGGGAGTGTGACCCAGCTCACACCGTGTCTCGGAGCAGGACCGCATTTTTGAACCGGGCCGCCTCCCGGCTGCGGGTCGGCGGCGTGCGCGCTATGAAGGGCGCCATGTTGAAAGCAATCCTGTGCAACAAGAGCGCGTCGTGGGTCGAGATCGACCAGCGGCCGCGCGACGCCCGCCTCCGGCTCGAGCAGATTGAACGTCTGCTCGTACCACGCGCTGCCGTGACCGCTTTGTGGCTCAGGCGGGTCCTCTATCTTTTCAGCTTCGCCACACCTGGCGAGGAGTGGCGAACGAGCCGAGCTCGAGGGTCGCTGAATAATCGGCGGCCCCTCGTGTCCCAAATTCGCCGGGGCTGGGTCCCGCACTGTGAACATTGCGGCGTCGTTTTTGGGGGCGTAGGCTCTTTGCAAAACTCCGAATCGACTTTACCATGACCACCCGATACCCTTTGTCCGTAAAGGGATGCAGGGAGGGACGCGGATGAGGGCGTCCACCGCTAGGCTGGACGGCGAGCACCGCCTTGGCATTTGGCTCGCCTTCACCTTCGGCTGCGTGTTCATGGCGGTGATTCTGGCGCTGGCCTTCATCGGTGACCGATTAGACAATCAACGATTTGAAATTCTGCGCATCGTGCTGGCGTTGGCGGGCGGCGGCATCGGCGGGGTAATCCCGGGCTTCCTCGATCTGAACATGAAGGCTGGTCAGAAGTGGACGTTGCGGGCCGGCGGCGGCCTAGCGGTATTCATTGTTTTATATTTTTGGTCGCCGGCGCACTGGGTGGCCCCGCAGTCTGGGTCGGTAAATCAGCATACGGAAGGATCGGAATCACCCGCGCAGCACGGCTTCTTCAATTTCTCCTTCTCGAAATGAATCGAGGTCTCATCTATCTGCTGATTGTGCTAGTTGTGCTAGCTGGCGCGACGCCAGCGGCCCACGCGGCAATCATACAGATCACCACCGGATGGTGCAGCCCGGCCCAGTACGGCCTCGTCAACGTGGTCGTCTGCAAGGGTGTCGATCCACGCGCCATGAAGCGGCTCAACGACGAGCTCGATCAGCAGAAGTTAAGTCTGACACAGAAGATCGCCGAAGCCAACGGGTGGGCACAGAAATATAATGAGCTAAACGAGGAATTCGAGAAGACCAAGAAAGAGCTAGCAGCAAAGGGCGAGGACCCAACCCTGGTTCAGAGGGCGCAGGACCTGCTACATCAGGGCAAACTGGAAGAGGCGCGCAATATCTACGACAAACTCATCGCTTTGGATGAGGGGAACGTTGACCGTGCGGCTCGGGACTACTTCAACCGCGCGGCCATCTTCGCCTTGCAGTTCCGTATGAAGGATGCCTTATCAGATTACGCAAGGGCCTATCAGTATCAGCCACACAATACACGTTATGCAGATGACTACGCCCAGGCGCTATGGAGCGAGAACGACTTCCTCAAAGCTGAAGAGGTACTGGAGAAGCTTCTGCCTCAAGAACGCGCTCTTGCTGCGAAGAACCCAACTGCTTACCGGGCCGATCTGGCAAATACGCTCCACCACTTGGGCGTTGTGAACGACGGCAACCGCCGCTTCAGCGAAGCGGAGCTGGCTTACAAGGAGGCTGTCGGCATCCGGCGCGAGTTGGCAGCACAGGACCCTGCGTACCACCGTCCCGATCTGGCGGACAGTCTTAGCAACTTGGGGAATGTCTACGATGAGATCAACCGCTTCCCGGAAGCGGAAAAGGCGTTCGACGAGGCGATCAGTATCCGGCGCGAGTTGGCAGCGCAGAACCCCGCAGCTTACCGGGCCGATCTGGCGCAGACTCTCATCAGTATGGGTGTCTTCTATTCGATAATGGACCGTTTCGGAAAGGCAGAGGCGACATTTAAGGAAGCGGTCGGCATATATCGCGAGTTAGCACGGCAAAACCCCCTCGCCCACCAGGGCGATTTCGCGGGTGCACTCAACAACCTGGGCGTTTTATACGGCCTCACTCACCGGCTCACTGAAGCGCAGGCAACCTACAATGAGGCCCTCAACATTCTGATCGAACTGGCTAAGCGTGATCCTGATGCTTATTCGTTCAAACTGGCCAAGCTGCTTAACAATCTAGGCGCTGTCTCCGAGGACATGCGTGACCCCGATTCGGCGGAGATGGCTCCCAAGACAGCCGTCCGGCTCTGGCGCCACCTAACAGAGGAGAATCCCGTTGCTTACCGAGGAGAACTACAGGGATCCCTATCTAAGCTCGCTCATCTCTATCGAGCCCTACATCGCGACAGCGAAGCAGAAGCTATTGAAGCTGAGGCAAAAGGTGGACATCGATGATGCGTTCGCACGAGGTGTCCGATCATGTCGAAACTCGAGACGAGGGGTTTGCAGCTATTAAGGACCGGGCTCAAGCGGTGATGTCTTGCATCAAGCCACAGAGCTTAAGTCTTAGAACAATACCGTCGGAAAACCTGCCAATGCTGGGCAGCGTTAACCGGTGGAAGTAAATAGAAGGGGCTGACCACGTTTAACCGGCCAGCCGATGCCCCAAGCCGTTACTGCCGCCGCGAAAGCCGTCAAACTGTGAGTCCGCGGCGCCGTTTTGAGCGCGGCGATGTGCTCCGATGTGGGCATTCCTCAACCCTACTACTGGCCGGCCGGTCTCGCCGAAAGCGCCAATTTCTCGCTGCTGATCGGACCGGACCAGTTGCGGCAGCGAACCACGGCGGGATGATTGAGGGGACTAGAGCGGACTTTCTACATCTTGTGCCTCGCGGCGGTGCTACGAATTCGGCCCACGTCGCATTAGGCTCATTACGACAAATTTGTTGAAGTTCATAACAAGCCCCCCGTTCGCGTCAGTAAGTGAAACACAGCGCGATAGCGGTTTATACTTGGTTTTAAGGTGGGCCTGGCCGAGGTCGAATATTTGCGGTCGCAGCTTTTATTTGTCGCGCGCCGGACACAAGATATTGGGGGCCGTATCTGGTCGCCGGAGGATAGCTTCCTTCGAAGCACCCTTAATGGGGGGAACCGCGGCGCGAGAAATGCCGCGAGCCGGTTCCCCGGCCGGCAAAGTTCTTACGGCGTCCTGCCGGGTTGTCCCGGCGTGCGTGGTCGCTTCGTGGGCACGATTGATGATTGGCGCGCTGTCAACGAGTGTTCTGTCGGAAGCAAGAATGACAGGATCGTATGGCTCTGATCAAAATCGCGCTCGCGAAATTTCTCGGCTTGCGAGTCGAACGGTTCTTCGAGTGTAAGCTGCCAAACCCGAAACCGTCAGAAGGGAAGCCGAACATGCCGGCCTATTTCGTCGCCGAACTCGAGGTTACCAACCCTACGGGGATGGAGCCCTATCGGGCGGCGGTCCCCGCCACGCTCGCGCAATATGGCGGCCGCTACTTGACCCGGGGCGGTGCCACCCAACTGATCGAAGGCGGACCGGAGCCGAAACGGATCGTCATCCTCGAATTTGCCGACACGGCGGCTGTGAAACGCTGGTACGATTCGCCGGAATACCAGAAAATACTGCCGATCCGGCTCGCCACCTCGACCGGCCGCGCCTTCATCGTCGAAGGTGTGAGCTAGCCGGGCGCATCAGCCCGACATTCCGTCCCGGATCAGGATGGTCCGCGCCGCGCCGCGAGCCTTTCTCAGCCGATCACTGGAGGAAAACCATGGGCCGCAAGTTTGCGAACATCCTCGAGACGGTCGGCAACACCCCGGTGGTCAGGATCGGTAGGCTGGCGCCGCCGGATGTGCAGCTCTATGTCAAGATCGAGGCCTTCAATCCGTTGGGCTCGGTCAAGGACCGGCTGGCTCTCGGCGTGATCGAAGACGCCGAGCGTACCGGCAAGCTCAAGCCGGGCCAGACCGTGATCGAGGCGACGAGCGGCAACACCGGCATCGGCCTCGCTATGGTGTGCGCGCAGAAGGGCTACCCGCTCGTCGTCACGATGGCAGAACCCTTCAGCGTCGAGCGACGCAGGCTGATGCGCT
>Ga0182034_10002031_pt1 | contig 10181 bp, 6 predicted proteins | sample flu12Cox44000172_FD_125972 | JGI IMG/M metagenome (GOLD analysis project Ga0182034, IMG submission 125972) | Lab enrichment of tropical soil microbial communities from Luquillo Experimental Forest, Puerto Rico - flux4day.12C.oxic.44.000.172 | ecosystem: Environmental > Terrestrial > Soil >... | reverse complement strand
TCGTTCGGAAGATTGCTGTCGGCTGTCACGCCGTACATTTTGCCAATTTCGTACGCTCCAACCGCGTAAACTTTCTTTCCCACAAAGGGCGGGAGCGTGAGCAAATCACGCACAAGGCCCGCACGGAACAAATAATACTGGTTGCCCTGGAACTCGTTGTTGCCGTACGCGCTGAGGCGTAACGGTCCTCCCAGGAAAAATTGCGGGATTCCCGTGCTCTTGGTGCCGAATGTCGAGCCGCCTTCGCTTTCCGCAAAGAGCGAGACGATCCGCGTCATTGGGTGGAAATACCCGAGCCTGAGGTCCATGGAAGGGAAGCTGTTGGCAGCACCAGGACTCTGGTCGAACCATCGGAAGTTGGACTCCGCGCTGAATCCACGCCGAGGAATGACGGGATCGTCGGTATGGTCGAGTTGGTAATGCAGATGAGATTGCCCCACGCGCCCTTCGACAGCGGGAATCTCGGGCGTCCCCAGGCGGAGCTTGGTGTTGAGCGAGCCGACTGCATATCCAACGCGCAATTCACTGAAGCGGCCGAAGCTGTAACCGAGATCGCCACCTATATTGATGCGGTAGATGCGGTAATCCGCCAGCGGATCATTCTTCGCATAAATTTGAAAGGTTGTGTCGCTGGCGTCGGCATGAGGCGCAAAAAACCAGCGGCTGTCCGGCCAGAAGGGACGATACAGTTCGGTTTGCAGGCCATAGGTATTTCCCAGCAGCAGGTCGGTGCGCCACTCGGAGCGGTACCCGGCGACGTCCATGAATGTGAAGCGCGTTCCTGTAGTGAAGTCCACGTTGCCGGCTTGCGATCCGTCGACTTCAAACGCCGTTTGAAACATGGGCGGCGCGTCGTTTTTTTCGACCACGCGCACCAGCAGTCCGGCCTTCCCGTCCTGTTCCTTAAGCCAGTAGCTCGCCGAGTCGAAGCGGCCGACTCCGGTGAGGCGCGTCAGCGCTCGACCAAGCTTCTGCGGCTCAATTGGCTTGCCGGGGAAGCCCTTCAAATAACGGGTGACATCCACGGCTTCGCGCTCGCTCGTTCCCTCCACCTTGACGAATTGCGGCACGGGAAGTTCGGTGCGTTCCCGTGCTTTGCGCGCCAGAAGATAACCCTCCCAATCGGCGTCGTTCAGGGCGAACGCCTCGAGCATGCGCGCTTTGGTCTTGGCGGCTTCATAACCGCGCTCGATGATGGGTTTGCTCTTTGCATAATCCACGGTGGTGAATTGGCCAAGAGGCACGGAAATGATGGAATCCGCCAGCTCCAGGCTGCGTATTTCGTTTTCCGTGACCACCGCGCTCACGGAATGGTTAAGGACGCTGAAGACGGAGCGAATGTCGTTGGCTTGGACTGGCGCTGGCTCGAGGTGCACGGCAATCACGATCTCCGCCCCCATTTTGCGGACAACTTCGGTCGGCAGGTTGTCCAACAGCCCACCGTCGACATAAACAGCCTTTCCTTCACGGACAGGCGAAAAAACTCCGGGAATGGACATCGTGGAGCGCAGCGCTATTGCTAATGGGCCGTCTTGGAACACATGCGATTGTCCGCTGACCAGGTCGGTGGCTACGCATCGAAACGGCACCGGCATGTCATCAAAAGAGGAAATTCCGTAGTAGGGAAGTGTGACGCGGTCAATCAGCAGGCCGATTTGATGACCGGCGATCAGGCCGGCAGGCGCCGACAGTCCGTGCCGCAACCCGAAAATCAATGAATTGGGATAGGCGCGCTGATCTTCTTTACGGCGGTAGGAGAGATCTTCATAAGGTGTACGGTCACCAAGGATTTCTCGCCAATCGAAGCCTTCGATGAGCTTTTGCATTTCTTCGGGCGTCATTCCCGTGGCATAAAGCCCGCCTACCAATCCGCCCATGCTCGTGCCGGCGACGTAATCCACGGGGATGTGGTGCTCGTCAAACCATTTCAGCACGCCGATGTGTGCCAGGCCCATGGCCCCGCCGCCTTCAAGGGCTACGCCGATTTTGGGTCGATGTTGCTCTGGCATTTTTGTTGCTGCGGAGACGGCATTCCTGGGCGTTAGAATGGGAGTGGCGGCGGGCGTCTCCTGCTGGGCGCGGAGAAGGGAAGGCAGCAGCAACAGTAGAAAGATTAGCGCCCGGCGCATGCAGGCCTCCTCGGCTAAGGGTGAGACAACACGGAAATTTCAAGTGCCCTCAGAGTTTGGCCCAGCAGATGAGTTCCAGCAAGAGTGGAACTGGACTTGGTTTCGATACTCTTTACGGGCGAGAATAGACAGGCCGAATGCGTGGGTTGTTGCATTGGGCTCCCGATACGCACGGTGTGCTTGTCGGGCAGGTTTTCGGGAGCTAGCGTTTATCAATGAAGACCGACGTCCCCACCCATTGAATGCTTTGCGACGGTGATGGTTCGAGGGAGGCTAATGACGCCATACATTCCACCCCTGGAGGAACCGGAATTCGCGTACGCAGGGGCAGGCCGGACCAGCCTGTGGACGGTCATCTTTCGCATCCTGCGCTGGAGCACTTACGCCGCAGCGATCCTCACACTGGTTCTGGTGCTCCGCAACGCGCCGCCACCTCCGGTCGAAACCAGCCCGCAAGCGGCGGCCCGCGCCGAGAAGAAGTTTGAAGAGGCCGAACACGCAGCTGCCAATGGCCAGCCAGCCAAGCTGCGCATGGACGAAACCGAGTTGAATTCCTACCTCTCGTCCCACCTGGAATGGTTAGGCAGGCAAGCCGCAAAGCCTGCGCCCACGACCGACCAATCCGGCACTCCTGGGGATGCCGGACCCACTCAGCACGAGGTCGGGCAGATGCGTTCGAATGTGCGCGACGTCAAAGTCCGCTTGGTCGACGATCGCGTCAAAGCTTATATCCTCTTCGACGTGCACGGGAAGGACATGACCTTGCAGCTCGAAGGACGCCTTAGCGCGCGGAATGGCTACCTGAATTTTGCACCGGTCAGCGGGCAGGTTGGGTCGCTCCCGATCCCGCAGTCCGCCCTCGAATCGGCGGTTCGGCGTCTGATGGAGTCTCCCGAGAATCGCGAGAAGCTGAAACTTCCGCGCCAGATCGCGGATTTGCACATCGAAAATGGCGAGGTCGTGGCCAACTACAGGTAAGGTCCCGCGAATCAGACGGCCTTAGTTGGAGCGGGTCACCTTTAGCCAACTCCTGACCGCCAAATCGACATCCAGCTGGAGTAAATTCCTGGTTAGCCGGAGGTCGGCCAACCTTTCCTGGCCAATCAGTTCGATGTGGGCTTTTGCGATTCTTTCCGTTTCACCTGGCGTAGCTTTTTGTTTCCGGACGGCTTCGACTGCCAATCCTTTTGTTTCCCGTTGGCTGTTCTCCCGCAAGTTCGGACTACGGTGGCGAAGATAATGTGCCAGTAGAACGCATCGATTTCGCGAAGACCACGCAGCTTAACGCTTCACGCGGCACCCCGTTCAACCTGGAAAAGAGACCGAACCGCTAGCCAATGGTCGAGCCGGGAGAGTATTGCCGAAGCTCTTTGACTGCGTGGTGGCCATCGGAGTCGGCGGCTCCCTTTGCGGGCGGCGGTTTCGCCGGAAGATATGAAAGCCATCCGGCGCGCGTCTAATGCATCTGGACTCTGCGGCGCTGGTCTCCAAAAACCGTTCGGGCCGAGCGGCCTGGCGCGCTGTTGCTCACGCATTCCCACAGCCTCGGCAATATCAAAGAGGAAGCTCTGGCCGAGCTGAGTCACATCCCGCTGGCCATCCTCGCGGTGATGGCCGGCTGGTCGCGCTGGCTGGAGCTTCGCCTCCCAGCGGAGAATCACGCACCCGATTGGTTGATGCGGCCCTGGCTGGTATGTATCTCGCTGATCGGCATTCTCTTGTTGAACTACCGCGAGATGTAGTTGGAAGAGATTTGGTCGGGGATATCTAAAGGGAAGGAACGGAAGTTTGGTTCCGGGACCTGGACTCGAACCAGGATACTCAGCTCCAAAGGCTGATGTCCTACCGATTAGACGATCCCGGAAACGCAAACACTGATTTTAACATCATGCCGCAACGTCAGCGCGAGGGTCAAATTGCGCTTCCGCACGCTTCCGCCGGAGACGGTCGAAGACCGTCAGCAACGCGGATTGCTTCCTATCAATGCGCGCTCGAACGAACTCGATGAGTGAGGTGTGATGTGCCGTTGCGGCGAGCGGATTCTTGCAACGGTTGAACACCGTTGGTCCCGCTGGCCGGCACATGTGCGCGAACGGCAGGTTTCTGCTAGATTGGTGGAGAAAATGCCCAACGCCGGAGAGGTGGCCGAGCGGTTTAAGGCGCACGCTTGGAAAGCGTGTGTAGGCTAACCCCTACCGTGGGTTCGAATCCCACCCTCTCCGCCATAATCTAAAAATCAGCTCTGTGCTTGCATTGCTGGCTTTCTGATAGGACGCTCCGAACCACAAGGTTGCGAGTTCAAGTCTCGGCGGAATCGCCATCTTTTCGCCCGTACAAGGTAGTGGCAGGACCGGGGGACTTGCGCCGCCGGCCCATCGCGGCGAGAGAAAATTACGATGCGTCATCTGCTCAGGTGGGCATATGTGTCTTGGCTCAGCCTGAAATGGAGAAGCGACGTTCTCCGTTAGTGTAGATTCCGCCCCTGCGGAGCGGGGATTTTCAAGGCATGCGGGTCTATCGTCCGATGACTCCTTCTGGTCGTCAGTGTGCAGCGCGAGAAGAGCATCCCGCGCTGCTGGACATCGGCTCGATGAGCCCGCCAGATTATCCCTCGGCATGGTTGCATCCCTGCAGAGCCCGCCTCCGTTTCGCCCGGCAAGTAGCTCCGTAACGACCTGCCGTTTCTCAACATCCTTGGCCCGTGATTCCGCCAGAACCCAGACCTGCCAGACCCGTGATTGTGATCGCTTATGTAACGCCAATCTGCTCCAGAGCCGCTGCGCGACGCCGTCATTCCCTCGGGAAGATCGTGAAAAGAACGCGAGAAGAAATGGTTATCCGCGCAGAGTGTGGGGGGCTGCGCTCGTTCACGCAACTTCTTGCGCGACTGCCTCTCGTTTTGCTGGCAGGAGCGCTAACAGGACGCCTCCGATCACAAGGAATACGATCACATCAGTAAAGTTCCTGTGGACTGTGTGAATCCAGGCTTCCACGGTTTGAATAGCCATTACCACGCCATGGGAGATGTTCCACCAAGCTGCCAGAGCAATCATGGAGCGATGCTCAGATGGTCTCCTTGCAGCCACGAGTAGAAAGACCCCGACCGGAATAAAGAAGCTCAGAAACATCGGCTCGACCTCGTTCTTCCGCTCCAAAAGCCAGCTGGAATGCCGCAGATCCATATATAGAAAATAAATGAGGGCCAGATTCAACAGCCCCACGATCACCAGGACGATCTGTGTCAGGCGTTCTCTTTTCACATTGACCTCATTTGAGCGAATTTTGTTGCGAGCCCAGCAGCCACTCACGCAGAGGATCCACAAAGTAGCACACAGGAAAGGAAGAACAAAATCTGCAAAGACGCTGGCTGATTCATCGCGTGGAGATACTCCACAATCAACTCTCGTCAACAGGCGATAACGCTCATCGACCCGTGCCGTTCTCGGTCGGTACTGTGGCCTCCAAAGGATGCTTCCGTTCCTTCCTCATACGTTCGCTCCGTTATCTTAACGGACGAACGCTTCTCCATTTCCAACTGAGGCGGGACATATGGACCTGGCCGAAGGCAACGGAGTCCCTATCACAAAATCTCATCTCGGGTTAATTTTCACTGTCCTGGCGCCGATTCGATAACACAATTCAGACCGCATCGAGTCAAGGTACGAACGGTACGACCGCCGGCGGGGCCTCTGTCCGGTCCGTCGCGCGACCCGGGATTTTGAAGCATATCACCCAAATCGTTCACTCACTTCAGATCCATCGTGACGCCAAACATCACGCCGGACATCGTGGAATTGAAAACCACACCTCGGTCGGCTTTTTTGTCTATGTACAGGTAGCGGTATCCGGCATGCAGAGCCCACCGCGCCTTCACTCTGTAGCCGAGTGTGCCCGCCCACTGGTACTCGAGATGTGAGCCAGTGTCCCACCCGCCGACGTCACCCAGAACATTGAGCGCGACTTTTGGTGAAAGGAATACCCTAATTCGTCCGCCCACCAACGGGTCCACGAAGCTTTGTGAGCCGTCGAAATTGAGGCCAAGGGTCGAGGGATTGAAAGTCAGGTTCTCCCCCAGGTGCCAGTAGCGCATTCCTGCTAGCCCATCAATCTTGATCTTTTCCTCATTCACTACGCGGAGTCCGAGCTTGGAGGTCAAGAAGAATTCTGTGGCTTTCATGGTCGCGCTTGTTGCCAGCAGTCCGGGCAACGGGACTGCCTTGTCATCCTCCAGCCGGACCCAGAGCATGTCGGCTGTTATAACGAGCCGTTTGTGGCTAGCTTCAACGGCGCCCATTAGCCCAAACCGGAAATTCGACAGAAGATCGCCGGGACTGGCGCGGAAGCTCAAGCCCCGGCCGTTCGGGCCCGAGGCGGTTCCGTGCATTCCTGGAAACCAAAGGTACGGTGCGACAGTAATATGCCACGCGTCAGCTGCACTCGCCGCTCCTGCCTGAGGGGGGACTAAGGCCGAGGAGTACGCAACCGATGGCTCACGTTTGATCGCAGGAAACAACGCTGCGTCCGAGCTCTCGCCGCTGGTCTTGAGCAAGTAGGCGCCGTCAGTAGGGGATGTTTGAGCGCGACCTGGAGAGATAACTGCCAGAGAGAAGAAAGCGAGAACAAATGTGAACGGAACGGCTTTGGTTACGAGCTTCTCGTTCGAGGCCATTGCGGACTCCTTTACAGGCCTGGAAATCTCTCTTGCCTTGCAGACTGCAATGAACAACTGTCGCTGGGTACATTGCAAAAAGGCGGACCCAATGGAAGGGCACTCAACTAATCCTTCAACGGCTGCGTTAGCTGTACATACTGTCGACTATGACAGTCGTAATCTTATACACTAATACTAAGACAGAGATGCGAACCCATCTTCTATTTCACTGAATAGTTACGCGCGTCCAGGCAGGCAGAGAATCCCCTTTTGAAAGTGTCTTTTTCTTTGTTATATGCCGCCAGCGCCTGTTGGTGTTCCTGCTGCAATTGCGAGGAAGCCGACTGCGCCGCTTGCTGCTTGGACGCTGCGTTTGCCTCGCGCTGCCGCCTGCCACCGCGCATCGTGCCGACTACGGCACCTGCCGCGGCTCCTTTTCCAGCATCGCCAGCGATTGCGCCCACCATTGCACCACCCGCTGCACCTCTCGCTGCACCCCGAACGCGACCACCTTGAGCTTGTGGCGCTTGTGCGGCGGCCTGATCCTGCGCTGCTTGCACTTGCCCGCTGGAAGGAGCCGATGGAGGTGCTGTATCAGGATTTATTCCGGTTTGCTGCTGGACCTGGTTGTAGCAGTCCAACTCGTCCCGAAGCTGCTGGTCCCTGCTTTGGTTGTTTTTAGGGTAAACGAACATTCCGATCTTCTCGGCCGCGGAGAATGTTGGGGCAGGCCCAGTGTTTGCAGGCCCAGTGTTTGCAGGCTGGGGGCTGCTTTCGGCAGAAGGCGCAGCACTGGGTTTGCTACGGCTGCAGCCGACAACTACCACTAGGACAGCCAGCGCAAGAGTTGCGGGGACAGCCGTTCGGACAAGCCTATTCATAGTTCTCCCCACTTTCGTAGGCATAGCCACCATGAACGTTCTTTCTTCACAAAGGAACTGTCAAGTTTGCCAGTCAGGGAGATGCGGACAAATAAACACTTAACTAGCAAGGATGTTAATCGCACGCGCCGCGACGGCGATGACTTGTGATGAGTGAAATCGTGCTTTCCAGCATCAGCAGCAACATGGCGCGAGAAGTCAACGGCTGAGCCTCCGCGGGGCTGAACGCTGTCGCCGTACAATAGGACTGAAATCGGTAGTGTATGAATGTCGGATGCCAGTCGAGCGGCACGTCCTGGGGTACGCTTTCCTGAGGAAATAACCAACTTCACGACGCTCATCAGTCAGCCCCAAAGTGTTGGTCGCGTCGTCAGGATAAGGGCCCGGAGCAACTGGCAATTCTGACAGGCGAGGAGTTCTCGCGGCTTCCTTTATGCTTGGTGCGTCGTCTGAACTGAGTCGCTCGCAGGGCCACGAGTTCCACGATTAACGTTGGAACGCTCGCCGTCGATATTTATGACCCCGCGGTGAAGCAACTCGTTTGGCGCGGCACTGCAACAAAGACTCTGGAGCCCAGCAAGGACCCGCAGAAAAATCAAGAAAAACTCAATAAGGCTGTGGCCAAGCTGCTCAAAGATTTCCCGCCAAAATCCAAGAAATAATCATTTATCCATCGCTCTTCGTTCGTCGAGTACTCGACGGTTAGCACGATATTGTCGATCGGAATTTGCCATCGCAACTGGTGCTCGGAGTCGCGTTATTCGACTGTGGGTTGGTCGATGCTCAATTTGAGCGGTGGTTTGGCAGGATTGTCACAGGAGCAAGTCTATGAAGTTCGGGCAGCCAAAGACTTTCTCATCCTGTGAGGATACAGTGGCTTTTCAATGGCGTTCGTCACCAACCCGCGCCGTGACGCCAGTCCGACTATCACCGGATTTGTATACCAGGTGAACATCACCATCCTTTGCTGGCGGGAGCTGCAAGAGGGCGAACATCTCGAACTTGAAGGCGCGAGGACATCGACACCGTACAAAGTGACCCCAATGTCCAGAACACGCAGCCGCAAGCATATTCATGGGCACGCAACGCACCGCACCTGCAAGTCTCCGCAGCGCAGAATTTCGAGGGCTCTCAAACTGACGCAGCACCTGAGAGTACTTTCCGCGTCCCTCCTTATCAGTCTGGAAGGGCTGCCAATTCGAGCGCATCGAGGCGTGCTCGATCGGCCAGGATCTCGATCTGGGCAATCTTTCCGTCTCTCACGGCAAAGCGAAGGACTCTGGACAGCCGCCCGCCCGGCGCCCACACCGCGCCCAATGCGCCATCCACGAGGCAAACTGTTGCCGGTTGAATAAGCCGCGCATACGCCACTGCCCCCTTAGCCCAATTCAGCGCGCCACGAACTTCTTGTGCAGCGCCTGCGCGAGCCGCGGCAGCATCGACCCGGACGACCAAGTCTGGATCGAGCACCCCCATCAGTCCTTCGACGTCTCCTGCGCGCAAGGCCGTCAGAAAGGCGTCGATCACTTCTCGCTGTTGAGAGAGGCTGGCGCTGGGCGCCTGCGCAACTCCCTGCACACGCCGCCGCGCCCGGCTGGCAAGCTGCCGCGTTGCTGTAGGCGAGCGCTCCACAATCGTGGCGATTTCTTCGAAGGACAAACCGAACAAGTCGTGCAGCACAAACGCGACTCTTTCCGCAGGAGCCAGCCGATCCAAAACCACCAGCACCGCGAGACCAGCCGAATCCGCCAGCATCGCCTCCTGCTCCGGGTCGGAGCCCGCGCCCTTCTTTCCCGTCGGTTCCTGCGGCTGTCTGCCGAGCGGCTCCTCGCCTCGCGACTTGCGCGACCGCAACACATCCAGGCACACGCGCGCCACCACCGTCGTCAGCCAACCACTTAGATTCTCAATGTTGCCGGCGTCAGAACGGCTCAGCCGCAGCCACGCTTCTTGGACCGCGTCTTCCGCTTCTCCCAGCGATCCGAGCATGCGATACGCCACCGCTCGCAAACGGCTCCGATTCTCTTCGAATCGTTCCGCCAGCCATTCTTGTCCGGCCATGCCGTCACGTTCCTTCTTCGCGGTTCGCCACACCAACCTTGACGAACGGAGCGATATTTATGTGACAGGGCGCTTGAGACTCGCCTTTGCGCGGCGAACTTCGGCGTACTTCACTTATGCCTGCTCGTCTAGCACACAATCACGGGCTTCATGTCCACCACTGGCGTCCCGTCGATGGCTTCGATCGGCTCGACGCGCAAACGATTCCCGGCGATCTCTAGGACGGTAACCGGGTGAAGCCCCAGCGGGTTCGGCCGGTCCGGAGACCGCGTCGCAAAGACGCCGGTGAGCGCGCGCTTTGGATCACTCCGCGGATGCACTTGCAGCACTTCGCGTTTCCCCTGGTGGAGCCAGGTGATGACCCAAATTTTGTCGCCGGCCTTCAGGGTATGCAATCCCGCGACAGCCCACGGTTCGATCTCGATCCACGCCTCGGGCGCTCCTTCGGATCCTTGTTTC
>Ga0182034_10002021_pt1 | contig 10201 bp, 9 predicted proteins | sample flu12Cox44000172_FD_125972 | JGI IMG/M metagenome (GOLD analysis project Ga0182034, IMG submission 125972) | Lab enrichment of tropical soil microbial communities from Luquillo Experimental Forest, Puerto Rico - flux4day.12C.oxic.44.000.172 | ecosystem: Environmental > Terrestrial > Soil >... | reverse complement strand
ACGACTGAAAAATGCCTCGCCGAGTTGAATGCCCACGGCGTTCCCTGCTCGGCCTACCGTACGGTTGCCGAAGCGCTGCGCGATCCGCAGCTCGCTCATCGCGGCGCGCTTGCCGAGGTGGAGGATAATGGCGGCACATTCAAGGTCGTGAACCTGCCATTTAGAATGTCCGGAACCAGGATCGCCGCCGGCAAGCGCGCCGCCGCCCTCGGCGAACATACGGTCGCGCTGCTTCGCGAGAGCGGTCTCTCCGAGGAGCGTATCGTGGCGATGGTCGGAAAATCGCCGATGGCGGAACGCTGTTGAATGGCGTTGCCACAAGGCCTATTTCAACACCATCGCTAAAATAATGAAGAACGGGAGAGAACGATGAGGAGTTTCCAGGTCGCCGATTTCAACGCCCCCTTGAGGGAAGTGGAGCAGCCGACGCCGCAGCCCTCGGGAACGCAGGTTCTGATCAAGGTGAAGGCGGCCGGCGTCTGTCACAGCGACATTCACATCTGGGAGGGCGGCTACGATCTCGGTCATGGACGAAAGCCGCTGTCGTTGAAGGATCGCGGCGTGTCGCTGCCGCGAACCATGGGTCATGAGACCGTCGGTGAGATCCTGGCGTTCGGACCCGACGCGAAGGCTGACACTGGAGGCTTGAAGGTCGGCGACGTCGCGCTGGTGTATCCCTGGCTCGGCTGCGGCAAATGCGAAACCTGTCTTGCGGGCAACGAAAACATGTGCCTCAAGCCGGCCGCGCTTGGCGTCTATTGCGACGGCGGCTATGCCGATCACATGATCGTGCCGCATCCCAAATATCTGCTTGATCTGCAGGGGCTTGATCCCGTGACCACCGCACCCTATGCGTGCTCGGGCGTCACCACTTACAGCGCACTGAAGAAAGTCGAGTTCGCCTTCAACACGCCGATCGTCATTTTCGGCGCAGGCGGGCTCGGGTTGATGGCGCTGTCGCTGCTTAAAGCGATGGGAGGCAAGGGCGCCATCATGGTCGACATCGACACGCGCAAGCGAGAGGCGGCCGAGCAAGCTGGCGCGCTCGCTTCGGTCGATGGCAACGCGCCGGATGCGCTTGAACAATTGGTCGGGAAAGCGGGCGGACCGATCCGTGCCGTGATCGACCTCGTCGGCAACGCCAAGACCACGCAACTCGGCTTCGATTGCCTGACCAAGGGCGGCAAGCTCGTGATCGTCGGCCTGTTCGGCGGCGGCGCGCCCTGGGCGTTGCCGCTCATTCCCATCAAGGCGATCACGATCCAGGGCAGCTATGTCGGCAATCTCCGGGACACCCGGGAGTTGCTCGATCTCGTGCGCGCCAGGAAAATCCCGCCGATCCCGGTGACGCCGATGCCGCTTGCGAAGGCCAACGAAGCGCTGGTCGATTTGCAAAAGGGCAGGCTGGTCGGCCGCGCGGTGCTGACGCCTTAAAAATCAATTGACTTTCATGTTATGGCCGGGCTTGTCCCGGCCATCTACCTCCTCATTGCGAGGAGCGGAGCGACGAAGTAATCCAGCCTCATTTCGCCGATTTCCGGATTACTTCGTCGGAGCCTGTCATCGGGCCGCGGTTTGCGCGGACCCGTTGGCTCGTAACGACGAGCAAAAACGTCCAAGCAAGGGATCCCCATGTCAGCCAACAACGCGCTCCACATTGCCGTGCTCCCGGGTGACGGCATCGGCCCCGAGGTCATGGCGCCGGCGCTGGAAGTTTTGCGCAGGATCGAGCAGACCACGGACCTGAAGTTCCGCTTCACCGAGGCGCCGGCCGGCGCCAACCATTATCTTGAAACCGGCAAGTCGATGCCGGACTCCACGGTGCGGCTGTGCGAGGAGGCCGACGCGATCCTGCTCGGCGCCTGCGGGCTGCCATCGGTGCGCTATCCCGACAACACCGAGATCATGCCGCAGGTGGAGCTGCGCTTCCATTTCGACCTTTACGCCGGCGTGCGCCCGGCGCGGCTGATTCCCGGCGTGCCGAGTCCGATCGTCGGCGCCGACCAGCGCGGCATCGATCTGGTCGTGATCCGCGAATCCACCGAAGGCCTGTTCGCTTCGATGGGCAAGGGCGTCGTCACCCATGACGATGCGCGCGAGACGCTGGTCATCACCCGCAAGACTTCCGAACGTCTGTTCGAGTTTTCCTTCCGTCTCGCCGAACGGCGCAAGGCGCGCGGCCGGCCCGGCAGCCTCACCTGCGTCGACAAGGCAAACGTGTTCAAGGCTTTCGCGTTCTTTCGCGATATGTTCGATGAGGCGGCCAAACGCCATTCGCAAGTGAAAGCCGACCGGCTTTATGTCGATGCCTGTTCGGCGATGCTGGTCAAGCGACCCTGGGATTTCGACGTCATGGTGATGGAGAACATGTTCGGCGATATCCTCTCCGACATGACGGCCGGCCTGATCGGCGGCATGGGAATGGCGCCCTCGGCGGATGTCGGCGATCGCTACGCCGTGTTTCAGCCGTGTCACGGCACCGCGCCCGACATCATGGGGCAGGGCAAGGCCAACCCGACCGGCATGATCCTTTCGGCTGCGATGATGCTGGATTGGCTTGCCGACAAGCATGGTCTTGAACCTGCGGCCGAAGCGGGCGAGCGCATCGAGCGCGCCGTCGACAAGGCCTATGCGGGTGGCATCAAGCCGATGGAGTTCGGCGGCCGCAACGGCACCGCCGACATCGGCAACGCGGTGCTGGCGGCGCTTTGATTCGGTAGCGCAGAGCCGGGCAGGTAAACCAGGGTTGTCCCCGGCACGCGTGGACCCATACGCCGCGGCTTCTCGTTCGTGCGCAGGGCGACCGGCTTTGGCTTAACCAGGGTCCGGTGGTTGTGAGTCCCCTGCGTTCGCAGGGACGACAAACGGTTCCGATGCATCTTTTGTGACACATGAGTGAAGCGGGTCTTTAGAAAACGTTAGTAGAAGTCGCCATAGTTTTCTACCTGAAGTTTTATGGTGTACGTACGCTGCAACTCCGCGGTGAAGTGTGAACGACAGTGAGGCCAGTTTTGCTTGGCAAGCATTTAATTTAAATTGGCTGCCTGTGGCCTCAATGGCGGCTGTGTTAGTCGGTGTGATCGCTTGCACCGACTTTTCATTGGAACCGGTCGCCTTCGGCGTGACCATTGCGATCGGGCTTTCATTGGCTCTCGTCGCCTATGGTTCGGCATTCACTTTTGCAGATCCCAAGCTAATTTTTTGGTTCGGTTCCACCGCCCAGGTGATCGCGGTCACAGCAATTGCTGGCTCTCTCAGCTATGTAGCTAATGCGTCGGGTTGGCCACTGCAGGATCACACACTATTGCTGATGGACCGCGCCATCGGGCTAGACCCTCAATTGATTGCAGCTTTTGTAAACGATCACAGTTGGCTCGTGCCATACTTAAACTATGGTTACGGGCTGATCAAATGGCCGTTGCTGGGTATTCCCATCGTTTTGGCAATGGAATTGCGACTGATCAGGTTGCAGCAATTCGTCCTCGCGCTGAATATTGCGCTCGCCGTGACCATCGTGATTTCAACCTTCGTGCCGGCCGTCGGGACCTATTACGGTCTGAACCTGTCGCCAGCGGAGAGATTTCCGCTGCTTGATTCGACGAATTATGCAGCACAGCTTCGTGACATTATGGCCTTGCGCAACGGGTCACTGCGCCACCTTGAGCTGTTCAAGCTGGCGGGTATCGTTTCATTTCCCAGTTTCCACGCAGCGTCGGCTGTTCTTTACGGTTGGGCACTGTGGCCGGTTAGGGGCTTTCGGTGGGCAACGATTGGCATCAGCACCTGGATAGTAACGGCGACGCCGGTGATCGGCGCGCATTACATCATCGATGTCGTAGGAGGAGTTGCCGTGGCCGGTGGTTCAGTTTTTTTAGCGGGTTGCCTACTTCAGATGCTCGCCTCCAAAAACACCTCCGACTTGGCAGACAGCTTAAGGGTTGGAACTGTCCTGCGATATGAAACCAGTCAATAAATGATCTCTGTAAACGTCGCTGCTCGCAACGCCGATTGATCTCGGACCGGCAATTCTGGCGGTAACCAGCCAGGAGGTCTTCGCAGCGCCGTATAGTCGCAACAACGACGGTAAGCTCCCAATACTGAAGCTAAGGCCTAGCACGACATCGGAAGTCCTTCTTTGATCGGTTCGCGGACGGTGGCCTTGATGGGCATGCGTACGCATCTTTGGTCTCATTAGCGGATAGTTGACGAGCAACCATTAGTTGCCGATGAACATCGCCGACGGCGCGAACCAGATTATCCACCCATAGATGATAAAGGAGACTATAAGCACGATGATTTTTAACTTTTCCATGGATCACGATTGAATCCGATCACAATCTATCGCTTAGGTTGTATCGCCAATTCGTTACCAGAAATCCATCTAGGCGAGAAATATTGCGCAACCACTTGCATCTCGCGGGGCGTCCACAGATGAGTGCGACTCCAAAGCGAAGCAAGCTGGTGCGCGTCCCTGCTTTCGTCGTTTGCGACACATCTGTCGCATTTTATGAATTGCCGTCGGCAAATCTTCAGCATTTCCCGAAGTCATGTGAATTGCAGGACCCAAATTAACCAGTCTTTAGCGGCTCAGCGCCGATGCTGCGATCGCAATTTAACTCTTTACTCAAAACCAGAGGCGACACATGAAACGGATTCTTGCAAGGTTTCTCGCCGACGAAAGTGGCGCAACTGCCATTGAATACGGCCTGATCGCGGCGGGCATTTCGATTGCCATCATTGTTGCGGTCAATGGCCTTGGCAGCAACCTGAATACCAAGTTCAACTCGATCAACACCTCGTTGAAGTAAGGCTCACTTCCGGAGGAAGTTGGCCGAACTTGTTGGCAACCGTCAGGATCGATTTATTCCAAGAAGCCGCCCACGGGCGGCTTCTTTCTTTGCTCCCGTGGCTTAATAGGACCACGCGTGGACAGGCGCACCGTAGCCCGGACCGCAGTAGCCGTATCTATGGGGGTAGGAGCCGCAAGCGGCTGTTATCCCCAGCGGACCGAGGTCGATGAAACCACCGTGGTAACCCGGGCTCCCGCCACCAGGGTACCAGTTCTCTGGGCCGCGGACGCCGGCAAGTCGGCTGCTGCGCCTGATGTGATGTGTTCCACCAAACGTGGCGGTATGGAAACGTCCAACGTGACTACCGCTGTTACCGGCCTTCTGGTCGGAAGCCTTCGCGCTGGCCGTTGCCGCGACGGCAATCGCGAGCACTGTGCCCGCAACAATAAGCTTTCTCATCACAATCTCCTGCGCGTTCTCGGACCGGACTCGGAGACTTTGGTCGCAAGATTGAGATAGGTGTTGGGGTGACGCGCGCAATGACGATTGTTCCGTGCGGGCCTGACCACTGGCTTCGATGCTTAAATGGAAGGCCCGCCCGAGGCATTTTGCATCTTGCGCTGCTTTTGCGCCCCGGTGCGTCATCGATTTGTGAATACACGCCCTGGACATGCGGCACAGGCTATCTTCCCTTGAAGTGCGGTTTGCGCTTTTCCATGAAGGCACGCCTGCCTTCGCGAAAATCCTCCGAGTCCATGCAAGCCGTGCCGATGGCCTTGATCGCCTTCATGTCGCGCTGGTCCGGGTCCTTCAACACCTGCGCGATCGTGACCTTGGCGGCCTGAACAGCAAGCGGCGCATTGCCGGAGATGGTGCGGGCGATCTCGAACGTCGCGTTCCACACTTGCGCATCCGCCACCACCCGATCGACGAGACCAATCCTTTCCGCTTCCGCAGAGTCGATCCGCATGCCCGTGTACAACAGAAGCCTTGCCCAGGACGGCCCGACCAGCGAAACCAGATTCTTGAGGCCGTCGTAGCCATAGGCGATGCCGAGCTTTGCTGCCGGAATGCCGAATTGGCTGTTTTTCGCCGCTATGCGGATATCTGCCAACATCGCGACCTGCATGCCGCCGCCAAGACAAAAGCCGCGGATGCAGGCAATCGTCGGTTTCGGATAGTTGGCGAGCAGTGCACGCTGGGCATCGCTGCGTCTGGAATATTCTTCCGAGGCTTGCGCGTTGTGGCGGTTCTTCTCGAATTGGCTGATATCGGCGCCCGACATGAACGCCTTGTCGCCGGCCCCGGTCAGGATCACGACGCGCACCTCGGGATTGTCGCGCAATTCGGTCAGCGCCTGTCCAAGCCCCTCCCACATGTCGAGCGACATCGCATTGCGCTTTTCGGGGTTGTTGAAGGTGACCACGCCGACTCCTTCCGTCACGCTTTTCAGGATTTTGCCTTCGGCGAAGGATTTTTCGTTTTCTCGGGGGGTGTCGAGCATGGCTTGGGCCTCGATGGATTCTACCCGCAATCAAGCATTGCTTGGCCACTTCAGCAATGGCCAAGCGTCATCGAACATTCGCTCGTCATGCCGGCGCAAAAGCGCCAACGGGTCCGCGCAAGGCACGGCCCGATGACAGGCTCCGCGCGTCTTCGCGCTAGATGTCGCGACCCCGGTCATCCCGAGCGCGAGCGAAGCGAGCCAGAACCAAATAGGAAAGTGCTGGATTGCTTCTGCCGACGCGCAACGAGGCTTCCGCGGACTCCAAGCGCGCCATAGCTCGAGTGAGCCGAGCGACGGCGGGTCATCGCTTCCGCTCCCTTGGGCAAACGCTTCGCGTTTGTCGCAGGCAGCGACAATCGAATCCTGTCATCTACCCTGAACGATTGAGAAAGGCTGACCCTGCGGGCGAGCGCTCACGCAGACACTTCAGCGTGCCTTCGCGAAATGGTCCGGGCGATGGCGTCCGCGAGATCCCCCTGTCTGAAAGGCTTTGCCAGTCGGGGAATCCCCCGGCCTTCGCCCGGCGGCAATTCCGCATAACCGGTGGCGAGTATGACCGGCAAATCCGGTTTCTCCGCGTGGATTTTCGAGGCAAGCTCGGAGCCTGTCATGCCCGGCATCGCCTGATCGGTGATGACGAGATCGATGTGTCCTTCGCGACGCAGGATTTCGAGTGCCCGCGATCCGGACGATACGCTGTAGACGGTGTGGCCGAGCTCCTCCAGGAGCGATAACGTATTGAGCGCGACAAGCGGATCGTCATCCACGGTGAGGATTGTGAGCGTCCTGCCCAGCGACATTGAGGCTAGCGGTGCGATTTCTTCACGGGCCGAGGACGCATCGTCCTGCGCGACTCGCAAGTAGAGTTCGGCGGTCGTGCCGACACCCGGCTTGCTCTTGAGGGCGAGTTTCCCGCCCGATTGCTGCGCCATTCCGTGGACCATCGGAAGTCCGAGGCCCGTGCCTTTGCCGATGCCCTTGGTGGTAAAGAACGGCTCGAGCGCGCGCTTCAGCGTGGCCTCATCCATCCCCGTACCGCTATCGGTCACCGTGACGCAGATGTAATGCCCGCTCCTCAATCCCGGAGCCTCGGTCATTGTCCGCTCCGTCGCGCCGATGACGATCGCGCCTCCCTTCGCCATGGCGTCCCGCGCGTTCATCGCAAGATTGAGCAGCGCCAGTTCGAGCTGATGCGGATCGGCGAAAGCCTTCGGAAGCTTTTCGGGGAAATGCGTGTCGATGTGAATCGATGCACCGAGCGAGCTGTGCAGGAGCTCGGTCATCCCTTCCACGAGTTCCGGTACATCGAGTGCTACGAGCTTGAGCTCCTGGCGCCGCGCAAACGCCAGCATTCGTTGCGTCAAGGCAGCGCCGCGCTGCGCACCCTGCACCGCGTTCTCAAGAAGCTGCGCGATCTTGGGGTCGTCCTTGGGGAGTCTCCTTTGCAGAAGCTCGAGACTGCCCTGAATGGCCATCAAGAGGTTGTTGAAATCGTGCGCGATCCCGCCGGTGAGATGTCCGATCGCTTCCATCTTCTGCGCCTGGAGCAGCGCCTCGCGCGCCTCTTCCAGCGCGCGTTGGGCAGCCCTGCGCTCGGTGATGTCGCGGGTGATCTTGGCAAAGCCGAAAAGCGAGCCGTCGTCGTTGCGAATGGTGTCGACGACGACGTGAGCAAAGAACTTTGTTCCGTCCTTGCGGACGCGCCAGCCCTCCTTTTCATAGCGGCCTTCCCGTGTCGCTGTTTCAAGCGCCCGCTGCGGCAGGCCGGCCTTGCGGTCCTCCTCGGTATAAAAGCTCGAGAAATGCTTGCCGATGATCTCTTCCGGCGCGTACCCCTTGATCCTTTGTGCGCCCGTATTCCAGCTCGAGACGTTGCCTTCGGGGCTGAGCTGAAAGATCGCGTAATCGGTAACGCCCTGTACAAGCAGGCGGAATTGTTCCTGACTGGCACGCAACGCGGTCTCGGCCTGCATGCGTTCGGTGAGATCGCGCGTGATCTTGGCGAAGCCAATGAGGTTGCCCGAATTGTCCCGGATCGGATCGATAACGACATAGGCCCAGAACCTTGTGCCGTCCTTGCGAACCCGCCATCCTTCGTTCTCGAACTTCCCCTCGCGCTCGGCGATTAGAAGCGCGCGCTGCGGCAGGCCTGCTTTCCGGTCTTCGTCGGTATAAAATCTGGAGAAGTTTTCGCCGAGGATCTCGGCCTCTTCGTACCCCTTGAACCGCCTCGCCCCCGGATTCCAGCTTGTGATGGTCCCCTTCGGATCGAGCATGTAAATGGCGTAATCGGTCACCGCATCGACCAGCATGCGATAACGGCCCTCATTTGTGTTGGAGGCCTCAAAACGATCTTTACGCTCCACGCACTTCCCCCTTGGGTGATGGCCTCGAGCCGGGCTAACCCCTCAAAACGCCCACTAAGCGCGAAAGTTCCGGCAACTGAACCGGTTACTGGGCCATATGCGCCGTCAGCGGGTGGTTGGCCGCCTGACTGAAAAAGGCCGCTTCCTCCGCGGTCGCCTCGAGAAGCTGTTCGTCCTGGTCGTAGATGTCGTTGCGAAACTGGATCGTCTGGTCCCGGGTCATCCACGCGGTCAGGTAGATCCAGGCCACGGGAACCTTCTTCGGCAAGGCGATATCCTGGCGCTGGCCAGTGGCGATGGTCGCATCGATCGCGGCGCGGTTCCATTTCGGAAGCTCCGCCTGCAACAGCCAGGCCGCGAGATCTCGGACGTTGTCCACCCGGGTGCAGCCATGGGAGTCGAAACGGTAGTCGTCGCTGAACAGATTCCGCTGGTTGGTGTCGTGCATGTAGACCGAATACGGATTCGGCATGTCGATCTTGAGCGCGCCCAGCGCGTTCCAGGCGCCGTTTTGCTGACGCACGGTGAAATTCGGTGTGCGCGTGCCCGACCAATCGACGGAACCGGGGTCGATCGGATTGTCGTGCGCATCGAGCACTTCCATGTGCATGCGCGAGAGGTAGCTCGGGTCCTTGCGCATATGCGTCGAAATTTCGGTCTTGGCGATCGAGGAGGGGACGGTCCAGGTCGGGTTGAGATTGACGCTCGTGATTTCAGCGGTCAGCGTCGGGGACGGCTTCTCGGTCTTGCCCACGATCACGCGGTAGCGCCGCGCGACGACATCGTTCTCGACCGCCTCAGCGAAAGTGGCCGGAATGTTCACCACCACGTAACGCGGCCCGAACTGGAAATTCATGTTCTGGATGCGTTCGAGCGAGGCCTCCAGCTGCCTGATCCGCTTCTGCACGGAAACATTGAGCGCGGCCAGTGTCCTCGGGGTGACGGTGGCCGTGGCCGCAAGGCCGTGGCGCACCTGAAAGCGCTTGACGGCCTCGGCGAGGACCTCGTCGAACGGTCCGGATGCCTTGTCGGAAGCCAGATCGTCGCTCGAGATCAGACGCTGGCGCAACAGATCGTCGTGCGGGCTGGCCACGCCGATCGCGAATTTGGCGTCGGTGGGGATCAGCGGCCAGCCGCCACGGACCGCGATGTCGGAATAGCTCAGCGCCGCCTCCCTGATGCGCTGTGCGGTACCTTCGTCGAAGGTCGGTTCGTGCGACAGCGCTAGCGCAGCCGCGGAGCGCGACTCCGGAGTGGATACGGTGAGTGCCGACTTGCCGGGCGTCGATCGCGCAGGCGCGGCGCTGCTGCCCGGCGCTCTGGCCACCGGCGCCGGGTTGGCTGCGCCAGGTAGACCTGCGTTCTGGGCGAAGGCAGGAGCGGTGGTTGTAAGCAGGATGGTAATGGCAAGGATAGTCCCTGTTCGCATAAGTAAAATCCCTGGGGATGCGCGAGATGGCGGAAGTTAAATCAAAGGTTTAACTCAAGTGGTGAAAACCGAAGGGCAGGAGAGGACTTGGCCCAGGAGACTGACTTTT
>Ga0182034_10002014_pt1 | contig 10226 bp, 6 predicted proteins | sample flu12Cox44000172_FD_125972 | JGI IMG/M metagenome (GOLD analysis project Ga0182034, IMG submission 125972) | Lab enrichment of tropical soil microbial communities from Luquillo Experimental Forest, Puerto Rico - flux4day.12C.oxic.44.000.172 | ecosystem: Environmental > Terrestrial > Soil >... | reverse complement strand
GTCGGCAAAGCGGCTCAACGCCTCATCGCCCTCTGATGTCAGACCGTAACTCCCGCGCTCGATCCGATCGAACCAGCCATAGACGTTGGTTTGCAGAATGCGCGCGGCCCTCGGCACGTCCGCCATCGCTTTCAGCGCGCCGACGCGCATCGGTCCGTTGAGAGCCAGAGCTCGGGCACAGCGCAACGCATCCTGACGATAGGACGTAACGAGCGGTACCCCGACCGCCCCGCCAACATTCGCATCACCAATGCGGCGGGAGAATTCGTCCATCAGGCGCAGCGCCCGCGACTTCGCCTGGCGCGGCCGGTACGGTACGGGCTCCTCCAAGATCTCGACCGTCTTCCGACTGAGCCCGACCAGCATCAGCCCCAATCCGAGCCGGCGGCAGAGCTTGCGGATTTCTGGCCGCTCCGGTGCAAGAGCGCCACGGCGCGCTTGCGCTCGGGCGCGCGGGACCGCCAGATAGACCCGCTCCGTTAGAGCCAGCCGGTCGATCCCCTGCAATATCAGCGGCAGATTGAAGCGGAGCTTGAGTTCGACGATCACCGGCGGCTCGTCACCGCGCCGGGCGACGAGGTCGCAGCCTCGGACCTCGCCCTTGACCTCGTATCCCTGCCGTTCGAGGAATGCCTTGACCGGCGGGTAGAGCGCCGCCTCTACGCAGGCGTTAGCATGTTGTTGCTTCACGCCGAGCACTAGTAAAGGAGAGGCTCATGCGTGCACAAGTGCTCACCGCCGCAGGGCGCCCGCTCCTCGCGACTGAGCTGCCCGCACCGCGCCCGGGCCCACAGCAGCTCTTAATTGCGGTGCGCGCCTGCGCGGTATGCCGCACCGATCTGCATGTCGTCGACGGCGAGCTTGCCGATCCGAAATTGCCGCTGGTGCCCGGCCACGAAATCATCGGCACAATCGTCGAAAAGGGAGAATCGGCTGACCGTTTCAGGGTCGGGGATCGGGTTGGCGTGCCGTGGCTCGGGTGGACCTGCGGGGTTTGCGAATACTGCCAGAGTGGACGCGAAAATCTATGCGACCGCGCCCGGTTCACCGGCTATCAGATCGACGGCGGTTATGCTGAGCTGACGGTCGCCGACGAGCGTTATTGCTTTGCGATCGACGAGCGTTATAGCGATGTCGAGGCGGCGCCGTTGATGTGTGCCGGACTGATCGGGCACCGCACCTTGCGCATGGCCGGCGATGCACCGCTGGTGGGCATTTACGGCTTTGGGGCCGCCGCCCATATCGTGGCACAAGTGGCGCGCCATCAAGGCCGTCGCCTCTTTGCCTTCACCCGCCCAGGCGATGTGGCCGCGCAGGATTTTGCCCGCTTGCTCGGCGCGGAATGGACCGGGGGGTCGGACCAGCCGCCACCGGAGCCACTCGACGCCGCACTGATCTTCGCGCCGGTCGGCGCATTGGTGCCGGCGGCGCTCGCGGCGACGAAGAAAGGCGGCACCGTCGTCAGCGGCGGCATTCATATGAGCGATATCCCCTCCTTCCCATATCGCATTCTGTGGGAGGAGCGTGTGGTGCGCTCGGTCGCCAACCTGACCCGCCGCGACGCAGAGGAATTCCTCGCACTAGCGCCGAAAGCCGGCATCACGACCGAAACGGTCAGCTACCCGCTCGCCCGCGCGAACGATGCGCTTTCCGACTTGCGCAACGGCGCCCTCCAAGGCGCCGCGGTATTGGTAACCTAAGCCTTGGCTTCCGCGAGCTTTTGCCTACCAAACCCGGATCATTGCGGATTGTCGGATCGGGCGGAGAGTTCGGCTGCCACCCCTCTCTGCTGCAATTCTACCCTCATTAGCCGGGCGGCTTCGCCGCCATCGGCTTCCCCGCGACCCGAATAATGCCGCCAGTGATGGTGCCATGTCCGCGCCGATGGCGGGGCGGGTTTTACTTCGGGTCTAGAGGCGACCACCGTGCGGCTGTCGTACCAATGGCTCATTTCCCTTAGGAGCGCCTGCGTCTGCGCGTCCGAGGGTGTAACGGTCGGCTGCAGGAGAGGTGTCTTTGCCTCTGGTCTCGGCGATGTTTCAATGGAGCCGTGGTAAGGAATGCCAATCTCTTTCATCAACGCTTCCATCTGCGCGTCGGAAAGCCGCCGTGGCACAGAAGCTTGCGTGCTGTCGGAAGGCTTCGGGATGGTGTCTGGCGGTGGAGACATTTCGGCGGAAAGAGCCATCGAAGAAAACAACGCATAAGCTGCCAGGACCGAGCTTGCAAACTTGGAAACCTGCGTTTGCACGGTTGCCTCCAATTTGCCGAGATGACGACACGTCATATCACAGATCTTGACCAGACGCCGCAGCGATTGCGGCAACGCCGCGGCGGCCGGCGCTGCGGCTCAGCCGAGCCTTTCGCCCTCGATCGTGATGCGGTGCAGAAGCCGGCGTTCGCCGTGATAGTCATTGACCGCGAAGTGCCAAGTCGAGCGGTTGTCCCAGAAAGCGAGCGAGCCCTCCCGCCACTGGAAGCGGCAGGTGAATTCCGGCCGCGCGGCGTGGCGGTAGAGATAGTCAAGCAGCGGGTATGACTCCTCCTCGGTCCAGCCGTCGAAACGCAGCGTAAAGCCAGGATTGACGTAAAGCACCTTGCGGCCGGTATCGGGGTGCCGGATGACCACCGGATGTATCGCGTCCTGTGTCGCGAACTCAGGATTGCGAATGCGACCGTTAAGATCGCCCCGCCTCGCCGCCGCCACGGCACCGAAGACATGGCGGCTCGAATGCAACGCCCGCAGTCCTTCGAGCGTTGCTTTCAACCCGTCGGATAGCGCGTCGTAGGCCGCATACATGCTGGCGAACAATGTGTCGCCGCCGGTCTTCGGCACCTCGCGCGCATAGAGCATCGATCCCAGTGCCGGCGCCTCGTCATAAGAGTGGTCGGTATGCCAGCCATTGCCGATATTGCGCTGTTGCTCCGGCTCCTTGCGCACTTCCGCGATCATCGGAAAGCCCGGCACGGTAGCGAAGAAGCGATTGACGTTGATGTCGCCGAAGCAGCGGGCGAAAGCGATGTGCTGCTCCGGCGTCAGCTGCTGGTCGCGGAAGAACACAACCCCATATTGGCCCAAAGCTCGCCGGATCACGGCCAGTTGGGGCTCGTCGGGGGGTGTCGCGAGATCGACCCCGGCGATCTCGGCGCCGACAGAGCGAGAGAACGGAGTTACTGAGATATGATCGTTGGTCATGCTCATCCCCAAATCGTTCCGGCTCCGCGCGTACATAACCCTCCGCCGCGCGCGAGCCTAGCACTATAGCGGGATGACGGGCAGCGTGTCGAAATGACCCCTGTCGCAGGCGAGGGGAGGTCGGGTTCGAGTTCCGCCGTCGGAATGGGAACCACCGGCGTGGCGATTTCCTGGCTCGCCGCCGGTCGTTCGGAGCGGATCCAAGTGCCTTTTCCGGGCACAACAGCAGTCGCGCCGACGCGCATTACCTAGAGCTGGCAATGCGGCCTCGAAAAATTGTGGGAAAATGTCGTTCCCGTACGACTGGGAGGAGCCCCCCGTAGCTCGCGGCAATTCGAGCAGCATTAGCGCTTAGAAACCAGGTAATCAGATAGAATCTCACGCGACCCCTTGACGACCATCGTCGCGGCAAGTTTGCTGAGCAAGAAGGTTAATCAAGTCTCGCCGATGGGAGGAAGAAGGACCTGCCATCGGGAAGGCCACTGACAAAGAGTGGCTGGAAGCACCGATCTATCTTGCAGGCTGTTCGCTCAGTCAACCGAACCGTAGCTATGACAGTGACGAGCTACGCCGCCCAGTGGAATAAACTTTTGGGGAGGTGATCAATGCCCTCAGTTCGCGATATTTGACAGCCACCGTCGCACTATTCATGGGTACGTTCGCAGCGATCACGAACGGCCAGCCTGCACGCGCCGCGGATGAGGCTCCAGTCACGGCGGTGTTGACTCGATCTTACGATAACGGCCGAACAGGGGCGAACCTGACCGAGACGCATTTCACTCCAGCTCTAGTTGCCAGCAAAGGTCTGACTAGGGTCAAGTCCTTTCAGATAGATGACGATCCACGAATTGAAGCTCAGCCTCTTTATGTACCCGGTATTCAGATGCCCGATGGGAAAAAGCACAATGTCCTCTTCGTGGCGTCGATGGGCAATCACGTTTGGGCTTTCGACGTCGACGGCACGCAATTCTGGAAGACGTCCGCTCTCGGAACGCCTTTCGATCCCCCCGAGAATCAGCAACCGGGACGGCATCGTTCGACACCTATTGATGGGTGGGGCATCAATATCGACTGGGGTATTTTGAGTACCCCGGTGATCGATATCGACGAAAATAGAATGTACGTGGTCAATTGGATGACGCAAGAGACGCCGTCAGGTCAGCCGCAGCGGTCTCTTTTTGCTCATCGGATCGATCTCACTACAATGCAGGAAATCGGTAATCCAATACCGATCCAAGCGGCGCTCACTGATGAGCAAGGGAAGCCAGTGCTCGACGCCCGCGGCAAGCCGGTCGTACTCCACCCAGACCAGAAGCAGCGAGCCGCACTTCTTCTGGTACCTCTAAAAGGATCGCACAAGACGCTCTTTGTCGCCACCACCGGCGGAGAGCATCCAGGCGATCCCCATGGCTGGATAGTGGCTCTGGATATCGATAGCTTTACGCAGACCGCCGCATGGGTCTCCACCCCGAGCAGCTTCGGTGGCGGGATTTGGCAAGCCTCGCAAGGCCTCGCGGCGGATTCCGAGGGAAACGTCTATGCGATTACTGGAAACGGCGGCTATGCCCAATTTCCGAACGGGAATATTCGAGATTTCAACGGGACGACCGATTTTGCTGAAGCGATTGTGCGCTTGAAATATGAAAAGACGGGCCAGGGCCAAGGCAAGCTAGGTCTTGACGACTGGTTTATTCCGTTCCGCGATTCCGATCGAATGACCTTTACCAATTACGACTACCGGGACCAGGATCTCAGTGCCTCGGGGCCGGTGCTACCATTCGACAATAATCTCCTACTTGGTGGTGGTAAGGACGGCCTATTGTACATTCTCGATCGTCACAAGCTTGGCAAATGCCTCATCAAGTCCGCGAGTCCGGGCATGCAGATCAGCATGGCTGAAATGCCGGCCTCGGATCCCCGTCCGCCCGAGTGCGATCTGACAGTCCTTAAGTCACCGCCAATCTACGTGACCTACAATGGCGTGGGTCTGGCGACTGCCGTGCCGCATATCGATTTCCCGCTCGGCAACCCAACTCTAAATCCAAGCAAGATGCATCATCTACATGGTTCTCCGGTATACTGGAACGGCTCCAACGGACCGATGGTTTTTGTGTGGGGTGAAAACGAATCGCTCAGAGCGTGGCGCTTAAACCCGGAGGCAGGCAGTCTGAGCTTTGTCGCCAAAGGAGCAGAAGTCGCATCTGCTGCTCTCGCTGCCTCCCTGACCGGGATGGGGGGCATGCCGGGTGGAATGCTCTCGCTCTCCTCGAATGGAAAGAACCCCAACACCGGGATCGTGTGGGCGCTCGCGCCTATTGATGGTGACGCTAACCACGACGTCGTTGATGGCATCGCGCGTGCCTATGACGCTACGAACCTCGACCCGACGCCAATTGATCCTCAAACCCCTCGCTTGAAACTGCTATGGGATAGCACGCGGTCGGGCGTGACGTTTAAGCATGCGAAGTTTACCACACCCGTAGTTGCCGACGGGCGATTGTTTGTACCGACCTATGATGGACGCGTTGACATGTACATGCTCAGTCCTTGAGCCACCGAACGGACGCACGAGCTCGTTCAGTAAGGCAGGGGATGGTCAGGCGGTTCACAGCTCGCGGCCGCGGTCTGTCGTTAGAGGGCGGCAGCACGTGCCGGCTCTGGGATCCCCATACGCGGCTCCTTTGCCGGCTCTTTGATTCGGAACCAGGCGACATAGAGTGCAGGCAGGAACAACAGGGTCAGAAGGGTCGCGACGAACAGACCGCCGATGATGGCGTAGGCCATCGGTCCCCAGAACACCTCCGAAGCAATCGGTATCATGCCGAGAGAGGCTGCAGCCGCCGTCAGCACGATTGGCCGCAAGCGGTGCGTGGTGGCGTCGATCACGGCGTCCCAAGGGTGCAAGCCCTTAGCCATGTCCATATCGATCTGGTCGATCAGGATCACCGAATTACGGATGATCATGCCGCTCAGAGCGATGATGCCGAGGATCGCAACAAAGCCCATCGGTGTGCCCGTTGGTAGTAGTGCCGCGACGACACCAATCAAACCCAGAGGCGCGACGCTGATCACCAGCAACATCTTTTGGAAGCTCTGCAGCTGCACCATCAGGATGATCAGCATCAGCATGATCATGAGCGGAAAGACCGCTACAATGGAGTTGAGCCCTTTGGCGCTCTCCTCGATCGTGCCGCCGGCTTCGACAGTGTAGCCTGCCGGTAATTTCTCTGCCAATTGGGCGATCGCGGGCGTGAGCTGCTTGTTGACCGTCTTCGCCTCGATGCCGGGTACGACATCCGCCTGAACGGTGATCGTCGGCAGGAGGTTGCGCCGCCAGATCACGGGCGGTTCCAGCTCATATTGGACGCTTGCAACTTGGCTCAGCGGGATCGTCTGCCCGTTGTCCAGTGCCACTTGCAGATTTTTTAATGTCTGCACCGAGGCGCGTTGCTGCTCGGTCGCGCGAGCCGTGAGGTCGGTCAGATAGATCGAGTCGCGGACCTGAGTGACGACCATTCCGCTGGTAACGGCGTTGAGAGCCTCGGCGAGCGATTTGGAACTGACGCCGAGCTGGCGGACGCGATCCTGATCGACCTGCAAGTGCAGGCTCTTCATCGGCTCGTTCCAGTCGAAATTGATGAGCCGTGTGTTCGGGTTTTGTCCAATGGTTTGGGCAACCAGGAAGGCAGCGTCGCGGGTGCCTCCCGGGGTCTGTCCACTGACGCGGTATTGCAACGGCCAGCCGACCGGCGGTCCCAGCTCCAACGGGTAAATTCTGGTATTGAGACTGGCGAATTCCGTGTCGAGCGCCTTTTGTAGACGCGCCCGGACGATTTCGCGCTCCGCAATGCCTTTGGTCACGATGACCGCTTGCGCGAAATAATCGTTGGACAATTGCACGTTCAACGGCAGGTAAAAACGGACTGCCCCTTGCCCGACATAGAGACTGTAGTGCTCGATATTCGGGTCGTCCTTCAGCATTGCCTCGAACCGCTCGACTTCGCGCTCGGTCGCGTAAATCGACGAATCCTGAGGAAGGCTGAGATCGACGACCAGCTCCGGCCGGTCCGAGGCCGGGAAGAATTGCTGCTGGATGAACCCGTAGCCATATAACGAAGCAGCAAAAAGCCCGACCGTCACTGCAATGACGAGCCAACGGGCGCGCATGGAGAATACAAGAGCGGCGCGGAACAGCCGCATAAAGCGGCCAGGTTTCCCCTGGCCGCCGCCATGGGCCTTCATCGTCTTTGGCAAGATCGTAACGCCGATCACCGGGGCGAAAAGAACTGCTACGATCCACGAAGCCAAGAGCGCGACGGCAATGACCGCGAACAGCGAGTAGCAATATTCGCCGGCGCCGCTCTTCGCGAAGCCGATCGGCACAAATCCGGCGACCGTGACGAGCGTTCCCGTCAGCATCGGAAATGCGGTCGTGACCCAGGCATGCGTGGCCGAATGCTCGCGGTCTACACCTGCCTCGAGCTGACTGACCATCATCTCGATCGTGATCATCGCGTCGTCGACGAGGAGCCCGAGCGAAATGATTAACGCCCCGAGCGAGATGCGCTGCAGGCTGATGCCGGAATACTCCATGTAGGCGAAGACCATTCCGAGCACGAGCGGGATCGAGCACGCAACGACCACTCCGGCGCGAAGACCGAGACTCACAAAGCTGACCGCAAGCACGATCGCGATTGCTTCCCACAGCGCCTTCGTGAAGCCGCCTACGGCCTCCTCGACGACCACCGGCTGGTCGGCGACGAGATGCGCCTCGATGCCGACCGGCAATTTGGCGATGATCTGGTCCATCTTGTGCGCCACGGCCTCGCCGAAGACGAGGTTGTTGCCGCCCTGCGCCATCGAGATGGCCAGCCCGATCGCCGGTTCGCCATTGAATCGGAACATCGGTTGCGGAGGATCCGCATACCCTTTGCTTATCGAGGCGACATCGGCGAGACGGAAAAATTTGCCATTGGCATAAAGATTTATACGCTTCAGATCGTCGACCGAACTGAATGCACCAGAGACGCGGATCGCGTATTTCTCAAGGCCGGTCTGAACGATGCCGGACGGTGTGACCGCGTTTTGCTCCTGCAAACTCGAGATCACGTCTTCACGACTGACACCGAGCCCCGCCAGCTGATGAGTGTCGAATTCGAGATAGAATTTCTGGTCCTGAGCTCCGATTAGTTGCGCCTTCGCGGCATTCTTGATCGTCAATACCTGTGTGCGAATCCGTTCGACATAGTCGCGCAGCTCGCGGTGCGTGAACCCGTCGGCCGTGAAGGCGTAGATAATGCCGAAGACATCACCGAACTCATCATTGAAACTCGGCCCCAAAATGCCTTGCGGCAATGTCGACTTTATGTCGGCGACCTTCTTGCGCACCTGATACCAAATGTCCGGGATCGCCTCTTTCGGCGTATTGTCGAGGACGTTGACATAAATCGTCGAGACCCCGGGCTTGGTTTCGCTCTTCAGGTAGTAGAGCGACGGGGTTTCTTGCAGTTTTTTCTCGATCCGATCGGTGACCTGCAGCATCGTGTCGTCGATCGTCGCGCCCGGCCAATAGGTACGAACGATCATCGTCTTGATCGAAAAAGACGGGTCCTCCTCGCGGCCCAGCTGCTTGTAGGAAAGAACGCCCGCCGCGACAAACAGGATCATCAGAAACCATACGAAGGGGCGATGGTTGATCGCCCATTCGGAGAGATTGAAGCCCTTCATTGCACGATGCCCGCGTCCATGAGGGCGACTTTCTGACCGGGAAGCAATTTCTGCACCCCGGCGGTTACCACGACGTCACCTGGCGCGAGCCCGTCGCCGACGACAACCGAGTCGCCCTGATAGCGCTGCACGGTGATCGGCTTCAGCTGCACCGTGCTGTCCTTCTCGACGAGCCACACGGCCGGCTTACCGTCCTTCTGGAAGAGTGCGCTCCCCGGTATCGAGACGGTCTGACCCTGATCCAACGTCACGGTGCCGACCACGTTGGCCCCCAGTCGCATTTGGGGCGGCGCATCGGGCAGCGAGACACGTACCGTATAGGTGCGAGTGGCGGGATCGGCCTGCGGCGAGACATAGCGGACCTTGCCCGCCGTTTCGATTTCTGGATTGCTGACAAGGTGCACTGTTACGGTCGGGTCCTTTGGCCGGGTCTTGAAAACGCCCTCGCCGATGTTGAACACGCCCTCGCGTTCGCCAGGCTGAGCCAGGCGAACGACCATCTGTCCCGCGCTGACGACCTGCCCTGGATCGGCCCCGATGGTGGTAATGACTCCGTCGTTATCTGCCTTTAGCTCGGTGTAGCCGAGATTTTCACTGGCCTGGACCTGCCTGGCCTGCGCCGAATCGAGCTGCGCTTGCGCGGTCTTGAAGGTCTTGAGCGCTTGATCGTACTGGACCCGAGTTGTATTGCCGTTCTTCAGGAGTTCGCGCTGGCGGTATTCTTGGGCTTGGCTGCGGGTCACTTCGGCTAAGGCAGCAGCGACCTCCGCTTTCGCGACCTCGAAGTCTTGACGATACTGCTGCGGATCGAGCCGGGCGAGGAGGTCGCCCTTCTTCACTTGCGTCCCGACGTCAACCGGCCGCTCGAGGATCTTCCCGTTGACGCGAAAGCCGAGATCCGCCTGGTAGCGTGGCTGGATCTCGCCCGTCAGCGACACGTTCTCCCCGCCCTCCTGCAACGCGACCGTTACGGTGCGCACTGGTCGGATGGCCTGCGACGCAGCCTTCTCTTCTTTCTGGCAGGCCGGCAATGCCAACAAAAGGAAGAGAGCGCTAACCGTTCCCAACCCAAAGGATAGCAAGCGGCCTGGGCTCGCCCCCGCAAAACCTGTTCCACTCATCATCGCCACAGCACTCGGTCTAGATTGGCCAGGATCGGTATAGCATGGGAGATTCCTCCGGACATCTCAACATTGACCTAGGTCAATGTTGAGCGCCGTGCCAGACCATTGATTACTTGCAGCCCACATCACGGGTCTCGGCGAAATCTGCTATAGATCAGAGGGCGTTACGGAATGCATTT
>Ga0182034_10002010_pt1 | contig 10231 bp, 10 predicted proteins | sample flu12Cox44000172_FD_125972 | JGI IMG/M metagenome (GOLD analysis project Ga0182034, IMG submission 125972) | Lab enrichment of tropical soil microbial communities from Luquillo Experimental Forest, Puerto Rico - flux4day.12C.oxic.44.000.172 | ecosystem: Environmental > Terrestrial > Soil >... | reverse complement strand
TCTTGTCTTCGGAGATTGCTGAGCCGGATTGCCCGCCGGTGCGCGTGAAGCTTCTCGGCGAGCGGCTGATCGCATTCCGTGACAGCCAAGGCCGTATCGGCGTGATGGACGAATTCTGCGCCCATCGCGGTGCATCGCTGTGGTTCGGCCGCAACGAGGAAAACGGCCTGCGCTGCCCCTATCACGGCTGGAAATACGAGGTGACCAGACAATGCATGGAGGTGCCGTCCGAACCAGTCGAGGGCGGCTTTTGCAAGAAGATCAAACTCGCCGCTTACGACTGCATCAAACGCGGCGACGTGATCTGGGTTTATATGGGAGCGCCTGAGCAAAAACCGCCGCCGCCGAATTTCGAGTGGGCGACGGTGCCGCGGGCCCATCGCTTCGTCTCCAAGCGGACGCAGGAATGCAATTGGCTGCAAACGCTGGAAGGCGGCATCGATTCGGTTCACGTCTCATTTCTGCATCGCCACGATCTGCGCAGCGATCCACTGCACGTCAGCCAAGGCGCGGAATTCACACGCGAAACCGCTGTGCGCTTCGAAGTGATCGAAACCAAGGGCGGCATGGTCATCGGCGTGCGCAGACCGGCAATGCCGGGCAAGCTCTATTGGCGGATCACGCAATGGGTCATGCCGTTTCACACGATGATCCCGCCATACGGCGACAATGCACTCAACGGCCACGCCTTCGTGCCTCTCGACGACGAGAACTGCATGGTGTGGTGCTTCACGCATCATCCGACACGGCCGCTTTCCGCGCACGAGCTGGAAACTATGCGCAACAGCGGCGGCATTCATGTGAAACTTGTGCCGGGCTCGTTTCGCCCCGTGGTCAATAAGGACAATGACTACATGATCGACCGCGTGGCTCAGCGGCATCACAAGTCGTATAGCGGCGTCAAAGGCATCGCCATGCAGGATGCCGCCATCCAGGAGAGCTGCGGCCCCGTTCAGGATCGCGGCAAGGAGAACCTGGTCTCCACCGACAACGGCGTCATCATGGCGCGTGCGCGACTGCGCAAAGCGGCGCTCGGTATCACGCGTGGCGAAGCGCCGGACGGCCTTGAGCCCGCGACGCACGCGGTGCGTTCGGCGGCGATCGTGCTGCCGGAAACCGCGAGCTTCTATGACGCCGCGGCCGACGCGCTCACGGTCAGAGACGGTGTCGCTCACGCTTCGGTGTGATCGGAAGGCACCGCCGCTTAGGCGCCAAGGCGCGTTATCCAATCGGTTTGCGGATAGACAAACAGCGCGGCGGCGGCAAGCGCGATACCGTAAGGAACGCCGGCGTCGGCGTGGTGCAAGCGCTCCGCCCATAGCCGGCCGGCCAAGAAGCGCGGCAACGGCGCCGAGCGAAACAGCATGATCAGCAAGGTTAGCGCGCCGCCCAACAGCGACGCGTAGAGCAAATAATCGAGCAGATGGCCGAAGCCGAGCCACAGGGCCGTGGCGGACGCGAGCTTGGCATCGCCGCCGCCGACCCAGCCGCGTGCAAAACAGACAAAGGCCGCAGCAAGCACCGCGGCGCCCGCGCCAAGATGCATGATGAGAGCGGCGCCGGTCATGCCGCACAGAGCGGCAAGAACCACAAAGCCCGCGATCAAGAGAATCGACAAGCGATTGGCGATCGTCATGGTCAAAAGATCGCTAGCAGCAGCGAAAGCCATGATCCCCGGAAATAGCGTCAATCCGAATGCTTCACTCAGCATCACACAAAAAAACCCAGCAAAAAGAAAAGACTCCGGATTCCCGCCGGAGTCGTTTCGTCGCGCCGACTGATACGGCCTATTTAAGGATGCTTGAGACGCCCGTGAACGCCGTTCTCAAATTATTGCCGAGCCCCTGGATCACGGCGATGATGGCGACCGAGATTCCGGCGGCAACGAGACCGTATTCGACGGCGGTCGCGCCTGACTCGTCTTTGACAAAACGCGCGATAAGACTCTTCATAAGCATGAGCCCCTTAATTTGCTGTCTAAGCCAACAAATGGTTTAGGAACCGTTTGGATCGAGCCGCAAATTATCGGCGAGAAATTTCAGGCCGGTTAAGTAAAACCGGCCGCTGGCTGCGTTCGGGCAATGTAGTTAACGCCGCGTTGCCGATCAAAAGGCTCCTGGTGGACCTCAATAATTCGACCCGCCACTCGCTGACCGGCAATGGGTTCGGCGGGAAAACTCCCCCGCGAGACTTATTTGTTCTGCAGAATGGGGAGCGAGGTCGTCGACTTGATTTTCTCCATGGCAAACCGCGAAGTGACATTCTTCAGCGGAACGGCGGCAATCAGACGTTTGTAGAAGGCGTCGTAGCCGGCAATATCGGCAACGACCACGCGCAGCATGTAATCGACGTCGCCGGCCATGCGATAGAACTCGACGACTTCCGGCATGGCCGTCACTGTCTTGGCGAAACGATCGAGCCAATCCTGCGAGTGGTCGCCGGTCTCGATCGAAACGAAAACGCTGATCGGCAGCCCGACCTTCTCCTGATCGACGACGGCAACGCGCCGCAGAATGACGCCGTCGGCTTCGAGCCGCTGAATCCGCTTCCAGCACGGCGTCGGCGACAAGCCGACCCGCGCGCCGATCTCGGCAACGGATAGGGCGGCATTTTCCTGCAAGACAGTAAGAATTTTTCTGTCGATTGCGTCCATGGCGAGGTTTTTCCAGGAGCGCTGGCTGCGAGCGGTTTAAAGAGAATAATATTCTCAATCAAGGCCGCCCCGCCAGGGGGCATGAGAGGTGGCCTAGGCCACGGCGTGTTCAGCGAGAAAGGCTTCGACCTCGGGGCGCATCGGCGCACCGGTGGAGCCACCGATGCGGGTGCATTTGATGCCGGCTACCGCGGCGCCGAAGCGCATCGCCTCAACCTCGTTTCGCCCCTCGGCGAGCGCTAGGACAAAGCCGCCGTGAAAAGCGTCGCCGGCGCCGAGCGTGTCGACCGCATTGATCTTGAATACCGCCAAGCGGCGCAGTTTGCCGCGATCGAGATAGACGATGTCGTCGGGCCCGTTGCTAACGGCGAGGAATGCATTGCTCTTTGCGGCGATGCGCAGCAAGCCCTCGCCGAGATCGGCGACGCCGGTCGTCTCGCGCAGGCATTCCCAGGAAAACACCACGTGCGAGGCGATACGGAACAGTGGATCATCTTCCGACGTCGGGCGATCGCCGTCGAGAATGACGGGCAAGTTGCGGCGCCGTGCCGCTTCGCAGATCGGCCGAACGAATTCGGGATAGCGATTGTCGGCAAGCACCGCGTCGATGCCGCCAACCAAGCGCTCCGGCTCGCGCGGTGCGGCCGCGGCGATGCGCTCGTCGCGATAGGTGACAATGGTACGGTCGCCGCGCGCATTCATGAAAATTGCCGAAAGGGCGGTGGCGAATCCGCCGATCCGCTGGCAGGCCGCGCAGTCCACCTTTTCCCGCGTCAAAGCTTTAAGCACGCGGTCGCCGTTGTCGTCCTGCCCCGCAGGACCGCCCATGGGGCCTGCAAGGAAGGCGCGGCCCCCAAGCCTGGCAATTGCCACCGCGGCATTAGCCGCACAGCCGCCGTTGACGACGAAAAAGCCCCTCGCCTGCACTTTGCCATCCGGTTGGGGAAATTCGTCGACACGAAACACCTCGTCCAAAACGATGATGCCCGCACAAAGAATACGCGGCGCGCGATCAGCGGAGGACATCGGGACCAGCCTCTACGTAGCTGCGAATAATATGATGGGCGATCGCGACTGGCGGCGGCGTGGTAAGCCCCTGCGGGTGCTGGCGGTCGAGCATCAAGGCCAATTCTTCCCGATCGAACCAGCGCGCGTCTTCAAGTTCTTCACGATCGATGACGATAGTGTCCGACAGCGCCTCGGCATGGCAGCCGATCATGATCGACGACGGGAACGGCCACGGCTGCGATGCGAAATAGCGCACCCGGCCGCAAGGAATTCCCACTTCTTCCGCCACCTCTCGCCGCACTGCCTCTTCGATCGTTTCGCCGGGTTCGGTGAAACCGGCAAGGCAAGACCACATGCTTGGCGCGAACCGACGCGAACGACCGAGCACGCAGCGCTCGCCCGCAATCACCAGCATGATCACGACCGGATCGGTACGAGGAAAATGCTGGGCACGGCAGGACGGACAATCGCGCCGCCAGCCGCCTTCGGTCGGCGTCGTCGCAGCGCCGCAGTTCGAGCAAAAGCGGTGCCGCGCATGCCAACCGAGAAGCGCCTTGGCCTCGGCGAGCGGCGGCAAATGGTGCGCCGCGACCATGCCTTGCACCGCGATAGAGCGAAGATCGAAGACTTTAAGGTCATTGCGCGTTTTCAATCGTTCAAGCGCATGCTGATCGAGGCCGAATCCGAAGCGCGGCGCCGCGTTGGCCAGTCCGAGGAAGACGATTTCGCGCACGGAGTCGAGATCGCGCGCTTCGGCCGGAGAAAACAATGCCTGACACAGTTCGCCGGCGGCTTTAAGCGCTACGAGCTCGCCGCCGATCACATAGGTTCCGGCTTGGGGGTGTTCGCAATAGCGTTTGAGCGCAGCTTCGTCGCCCCGAATGCCGACAGCGCGGTCGATCTGACTGGCGGCGTAGCCGAGCGGCGGCCAGGGGCCGAGATCGGGACGGGGCGACACGATCAAGCAGGAAGAAGTTCAGGCCGCATCACTCGGCCGCTTCATGCAAGGGCCGCGGATAAATCAGGTCATACAGTTCCGGCCGCTGCCATTGTGGGCCGAGCACGCCCTGCTTAGCGCCGCATTGCGCGGAGGAACCGACCTCGTCGCGCCCCACCCGCAACTGGCGTACACGTTCGAGGCTGACATCGACAATGCTCAACCCCGCCGCCGTGCTCTCGAACATGATCTCCTCGGGCGCAGCCACCATGGCAAGCCCGCGCTGCGAATGGTCAAACAGGTTTTGCGTAGTGACGACGATGGCCAGATTCTCGATCGCACGCGCCCAGATCAATGTGCGCCAGGTCGCCCACAGCTTGTTCTTGTCAATTCCCGCCGGCATGAAGATCAATTCGGCGCCGCGCAGCGCCAGTGCCCGCGTCACTTCCGGCATGTAGACTTCGCTGCACATCGCAAGTCCGACTTTGCCGTGCACGGTGTCGAAAACCGGAAATTCGTTGGCAGCAACGTATTGGAATTCCCACGATCGCCCGCCGGTATAGATCCAAGGCCCGTTCGGATGGGTACGACGATATCGTGCCGGCGCCCGACCATCGGGATAGGTCATGACAATCAGGTTATGGGCGCTCGCCGCTTTGGTCTCGATCGGCTCAATCGTGCCGAACACAGTGTAGACGCCGTGCTTGGCGGCAGCTTCGGCAATCGCTGCGGTTGGATCGAAGGTCGCCGGCATGCGCCAGGGCCCGGGATAGGTTTCGGGGAAGCAGACAAAGTCCGCGCCTTCGCCCGCCGCTTGTTCGATCGATCGCAGCGCTTCGCCGACATTGCGTTCGGCATCGCCGGGAGGATGCGAAATCGGCTGCACTACGGCGATGCGAAAGGTCATTGGCGTCTCCTTGGCCGTTACGGTTGGCCTGCACACGGTTGGCTTGCTTGGCCCTTACCAGCGCTTGTCGGTCAAATTGAAGCCGCCATGCGCAGCAAGGTCAAGGCGCGCGGCTTCGAGCCGGACTGACGCGAATTGCCCGATGGAAACTCGCTCGATAGGGAAATCTGCTTGCATGCGAATAATCGTTGGGTCGGGGCCAAACACCCGAAAAGAAGGGGAGCTTGCTTTCTCGCCCGCCGCAGCCGATATAGGGCCCGGGAGGTTGGCGGTGGACGAGCCACTCGCCAACCGGGTCAGATCCGGAAGGAAGCAGCCCTAACGAGCGCGGTTCGGGTCGCTCGTCAGCCTCCCACCGGTTCCTTCAATTCAGCTGGCAACTCGGCTGCTACGTCCCCGCTGGCCGGGAAAATGCCGCTGAAAAAGCCCGACTGAACCTTTCAGGGAACGGCCGCGAGCGGCCCAAGCGGGGCCCCAAGCCGCTGTGGTGTATTTTCCGGGTCGGCGTTTGCCCCCGCACGCTTGCGATGTGCGAAGGTTGCACACGAAGCGTAGGAGGACCGCTCAAGGCGGGCTACACTCATATCTCGGATATCGCCGAAGCCGATCATGAGCGACACGACGACCACGACATCTACTTACCGCGTATTTGCGCGCAAATACCGGCCGGCCACATTCGACGACCTGATCGGCCAGGACGCAATGGTGCGCACTATTTCGAACGCCTTCGAAGGCGGCCGGATTCCGCAAGCCTGGATTCTGACCGGCGTGCGCGGCGTCGGGAAGACAACAACAGCCAGGATTCTCGCCCGCGCGCTCAACTACGAACTGCCGGACGGGTCCATCGCGGCACCGACGGTCAAAATGCCGGTGCTTGGCGTCCATTGCGAAGCGATCATGGAGAGCCGCCATCTTGACGTTATCGAGATGGACGCTGCCTCGCATAACAGTGTCGATGACGTACGCCAGATCAATGACGCGATCCGCTATGCGCCCGTCTCGGCGCGCTACAAGGTCTATATTCTCGATGAAGTCCACATGCTCTCCGGCGCTGCCTTCAATGCGTTGTTGAAGACGCTCGAGGAGCCGCCGCCACATGCCAAATTTATTTTCGCCACCACTGAAATCCGCAAAGTCCCGATCACGGTGCTGTCGCGGTGCCAGCGGTTCGATTTGCGCCGTGTTGACGCTGCGCGGCTGGTAGGACATCTGCAAGGCATTGCCGGGAAAGAGGACATCAAGGCTGAACGGGAGGCACTGGCGCTGATCGCGCGCGCCGCGGAAGGCTCGGTCCGAGACGTGCTTTCGCTGTTTGATCAGGCGATCGCCCATTCAGGTAGCCATGCGGGTGCCCAATCTGGCAGCGCCGCAACCACCGGGCCGGTTCGCGCCGAGGATGTGCGGCAGATGCTTGGCCTTGCCGACCGCACGCGCATCATTGAGTTATTCGACGCGCTGATGCGCGCCGACATCGCCGCCGCAATCAAGGAGCTGCGCGACCAATACGATTGCGGCGCCGATCCGGCGATGGTGCTCGGCGACCTCGCCGAATTCACCCATTTCGTGACGCGAATAAAGGTCGTGCCGGCTTTGGCCGAGGACGTATCCCTTACCGAGGCGGAGCGCATACGCGGCCGTGCGTTTGCCGCCAAACTCTCGATGCGAGTATTAGCGCGCACCTGGCAGATGTTACTCAAGGGTATAGCCGAAGTAGAAGCCGCCGGCCGGCCGGTCGACGCCGCTGAAATGGTCCTGGTGCGTATCGCTTATGCGGCGGATTTGCCAACCCCTGATGAGGTAATCCGCTCGCTGGGCGAGACGCGGCGCGGCGATGCCATCCCAGGCGGCGTTGCACCGACGCACGCGGGCAGCCGGGGCGCTCCGCTGGCGGCGCCGATGGCCCTAGTCGCCCCTGCGCCCGCTAGTGAAGAGACCGCACAGCCCGCTGAGATGCGCGCAGTGAAATCTCTCGAAGACCTGATTGCGCTTGCCGCCGAGAAGCGTGATCTTGCTATGAAGAGCGCGTTGGAACGCGACATCCGGCTTGTCCGCTTCGAGGACGGCAAGCTGGAAGTTGCGCTAGAGACTGGAGCGCGCAAGACGCTGATCGGCGAGCTTTCCAAGAAACTCGCCGACTGGACCGGCCGCCGTTGGATGGTTGCGGTGTCAGCCGAAACCGGATCGCCGTCCATTCGCGCTCAGGCAGAAATGCGCAAGGCCGAGCTCAAGGACGGTGTGCGCGGCGATCCGTTGGTGCAGGCGGTGCTCGAGCGATTTCCCGGCGCTGAAATAGTCGACGTTCGTGCCCCGGCGGAAAGTTCGGCCGAGGCTCTCAACGGTGTGCCAGGCGCTCCTCAAATCGACGGTGATCTGACGGACAACGATGGATGAGCGGGAATTTCGATGGCTGATTTTCTGGGCTTGATGAAACAGGCTTCTGAACTGAAGTCTAAAATGGAGGAGATGCAGGCCGAGCTTGATCGCCTCGAAGTCGGGGGCGCGGCGGGTGGCGGTCTTGTATCCATAACGCTTTCCGGCAAGGGCGATGTGCGGGGCTTGCGGATCGACGAAACGCTGCTGAAACCAGAGCAGAAAGAAATTATCGAGGATCTCATCGTCGCCGCTTATGCGGACGCGCGGCGCAAGCTCGAATCCACCCTCCAGGAAAAGATGCAGGCGCTTACCGGCGGTCTGCCACTGCCGCCCGGCTTAAAGCTATTTTGACAGCGCTTTGATGCCTACCGCTTCTGCCGGCCCCGAAATCGAGCGTCTGATCCAACTACTCGCGCGCTTGCCTGGCCTCGGCCCGCGCTCGGCGCGCCGCGCGGCATTATTCCTAATCAAGAAGCGCGAGCTGATCATGGCGCCGCTCGCCGCCGCTTTGCAGACCGCGATCGAAAAAATCACGTTGTGCCGGATTTGCGGCAATATCGATACGCATAATCCGTGCACGCTGTGCACCGATCCCAGGCGGGACGACTCAACCATCGTGGTGGTGGCGGATGTCGCCGATCTTTGGGCGCTTGAGCGAGCGCACGCCAGCAATGCCCGCTATCATGTGCTGGGTGGAATATTGTCGCCGCTCGACGGCATCGGGCCGGACGATCTGTCGATCGAGGCGCTCATCAAGCGGGCGAGTGACGGATCGGTCAAGGAAGTCATTCTTGCGCTTAGTGCCACTGTCGAGGGCCAAAGCACCGCCCATTACATCACTGACCTTCTGCACGGCATCAACGTCAAGGTGACGCGGCTCGCACATGGTGTGCCCGTCGGCGGCGAGCTCGACTACCTCGACGAAGGGACGCTGGCGGCAGCGATGCGCAGCCGGACGCCGCTTTAGGACTCTGCGTGCTCCGGCCGATGAGTCGGTCGAATTGGCACGGAGCGGACCTAGCCTCCGCGCCAATCGATGTTTTCAATTATCGACCTAGAGTGTGATATTCTTTGACTTGCCCGGCCACCGGCTGTGCAGGCCGCATTTAAAGGAAGCGGTACCATGTCAGAACCCATCTGGAGCGAATTTCTCACAGAGCGCGACAAAGCGGTGTTCGCTGCGTCCGGCTACGGGGCGCGGGGCGGGTTTGGGAAGCGGCCGGCGCTCCTCGTTATTGACGTGAACTGGGCATTCTGCGGCGACCGCCCGGAGCCGATTCTCGAATCGATTAAGCGTTGGCGCAATTCGTGCGGCGAAGATGCCTGGAAGGCGCTGCCCTATATCCGCTCGCTGATCGATAAATGTCACGAGAAAAGCGTGCCCGTGCTCTACACGACAGGCGTGCAACGCGAGGACAACTGGGATTCGGGTTCGTGGAGCTGGAAGAATTCGCGAAACGAAGAGAACCATCGCACTGTCGTGACCAATCTCGACGGCAATGAGATCGTGGCACCGATTGCCCCGACGCCACAGGACATCGTGGTCCTCAAGCAAAAGCCGTCAGGCTTCTTCGGCACCAACATGGCGAGCTATCTGACGCTGCTTGGCTGCGACAGCCTCATTATGACCGGCACCACCACATCAGGATGCGTGCGTGCCACGGTACTCGATGCTTTCAGTCTAAATTACCGCGTCGCGCTCGCCGAGGAAGGCTGTTTCGACCGTTCGCAGGCAAGCCACGCGATCAATCTCTGCGACATGAATGCTAAATATGCCGACGTGATAAAGACATCCGAGATCCTCGCCTATCTTGAGAATTTGCCGATCGGTATGTTCGATTTGCCCAAGGGCACGGCGAGCGTTCAGCACGATCAAAGACAAAAGCGCGCAGCGCGTTTTTAAGCCACGCAATGGTTGATTCGCTCGGATTCCGTCTGAAACTAGGGATTATTGCCCCGTCAGCGAACACGTTCGTGCAGCCAGAAATGGACGCGATACGTCCATACGGGGTCACCAACCATTTCGGTCGCTTAGACATTCCAGACGATCCGATAAAGAACGATGACGATTTCAACAAGCCGCTGGATGTCTCGCTGAAGGGGTTGAAGTGTGGCAGTCCTGTGCAAATTGCTCATGTAAGTGAAAAGCAGTTGCGCAATGCCATCGTTGAGGTTGACGATTCCGCGGTGGAAGCGATCGTGGAGGTCGGGACGAACCTTGCAATGGCTCTCCTCGCCGGCATCGCAGAATTCTGGATCGACAAACCGGTGATCGCGATCAATACCGCGATTTACTGGCACGCGCTCCGACAGAGTGGCGTCACGGATCGTGTACCGGGTTTTGGATCTCTTC
>Ga0182034_10002005_pt1 | contig 10253 bp, 7 predicted proteins | sample flu12Cox44000172_FD_125972 | JGI IMG/M metagenome (GOLD analysis project Ga0182034, IMG submission 125972) | Lab enrichment of tropical soil microbial communities from Luquillo Experimental Forest, Puerto Rico - flux4day.12C.oxic.44.000.172 | ecosystem: Environmental > Terrestrial > Soil >... | reverse complement strand
TCCTGCAGCAGGTTGATCATCGCCATCGAGGCGCCGTCCATCGCCTTGTCGAGATCGGCGTCCTTGACGACCGTCACATAATATTGCGCGTTCTCCGCGCTCGGCAGCGCCGGTCCGTTGCGCGGCGACTTCGGATTCATGCAATAGGTGCCTTTCACCACGTTGACCACTTCGGATATGCGGCAGTCCCACTGCCGGATCATGATCCTTTGCGCTTCGGCCTCGTTGACCTTGCGGCTCTCGGCGAGAAATTTTTTCGTCTCGGCCTGCAACAGAACCCACGCGTTGTTGAGCTTCTGGTCATAGCCGACCGTGATCCAGTGCGTCGGCGTCTCGATGCGCGGCCACTCGAGCTTTGTTCCTTTGATCACGTCGACGGTGATGTTGAACTCTTTGTACGCGGTTTCGATGGCGGTGAGGTTGATTTCGCCGTTGCCCTGGCCGGCGTGGCTGTCGCCGGACCACAGCAGCGCGCCTTTGACGAACACCGGCACATAGAGGCTCGTCCCGGCAACCAGTTCGCGGATGTCGAGATTGCCGGCGTAGCGGCCGGGCGGCACCGACGAATATTGCCCGGGCTCGGCACGCGCCACCCCGAGCACTCCCGGGAACGGGCGCAGCGGCACCACCACGCCGGGAATGAATTCGGTCTGCATCCGGTCGAGGTCGAGATACATGTAGCGGACCTGCCCGTCCGGGAACTGTTGCGGGAACTGGCCGAACATGCCGGGCACGTTGAAGTTCGACGCATAGGCGCGCGGCACGATCTTGTTGATCCGCACCTTGAGCACATCGCCGGGCTCGGCGCCTTCCACATAGATCGGTCCGGTCAAGGTGTGCGGTCCACGGCCGGGAAAATCGGTACGCAGCTTCTTGATCTGCTCGATGGTCGTGCCGGGAATGACCTGATTGTGGCTGTGCATCATGGTTTCCATGACGACAGTGTCGCCGGAATTGATGCGCAACACGGGGGGCTGGGCGTTGTTGAACCAGCCCCATTGCGTGGTTTCCAGGGTCGCCGGCAGGAGGTGAATCTTCTTGCCGTCCGGCAGCGGCACGACGCGCAGTTTCGGATCGGCCGGACCGATCGGCGGCACCGCTTCGGTTGGCGGAGCGGATGGCGTTGCCGCGGGCGGCTGTTGTGCGCGGATCGCAGTCGTGGCGATGAGCCAAGACCCGCCAACGACGCCGACGGCCGTGGCCAATGCAATGAATCCTGGTCGCGTCATGATCAACCCCTCTGTTGCAGCCAAAGGATAGCCGCACCGGCCGACAGAGCAAGCAGCGTGCCAGCCGCCAAGTCCGCGCTTTCCGCTATCCTTCCGGGAACGGCAGCGGCTCGCCCTGGGGCGGCGACATGCGGAACACGTTGAGGATCATGGAAATCAGCACGTAGTAGCCGAGAATGCCGACGAGCTCGATCGTGCCGGCCTCGCCGAGCACGGCCTGCACGCGCTTGAAATTTTTGTCGCTCACGCGCCGCGTTTTGTAGAGCTCCTGGATGAAGTCGTAGATCGCACGCTCGTCTTTCGGCGCAGATTTTGGCATGCGCCCCGCGTGCAGGTCACGAATCGTCTCCGTTTTGACGCCGGCGCGTTCCGCCTGCGGCACGTGGGCGAACCATTCGTACTGCGCGCGCCACAGCTTGGCGGTGGCGAGAATTGCGAATTCGGAGAGCCGCGGCGGCACCGCGGTCTTGAAGCGGCAATAGCCGCCGAGTTGCTGCGCCAGTTCGCCAAACGCCGGCGCGTGCAGGAACACCGCGAACGGGCCGCGGATCGTTATGCCGGCGCCGCGCGGCCCCTGGCGGATCGAGTCGAGCAAGGCGCGCTGCTCAGGCCTGAGCTCATGCTCCTTGAGAATGGAAACGCGGGACGGCAGCATTTTCGTTCCACGCTTCTTGTCGCTTGTACGCTTGTTCGCAGGCATCAGCACCCCCTTGCCGTTGGTTGCACTTACTTGAACAGCAGCGACTTGATGACGATCGGCACCACGTTGGTGGGCGCGATGACGCTGCCGATGTCGACGTAGTCGAACTCCTTGAGCTGCACGCCGTCGATGGCAATCACGTCGGCGCGCGGCGCGATCTCCTCGCGGATCAGGCGGCCGAGACTTTTGCCCACGTCGCCGTCGATCAGCAGAATGAGCGGCCAGTCTTCGGCCAGCGTGCGCGGCAGCGCCGCGCAAATGGCGGCGGCGACCGCATGGAGGCGGGTGTGCGAAGGATCGCCGTGCCAGGAAAACGACAGCGCGACCGGGCTGTTTCCTTCTTCGAAATCGGCGCGGTTGAGCGCGGCACGAATCTCGGCGGCCACCGCATCGACCGAAATTTCATCGCCGAGCGTGAGCTTGCAGGAGATGACCGGCAGGTTCTGCAGCGGCAGCTTGCCGGGGTCGGCGATCAGGATCGTGTTGCCGCTGATCTGCACCGAGAACTGCGCGGCGCCGATGACGGTGGCGCGAATGCCCTGGCCCGGATCCCAGACCGGCGGCAGGTCGCGCCGATGCGCGAGCGCGTGGCGCAATTCGTCGGCGAGGTCGGCGCCGAGATCGCCGAAGCGCCGGCTCTCGCGCTTGTAGAGATATTCGGCGACGCCGCCGGAAAACGTCATCGCGTCGATGCGCTTGTTGGCGAAGGCGGGCGGCCACGGCTCGGTCACCATGAGCGCGCGCGCCAATTCACCTCCCTGGCGCAGGTCGATCAGGCCCGTGATCAGGCGCGCCATGCGCGCAGTGATGCGCGTGCGCTCCTGCGACAGCAGCGGTTTGCCCGGTGCGAGCTTTAGCCCGAGTGCATCGACGAGTTGCTGGGCCGGCTCTTCGATGCGCGTTACGGCTTGCGCGTCTTCCACGATCAGGCGGCCGCCGACCGCGATGGCGCAGGTGGCGAGGATGCGGCCGTTCTCGCTCAGCGCAAATTTCGTCGTGCCGCCGCCGATATCGACGTTGAGCAGCGTCGCGTTGTGGCCGCGCGAGAGCGCGATCGCGCCGGACCCGTGCGCCGCCATCTGACACTCCATGTGGTGCCCGGCCGAGGCGCAGACGAATTTGCCGGTCTCTTCGGCAAACAGCTCGGCGATGGCGCGCGCGTTGCGGCGCTTGAGCGCCTCGCCGGTGAGAATGACGGCGCCGCTGTCCACGCTCTCGCGCGCGATGCCGGCATAGCGGTAGCAGCCACCGATGAAGCTCGCGAGCTCGTCGACGTCGATCGTGTAATCGGGCCGGTAAGGCGTCAGCAGGATCGGCGATTGCCACAGGATTTTTCGCTCGATGACCACGAAGCGGCTCGACAGCGCGGTGGACAGGCGCTGCAGGTGGACCCGCGCGAACATCAGATGCGAGGTGGACGAGCCGATATCGATGCCGACCGTGGTGAGCTCCACGTTGTCGGCGGCCCAGGCGACTTCGTTGACCGCCGCATCCTCGGCGCTGACGTGAAGGTGCTCGAATTCGAGATCGTGCATGGCGGACGCGGATGTCGTCGAGCGCCGCCGGTCAGGCCGGGGTTTTGCTGAAGGGCCGCTCGTCCACGAATTTTCCCATGCCCGACGTCACGCCGTGCTTTGCGAGCTCCTCGAGGTAGATGGCGTGGATGCGCGGGTCCTGGTGCTCGTATTCGATCTGGCAGCCGCCGTCCTTCACGCTCACGTCCATGCCGAGAAACACGCGCCGCTTATCGGTGGTGAAGGGATAGCGCAGGCTGCCCAGCGCGACCGCGAGATAGCGTGCCGGATGCGGGGCGGTGTTGAAGTGCTGGTGCAACATCTGGTCCGGCGGCGCGAACACCCAGCCGTGCCGCCAGTCGATGCGCTCGAACTCCTTGTCGCCTTCGTACCAAAGCAGTGAAAAGCCGTGGCCGGTCACGGCGAAGACGTGGAAATCCGGACCGTGCCGGTGCGCCTTCTTGTAGGTGCCGACCGGCATCTGCGAGGTGTGCGCGTGCATGGTGCCTTCGGCCAGGATGAACATCATGTTGGAGCCGCCGGCGCCGCGCTCCTCCCAGGTTTTGAGCTCGAAGCCGGCGAGATCGGGGATGAAATTTGTCTCCCACATGTTGCGGCCGGGCCGCACCGGAATGAATTCGCCTTCGCCGCTAAAATATTTTGCCGCGCCTTGCCGCTCGGGAAATTCGCAGGGATTGTCGAACACGAAGGCTTCGTTGTGGAACAGGTTGAGCATGAGTGGCAGATTGGTCGTGGAAGACAAGCGCGCGCGCTCGCGGCCGCTCAGATTGAAATGCTGATAGCGGGCGTTGAGCGGCAGCGCGAACAGGCTCTTGGGTCCCCACTCGAAGCTGTGCTTGCGCCCGTCGCTGGTCTCGATGGTGGTGTTGCCGTGCCCGGACAGCACGTAGACGACCTCTTCGTAGAGGTGCTTCTGCGGCGCCGATTTCGCGCCCGGCGCAAGGTCGAGGACGAACACAGATACGAAGTCGCCGCGTCCCTTCAGATGGACGATGCCGCCGTCGGTGCCGAAGCGCGGCCACGGCGCGGTCGTGACGCCAAGTAGATCGACGCCGAAATCCTCGGTGATCGGCACGCCTTGCGCGGCCGCCCAGGCGGCGTAGGGGTCGAGCAGCATTTTGGGATGCTGGATATCGGTGACCGGCTTGTTCATGGCTGACACCTTTCGCCTGGCAATCTAGCGCCCGGGGTTTTCGCCTGCCAAGCCCGCGTGCTAAGGCTGCGGCGCCTCAACAGGACCGGGGACAATGGCCAAGTTGCAGCTCTCCTTCGCGTGCGGGCTCTACGACCGCATGCAGCCGCTCTACACCGGGGAAGTGAAGGTTGAAGGCATCGATCTCAATTTCATCGCCATCGATCAGCCGCGCCCGATCTTCGACCGCATGTCGGGCGGCGAGGAGTTCGACGTGGCCGAGTATTCCAGCTCGGAATTCGTCCAGCGCTTCGCCAACAGGCAGTGTCCGTTCGTCGCGCTCCCGGTATTTCCCTCGCGTGCGTTCCGCCACGGCTTCATCGCCGTGCATCGCAAGGCCGGCATCAACAAGCCGAAGGACCTCGAGGGCAAGCGGGTCGGCGTCCCGTTGCTGACGATGACGGCAGCCATCTACATCAACGGCATGCTGCAGCATGAATACGCCGTGGATCTGCGAAAAATTCATTGGGTGCAGGGCGCGATGAACACCGGCGGCGCTCATGGCACCCCTACGGTGCTGCCGCTGCTCAAGCCGGTTGCTTTAGAACAGAACAAATCGAACAAGTCGATGAGCGATTTGATCGAGGAGCGTGTGGTCGACGCGACCTTGGGCACCAGCCTGCCCGAGGCGATCCGCAGCAATCCCGACATCGTGCGACTGTTTCCGAATTACCTGGAGCTGGAGAAGGAATATTATAAACGCACCAAAATCTATCCGATCATGCATCTCGTCGCGATCCGCAAGCATATCTACGAGCGCTACCCGTTCGTTGTCACCAGCCTCTACAACGCGTTCTGCGAGTCGAAGAAGATCGCGCTCGAGAAGATGTTCAACCTGCGCGCCCTACGCTACATGACCCCGTTCCTCATGCGCGACATCGACGAGATCTATGAGGTCTTCGACGGCGATCCCTGGCCGTACGGCGTCGAGCCCAATCGCCCGACGCTGGAGGCGTTCGTGACCTATCTCGTCGACCAGTCGCTGATCGCCGCGCCGGTTCGCGTGGATGATCTCTTCGTCCCGACGTATTAGGACAATTGCGATGAAGTGGAATGGCCAAGCAGCGAACTCACTCTGCTCCCTCCCCCGCTTGCGGGGGAGGGATGGGGAGGGGGGAATGCGCGCGCGAATGTTCGCACTTACCCCCTCCCTGTCCCTCCCCCAGCACCAGCGCGTTTACGCGCGTCGTCGACGCGCTATGCGGGGGAGGGGACCATGCGGCGCGACCTGTCGTCCTCTGATCTCAGCGCACCTCGGCACCAACTCGTCCCCGCCTTCATACGCACATCGGATCAAATCATGTCCAATCTCGACACCGTCATTGCCGATCTCGTCATCGCCAACCGCATCCTGGCGAAGGAGGATGTGGTCGACGCCTATGGCCACGTCAGCGTTCGCAGTCCCGCCAACCCGAAACATTTTTTCATCGCGCGGTCGCGCGCCCCCGAATTGATCGAGCGCGACGACATCGTCGAGCTGGATATGGAAGGGCAGCCGGTGCGCGACGAGAAGCGCGCGCTCTATCTCGAGCGCTTCATCCACGCGGCGGTTTACGAGGCGCGCAGCGACATCCATGCGGTCGTGCACGCCCACGCCGAGGACATTCTGCCGTTCGGCGTCGCATCGGCGACGCCGCTGCGCCCGGTGATCCATTCCGGCAGCTTCATCGGCGCGAACGTGCCGGTGTGGGACATCGCCGACAAATTCGGCGACACCAATCTGCTCGTCACCAACATGGCGCAGGGTCGCGATCTCGCAAAATGTCTCGCCAACAACAACGTCGCGCTGATGCGCGGGCACGGCTTTGCCTCGGCGGGGCGCTCGCTGATCGAGGTGGTGCGCATGTCGGTCTATCTGCCGCGCAACGCGCGCGCGCTGCTGCACGCCCGGCAACTCGGCGGCGAGATCAAGTTTCTCTCGCAAGGCGAGATCGACGCGCGCAATCGCGGCTATAGCCCGTACTCGACGGAAACCTGGCGCGCCTGGGAATACTGGGCCAACAAGGCGGGCTGCAGCCATATGCTGACGAAGCCGCAGCAGCCCCCCGCCGATAAGAAATGAATGTCGTCCCGGCCGACCCCCGCGCAAGCGGGGGGAGAGCCGGGACCCATACTCCGTGCTCCCTCGATAAGGCTCGGGCTATGGGTCCCCGCTTGCGCGGGGACGACAGCCGAGGGACGCTCTAGATTGAGCCAAAGTCGCGGAGTGAGCCCATGAGTGCGACCCCTGAAAATCTGGAAAGCTATCTCTCCGGCCGCTGGATGCGCGGTGAGGGCGTGGAGACGCGGCTCGTCGATCCGGTGAACGGTGATGAGCTGGCCACGATCTCGGCGAAAGGTCTCGACCTAAAGACTGCGCTGGAATTTGCCCGCAAGCACGGCCAGGGCGGCTTGCGCGCCATGAGCTACGCCGAGCGGGCAAAGCTGCTCAGCGCCGTTGCCGACGTGCTCACCGCGAACCGCCCGCGCTACGAAGAGATCGCCATCGCCAATTCCGGCAACACCAAAACGGACGCGGCGATCGATATCGACGGCGGCATCGGCACGCTGAAATATTTCGCGCGCCTCGGTGCAGGGCTCGGCGACGCGCGCACGCTGCTCGATGAGAAACCGGTGCGGCTCGCCAAGGCGGAGAATTACCAGGCCATCCACCTGCTGGTGCCGCGGCGCGGCGCCGCGATCCACATCAACGCGTTCAACTTCCCGAGCTGGGGTCTGTGGGAGAAGGCGGCGGTGTCGCTCTTGGCCGGCGTGCCGGTCGCGGCCAAGCCCGCCTCCGCGACGGCGCTGCTGGCGCATGCCATGGTCAAGGACGTGATCGCCGCAAAAATTCTCCCCGACGGGGCGCTGAGCCTCCTCTGCGGGAATGCGGGCGAGCTTCTCAACGCGGTCACGTCGGACGACGTGATTGCATTTACCGGTTCGGCCGATACGGCGGCGCGCGTGCGCGGTCACCCCAACGTGGTGGCAAAGAGCGTGCCGGTGAACATCGAGGCCGACAGCATCAACGCGGCGCTGCTGGCGCCGGGCTGCGCGGCGGGCAGCGCGCCGTTCGATGCCTTCGTGCGCGAGGTGGTGCGCGAGATGACGGTGAAGGCGGGGCAGAAATGCACCGCGATCCGCCGCATCTTCGCGCCGGCGGAGCAGGCCGGCGCGGTTGCCGATGCGCTCGCCGCCAAACTTGCCACGACCAAGGTCGGCGATCCGCGCGCGGCCGACACCCGCATGGGACCGGTCGTGACCCGCAGCCAGCAGGCGACGGTGTTCGACGCGATCCGCAAATTGGAATCGGAAGCCACGACCGTCTGCGGCGGCGCCCAGCCGCCCGATCTCGCCGGCATCGACAAGAACAAATCCGCGTTCGTCGCGCCCACCTTGCTCAAAGTCGACGACGCGCGTGGCGCGCGCGCCGTGCACGAGGTGGAAGCGTTCGGCCCGGCGGCCACCATCATGCCTTATCGGGACGAGCAGGACGCCTGCGCGCTCGTCGCGCGGGGAGGGGGCTCGCTGGTCGCTTCCGTCTTTGGCGAGGACAAAGATTTTCTTGCTCGCGTGGTGAGCGAGCTCGGGCCGAGCCACGGACGCATTCTCGCGGTCGACCCGGCGATCGCCGGCGCCCATACCGGCCACGGCATCGTCATGCCGCAATGCAATCACGGCGGTCCCGGCCGCGCCGGTGCGGGCGAGGAGCTGGGCGGACGGCATGGGCTGCGCTTCTATCATCAGCGCCTGGCGGTGCAGGGATCGAGCGACCTGCTCGCGAGCCTGCAGGCGAAGGCGGCCGCGCTACACTGAGGTAGGGTGGGCAAAATCGCTTGCTCGGTGGCGCTTCGTGGGCCATTAGGGCGTTTACGCCCGTCTTCGACGGGCTATGGGCGCCGGGCGATTTTGCCCACGCAGTTCGGCCGGTGGTCACGCCGTTACCCACCCTACAAGCCTGCCGCCAAATCGATTAACCTGCCCGCGTTTCATCGACGGTGAGCGAATCTCCGTGTCGTCATCAGAAGAAAGAACCGCGCGCACGTTCGTAGAGCGGCACGGGCTGTGGGACGACGCGCAGTTCGCGGCGGCGGCCGAAGCCGACAAATTGATCGAGGACCACAAGCTCGAAGTGGTGCGCCTGTCGTTTCCCGATCAGCACGGGATTCTGCGCGGCAAGACCGTGGTGGCGGGCGAGGCGGCGGCGCTCATGCGCAACGGCTGCACCATCACGACCACGCTGCTCGCCAAGGACACCGCGCACAAGACGGTGTTTCCGGTGTTCATGCCGGGCGGCGGCTTCGGTATGCCGGAAATGGAAGGCGGCGGTGATTTTCTCATGATCGCCGATCCCGCGACGTTTCGCGTGCTGCCCTGGGCGCCGCAGACCGGATGGGTGCTGTGCGACATCTATTTCGCGAACGGCAAACCGGTGCCGTTCTCGACGCGCCACCTCTATCGCCGCGTCTTGAAGAAGCTGGCCGATGCCGGCTTCGATTACATGGCCGGCCTCGAAATCGAGTTCCACGTGTTCAAGCTCGACAATCCGCGCCTTGCCCCGAGCGATGCCTCATGGCCGGGCGAAGCGCCGGAGGTGAGCTTCCTCGCCCAAGGCTACCAGTATCTGACCGAAACGCGCTTCGATCAGATCGAGCCGATCCTCGAGATGGTGCGGCGCGAGGTGATCGCGCTCGGCCTGCCGCTGCGCTCGATCGAGGTGGAGCTCGGGCCGAGCCAATGCGAGTTCACGTTTCAGCCGATGCTCGGAATAGCGCCCGCCGACGCCATGATGCTGTTCCGCAGTGCCGTGAAACAGATCTGCCGGCGCCGCGGCTATCACGCGAGCTTCATGTGCCGGCCGAGGCTTGCAAACGTGATGTCGAGCGGCTGGCATCTGCATCAGTCGCTGCGCGATCGCCGCTCCAATACCAACGCGTTCATGTCGAGCGACAAGGAGCCGCTGTCGCGCATCGGCCGCAATTTTCTCGCCGGCCTGCTCGCACACGCGCGAGCGGCGGCCGCCTTCACCACGCCGACGATCAACGGCTACAAGCGCTATCGCGGCTACACGCTGGCGCCGGACCGGGTGATTTGGGGGCGCGACAATCGCGGCACCATGATCCGCGTGCTCGGCGGCGCCGGCGATCCCGGCACGCGCCTGGAAAATCGCGTGGGCGAGCCAGCCGCCAATCCCTATCTCTACATGGCCTCGCAGATCGTCACCGGGCTCGACGGCGTGGACCGCAAGCTCGAGCCCGGCCCGTCCGCAGATACGCCCTACGAGGCGCAGGCGCCGCGGCTGCCGAAAAGCCTGGACGAGGCGCTGCGCGCGCTGCGCGACGACACCTGTCTGGCCAGCGGGTTCGGTCGTGACTTCATCGATTATTATCTGCGCATCAAGGAAGCGGAGATCGCGCGCTTTAACTCGGAAGTCACCGAATGGGAGCAGCGCGAATATTTCGAGTTGTTTTGAGCTGCTAGTTTTCTTCGGGCATGGCCATTCGCGCCGTCATGGCCGGACTAGTCACCGCAAGTCGGGTTTACCCGACTTGCGGCACTTAACTATGCGCAACTCGGGCAAGCCCGAGTTGCGGTGCCATCCACGTCTTTGCCGCACG
>Ga0182034_10002002_pt1 | contig 10258 bp, 8 predicted proteins | sample flu12Cox44000172_FD_125972 | JGI IMG/M metagenome (GOLD analysis project Ga0182034, IMG submission 125972) | Lab enrichment of tropical soil microbial communities from Luquillo Experimental Forest, Puerto Rico - flux4day.12C.oxic.44.000.172 | ecosystem: Environmental > Terrestrial > Soil >... | reverse complement strand
GCGAAGGTGGACCATGGAGCGAAAGGCCAAAATCTTCATGAATAATCGCAGTCAAGCTGTCCGTTTGCCCAAAGAGTTTCAGTTCAAGACCCAGGAAGTATTCATCAGGAAGGAGGGGAGCGACGTAGTGCTATCGCCTCGTCCATTCGATTGGTCCCTTTACCTTGCTGAGGGCCCTGTCGCCTCCCAGTCTTTCATGGAAGGTATCGAAGACCTCCCAGTGCAGGAGCGTGAGCCGTAATGCCTCGCTACATGTTGGATACAGACACTTGTTCCCACATCATGAAGCGCTCGAATGACGAGGTTCTGAAGCGACTGCGAAAAGTTCCAGTGAGTGATGTGTGTATTTCCGTAGTCACGAAGGCAGAACTTCTATTTGGCGTCGAAATGTCTGCGCGACGAAAGCAGGATGAAGAGGCTTTGAACGCCTTCCTGCGATATGCGGAGGTTCGGTATTCCCAGTGGGAACGCTCGTTTCTCTGCCAACGCTGTGGCACTTTAACGGAGCAGGAATAGGCTTTCCACGAACGTTGCGCAGGCGGAGGGTACTTAGCAGATGCACTTACAGGCCTACCAGTCCGGCACAAAATCGAAGTTCACCATTCGCTGTCGTGATGGTTGGCCCGAAATGGAAAGATCCGAATAATGTATGTTTGTCGAGACTTCCAAGAGACGCGGCGTTTGCGCATCGACGCTCCAGATTGAGGAAAAGGTGACCGGAGGAGAAGAGCAGCTTAGGCCAGGATCGCGAGGTCAGGCCGCCGCATGCGTAGGTTTGTAGCGCGCGACTTTGATCTTATTCTCGCGCTTCATCGCCCGGGCAAGGTCGTAGTTCATCTGCATGCGCAACCAGGTATCCGCGGTGCCGCCGAAAGCCTTCTCGAGCCGGATGGCCATTTCCGGAGTGACGCCCGATTTGCCATTAAGAAGGTTATTCAGGGCCTGGCGGCTCACACCGAGAACCTTGGCAGCGGCAGTGACGGTAAGTCCGAGCGGTACCAGGCAATCGTGCCTGATAATGCTCCCCGGATGCACAGGATTTTTCATGGGCATGAATATTCTCCCTTCCTAATGGTAGTCAACCAAGTCGACGTCGCAAGCTCGGCCATTTTCGAAACGGAAAACAATCCGCCAGTTGGCGCGAACCGTGAGGGACCAGTATCCTTTCCGATCGCCTTTGAGCTGGTGCAGGCGGTAGCCGGGAAGATCGAGAGCTTGCGGGGCGGAAGCGGCGTCCAATACGCTCAGAATACGCTCGATTTTGTCGGTCAGGTCAGCGCGAAGGCCGCTGCGATTGTTTTGCTCGAACAGCCGCTTCAGGCCCTTGTGCTTAAAGCTGACGATCACTGTGAAAGTGTACAGCGACAATTGTCACTAGTCAATACATTTACTGTTGCTGGTTCTGTTCTGGAGACACAATCAGACTACCCACAAGCGTCGGTATTCCCAGTGGGAACGCTCGTTCCTCAGCCAGCGTTGTGGCACTTTAACGGAGCAAGAATTTCGGCAAAGAGAAAGCGGAACTCAAGCACGAGCGATAAATTTCCCTGCGATGCCCAATGTGGAGTGAAAAGCCATGACCCGAACTATGGGGCACCTCGACAAAATGCAACCACGGCCTTCTCATGGGGCGCGAAGGACACTGGCGCGGCGCATCCGATAATCAGCTCATTATCCGACGCGGCCTCTAACCCCGCGAGTCTTCCCGCGCTCCGCTCGACAGAAGCTGCCTTCTGTCGTCTTCGCGTCCCACGTCGGCCTCTTCGGATTTCTCGCCAGTCAGAACTGCACTACTGAAAGGCCAGGGATGCGGCGGAAGTCGCGGAGATTGACAGTCAACACCGCGTAGCCAAGCGACAGGGCTGTGGCGCCGATCAGCAAGTCCCTGAACGGAATGGCCACACCCTTGCTCTGCTGCTCGCCGTCGAGCTTCCCGGCCAGCATCGCCGTCTCTTTCGTGTAGGGAGGTCAAGTCCGCTAGCAGTTCATTTAAGAACGCTTCACGGCGAAGAAGCATGACAGGAGTTTTCGCGCGGTAAAGCCCAATGGATGAGTTCCGTCAGGCCGATTGCGGAGAGCGCCGCTTCCTGATCGCCAGTCTCGCTTACGATTCGTTCGATGAACTGCTCGACCGTATCCCCGCGGCGCTCGGCAGCGATCACCACGCTGGAGTCAAGGATTAGTCCCATGCGGGCGGAGTTAGCGGTTCACGGTGGCTGTTAATGACCTCTTCCAAGTCGCGGGCGAAGTCTCCGTCGAGTGTGGCTGTCGAGCCGTGCTCTCTGGCCAGGCGGAGAGATTCCGATAGCAGCCGGACATAAGGTTCGGCGGGACGCATCACGGCCACGGGCCGCGCGTCGTGTTCGATCACGATTTCCGCGCCTTTGCGCACGCGGTCGAGCAGCGAAGCAAAGTCGCTCGCCGCTTCCGCGTCCGAGATGTGGATCTGTTCTGGAGACACAATGAGTTCACCTACAAGCGTCGGTATTCCCAGTCGGAACGCTTGTTCCTCTGCCCACGCTGTCCCTTAGGGCCTGCGGCCCGCGAAACTTCAAGATGATGCGCCATTCGTTGTCGTGATGGCGACGCTTGAAAGGGAACGAGCGAAACGGCGTGCGTCCGGTGACCCGTTCCTTGCGTTTGACTTCCTCCCCAGAGTCTGCTGGACAATGTTCTGTTGAACAGATCTATGGAGAAGAAGGGATGCGGAAGGCACCCTGCTTGACGCTCTTTGTGTGGGCTGCATTTGCGTCGCCGACTTGTGGGACCCAGGGCAATTCCACTGTCCCCGAGTTACCGCGGCTAACTCTTGACAATTTTTCTCCGGGCATCCGAGACCAAATCGACGAGGCTCTCAGCTACGCTCGCAACCACTCAGAGGACGCCGGCGCGAGCGGACGGCTCGGCATGGTTCTCCAGACTTACGGGTTGCTCCAAGAAGCGACCTTGTGTTACCGACGCGCCGCGCAGCTCGAACCAAACGCTTTTCAATGGACTTACTACCTAGGGTCAGTCGAAGGGGACCAAGGGCGCTGCGGCGCGGCGACATCTACGCTGCGGCTTGCGCTGCACATCAATCCGGATTATCTGCCTGCAAAGTTGCGCCTCGCCAATTGCCTGCTTGCTTCGGCCGACTGGGACGCGAGTGCAAAGCTCTACGCCGAGATGGTAGAGCAGCACCCCGATAGTGCGGACGCTCACTACGGTTTGGGTCGTGTCCGTGCGGCCAGGCGTGACCTATCTGGCGCGGCCGAGGCTTATCGCAAAGCGATAGAGTTGTTTCCGGATTTCGGCGCCGCCCACTATGCATTGGCGCTGAGCTATCGGGCCCTCGGCAAAGCCCAGCAAGCCGAGGAAGAGCTTCGCCTCTATGAGAAAAACAAAACCGACGTGCCTCCCACGGGTGACCCCTTGACGGCAGAGGTTCGGGCACTCAATCACAGCGCTACCTACCAAGTGCAGTACGGCGCCGAGCTTGAGAAACAAGGGAAGCTAGAGGAATCCCTGGCGGCACACGAGAAGGCACTCGAAATCGATCCGCAACTGGTCCAGGCGCACATCAATTTGATCGAGTTGTACGGACGGCTGGGTCAATTCGACAAGGCGGAAGGGCACTATCTCGCCGCCATTCGCATCGATCCGGGTTCCGCTGAGAGCTACTATAATTACGGAGTGCTTCTCTTGAGCGCCGAAAAATTTCAGCGAGCTGAGGACGCATTCCGGAAAACCATCGAAATCAATCCGTTTTATGCGGGCGCACACAACAACCTTGGGTACCTTCTGGAGCGCCGAGGCAATTTCTCAGAAGCAGAAACAGAATACCGCAGAGCCATCGAGAACAAACCCAGTGACCGCCAGGCGCATTTCAATTTGGGCCGCATTTTGGTGAACCAGAAGAAATACCAAGAGGGGATCCAGGAGTTGGAGAGGACGCTTGAGCCGGAGGATGAAAACACGCCGCGATATATCTATGCGCTGGGCGCCGCTTTCGCACGCTCCGGCGACCGGGAAAACGCGTTGCGCTACATTCGTCAGGCGCGCGATGGCGCAGCAGCGCGTGGCCAATCCGCCCTCCTTACAAGCATTGACCGCGATCTGCGGACTCTAGAGGCGTCAGGAAAGCCGCGGTGAAGATTCGGGATTCCACGAACAGATTTTCAGCGTCGAGTCAACGATGCTCATTTGGCCGGCGCGACTTTCTTGAGCTTCTCCTTTCTGGGTTAGCTGGCGAACTTGCGAGCCCGGTTTTCGCTCATCCTTCCCCGGTTCCTCTCTTTCGGGAAGTGGCCGAGGAAGTGGGGCTGAAGTTCCACCATTTCACAGGAGCGACAGGCGAGTTCTACATGCCGGAAATTATGGGCTCCGGCGTGGCCCTGTTCGACTACGACAACGACGGTGACCTGGATGTGTACCTGATTCAGGGCGCTATATTTGATCCGGCTCAGGACCCTCGTCACACCAAGTTTCCCCCTCCGGCGGGTTGGAAGCCCGGCAACCGCTTATTCCGCAATCTTCTGAGCGAGACTGGTAAGCTCCAGTTCGTGGACGTCACGGAGCAAGCTGGAGTTGGGCACGTGGGCTACGGAATGGGAGTCGCGGTGGGCGACTACGACAATGATGGCTTCCAAGATCTTTACGTCACCAACTTCGGACGCAACGTGCTTTACCACAACAATGGCGATGGCACGTTCACCGACGTGACGGCAAAGGCTGGTGTTGATGACCAAAGGTGGAGCACTAGTGCGGCTTGGGTTGACTATGACCGCGACGGGCGCCTTGACCTATTTGTCGCAAACTATTTGGATTTTACAGTGAAGGGGAACAAGCACTGTTTTGCGCCCACCGGTGAGCGGGATTACTGCACGCCGAAGATGTACCAGCCGGTGCCGGCGCGCCTGTTTCACAACCGCGGCGATGGGACGTTTGAAGATGTGACGGAAGCTGCGGGAATCGGAGCCGCGATCGGGCCCGGCCTCGGCGTAGTTTGCGCGGATTTCAACGGCGACGGGTGGCCGGACATTTATGTCGCCAATGATGGCTCTGCCGCTCACCTTTGGATCAACCAGCGAAACGGCACATTTAAAGAAGAGAGCCTGCTGGCGGGGGCTGCCTATAGCGTTGACGGCCTACCCCAGGCGGGCATGGGTGTCACTGCCGGTGATTTTGACGGTGACGGCGATGAGGATATCTTCAAAACCAATTTGACCAACGAAGGCGCGAACCTGTATGTCAACGATGGGCGCGGGAACTTCTATGACGCGTCAGCGGAATTCGGCCTGTTGCTGCCGACTTTTCCTTACACGGGCTTTGGCACCGAATGGTTTGACTACGACAATGACGGCCGGCTGGACCTGTTTATCGCCAACGGCGCCGTGAATGGAATGGAGTCATTACGAGGAAGCCCCTACCCGTTTGGTCAGCCGAATCAGTTATTTCACAACGAAGGCCCGGGGAACAAATTCCGTGAAATGAGCGCAAATGCTGGACCCGCTTTTGCATCGTCAGAGGTAAGTCGCGGTGCGGCATTCGGCGACATCGATAACGATGGTGCTATAGACATCGTCGTCGCGAATAACAACGGTCGAGTACGGCTCTTGCTGAACCAGAGCCGTCTCTTGAACCGCAACCACTGGCTCCTGGTTCGATTGGAGGCCCTCCACGGAAATCGCTTCGGGGTTGGGGCTAAAGTGGAGCTCCGGCAGCGGGGGCGCAAACTTTTGCGCCGTGCCCATGCGGACTCGAGCTATTTGAGCGCGAACGACATCCGAGTTCATTTTGGATTGGGAGAAGAGGCGAGGATTGAAGAGATAACGGTGCATTGGCCGAGCGGGGAGTGCGAGGCGTGGGACAGAATCCAGGCGGACCGCATCGTCACAATTCGTCAGGGAAGTGGCCGCCGTCTCCCAGGTCTGGGCTAATGCTGAGGGGGTAGCTTCGAAGAAACGCGAACCTGCTTCGGACCCTTCCGGTGCAGCCTCCATTGGGGGCCCGCGGCCAGCAGGCCTTCCAAGAGATTCGATCATGAACCGCGCCGGTTTGAGAGTGGAGATTTCGAAGTGTTTATCGAGCGCAATCGCACCGTGACATCCTCCCCGCCCTTCAACAAGGGCGCGGATTCCGACGGCCTATATCCCGTACCAAGAACGAAGCCTTGCGGCGCATCTGATCCTTCCGGCTTCCTGCGAAGGTTATTCACCAATTAATTCAAAAGAATAAAACAATTCGCTTGACAAGCGTTTTTTGCGTTTGCTACTTTCGCCTCAACTTGTCGAGGGACAAGGTGCCTCCATCCCGGAGAATTGAGGATTAAGCGCTCGGTCCGGGACGCGATACGTGCGGCTCCGCATGGGCGCAGACGGAGGTTTGGGGTCATGCTGAGAAACAGACGGAGTGTTGTTTTCCTTTCCATATTTGTCCTGGGTTTCGCCCTGCTAGGATTCGTCGAACGCACCGACGCACAGGTCTTGTTCGGGACCGTCAGCGGGACAGTGACAGACCAAAGCGGTGCCGGCGTACCAAAAGCCCACATAACTCTTGTTAATAAGTCGACAAACGTCCAGAAGGAAGCGGACGTGGACGAGAGCGGCCATTACACGATTACCGACGTGCCACCCGGCACCTACGACCTGAAAGTTACAGCCAGCGGGTTCAAGCCGCTAACCCAAACAAATCTGACGGTTGCCGCCAACACGGTCATGAACGGTGACGCCAAACTGCAAGTGGGAGGGGTGTCGGAACAGGTCACGGTTGAGGCGTCGATCGTAACTTTGCAAACGGAAAAGACTGACGTGCATACGGAATTGACCTCCAAGGCCATCCTGGAGATCCCGCTGAACCAGTACCGTAATTACCAGACGCTTATCAATCTTGTGCCAGGCGCCACGCCAGGGAAATTCCAGAATGCGATCGCGGACACGCCGGAACGCGCCCTGACCACGAACATCAATGGGACGAATCGTAACAACAACAACACGCGCGTGGACGGAGCCGCGGATGTGTTCGTCTGGCTGCCTCACCACACCGTGTATGTGCCACCGGCAGAGACCATCCAGGAAGTCAACATTTCCACGAACAATTTCGATCCCGAACAGGGCATGACCGGCGGCGCGGCTATCACCGTCATCACCAAATCGGGCACCAATCAGTTCCATGGCGTCCTATTTGAATACCATGAAGACCAGTCGCTGCGGGCAAGACAGTTTTTTGAAACCGTGGCCAACAGCCCACAGAAGGGCAGTAGCAGCCTGAATGACGTGGGCGGCACATTCAGCGGCCCGATCATGAAAGACAAGCTGTTTTTCTTCGGAAGCTATGATGGGACTTTCGAGCGCGATAATCGTAATACGGGCCTCGTAACTGTGCCGACAGCCGCTCTTGCTGCCGGAGACTTTAGTGGCACCGGGACGGTTATTTATAATCCGGCCACCGGAAACGCCGATGGCACTGGACGCCAACCCTTTGCCAACCAGGCTAAGATTCCCATCGATTCAGCTGCCGCCCAGATACTGGCTGTGATTCCCGCGCCAAACGTAGCTGGGGCCACGACGATCGATAACTATTTTAAGTCCGCAACCCAGAGTCTGGATCGCCACAATTTTGACGCCAAGGTTGATTGGAACCGAACTTCGAGCCACACCCTTTTTGCAAAGTATAGCGCGATGAAATCGGTGTTTCACGGTGAGCCGAGCCTGGGCAAGGCCATTGGAGACTGTGCCTGTGACGGCGGCTTGGGAAACTTCCACTCCTTTGTGCAGCTCGTGACGGTAGGCCATACTCTGACTCTCTCTCCCACCCTTGTGGTCGACGGCAACATTGGGTTCACGCGCATGAGCGAGTACGGCCAAACTCCGGACTACGGGACAAACATTGGATCGGACGTCCTGAAGATTCCGGGCACCAACAACGGTTCCGACCTGCGTAGCAGCGGTTTCCCCTACTTCGCTATCACGGGCTATGCCGACTTAGGTAACCCCGAGGGGTGGAACCCCGCTTTCCGAAATGATTGGAGCTTTACCACTTCGCACAATGTGCGATGGTCCCACGGTAAGCATCAAGTCAGCGCGGGAATGGACATTATCCACCACCATCTCAACCACTGGCAGCCCGAACTGGGCGCTGGCCCGCGAGGTGAGTTTGATTTTGGCGGCGCCGTAACCGCCCTCAATGGTGGACCAGCTCCCAACCAGTTCAACGCGCTGGCACAGTTTGAGCTTGGACTCGCCGCCGAACTGGGCGTGGGTTCGGGAGATGGCGTCGGGGTTGGCAAGAGTGAGCAGTTTATTAAGGCCACGGCCCGCGAGTGGCAGTTTGGATGGTTCATTGGAGACCGCTACCGAATCACAAACAAGCTTACTGCCACGCTCGGTTTGCGGTATGAATACTATCCACTCATGACCAGGAATGGCGCCTTTAAGTTCGATCGTCTGGACTTCGCCACCGACAACGTCCTGCTTGGCGGTCTCGGTGGAAATCCCGATCATCTCGGCGTCACCACGAGCAAGAAGCTCTTTGCACCTAGAATCGGATTGGCCTACCAGATCAACAGAGATACCGTAGTGCGGAGCGGCTTTGGCATCACCTATGATCCCCTGCCATTGGCTAGGCCGCTTCGCGGCTTCTACCCGCTCACGGTTGGCTCAAACTTTGTTGGTGCGAATAGCTTTTCTGCTTTTGACACACTTACGACCACACCACCAGTGGTCCCTGTAGGCCCGGCGATCCCTGCGGGTATTCCATCGGTGTGTTGTCCGGACATCAGCAGCGGGACGATTCCGCTACCGAATCAGGCTTTGGAGCGCAGCGTAGGCCCCGGCCTGCTCAAACGAGGTTACATCGAGTCTTGGAACCTCGTCGTGGAGCGGAAACTTCCGGCAAGCTTCCTCGTATCGGTTGGATACGTGGGTACTCAAACGGTCCATCAATTTGCCGATCGAAACGTCAATGCATCTTTACCCGGAACGGGCAATCTCGGACAACCCTTGAACTGCAAGACAGCCAATTTTACGACGAACACCTGCGTCGTTCCATCGTTTGGCCGCACTGCGGAGACTGACTTCTGGCAAGGCTACCTGAGTGCCAACTACAACGCGCTGCAAGTTTCCATTAACAGGCAGTTCTCGCACGGTTTAATGGTAAAGGGAGCTTACACGTGGTCCAAGGCCATCGACTATACCGACGACGATGGCTGGGCCGGGCTTACCTGGAACGACCCCAATATCCTGCGGCGTAACCGGGCTCAGGCGGGCTTCAACACCCCGAACATCTTTCAACTGGCCTATCTCTACGAGCTGCCGATTGGACAAGGCAAAACTTGGGCTAGCGGAGGGGGAGTCGTAACAAAAATCGCCAGCAATTGGCAGATAAGCGGCATTTTCAGCGCGGTTTCCGGCCAGCCCTTCTCTCTGACCGCTTCTGGCGTTTCGTTGAACGCGGTTGGTCAGACCCAGACCCCAGATCAGGTCGGGCCAGTCAAGAAACTTGGCGGGGTCGGAACTGGTCAGCCGTTTTATGATCCCTCTGCCTTTACGGTAGTACCAGGGCCGCCCTCTCCCGCGCGTTATGGGACGGTAGGTCGCAATACTCTGCTAGGACCGGGAAGTGTGAATTTGGATTTCAGTTTGTTTCGTAGTTTCAGATTCAAAGAACGCATGGATCTGCAGTTCCGCGCCGACGTTGCTAACTTCTTCAATTCTCCACATTTCGATAACCCGAGTGGCGACTCTAGCAGCGGCGACTTTCTGACCATCACGAGCGCGAAAAACGACGAGCGGCAGTTCCGCCTCGGCGTACGTTTCGCGTTTTAATCTATAGAACTTTAGCCCGGGGCACGGCACGTTACAGCGTGCCCCGGTATTCCGTCTCGGTTCTCCAGCCCGCAGCATGATAGCGTTTTTCCCCGTGACCGCTACAACCCGCAGCAAAGCCGAAGCGGAGGATTTGCCGTGAAAAGACGTGCTGGCATACTCGCCGTGGCGCTATTCCTAGGGTTCGGTGCACTGGCTCAGGCTCCTCTTGAGGGCGGCTGGGTCCCCCTCTTCAATGGGAAAGACTTAAGCGGCTGGAAAAAGAATGGCGACGAGAAGTGGATCGTCGAACAAGGTACTATTCTTTGCGAAAGCACGGCGAACAAGTACGGATACCTAACAACGGAAAAAACGTATCGGGATTTCATACTGCGCCTCAAGTTCAAGGGAGAGGCTGCCGGCAACAGCGGGGTCTTTCTTCACTCCAAAATTCTCGGCATTGATCCGCAGCATGG
>Ga0182034_10001986_pt1 | contig 10284 bp, 8 predicted proteins | sample flu12Cox44000172_FD_125972 | JGI IMG/M metagenome (GOLD analysis project Ga0182034, IMG submission 125972) | Lab enrichment of tropical soil microbial communities from Luquillo Experimental Forest, Puerto Rico - flux4day.12C.oxic.44.000.172 | ecosystem: Environmental > Terrestrial > Soil >... | reverse complement strand
TGACCCGATCTCCCGCCAGCGTCTTGATGCGGTTCTTCTTCATGCGGCCGGCCGCGTAGGCGATGATCTCGTGTCCGTTATCAAGCTGAACGCGGAAGCGGGTGTCCGGCAAGATTTCGGTCACCAGCCCTTCGAGCTCGATTAGTTCTTCTTTTGCCATGCGTGCCTCATGTTGATGGCAGTCCCGGATGCGGCATCAACCATGAACCAATCGCCGACCCAGAATCTCCGGACAGTATAGCATTGATGGCGGCCCTGCGTACCGGTTAGATCATCGTACGAGACGCGCGACTTGCGGTCGCGCGTCCCAAAACTACGAAAATTCACTCCGCGGAGATGCGGCTGACCGCGATCTTGCCGGAGCGAGCATCGGTCTGCACGTCGAAGCTCACCTTCTGACCTTCGCGCAAACTATGGATGCCGGCGCGTTCGAGCGCGGTCGCATGAACGAACACGTCCTTGCCGCCGTCGTCTGGCGCGATGAAGCCGTAACCTTTGTTGCCGTTATAGAACTTCACTGTTCCCGTAGTCATTGATCGTCCTTTCACTGACGGTATGCACGTGGAGCGGGCGCGCAATTGCACCCGGCTTCCGGTTCGTCGAATTTGGAGAGAATCTGAAACGTGCGCCCGGCAGTGCGAGGCGGAGCGGCCCAGTAGTCCGGCCAAATATCGATGCCACAATTTAATAGTCTGAGCGCGTCATTGCAAGTCAGACGCATTGGTATAATGTGCGGAGTCTCGTAACGCGCGCACCTGATCGCGCAGTGTCCCGGCAATCGCGCTGATGTTTCGAGCCGGGCGGCTCTGGCTAATCGCTTGCCGTGATTGTCTGATTCTCCGAGGCGGCGTCCTCGAAGCTCCAGGGGTGGACTCGATGGTTCGGAATGCGCGGCCCCCGAATGTGTTGATGGTGTTTCCGCGTTTCAATCCGAATTCGTTCTGGAGCCTGGCGCCGGTGTGTGAAGTCTGGGGCGCGCGCGCTCCGGCGCCGCCGCTCGGCATGATCACGCTCGCCGCTATGCTGCCGAAAGGCTGGAACATCCGGCTGATCAATCGCAACTCCGATGACGTAACCGCGGCCGATTTCGGCTGGGCCGACATGGTGATGACCGGTGGCATGCTGCCGCAGCAGGATGACACGCTCGTACTGATTGATCTCGCTCATTCGTTCGGCAAGCCCGTGGTGGTCGGCGGGCCCGCCGCGACCTCGAGCCCGGACGTCTACCGCGGCGCCGAGTTTCTGGTGCTCGGCGAAGCCGAAGGGGTGATCGAGGATTTCATCAATGCCTGGTTGGCAGGCGCGAAGAGCGGCGTATTTGAGGCGCCGAAGTTTACCGCCGACGTCACCAAGACCCCGATCCCGCGCTTCGATCTGCTCAAGTTCGAGCACTATTTGTACGTTGGCGTGCAGTTTTCGCGCGGTTGCCCATTCAATTGCGAGTTCTGCGACATCATCGAGCTCTACGGCCGCGTCCCGCGCGCCAAGACCAACGCCCAGATGCTGGCCGAGCTCGACGCGTTGCTCGCCGCCGGCTATCGCGGCCACGTCGACTTTGTCGACGACAATCTGATCGGCAACAAGAAGGCGCTCAAACGGTTCTTACCCGAGCTGCACGCTTGGCAAAGAAAGCACCGCTATCCGTTCCAGTTCTCGACCGAAGCTTCGATGAATCTCGCCGACGATCGCGAGTTGCTAGAGATGCTGCGGGAGGCGAATTTCTTCGCGATCTTCGTCGGTATCGAAAGTCCAGACTCCGAGACATTGATCTCGACCCAGAAGAAACAGAATACGCGGCGCAGCCTCGCCGACAGCGTGCACAGGATCTATGCCGCCGGCATGTTCGTGATCGCCGGCTTCATCGTTGGCTTCGACACCGAAAAATCCGCGGTCGCCGAAGGCATGGTCGACTGTATCGAGGCAACCAGCATCCCGGTCGCCATGGTCGGCCTGCTCACAGCGCTGCCTAATACTCAGCTCACGCGCCGGCTCGAACGTGAGAGCCGTCTGCTGCCGTTCCTAGCCGGTGCCGGCGATCAATGCAGCGCCGGCTTGAACTTTGTCACATTGCGGCCGCGCCGCGACGTGCTGGCGGATTTCCGCGCCGTGCTCCAGAGCGTCTATGATCCGGCCGCGTATTTTGCCCGCGTTCGCCATGTCGGCCGCGTGCTTGACCGTCCGCGTCTGCCGGAAACGATCGTGTGGACGACGGTGCTCAAGGAACTGCGCGGGCTCGCGCGCACGCTCTGGGCTATGAACGTCACGCGGCCGCAACTGCGTCGCCACTTCTGGGCAACTGTTATCGATTGCCTGCGCCACAAGCCCCGCAATTTCGAGTATATGATGACATTGTCGGTGTTCTATTTGCACCTCGGCGCCTTCGCGCAGGTCCTGATCAAGGATCTCGATCGCCAGATCGCTGACCTCGATGCTGAGGTGGGCGCGGAAGCAGTTCCACTGGTTCCAGCTGCCTGACGCCGGTAACCGTCGAATGGCGGCCTCGGATATGACTTGCAGCGGCGTTGCGTTATTGTGCACTCGTCACTGTCGCACCACCTAAGAGTGCGACCCCAACGGTGCAGCAAATCAACGCAGTTCGATGCTCTCTCCCGAACCCGCCATCGCCGTTTCGAATCTCGTCAAGCACTATCCCGGCGGCACGGCGGTTGCCGGGATCTCGTTTGCAATCGAGCCGGGTTCGATTATCGGGCTGCTGGGCGGGAACGGCGCCGGTAAGACCACCACCATCGCGATGATCATGGGGCTTGTTGCCCCGACGTCGGGGGCCGTGCGCATCCTCGGCCACGACATGCCGCGCGAGCGCTACCACATTCTGCACCGTATGAACTTCGAGAGCCCGTATGTGGAGATGCCACACCGGCTCACCGTCCGGCAGAACCTCACGGTGTTCGCGCGGCTCTACGGAGTTGCGGATCGCGACGCACGCATCGCGGCGCTCGCCAAGGAGCTTGACCTGACCGAGCTACTCGATCGACCGACCGGCAAGCTCTCCGCCGGCCAGAAGACCCGCGTGTCGCTGGCCAAGGCGTTGATCAATGCGCCGGAGGTGCTGTTGCTGGACGAGCCCACCGCATCGCTCGATCCTGACACGGCCGACTGGGTGCGCACGCACCTCGAGCACTACACCGCGGAGCGGCGCGCCACCATGCTGCTTGCGTCCCACAACATGAACGAGGTCGAGCGGCTCTGCGACCGTGTCATTATGCTGAAGCGCGGCGTGATCGTAGACGACGATGCGCCGGCGCGGCTGCTGGCGCGCTACGGGCGCGACAATCTTGAGGAAGTTTTTCTCGATGTTGCGCGCGGTCGCGGCGAGGCGGCGCGGGAGGCGGTGCGGTGACCACTGCCCGCATTCCGGCCGCCCGCGACCGATCGGTAGATGTCTTGCACGACCCATCGGCGTTCTCATTTGCGCGCGTCGGCGCCATGGTGGCGCGCTATTGGTACTTGCTGCGCTCGTCCTGGCCGCGCGTGTTCGACCTGATCTACTGGCCGACCGTGCAGATGTTCATGTGGGGATTCCTGCAGACCTACATCGGTCAGTTCGGAGGGCTGCCGGCGCGTGCCGGGCAGACGTTCATTGGCGCCGTCATGCTGTGGGACATTTTGTTCCGCGGCCAGCTGGGGTTCTCGATCTCGTTTTTGGAGGAAATGTATTCGCGCAACCTCGCGAACCTGATGATCTCGCCGCTCAAGCCGCCGGAGTTTATCAGCGCGCTGATGATCATGAGCATCATCCGACTGTCGATAGGCATGGTGCCGGTCAGCCTGCTGGCGATCGTGTTTTTCGGATTCAATCTGTGGGCGCTCGGCCTCGCGCTCGCGGCATTCTTTCTCAACCTGATCCTGACCAGCTGGGCGCTCGGCATTTTCATTGCCGGGCTCCTGCTGCGTCATGGTCTCGGTGCCGAGAACATGGCGTGGACACTCATGTTCATCTTCCTGCCGCTGACCTGCGTGTACTACCCGGTCTCGGTGTTGCCGCCGTGGCTTGCGGTGATCTCGTGGATGCTGCCGCCGACCTACGTGTTTGAAGGCATGCGCGCCCTGCTCACCGCACACGTATTTCGGGCCGACCTGATGGCCCAGGCGTTCGCCATTAACATCACTTTGATTGTGCTCGCGATTTTTGCTTTCCTTGCATACCTCCGAGCTGCACGACGGCACGGGACGCTGCTGCAGGGCGGCGAATAAGCGTTGTCCTACCTATATTTAACCGAGTTAACGGAGACTTCTCAGGCTGTGCACGTCCGGGCGGTGTCATGTTGACTGTATGACACAATGACGACAGGATGCTGCAACGCAATAAGAACCAGGACCGGGGACTGAAATGGCAATCGGGGAATTCGGCAAAGCTCCAAGCGTCATCGCAGGCGGCGCATTTCCGTTATCGGCGCCGATGTACTGGTTCTACGAGATGAGCCAGGCGGCCGTGATTCCGTCGCGGGCGCTGGCCGACGCAACCCGGCTTATGTTCAAAAATCCGGTCAATCCGTGGTCACACACCACGCTCGGCAAGTCGCTCGCTGCCGGTGCCGAACTGTTCGAGCGCTCCACCCGCCGATACGGACGGCCCGAATGGGGGATCACGTCGACGATCGTCGGCGGTGAGCGCGTCCCGGTTCACATCACGCCGGTCTGGCAGCGTCCGTTCTGCCGTCTGCTGCATTTCGAGCGCGCGCTCGAGCACGTGCCGCATCGCCCGCAGCCGCGCGTATTGATCGTCGCGCCTATGTCGGGCCACTACCCGACTCTGCTTCGCGGCACGGTCGAAGCATTCCTTCACAATCACGACGTCTACATCACCGAATGGGCCGATGCCCGCACGGTGCCGTTGAGCGAGGGCCCGTTCGATCTCGATGACTATATCGAGTACCTCGTGTCGATCCTGCATGCGCTCGGCGGCAATACCCACGTGATCGCCGTGTGTCAGCCGTCCGTTCCGGTGATGGCCGCAGTCTCGCTGATGGAAGCGGCAGATGATCCCTACGTGCCGAACTCCATGGTGCTGATGGGCGGCCCGATCGATACCCGCATCAACCCGACCGGCGTCAACGCGCTGGCAGAAGAGCGCGGGATCGAATGGTTCCGGCGCAACGTCATCACCAAGGTGCCGTTCCCGCACCCCGGGATGATGCGTGATGTATACCCTGGCTTCCTGCAGTTGCACGGCTTCATGAGCATGAACCTTGACCGCCACATTGAGGCCCATCGCAACCTGTTCATGCATCTCGTCAAAGGCGACGGCGACTCCGCCCAGAAGCATCGTGAATTTTATGATGAATACCTGGCAGTGATGGATCTCGCAGCCGAGTTCTACCTTCAGACGGTCGACACGGTGTTCGTGCGTCACGCCCTGCCGAAGGGCCAGATGACCCATCGCGGGCGCGCGGTCGATCCGGCCGCGATCCGGCGGGTGGCGCTCCTGACCATCGAGGGCGAACACGACGACATCTCGGGCGTCGGCCAGACCGAGGCTGCGCACCGCCTGTGCGTCAATATCCCGCCTGAGCGCAAGGCGCATTGGCTGCAGCCCGCGGTCGGGCATTATGGCGTGTTCAACGGCTCGCGCTTCCGCGCCGAAATCGCGCCGCGCATCGCGGATTTCATGCTGTCCAACAATGAGGCCATGGAAGTCGCCGCGCGCCAACGCAAGGCCGATCCCAAGGCGAGCAACCTGGTCGAACTGAAGACCGTACGGTCGCGCGGAGTTTAACGCGCGCCCTCTTGCACCTTCTGCTCCTGCCGTAATACTGGCGGACGAATCACCTGTCTGAGTCGCAACCTTTTGCTGCCGCGTTCCGCGATCGGGCGGAACGCGTCCATGCCGCCCATGTCCTCCGCGCTCTTTCGCCGCCCCCCCGACCCCGTCACCATTGAGGTGGCGTTCGACCGCGCCACCTATCAGGTTCGGCTGCGCCGCAACCGCAGCGCCCGCCGCTACACCTTGCGCATCCAGGCCGCGACCCGCGAGGTCCTGCTCACGATGCCGCTGCGCGGTTCGCTCGCCGACGCCAAGGCATTCGCCCAGAGGAACGGCGGCTGGATCGCGACCCGTCTGGGCCGGCTGCCGGAGCCGACGCCGTTCGTTAACGGTGCGATCGTGCCGCTGCGCGGCCGGCCGCACCGGATCGTGCACCGGCCCGGCGCGCGCGGGACGGTGTGGGCCGAGAATGTCGACGGAGATGCGTTACTGTGTGTGGCCGGTGGAGTGCCGCATATCGCCCGCCGGATCTCGGACTACCTCAAGCGCGAGGCCAAGCGCGATCTTGATGCGGCAAGCCGTCGCTATGCCCGCGCGCTCGGCGCTGCGGTCGTGCGCGTCAGCGTGCGCGACACCTCGAGCCGATGGGGGTCGTGCTCGGCGAGCGGCGCGCTGTCGTTCTCCTGGCGACTGATCCTGGCGCCGCCGCACGTGCTCGATTATCTCGCCGCGCACGAGGCGGCGCATCTTATCGAGCTTAGCCATGCGCCGCGCTTCTGGCGCATTGTGCGCGGGATTTGTCCCGAGATGGACCGCGCCAAGGCGTGGCTCGACGCGCACGGTGCCGATCTGCACCGCTACGGACCGAGCCAATAGTTCGGGCCGCAGGCAGTTCGAGCTTCCCGAATAGCATTTCGCCCGGTGACGGCTTGCCCCTATAAAGGTCCGCCTTCCGGTCCCGTCGAACCCTCGCGATTTCCCACCCGATGCTTCGCCCCGATACGCTCGCGCTCACGGCGCTGCTCGCGTTCCTGACGAGCTTCGGCCCGCTTTCGGTCGATCTCTACCTCCCGTCGATGCCGGCGATCGCGGCCGCCCTGGCGGCGCCGCCCGCGCACGTCCAGCTTACGATTTCGCTCTATCTGGTCGGCTTTGCGATCGGACAGGTTGTGCATGGGCCGATCTCAGACCGTATCGGCCGCAAGCCGATCATCGTGCTGTCGTTCGTCCTCTATTGCGTGGCGACCCTGATCTGCCTCGTCTCGACCTCGATCACGGTGCTGATCGCCGGGCGCTTCCTGCAGGCGCTCGGCGTTTCGGGATCAATCGTGGCAGTGCGTGCGGTGGTGCGGGACCTCTACGAAGGCGTGCGCGCTGGCCGCCAACTCTCGTCCATGGGCGTGCTGATGGGATTTGCGCCGATCATCGCGCCATTGACCGGCGGGGTGTTGCAGACGGCGTTCGGATGGCGCGCGGGCTTTGTGTTCCTGATCGCGGTGGGCGCGTTGGCGGGATATCTGGCTTGGCGTTTTCTCCCCGAGACCCACCACGCGCGTAGCGCGCCGTCGCTTGCCGGGCTGCTCCGCAACTATCGACGGGTCGCGACCCACCGGATTTTTCTCGCCAATCTCCTGGTCGGCGCCGTCGCCTATGGCGGCTTGTTTGCGTGGATCGCGGGCTCCCCATTTGTCCTCCAGTTCGTTTTCGGGTTCTCGCCATTGGCCTACGCGATCGCCTACGCGGGTTCATGTCTGGGGTTTGTTGCGGGCTCAACGCTCGCAACGCGCCTGGTCATGCGTCTTGGGCTCGACCGCACGGCCGGGCTGGGAGCGGGATCGTGCGCGATCGCGGCCGCCGGGATGGTGCTCGGCGCAACCGGCTGGTTCTCCGAAGCGCTGCTGATAGCGGCCGCGGCGTTTTATCTTCTCGGGCTGGGCTTGATGCAATCGCAGTTGGTCGCCGCCGCGCTGACGCCATTTCCCGACGACGCCGGAACTGCATCGGCACTGATCGGCTTTGTGCAGCAATGCGCCGGCGCGATCGTCGGCACCGCGGTCGGGGCGCTGGTCGGCGCCAGCATCTGGCCGATGGCGCTCGGTATCGCGATCACTGGCGGCGGCGCGCTGGCCCTATGGGTTGTTACGCGACGGGTGCGAACCGGGAAGAGCTAATCTTGACCTAGTGCCGGCTGAAGAATTGATCGATCAGCCACCCGTCCAGTCCGCGCCGTTGGTTCGCCTGCGCGCGCGGGTCAACGCTTGCGGTGGGGCGCGGGACGGCACCCGACATTGCACCCGCGCCTTCGCCGTCGAAGCCGTTCAGGCCCGGCAGCCCGAATAGTCCGCCGGAGGAGCCGACGCCAGGCAGCATCACGACTGGAACGCGGGCATGCGCGACCTTCATGAACCGGCTCCAGATATCCACCGGCAAACTGCCGCCGGTGAGTTTCTTGGTCGGCGAGGAATCGTCGTTGCCGAGCCAGACGCCGGTGATCATGTGGCCGGTAAACCCGACGAACCAGGCGTCGCGGAAATCCTGCGACGTTCCGGTCTTGCCGGCGGCAAGCCAGCCCGGGAGGTCGGCGCGCCGCGCCGTGCCGCTCGCGATCGTCTCCCGCATCATCGAATCCATCATCGCGACGTAGGTCGGATCGATCACGCGGCCGAGCTGCCGATCCTTGCGCACGTAGAGCGCACGGTTGCCGGCGCGCACGCGTTCCACGACATGTGGCGTGACCGCAAGCCCGCCGTTTGCAAATGGCGCGTAAGCGGCGACCAGCTCGATCGGCGATACCTCGGATGTTCCGAGCGCGATTGACGCATTGGGCTCGAGCTTTGAGGCGATCCCGAGCCGGTAGGCGGTCTTGGTGATCGCGGCCGGACCGACCTCGAGCGTAAGCCGGACCGAAACGGTGTTGAGCGAGTTTGCAAGCGCCTGCCGCAGCGTCACTGGGCCGAAGTATTCGTGCTTGTAGTTCTCGGGCTTCCAGCCTTTGAGCGCGATCGGCTTGTCCTCACGCAGTGTATCGGGCGTCAGCCCGTGCTCGAGCGCGGTCAGATAGACGAACGGCTTGAACGCCGAGCCCGGCTGGCGTTTGGCCGACACCGCGCGGTCGAACTGGCTCTCGTTATAGTTTTTGCCGCCGACGAGCGCGCGCACCGCGCCGTCGGGGCTTAACGCAACCAGCGCACCCTGCTCGACGCCGAACTTGTCGCCTCTGGCGGCGAGCTCCTCCACCAACGCCTTCTCCGCCGCCGCCTGCAGGACGGGATCGATCGAGGTCTCGACCACGATGTCGTCATCCGGATGGCCGACCAGATCGTCGAGGCCGTCGAGCACAAAATCCGCCACGTAGTTGGCCGAGCCGCCGGCGCTTTGCTTGACGACGCCGGGGGGACGCGCCGCCGCGAGCTTCTCCGCGTCGTCCTTGATGAACCCTGCCTCCGCCATCGCGGCGAGCACGGTCTGGGCGCGACGCTGTGCGGCGTCGAAGTTGCGAGTTGGGGCGAGCCGCGACGGTGACTTGACCAGACCGGCGAGCATCGCAGCTTCGGCCAATGTCGTCTGGCGCGCGGACTTGCCGTAGTAGCGTTGCGACGCGGCTTCCACTCCATAAGCGCCGGCTCCGAAATAGACCCGATTGAGATAGAGCTCGAGGATCTGATCCTTGCTGAACTTGTGCTCGAGCCACAGCGCGAGCACCACTTCCTGCAGCTTGCGCGAAAACGTGCGCTCGTGGGTGAGGAACAGGTTCTTGGCGAGTTGCTGGGTCAGGGTTGAGCCGCCCTGCGAGACCCCGCGATGCAAGACGTTGGCTACGGTCGCCCGCAGGAGGCCAAACGGATCAACGCCGTGATGCTGATAGAACCGCCGGTCCTCGATCGCAATGAACGCCTTCGGCAGGTAGGTTGGAATCTCTTTGAGCGTGACCGTCGAGCTGTTGCCTTCCCCGCGGATCGCCAGTGGCTTCTGATCGAGCCCGAGAATTTGGATCGATGGTGGTCGCCTTGGGATATCGAGCGACTGCAGCGGCGGCAGATGCATGCCGACCCAGATCAGCGTGCCGATGGCAGCGATCACGAGCCAGAGCGTGAAGACGAGGCCCCAATAAAGTGCGCGCCGCCAGGTAAAACGCGCGCCGCTGCCGCGTTTGCGCTTGGCGGTCTCCTTCTTTTCGGTCTTGGCCTTGCCGCATTTGCGCGTCCGTTCGGGGTCTGAGGTCCGCGCGGCCGGCGTTGGCGGTCGTGCCGTGCGATCTTTTGCAGGATCGATTGTGACAGCCGGCGCGACGTCGATGTCGAAGTCCGGCTCTTTGCGCGCCGAAGCGCTCCGCCGTGCCAACCCGTGCCCCATCTCGCGTGGCCAACCCGGTATCCGGGGCCTCCGCGAGCTTAGGGGTAGCGATTTAAGGGGCGGTTAAGACCCATCCATTTTTCGGTATTCGATCAATGCCTTACGGCCGTGAAGTGCGGGTTGGACCGGCTTCCCCGCGCTCAGCTTCGGGGCGAGCCTTAGAATTCCCCCAAACGTGAGTTCTCTGGCCCGCCAAAGTTCGACAG
>Ga0182034_10001970_pt1 | contig 10325 bp, 8 predicted proteins | sample flu12Cox44000172_FD_125972 | JGI IMG/M metagenome (GOLD analysis project Ga0182034, IMG submission 125972) | Lab enrichment of tropical soil microbial communities from Luquillo Experimental Forest, Puerto Rico - flux4day.12C.oxic.44.000.172 | ecosystem: Environmental > Terrestrial > Soil >... | reverse complement strand
GTGCCGCGCGGTCAGTCAACAAGTCCGAGAATGACGACCGTGCTAGTGCAACGACATAGCGTCACGACTCAGGGAGCTTCTGATCCACCTATCGAAGCTTGTCCTTGCGGAGCGCAAACTCCGGCAGCTTTGCGATATTGACCGCGATGCCGCTGTCTTATCTTCCAGCAAACAGTCGACGTTGTGAGCATGCACAAGTTCAAAGTCGGCGAGGCGGTGAGCTTTGTGTCGGGCCTGTTGATCGCCGGCGACGGCGGTAGTTATACCGTCACGCGACTATTGCCGCCGATTGACGAAGAATTTCAGTACAGAATCAAGAGTGACCGCGAGCGGTTCGAGCGGGTGGCGCCAGAGAGCCAGCTAGATCGCGCGGCCGTGTGGCGACGCGCGGCGGACCAGCAAGCTACCCCGCCCCCAGGGATACGCGGGGCGGCTTTGATCTGTTCGGGACGTGAGGGGAGCCGGCGAATGAAAGAATACGTTGAGGAGCTTTGTGAGAGGACGATGCGCGCCGGCTATCCTGTGGAGGTGGGCCAAATTCGACTTCAGAGCGGCTACCGCGACGGCGCGGTAGTCGGCCCCGTCGATTACGAAGACGACAAATTTTGCGGAATTTGGTTTGTCGAATTAGGCTTGGCAGTAAGCCAGAAGTTTGGCCGTTATCGAAAGGCTTTAGGGCAGGCGGGCTTTCAGATTAGCGGGCGGCCAAAAAGAGCGAAGCCGACGTGTTGCGCGACCAGCTCATTGAAGCTCTAGACGATCGCTTCGGACCGGAGAACGTCATCGCGGCTTCAAATACTACCGCAGAGGCCGGACAAATTTGGGGCCGCCTTTGGCCATGTAAGCCCGGCAAGGGATGCCGAGGTTCCGGCCAAAACTCCCCGGCATCAGTCGAAACAGGCGGCACAATTGCTGGTCCAGAATAAAAACGCAGCCCCAGTAGGGGCCGCAAGGTTTCACCACTTTAAAGCAACTGATACGCACACACTAACTCCGCTGCAGTGGTTAGCCGGCCTGAAGTTTTGTAAATCTCAATCGGCAAACGTCGCCCTTACCGACGCCAGAGGGACCGAGCAGAAAGTAATGCATTAACTGCGGCAAACTTGGGGAGGCGGTGGTGAGATTGCTCGTCTAAATTGAAGTGCGCCTTGGCGTAGCCGATCGCCAGCAGGAATGCTCGAAGAGTAGCCGGGGGTAAAATGCCAATGTTTGCATTCCAATTCGGCTCGCCGTCTGTAGCTGGCGGCGGCACGCCCTAGAGCCTTGCAGAATGCATCCTCGATGTGGATGTGCGATCTTCGCGCTGTATTCCACCGGGCGCCTGGGAGGATAGTATCTCATCGAATTGGATGCGCAGGAAAGCCCGTCCGACTGCTTACTAAATGCTTGCTATTGTTCATAACAGACCGCAACGAACAACAGATTTGTATGTGCAATCAATGTAATATAGAAATGTCGCGTTCAGTCCCCCAGACTGGGGCGCTAAGTGGACTGCGCTACGCTCCGAGTATCGCGGCGCACTATAGTGAGGAGGGTCCAGAGCCGCATCCAAGCCCGGAACACAGGCCGCCGCAGCGCCGTCGACCGGTAGTTTGGCCGCCGTGAAGCGAATATACAGCGCGGCCAAAAATTCCCTGCGTGGGTTGATTGACGGCGTCAGAACCGAGGCCGCGGTCCGCGAAGAGGCGATCGTTTTCGTGCTCGGTGTGCCGATCGGCGCCTTCATTGCGCCGAGTCTGGCCTGGTACGTCGCCATGATCGCGGCACTGCTTGCCGTGCTCGCCGTCGAGTTCCTGAACACCGCAATCGAGAAGCTCTCCGATCACGTCACGCCCGAGCGGCATCGCGACATCGGCCGGATCAAGGACTGGGGCTCGTCGGCGGTGTTTTGCGCGCTCGCGCTCGCGGGTCTAGTGTGGCTCGCAGCGATTGCCGTGCGCTTGGGTCTGGTGTGAGCCTTCGTCGCGCCGGTGCCTGACTGCGCTCCATCAGCATGCCGCCGCGGGTTCGGCCGCGCGCTGCCAATGCGGCAAAGCGACAGTCGACGCGGCAAGGACCGGCCCACGATAGGCGGCGATCGCGCAAGGTACACGGCTCCCGCCGTATCGACGGCTGCGTACGCGGCAAGGAATTCGACGACGTCGAAGCCGGCGACGAGATTGAGCGTGATGTAGACGAAGAACAGGCCGAAGTCCGCGCCATCGAGCGCCGAAAGCGACGGCCGGCTCGACGTGAACGCGAAGCGGACGAACGCGCCGACGGCCGCCAGTAAGGCGTAGAAGACGATCACGGCCGTGGCCCGCGCCGCGGCGCTTCGGTCGGTCTTAGCGGCCAGATGCGCTGCGCGCAGCTTGACGAACAGGATCTTGGCGGGCCGAGGTCGCACAGCCACAGCGAATAGCCGATGGCACTCACCAGGATGAAGAGCGAGAACCACTCCGGCGACAGCACGCGTGCCAACGTCAGCGTCTGCACCAGACCCATGGCGCAGGCCCGCCGGCCGTCGTCACGCGCAGCATCAGGTAGGGCAGTGACATCAGGTGCGCCGGCGCGGCCTCGGCGGGCGGTGAACCGGAGGCGAAAAAAGGCCTGGCGTTGCCGGCTCAGGCGGCCGCCGCGATCAGGCCGTCCTCGGATTGCTCCCCGTACGCCTGCCGGCGGCGAAAATTGATCGTCCCCGCACCCAGGCCCCAGACCAGTCCGAGCAAGAGGAAGAAGTGACGCCAATGATCGGTGTCGACAATCAGCCCTTCGAACGCCTCGCCGACAAAGACCGCATAGGCCGTGATCAAATAATATTGCCACGGCGTCGGCGCGGACACGGTCAGCAATCCCAGCGTCAGCGTGACCACCACCAGCGCCAGATAGGCCGCGCCGCCGAGCCAGCCATAGACCAGAAGCCCTGCATATAGACGTTGTGCTGTTGCAGCCCATAGATGCGGAAAAATTCGAACGGCCCGAGTCCACTCGGATTATCGAGGATGGCGTTGATCGCCAATTGCTGCTGCCAGAAACGGCCGCCGGGACCGACGTCGTAGGGTTGGATCAGCTTGGCGCGTTCCAAGATCATCTCGTGCACCGGGCCGATCAGCGACGCCGCGATCAAGAGCATGACCACGACGAGGATGGCGCAGCAGCCGAGCGCCATGATGCGAAGCCGCATGCTCGGGTCCGACGCGACCGCAAAGACGATGGTGACGCCGACCGCCGCCGAGACGGCAAAATGGCCCCAGGCGCCGCGGGAGAAGCTAAGCAGCAGGCCGCCAAGCAGGATCATCAGCGCGGTTACGTCAAGCAATCGGGGGCCGCGCACTAGGACGCCGACAATGAGCCACAGGATCGGAAATATCAGGAACGGTCCGTAGACGTTCGGATCCTTAAACGTGGCCCTGACGCGGCCGTGGTCGAGAAAGATATCGGCGCCCGGCAGCAAGTGGAAAAAGCCAATGTAGCCGGCCACCGTCGCGATCAGTGCCGCCAGCAGATAGCCGCGCCGCATGATCGCAAGGCGCGTCAGGTTGCCGTCGCAGAACAGGCACGCGAACATCACGCCGGCGATGCCCAGATAGACTGACGTCCCGACGTACTGGATGTCCTTAGCGTTGTCGCCGACCTGGATCAGCGACAGCGCACCGCAAGCGAGCCACGCCACGGTGAGCAGCAGCAGCGCCACCAGCTTGCGGTCGAAGCCGACGCGGGCGGCGACGCAGGTCACCAGCAGCACCGGCATCAGGGCGTCATGGGGCGAGGGCTCGATGAAGGCGATCGAGCTGGTAAGGACGGTGACGAACAGGACGAGGTTGAGGAGCCGCTGCGCCAATGCGGAGACGTTGCCGGACGCGGCAGCGGTCACAGGGAGCGTTTGGGAAGCCGCGGTCATCAGTAGGCGTTCTGCATGCTGAACACGGCGAACGGGGTTCGCAACAGAATGTAGATGTCGAGCAGCAGCGACCAGTTCTCGATGTAATAGAGGTCGTGCTCGACGCGGCGCTGGATCTTCTCCTGGCTGTCGGTCTCGCCGCGCCAGCCGTTGATCTGCGCCCAGCCGGTGATTCCCGGCTTGACCCGGTGCCGCGCGAAATAGCCGTCCACCGCCTCGTCGTAGGAGTGCTCAGCGGCCTTGGCATTGATGGCGTGCGGCCGCGGGCCGACCAGCGATAGGTTGCCGGTGAAGACGACGTTGAAGAGCTGCGGCAGCTCGTCGAGGCTGGTCTTACGGATGAAGCGGCCGACCCGCGTCACCCGCGGATCGTTCTTGCTGACCTGCTTCCTCGCATTGGCGTCGGTATGCTCGGCGTAGAGCGAGCGGAACTTGTAGACCTCGACCAGCTCGTTGTTGAAGCCATGGCGGCGCTGCTTGAAGAGGACCGGCCCCTTGCTGTCGAGCTTGATGGCGAGCGCGATCAAGGCCATCAGCGGCGACAGCGCGATCAGCGCCAGCGTGCCGAGGATCTTGTCGAACAGCCATTTCATCACGATGTCCCAGTCCGCGATCGGACGGTCGAAGACGTCGAGCACCGGCACCGTGCCGATATAGGAATAGGAGCGCGGCCGGAACCGCAGCTTGTTGGAGTGCGCCGAGAGCCGAATGTCGAGCGGCAGCACCCAAAGCTTCTTGAGCATGTGCAGGATGCGGCTCTCGGCCGATATCGGCAGCGCGAAGATCACGAGATCGACGCGGGTCTTGCGCGCGAATTCGAGGACATCGTCGACGGTGCCGAGCTTGGGCACGCCGGCGCAGGTCGGGGGGCTGCGGTCGTCGTTGCGGTCGTCGAACACGCCGATGACGCGCACATCTGAGTCGCGTTGCGCGGCCAGCGCCTTGAGCAAGGCCTCGCCGTTGCCGTCGGCGCCGACCACGATGGTGCGGCGGTCGAGACGGCCTTGCCGCGTCCAGCGTCGTACCAGGAGGAACAGCGCGCGGCGGAAGCCGATCAGCGCGAGCAGACCGAGCACGTAGAAGGCGCCGAGCCAGGCCCGCGAGAATTGGTCGCCAGCCTTGGCGAAGAACGACACGCCGATCGCGATCAGGAACACCACAGACCATGCCGCGGCGAGCCGCATATACTGCTTTTCGTGGCCGCGGAACGCTTGCACCTGGTAGATGTCGGCGATCTGAAACGCCAGCATCGACATTATCGCAATGCCGACGATTGAGCCAACGTAATACCAGGCAAAGCCGACGGCCGGCACCACGTGCCAGAAGTACACTGCAAGGCCGATCGCGATGATCAGCGCGGCTTCGAGCAGACGCACGGTGCCGGCGAGCACGATCGGCGAATAGGCCGGCTTGAAGCGCTGCGCGGCGACGTTGAGCGCCGTCGGCGAGAGCGTGCGCAGCCCCGACGCGTCGGCGATCCGCGGCAACGACCGCACGGCAGACGATACGGCGGCTGACGCTTCGAAGACGATGCCGTGTTCGGTGCCGGACATTGGTTAACGTAAACTTATGGGCTCAACGCGAGCTCAAATGTTCTCTGTGTCGAAAGCCTGGCGCCAACATAGTGAATAATGTTCAAAAATTGGTTAGGCGAATTTTGCAAGTTTTCGGAGAGACAGCGCTTCCTGGTAGGCCGCGAGCCCGCCTTCCACCATGCTCGCCAATGAGAATTCGGCGCGCACCCGCGCCTTGACCTCCCGCGCAACGCGGCAGGTCTCGCCCGGATCGAACAACGCCTTGCGAATGGCCGCGACCAGCGCGCCTCTATCGTCCGGCGCGATGAGATGTGTCGCATGCGGCCCGAAAATCTCCGGCACGCCGCCGACTTCAGTGGCGATGATCGGTATGCCGGCGGCGGCGGCCTCCAGCACGATGTAGGGCAGCGATTCCGCGCGCGAGGGGATGACCAGCATCCGTCCCATGGCGAACGCCTCGCGCGCCGGGCGGAAGCCGACAAAGCGAACCTCGTCGGCGAGGCCGAGGCGGTTGGCTAAAGCCTTCAATTTTGCGCCATCCGGGCCTTCGCCGGCTATGGTCGCGGTCACGCGGTGGCCCGAGGCTTTGAGGATGGCAAGCGCTTCGATGAGGACGTCGATCGCCTTGACCGGCCGCAACTCGCCGACGCAAACCACATCGGTCGCGTCGGATTTCATCGCGATCGGCTCGAATTCGGCATTGCCGACGCCATTGCGCACAATGCGCACCATGGCGCGCGGCGTGCCGATGGTGGTGCGGAACAGGTTGGCGATGTAGCTGCTTTCGAACAGAAATAGGTCGGTGTGCCGGTTCAACAGCCGCTCCAGCGCACGATAGAAGCCGCCGCTGATCGTGCTCGGGCAATAGACCAGCGAGCCGCCGTGCGGCGTATAGGCGCGGATGGCATGGCCGCAATTCGGCACCAGCCGCGCCAGCGCCGCGCCCTTGGCGCCGTGGCCGTGTAACGCGTCGGGCTTAAGCGCCGCGACGCGCCGGGCAACACGATACAGCGCGTAGGCGTCGCGCGGACTGAGCTCGCGGGGGATGGCGACACGTTCGAAGCCTAGCGCAAGATAGGGCGCAAGGTCGCGGAGAACGGCCTCGGCGCGAGCCCCGCCGGTGGTGCTGTCGAGGAAAAGGCCGACGCGATGGCCGCGTTGGGCCTGGCCTTGCACCAGATCGATCACGTGCCGGAACAGTCCGCCGAGCGGCGCGCGCAAGATATGAAGGATCTTCAGACCCGCCTCGTCGCTCCCGGCATGCTCCGGCGGCATGGCGGTAAGCGACTGCGCCAGCGCTGAGCGAAGGGGGTCGCCCATGACGGCAATCCTTAAAGTGGCAGCGAAAAGTTAAATCCGATTGAGACCTGCCGCGGTTAATAAAGTCTCACGGAAGCGCCGCCGTGCCGCGCATTGTCGCGATTTAACCGGATGGCAACCTTAATAGTTTCCAATCGTCGGCATAGTTGGGTCTGTACGTCTTTGGTTGGTGGCGAGGAGTAGCGCAATGAGTGTGGCGTCGCCGTCGACGCGTATCAGCGGCCAGTTTAACGACGCTGAGTTGGACCTCTCCGCGCTCGGCACGACGCTGTGGCGTAAGAAGTGGAAGATCGTGCTGCCGCCGCTCTTGGTCGGGCTCGTGACGCTCGCCGCCGTCCAAGTCATCACGCCTAAGTATCTTGCCGAAGCGCGCATCATGGTCGAGAGCCGCGACAATATTTATCTGCGCCCCGACGTCGACAAGGATCTGATCGACCGCAACGTCGTCGACCAGGAGGCGGTGACCAGCCACGCGCAGCTCATTCTGTCGCGCGAAGTCGCCAACCAGGTGATCGCCAAGCTCAAGCTCAACCAGCTGCCCGAATTCGATGCGACGTTGGGCGGCGGTATATCGCCGGTGCGGGCCGTGCTCGGCGTCCTCGGCATCACCAAGAATCCCATGAGCATGACGCCGGAAGAGCGCGTGCTCGAAGCCTATTACGATCGGCTGACCGTGTACCCAGTGGAGAAGTCGCGCGTCATCGTCATCGACTTTCTGTCCGAGGATCCGGAGCTTGCCGCCAACGTCACCAATGCCATCGCCGAGGCCTATCTCGACGTGCAGCGCAAGGCCAAGCAGGACCAGGCCCGCGCGGCGAGCCAGTGGCTCGCCGGCGAGATCGAATCGATGCGCAAGAAAGTCGTGGACGCGGAATCGCGGGTCGCGGCCTACCGCGCCAAGTCGAACCTGCTGATCGGCAACAACAACACCACGCTGTCGGCGCAGCAGCTCGGCGACCTGAACTCCCAGCTTGCCGCCGCGCGGGCGCAAAAGGCCGACGCCGAAGCCAAGGCGAAGCTAATCCGGGATATGCTGAAGTCCGGCCAGCCCATCGAGTCGGCCGACATCGTCAATTCCGAGCTGATCCGCCGCCTGTCGGAGCAGCGCGTCACACTGCGCGCCCAGCTCGCCGAGCAATCGTCGTCGCTGCTCGACAACCATCCGCGGATTAAGGAGTTACGCGCGCAGATCGCCGATCTCGACCGTCAGATCACCGCCGAGGCGGCGACCATCGCGCGTTCGCTCGACAACGATGCGCGGATCGCCGGCGCCCGGGTCGATTCGCTCAGCGCCAACCTCGATCAGCTCAAGAGCCAGGCCGCGGCGACCAATGTCGAGGACGTGCAGCTGCGCGAGCTCGAGCGCGATGCCAAGTCGCAGCGCGACCTGTTGGAGTCTTATCTGGCTAAATATCGCGAGGCGACGGCGCGTGACACCATCAGCTCGGCGCCCGCCGATGCCCGCGTCATTTCGCGCGCCATGGTCTCGAACGTGCCGGCCTATCCGAAGAAGCTGCCGGCCGTGCTGATCGCGACCTTGACCACGCTCGTGACCGCGACCGGCTTTGTCCTGACCAAGGAGCTGTTGGCCGCGCCGGCCGGCAGCGCCGCCATGCCGCCGCAGCAGGTGTCGGCTTCAACACCGGAGCCCGAAATGTCGGAAGCGATGACCTCGCACATAGCTGCGGCGCTCAACGCGCTGCGCAAGACCGCGCAAGCGCCGAGCCCCGCCTTTGTCATCGATTCATTCGAGGATGCGGTCTACGCCATGCAAAGCCATCCCGAGGATTGCCAGATTGCGGTGTTTGGCGCCGCTCCGGGAATGGATGCAAGCTGGACCGCGCTCAAATTTGCCCGCGCGCTTGGTGCGGACGAGCGCGTCGTGGTGGTTGGGCTCGGTGCCGACGCCGCCATCAGGGCTGCGACGGGCGATCCTTCGGCGAGCGGGCTCGCCGAGCTTGCCGACCGGACTGCCTCGTTCCGCAACGTCATCGTCAAGGACAGGCAGTCGAGCCTGCACCTGATTTCCTCGGGCCAGATGCCAGCCGCGCGCAACGACATCCTGATGGCGCCCGGCATCGCCACGAGCTTCGACGCGCTCGCCCGCGCCTACGACCGTGTGGTGATCGCAGCCGGAGCGACAGTCGGCGCCGACCTCGGCGAGATCGCGGCGATCGCTCCGCACGCGATTCTGGCTGCGGGCACTCTGACCGAAGCCGGCGTTGCTGCAACGCGCGGGCGCCTGCTGCGCGCCGGCTTCAACGACGTGACGGTGCTTGGCTCGCCGACCTTGGAAGAGGCTGGTGCGACCGCCGCTGCGGCCTAGCTTCGGGCTAAAGCGCGCCGGGGGTCTGCCGCCGCGGAGTTGACAAACAATCGTCAACGAAGGTTGGAATATTGCCCGCGAGGGTTTGTCCGTGCCGAGCCTGAAGCAGACGATCATTCGCGGAGGCCTGGAAGGGCTTTACTTCACCTGTGCCCACGTGGCGCTGAAGCCGTTCGTCGGTGGCGTCGGCGCGATCTTGACGCTGCATCACGTGCGGCCGCCGCGGTCGGACCGCTTTCAGCCGAACCGTCTGCTCGAGGTCACGCCGCGCTTTCTCACCCGTGTCGTGAACTATCTACGCCGCGCGCCTGTGGATTTGGTCAGCCTCGACGAGATGCATCGGCGCATGACCGAGCGCGATTTCCGCCGCCGCTTCGTCTGCATGACCTTCGACGACGGCTATCGCGACACCAAGCAATTCGCCTATCCGATCCTCAAGGCCGCGGACGTGCCATTCGCCATCTATGTGCCGACCAGCTTCCCGGACCGGCTCGGCGAATTGTGGTGGCTGGTGCTGGAAGCGGTGATCGCGCGCAACGAGAGCATCGGGCTCGAAATCGACGGCCGCGACCGCAATTTCGATTGCGCCACGGTCGCCGCCAAGCGCGCGCTGTTCGAGGAGCTTTATTGGTGGCTGCGGGCGCGGCCGACTGAAGCCGAGATGCGCGGCGTGATCCGCGACCTCGCGGCGCGCTATCACGTCGAGGTCGCGGCGTTCTGCGAGGAGCTGTGCATGGGCTGGCCAGAGCTTGCCGAGCTTGCCGCCGATCCGCTGGTCACCATCGGTGCCCACACCGTGAGCCATTCGATGCTGGCAAAGTTCTCCCCAGAGGCGGCGCGCTCGGAAATGGATATGAGCCGCTCGATCATCGAGGCGGCGCTGTCGGTGCGGCCGGAGCATTTGTCATATCCGATCGGCGATCCGACCTCTGCGGGGCCGCGCGAATTCACCATTGCCGCCGAGCTTGGCTTCAAGACCGCGGTCACGACCCGGCCCGGGGTGCTGTTCCGGTCCCACAGCCGGCACCTGACCGCGCTGCCTCGCATTTCGCTCAACGGCGAATATCAGCGGCTGCGCTATGTCCGCGTGCTGCTGTCCGGCTCGGCGACGGCGATGTGGAACGGCTTCCGCCGCCTCGAGGCAGCTTAGCCAAGGGATCAGGCATCGGGGGTCAGGTATCGGGGTTTTTTCTGATCCCTTATGCCTGCTTCCTGTTTCCTGGTACGCTCATCCACCGCACCAACGGCATCGCCGGCAGCACCC
>Ga0182034_10001959_pt1 | contig 10340 bp, 8 predicted proteins | sample flu12Cox44000172_FD_125972 | JGI IMG/M metagenome (GOLD analysis project Ga0182034, IMG submission 125972) | Lab enrichment of tropical soil microbial communities from Luquillo Experimental Forest, Puerto Rico - flux4day.12C.oxic.44.000.172 | ecosystem: Environmental > Terrestrial > Soil >... | reverse complement strand
GGCTTATCAAAGGAGTCACAACGCCAATAGTGTGATGAGCATTGCAGTATCCTTCCATTGTCGGATCGTCGGCCACCCGGACTAATCGGCTGTGTCCTGATTCTTCGAACTGCCGGCCACGATGCCTGACGGCAGCACTGCCTGAGGGGCTATGCGCTGCCACCGTCCCCGAGATTAACGAGATTGATGCCGCAGTCAGAAAGTCGGCAACATTACGGGTCGCTAGCTGCGCTCCTCTGACCCGAGCAATCGCCGCGATCTGCGCATCTGCGTGGCTTATTGGCTTGCCGAGCGAGCGCCGATTTGGGCAAACGGACGGGCTGCCTCGCTCTCGAAACCCAGGACTCGACTTCCCAAATCCTCGTTAATCATATCCTCGGCAGCACGCAGGAGTCCCTGCCGACGCTTGCCTTGCTTGAGCAATTCAATTCCCAAGAAGATTTCCGCCTCGGTAATCGAGGTCGTGAGTAAGTTCCCTCGACGGTTGTTTCGCGACCCACTCGGAGACTTGGGCTGCGGGCATCGGCCTCATGAGTTCCGAGAGCACCTCGGTGTCGAGAATGATCATTCGCCAAATTTCCGTGCTTCCCGAATCAGATCGCGTCGCGGCAGTGTCAGCTCAAGCCCCCCATATTCAGCAAATCGTTTTCGAATGGCGCAGTATTCCGCAGTCGGCGAACCAGTTCGCGATGGACTGGACTCCTGCCACGGTTAGACATTCCACACATCCGGAGCATTGATGGGCGAAAAGATCCCGGTAGTCCCTCTGCGGTGGCTAGCGAGTGGATGGTGCGTGGACCGGGGCTTGGCCTCCAAGGGCAGATGATTCACCGAGCAGCAGGTAAATTGTGAAGCGGTGCTTTGTTCCCGACGGACGGGGCTGCGTTGTCAGGTTTAAGCATGTACCAAAGGACTCGATTAAAAAGCGCGCCGTCACTGCGGTCTGCCGCCCGCAAATCGAGCCCTTGCGACATCTGCGCCGCTACTCCTTTCGACGGGTTGGTCTCCTTCATATCCGCTTGGGGAACGAGAGATCGGTATGGCGCAAAGTCTGGCGTCGGCCTGAACACGTCGGCCAGGGGGCGGCTGAAATAATCGAATTTCGACATGCGTCCGAGGCCTAGAATGTCTTCGATTGCACCAACAACGTCTGTGGTGTTGGCGAATCGATGAACCGTGCCGGGATGATTGTAGGCGGATATAGCGAAGAATGGCGAGCGGTGCGAGTCCACATGGTCAGGACCGGCCTGCGAGTCGTCCTCCAGCACAAAAACAACCGTGTCACGCCAGAACGGGGATTGGGATAAGGCTTCCACGATCCTGCCCAACGCCAGGTCATTGTCCGCCACGTAAGCTCGCGGCGTAGGATATCCAGCCCTTCCACCGGCCGTGTGGTCGCTCGGTAGGTGCAACACCTCCAGGGCTGGCATTTCTCCCTTGGCCACGAACTCGTGGAGTTCCTGGATCCATCCGTCCGCGCGCTTTTGGTCGGGAATCTTCAGGTTGAATTCCGGATAGATCGGACTTACGTCTGCGCGAAGGTCACGCTGCGTGACCGGCCATCCTTCGGGCCCGTTCACCATCTCTCCGTAGTCGCGAAACCAGATTCCATTCTTTGCCGCCAGGTTCCAGAGGAATCCGCCGATAGGCTCGTCAATTTCCTCTCCATCAATCCCTCCTCTCCGGTCGGAATACGCGGACGGAATCAGTTTTTCCCCAAAGTCAGTCACATACGCGGCCGTCGACCAGATGTGTCCCTGCGAGCTGACTTCAGCATTGGTGAAAAAACGATCGAACAGCCCGAACCGCAGCGCCAGAGCATGGTGATTGGGAGAGACATCTTTGCCAAAGAAAACCAGGTTCGGATCACCGTCCCCTTCCTTCAAGTCGCCTAGTACCTGATCATATGTTCGGTTCTCCTTGATGATATACACGACATGCCTGAAAGGCGGATATCCGCGGCTGGCGCGCTGCTGATTCCATTCATTCGCTTCGGCAACGCGGCGGGAGAACTGTGCCAGCGCAGCCGGACTAAAATCAGCGGAGCACATTCGTATGCTCCCGTTCAGTTGCCCCAGGTCATAGCCGAGCGGCCGCTTAATCGCCTCGCCTGGGGTTGGTCCATCGGGATTAGCATGGCTGCCGTGCCCTTTTCCGCTTAAAACAATCAGCTTCTTATCGATTTCAAGAAGACCTGTCGGATACCAATCCGTTGGAATGCGGCCCATGGGGCGGACTGCTGCTAGCGCCGCTCGCTTGGAAACTTGCTCAGAAACGTCAAAAACGGCAATCGCGTTGTTGTCGGCTTCCGCCACGTACAGCCTTGCCGCGTCATGGGAAAGGGCGAGGGCGTTTGGCGTACTTCCTTCGGACGGGGCGCCTGGGGCTTGATCCTGAAGATATCGCAAAACCTTTTTGGCATGGGTATCCACGATTGCAATCTGATCCGTACTAGCAAGCGCAACAAATAGCCGGGATCCGTCTGGGCTCATAGTGAGCGCAGAAGGCCGTGGCCCGACCACTAGCCGGCCCGCATTGGAAAGAGTTCCATCCGCAAAAGCGCGAAAAATGGAAATGGTGTTGCTTCCCCAGGCCGATACATACACCCCGCCATCCGGGGCTACTTGTACGGCATAAGGATAATGGTCTGTCGAAAATCTTTGCACCACTCGCCCGGATGACGGATCCACAACAGCAAGGGCGTCGCCAACATTCTCGGCAACGTACAGCAGATTTCCTTTCGTAGAGACCGCTATACCGGCTGGATAACGAGAACCCGTTTTGTCAGGCTTTTTCTGGCCGAGAATGATTTCCTTGTTCAGTGTTGCGGTCCCGTTACTCCAGGAGTATGCATAAATCAAGTCCTCGTTGCCGCCGGACACATACAGCTCTTTGCCATCCGCGGAAAAGGCTACACCATAAAACGCCGCCTCCTGCGGAATGGTTTGCAGGACCTTCTTTGATTCTAGATCGACGACTTGAATTCCCTGTTCTCGCCAGCCGCTCAAAACCGCGACCAGTCTTTTCCCCTCGGGCGCCAGTGCCATGCCCAGCGGCATGCTTCCCAGATCGATAAACTCGCCTTCCGCATCAAGACGCACCCCCGTCGCCAGGGGTGTGGTGAAGGTGGGCGCATCCATGTGCGACGTCGATGCAAGTCCAAAAGAAATTAGGACCGAAGAGAGGACCGGCCCAAGGAGAAGCTTGTTAGGGAGACGGGACCCTCTATTACCACTGCTCGCGTTTAACTTCCAGAAAGCCCGCACACTTCACCTCGCGATAAGGGTGATGACATTATTTTGCAATCCCAGCGCTTCTTTGCGTAATTCCGCCGGATATGCATTTGAGCGCTGCAACAAATCTTATCTCGCGTTGATCACCAGGTGGCCGTCTTTGATTTCTGTAGTCTCGCTGATGGCGACAGCGCGGGTTCCTTCTCGTTGCTGGTCGGGAATCGTCTGGTACGGCCTCTCGGGATTGCATCGGGTTTGGCCATGCCTTCTCCGACGGCGCAGCCCGACAATACTATCCGGCGAAGGAGCCAGCCCCAACCCAGGCTTGCGCAAGCCTCTTCAGGCTATCGCGATAGGTTCGTGAGACGGTATACTCGTTGCCCCTCTCGAGACGCAGCACATACTCACCCGTGCCCCCCGGGCGAAGCTCTACTACCCAGGACGCATTAATCAGAACGGAGCGATGGATTTGCACAAAGCCAAGTGGTGCAAGCTTCTGAGCGAGTGTCGAAATGGATGCTCTGACGAGGTATGAATCCGACTTCCGTCGCAGCAACGAATAATTTCCCTGCGCTTCCACGGCAACGACATCGGCTGAATCAATGAGGAGAATTTTCCCTTTAAGCTTTATGCCGATCTTAACGAGGCCGGGAAATCTAGCCACGTTCCGAGGTGCAACTTCAAAGCCTTCTGCGATTCGTCTTTTCGCCCATTCCCGGACTACGGGAGGTGGCCCATGATCGAAGATAACCCTCGCGTGGTGTTCGTGGGTTCGGGACTCTTCAGTTGCACTGGAGGCGACTCGTGAACGATCGTCGCCACATGCTTGCCGCTCATCGGCTAATTCGATGCGGGCGAGTCGAGATCCGGCGGATACGCTCATCTGCATTCCTACTGGAGAACCGTTCCGTACCAAAGGCCTACAGGGCTATGCCTGAAGAGGCTATTTTCAACTATTCGGTATGGGACGGCTCTTAACACCTGTGTCTCGCCACACAAAGTGAGCGAAATTCGATGGTTCGTGGGGAGACACGAATGTACGCATATGTTGTGAAAATAAGTGGTTCGTGTCAATGGCCACTAGCGGTCATTCTGATATGACCACTTTGATTAGAACGAAGCGGGCACGTAATGTGTTTTTGCCGGTCACCGACGCTCTCACCGGTTTTTATGGTACGGGCAAGGGCAGGCTCTATCGCACGCAAGACCCAGGAGAAAAGTGGGATTTGATCTGGTCGAAGCCTGGCACGTCAGACCAGCGTCCAAGACGGGCTCGGCGTCCGAGAAAGGGGTGTAGACAACGGCTACGGGCGGAACTTCCGTGGCAAGGGCCAAGCTGATGAGGAGTGCTGCGAGACTGAAGAATACGCTTTTTGCTTTTTTCACGGCGCAAAAGTATAACATCGCGTGCATGATCAAAAGAGCGCCAGAAGACCTGGCAAAGCAGGCGCCGTACGGCTCTTCGCGCTTTCCCTCAGAGAGTTGCGCGCGACTGGCACTTCGGTGCGATTGCTTGAACTGGTCCCGACCCGTTCAGTCGAAATCCCATCTATCTGTGTTTCGCGCTGCTGCCCCTCGGATTGGCGGTTTGGCTGGATGGGTCTGTCTTGATCTTCGACCTTCTCGGAACGAAAGAAACGGTCGGGGCGATAAGGGAAGGCGATCGCAAGGGAGTAAATGTTATGCTCAAGGATTCCAAGACGTTTGCCTCAACCGGAGGTTGAGGTTTCGAACGCTCTCTTGGCGACAGCGAGACAAATCGGCCGCTGACAGAAGAGCACAGAGCGCTGCTTTACATGTTATGAACGGGCGAAAGACCACGATTTTGTCTTTAGCAAGTACCGTAAGTAGGTGGGCTCCATGGAATTCGAGCAATCCGTACCAGTTGGGCTCGCTGGTGGGCGTCACACAAGCGTTGGAAAAGCTTCAATGCTAGCCGCTTTCGGTTCTATCCGGATGTACAGATCCACCTGCTAGGAGAAGCTCTCAATTGCTATGCCCAGCATGCTAGCACGACGGGATTTTTTGGCTCTTAGCGGTGGCGCGATTGCAGCTATATCGAGGCTCCGTCCCTTCTCCGCAAGTCCGGCATATCCTTCCGCCCACAAATTCCAGAGCTTGCTCCGCATCCCTAGTTTGCTGCGTCCGACTCAAAGCGATGAAACCACAGACTATTACGAGATAGAACAGCGACAGGCATCCGTCGAAATATTGCCAGGAAGGCAAACCACAATTTGGGGCTATCAAGGGATGTTCCCTGGTCCAACAATCAAGACGCGCCAGAGCCGAAGAACCGTCATTCGCCACACCAATAAGCTTGATGTTCCCACAGTAGTCCACCTTCACGGCGGAGCCACTCCCAGTGATTCGGATGGTTTTCCGACCGATCTGATTTTGCCAGGTCGTCAAAAAACGTATTCTTATCCGAACGATCGAGCGGCAACACTCTGGTATCACGATCATGCCATGGACCATACCGGCCTCAACATTTTCATGGGCCTTGCCGGTATGTACATTGTGGAAGGCCAAGAAGAGAGACAGCTTCCTTTACCACGGGGTGAGTATGATGTACCACTGGTCCTTCAGGACAGGCTGTTTTCTGCGGACGGGGCGCTCCTATACCGGCCCGATCCCGTAGATGGTCCCGCCGCTGATGTCACGCTGATCAATGGGACAACTTGGCCCAGATTCGACGTTTCTGCATGCAGGTATCGCTTTCGAATCCTGAATGCTTCGAATGCGAGATCATTCCGGCTGGCCCTTAGTTCCCGTCAGCAGTTTGTACAAATCGCTACCGACGGCGGCTTGCTGGCGGCCCCCTGTGTGGCGCAAGAGATTCCGCTCGCTATGGCGGAGCGAGTCGAAGTGATCGTGGACTTTTCAGTGTATCCCCTCAACACGACCGTCACGGTAGACGACCAAAACGCATCCTTAGCAGAACGGTCTCTCCTGCAATTCAATGTCGTTCGCAAGGTCAAGGATGACAGCGAGATCCCAGACCGATTAGCGGAGATTTCAGCGATCGTTCCAAGCCGGGCTACTCAGCGGCGAAGCTTCGTGTTTACGAGAGCTGATTCTAGCCATTCGGAAACGCGGTGGTCAATCAATGGTAAGGAATTTGATGCTGCTCGCGCGATTGCTGAGGTAAGCGCGAACGACATTGAACTATGGCGACTTGCCAATCACACATTTCGTGAAAAACACAATGTAGTCCATCCTGTTCATCTGCACCTTGCGAACTTTCAAATTCTTAAACGAAACGGTAAGCCACCAGCACCCTATGAATCCGGTTTGAAGGACACTGCCGCGCTGAATGTGGGCGACGAAGTCGAAATCGCGGTGCGATTTCCGGGGCATAAAGGAAAGTATCTCTTTCATTGTCACAATTTAGAGCACGAAGATCGCGGCATGATGGCGCGTTTTGACGTTCATTGATGCGTGCATCGCGAGGACAGCTTGCATATGTCGTGCTCCTCCAATTTGGAGTGTGTCTATAATAGTCGCGAAAGTGTGGATGAAAGCGTGCGGAGTGGACAGCCTTGTCAGCATGGGAAACCACCGCTCTGGGTTCTACCTTACATTCGGCTTGGATGCAGAGGGATGGACGCAAAAAAGGGATTGTGCCGACCGTGTCCCCGTTGCAAACTCGAGCCGATAGCACTGCGCATGAGCAAAGAGAAGGATCATCTTCAGGCCTCAGGGTTGGTTTTAGCTCTTACTGTACGATTGAACAAAGATTGGTGAACGGGGCGACTACGCCGCAAACGAGTTGAGGAAGAAGCAGCAGAGTGCAAGCCATTCTGCTGAATTATCATGGAACCTAACACAGCCAGTCGAACCGCTGAGTACATGGCCTTCTATCGTGCCATGGAGTCTGCGCGCCCAGGCAATAAACGGCTCTTTACGGATCCATTCGCCATCCACTTTCTGCGGCCTGCGCTAGGGAAAGCGGCTTGGCTGTCCAGAATTCCGTACGTGGCTGCGGCCGTCGCGTGGTACGCAGACCACCGGGCTCCAGGCGCGCGCACATCAGCGATCGCTCGGACATGTCTCATCGACGATGTTGTCTCCCAGGCTCTGCGGAAGGGCCTACGTCAACTGGTGATCCTTGGTGCAGGCTATGACTGTCGCATTTATCGTCTTTCAGGGGTCAGTTCTGCTGCGGCTTTTGAGGTGGACCATCCTGCGACTCTTGCCGCAAAACTCTCGCGGCTGCGGGGCCTCCTTGCAAGATTGCCAGCCAACACGCATTTTGTGGAGATCGATTTTGGCCGGCAAAGCCTGGGCGAGGCGCTGCACAGGGAAGGATTCGACTCCAGTCAACCGGCTATTTTCGTTTGGGAAGGTGTCACAAATTATCTGACCGACAGCGCGGTCGATGCTGTGCTTCGCTACGTTGCTGGCTGCGCCGTCGGCAGCTGTCTAGTATTTACATATGTGCATCGCGACGCCCTGAACGGCTCGGGCAGGTTCCCAGACGCGGCCAAGATCATGAGCAATGTAACGGAACTCGGCGAACCTTGGACCTTTGGCTTGATTCCCGAGGACCTGCCCTCCTACCTTCGCGAGCGAGGACTCCAACTCATCCGCGACGATGGAGCTAGCGACTACAGACACACGTATTTCGGGGAAGCCGCAGACTCCATGAACGGATACGATTTCTATCACGTCGCCCTTGCAAGCGTTCCGGCGAGAATCTAATACCGGCGCGATTGAGACTTTCTAGCCCTGGCCGTCCGGGGTTCGAGCGCCGCCGGTCTGGAGGCGAACTTGCCAGGAGCAGCGCCGATCTTGGCGTCCTGAGTTCTATTCAATTCCGCGGACCTATCGAACACTGTGACTCAACGCGCGTTTCTCCTTGACAGTCTAGGAGATTCATGCCACAGATGGGAGCCGATCACCACCACCGGGCCACCGAACCTTCGACAGTTGATGCGCTGGAGTACGGAAACCCGTTAATCCTGCGTCTGGGCGTATCGCTTCCACTTGTGGTTATGCAGGTGCTAGTCTCAGGAAGTGACCTATGAACAACGGCGACGTCGAGGCGGCTTGGGAGTATCACCAAGGCACGAAGCACTCGCCCTGGAGTGTTCGTAGTAATCCTCACTTCCTCGACTGGCCGAATCGGCCGTTACCTTTCAAGGTCTACCCTAAAATTGAGCCCCGTCCGTTGCCGCAAGAAGTGCCACAAACAGGGGTAGCCGCGCTCTCTGCGATCTCAGGCCGAGTGCGCTCATCGCGGGCCGATCGTGTCCCAGATCTTGAGGCTCTGGCGCGCGTCCTCTTCTTCTCAGCAGGGATCACCAAAGAGCGTGAATATCCTGGTGGACATGTCTATTTTCGGGCGGCGGCCTGCACCGGAGCCCTCTATGAGGTCGAGCTGTATCTCGTGAGTGGTGATCTCCGGGGCCTGGAGAGCGGGGTGTATCACTTCAATCCTGCAGACGTGTCATTACGGCTTCTAAGGAAGGGTGATTTCCGCGGGAACCTGCGTGTGGCGACTGCGGTGGAACCTGCCGTCGCTCACGCGCCCGCGACCATCATCTCGACTGGAACGTACTGGCGGAACGCCTGGAAGTACCAGGCGCGCACCTATCGCCATTTCGGATGGGACAACGGAACGCTGGTGGCGAACCTGCTGGCCGTTTCAACAGCTTCTGGGCTGCCGTCCGAGATCGTGCTGGGGTTCATGGACGCCGAGGTGAACCGCCTACTTGATGTCGATACGCGGCGCGAAGTCTCCTTATGCCTCCTACCGATTGGGCGCAGCGCAGAGAGTCCGTTGCCAACTCCGAAAGACGCTCCGGCACTCGGCCTAGAGACGATTCCGCTTTCGCAACACGAGGTGGAATATCCCGCCATGTTGCAGATGCACGATGCTTCGTCACTTGAGTCCGAACAGGAAGTGACCAACTGGCGTGAGAGCCGGCCGGTCCTTTCGTCTTCAGCTTGGGCAGGCGAGACCGTTCGCCTCCAGCCGCTGCCCGAAGACGAACAACCAAAGGACACCATTGAACAAGTGATCCTGCGCCGTGGATCGACCCGAAGGTTTGATAAGACGGCATCCGTCACACTGGAACAGCTCTCGACCATTTTCGATTGTGCCACGCAAGGCCTTCCGGCTGACTTCCTTGCGCCTCCCGGAGCCCAGCTCAATGATCTTTACCTGATCGTGCATTCGGTCGAGGGACTGAAGCCAGGTGCCTATTTCTTCCAACGTGTCCTTGGCAACCTAGAGCTCTTGAAGGAGGGCCAATTCCGCGCCGAGGCATACCATCTCGGATTGGAGCAGGCGCTGTCGGCGGAGGCCTGCGTGGACATCTTCTTCCTTACCGATTTAAAACGAATCCTGGAACGATACGGAAACCGCGGCTACCGCGCGGTCCAGTTGGAGGCGGGCGCCATCGGCGGCAGGATCTACTTGGCTGCTTATGCCCAGCATCTGGGTGCAACCGGACTGACCTTTTTCGACGATGATGTGACTAAATTCTTCTCGCCACACGCAAAGGACAAGAGTGCCATCTTCTTGCTCGCGGTTGGCAAGCCGCCGAAACGCAAACAGCGGTAGAGTCGCCTGGGCATCTCCTTGTTTGCGTCTTCGCTCGTCGATCAAGTTCGGCGAAGTCGGATTCCATAGTGAAGCCCTATAGAAAAGCAAGTGGATAGCCGGCATCGTGCAAGCGATTTTCTAGGCTACTCGTTTCGGAGCTCAGGTTCCTAATCATAGTAGTACTGAGCCCGTCGTGACAGAGGCCGCGCATTTGTAATTTAACGCGCAACTTTCTCTGAAGAGCCGGGTTTTTTGTCGCCAACCGCTCCCCGCCGGTAGGACGGCCCCCACTCCCCAGGCCGTTTAGAAGAAAAGGACAATTTGGAGGAAGTTATGAAACGACTCATAGTAGCTCTAGCGAGTGTAACCGGTTTATTGGTGTCGGCAGCTCAGACTCGTGGACAAGACCTGCTAGTGCCCGCCGGTACGCTGCTGCAATGCACGATGAACGAACCGCGATTCTCCTCGGCAACAGCGTCAGTAGGGGATCCGGTACTATGCCACCTGAAGAGCTTTCAGGAGTTCGGACGAACCGTGTTTCCGCGAGGGAGCATGCT
>Ga0182034_10001956_pt1 | contig 10343 bp, 8 predicted proteins | sample flu12Cox44000172_FD_125972 | JGI IMG/M metagenome (GOLD analysis project Ga0182034, IMG submission 125972) | Lab enrichment of tropical soil microbial communities from Luquillo Experimental Forest, Puerto Rico - flux4day.12C.oxic.44.000.172 | ecosystem: Environmental > Terrestrial > Soil >... | reverse complement strand
GTTTGGCTCGATGATTGCTCAGTTCTTTCATCTGACTAGCCTGGAGCGTCGAACGCTGCTAGTCGCCGGAGCGGCAGCCGGAATGTCGGCGACGTTTGCATCTCCGTTGGCTGCCGTTCTTTTGTCCGTCGAGTTACTGTTGTTCGAATGGAAGCCACGCAGCCTGATACCAGTCGCGATGGCCAGTGTGGCCGCGGCTGCGACGCGACGCTGCATCATCGGCATAGGGCCACTGTTTCCCACGCCGCCCATGCGGTTTTTGTCGGGCCGCGTGGACTCTTGGGTTGCGTGCTGGTCGGGTTGCTGGCGGGAGCGCTGTCGGCGTTACTGACTCTGGCAGTTTATGCCGCCGAAGATGCTTTCCAGAGACTACCCATCCATTGGATGTGGTGGCCAGTCATCGGCGGATTTGTTGTCGGGCTGGGCGGCCTCATCTTCCCGCAGGCACTTGGCGTCGGGTACGACATGATCGGCTCGCTGCTGCAAGGTGATGTTGTACTCAAGACCATTGCCGGCATTTTGCTGGTGAAGTCAATTATCTGGGCGGTGTCGCTAGGGTCCGGCACATCTGGTGGCGTGCTGGCGCCGCTACTGATGATGGGCGGTGCACTCCGCGGACTGATGAGCGGCTTTCTGCCAAACGAGGGCTTGGGCTTTTGGCCTTTGGTTGCGATGGGCGCGATTCTGGGCGGCACGATGCGATCACCCTTTACGGGAGTCGTGTTCGCGGTTGAGTTGACGCACGACGTCAACGTCATTCTGCCACTCTTACTGGCGTCGGTTATCGCGCACGCATTTACGGTGCTTACCTTGCGGGGGTCCATCCTGACGGAGAAGGTGGCGCGTCGCGGATATCACCTTAGTCGCGAGTATGCGGTCGATCCACTGGAAATTCTCTTTGTTCGCGAGGTGATGCGGCCTGATGTCGTGGCGCTTCCGGCCGACGCGTCGGTGAGTGAATTGGCCGAGGCACTGCACGACGAGCACAGTCCTCGGAGGCAGAGCCTCTATCCCGTCGTAGATGGTGACAAGAAGCTCATTGGCGTGATTCCGCGCCACGAGTTGCGGGAGCTGGTTCACCTGCGGGACGGGAAGCAGCTTGCGGATATCGTTCGGCATGATCCCCAGGTCGCTTATCCGGATGAGCCTCTGCGGGTTGTGGTCTATCGCATGGCTGAAACTGGGTTTACTCGCTTTCCCGTGGTGGAGCACGACGGCTCGCGCAAACTTATGGGACTCGTCTCACTCGACGATCTGTTGAAGGCCAGAACGCAGACCTTGGAGGCTGAGCGCCGCCGCGAACGGGTATTGCCGCTACGGCTGAAGTTTCCATTGCGAAGACAGAACACGCCTTCAGCTTGAGCAAGAGGTTAAAGCCGCCTCAGCCTTCGTCCACTACGCCCAGCCGCTGACTCATCTCTTCGTAGAGAAAACCTTCGCCCGGGCGGTAGGGCTGAACCCATTCTCCGTCGATGACGAACTGCGGGATGGCGCGCTTGCCAGTTCGGCGTATGAGCTCTTCTGCGGCTCCAGGCGTAGTTTCAATGTTGATTTCGGTGTACGGGACTTCGTGGTTATCAAGAAAGCGTTTCGCGATACGGCAATCAGGGCACCAGGGGGCTGAGTAAACCAGAATTTCCATGTGTTTTCGATATTAGAGAAATTGCCGCCGCACGGCTGCCCAATCATTCAGTCGCGGATAGCGGTTCTCGTTGAGATTGTGAGGGGCGGTATAAAGATAGCCCTGTCCGGAAAAGCGCGCAAAATGCCTTGGGCTGTCATCGATCAAAAAATCCGTAGCTATGACGCTCTTGTCTCCACAGAAGACGATGTGACTGTCAGGAAAATTCTGGAAGTGCGTTTTAATCCACTCGTACTTTTCGGTGAACGAAGTGGGAAACTCCATGGCGGCAGAGGCGATGAACACTTCATAGCGCTCGCGCAGTTCCTGCAAAACCGGCTCGCTGCCCGGCATAACAGGAATGTCCCGAAAGAAGCCCGGCGTCCTGGCATAGTCGCGCAGGCGGCTCCTGCGATCTGCGGGAATCAGGTTGACCAGGCCGCGTTCTGAGAGGTCAGCCTTGGTAAGGCGCTCGCCGAACTCCCAGTTGTATTCCAGCAGGAATTGTGTCAGGGTGTCGGCCAGCACTTCGTCCATATCAATGGCGATGCGGCGCCTCTTTCCGTTTTCCATTTGCTCCAAAGTAGCAAAAAGTAGGGGAGCGTTGCCGCTCCCCTTTGGTTCTGATCTGAAACCGGGTCAGTTGCTATACAACAGCACACCCTCTACGCTCTCCTCGCCCACCGGACGGTAGAAGAGCTGGTCGTTGTCGAGATAAACCTCGATGAACGCTGGGCGCTGGTTGAAGGTGCCCTGGATGAGAGCCTCTGACAGCGGATCTTCGATGTACTTCTGCAGCGCACGGCGCAGAGGGCGCGCACCGTAGCTGCGGTCGACCACCGTCTTGTTGAGGATCCACTTGCGTGCCTCTTCCGTCACAGTGACGGTGATGGCCCGCTGCGCCAGATTCTGATTGAGCTGGTTCACCATCAGTTCAACGATCTGGATCAGGTCAGCCTCGGTCAGGGCGTTAAAGAGGATGACTTCATCGAGACGGTTCAGGAACTCGGGATTGAAGGTGCGTTTTACCTCAGCCCGTACCATGTCCTCAACCTTGCCGGACACCATATCCTCGGCGTCGGACTGGAAGCCCATTCCGGTGCGCTTCTGCAGGTGCCGGGCCCCTATGTTCGAGGTCATGATGATGATGGTGTTTTTGAAGTCCACGGTATTGCCGAGACCGTCGGTGAGCTGACCATCTTCAAACACTTGCAGCAGAATATTGAAGAGATCCGGATGGGCCTTCTCGACTTCGTCGAGCAGCACCACCGAATACGGCGCCCGCTTGACGCGCTCAGTCAACTGGCCACCCTCTTCGTAGCCGACATATCCCGGAGGCGAGCCGATTAGCTTCGAGACGGAATGCTTCTCCATATACTCCGACATGTCGAAGCGCACCAATGCCTTCTCGCTGCCGAACATGAACTGCGCCAAGGTGCGAGCCACTTCCGTCTTGCCGACACCTGTCGGCCCTAGGAACAGGAATGAACCGATGGGCCGGTTCGGGTTCTTCAGTCCGGCGCGCGAGCGACGGATAGCGCGAGCCAGAGCAGAGATGGAGCGGTCCTGCGAAATGACCCGCTTGTGCAGCTCCTCTTCGATGCGAAGCAGCTTCTGGCTCTCTTCTTCCTTGATGGAAGCGATCGGAACCCCGGTCCAGCGCGATACCACATCTTCTATGTCCTCGCGACCAACAACGCCGGTCGAGGACTCGTCGAGGTGATATTTCTCGCGCAAGGCGCGGAGGTTATCGCGCTCTTTGCGTTCCTCGTCGGAGTAAAAGCGTGCCTTCTCGAACTCGTGGTTTGCGATGGCGTTCTCCATGCGATGCACGATGAACTTGATTCGCTTCTGGACCTCGGTAATGTCTTCCGGCAGAGAAGTCTGGCGCAGCTTCACACGCGCGCCTGCTTCGTCGATTAGATCGATGGCCTTGTCAGGCAAAAAGCGATCGGGCAGGTAGCGATTCGAATGCGCCACTGACATGCTGATGGCGTCGTCGGTGTAGGTGACCGCATGGAACTTCTCGTAGCGCTCTTTGATGCCAAAGAGAATCTTGATCGCATCTTCTTCGGTGGGTGGCGGAACCTTCCCTGCTTGGAAGCGGCGCTCGAGCGAGCGATCTTTCTCGATCGACTTGCGGAATTCGGCCGGCGTGGTTGCGCCAATGCACTGAATCTCACCCCGTGACAGCGCCGGCTTTAGGATGTTCGCTGCATCGAGCGAACCCTCTGCCGATCCGGCGCCCACCAGGGTATGCAACTCATCGATAAAGATGACGGAGTTCTGCGACTCCATCAGTTCCTTCATGATGGTCTTTAGACGCTCTTCAAACTGGCCGCGATATTTCGTGCCTGCGACGATCAGCGAAAGGTCCAAAGCCAAGATTCGCTTGTCAGCGAGGAACGACGGAACCTCGCCGTCGGCGATGCGCTGCGCCAGACCTTCGACAATGGCGGTCTTACCCACGCCGGGCTCGCCGATCAGCACCGGATTGTTCTTGGTGCGGCGGCAGAGGATCTGAACGACCCGTTCCAGTTCGTTCTCGCGACCAACCAACGGATCAAGCTGATTGTCCATGGCGGCCTGGGTGAGGTCGCGCGAGAATTCCGAGAGCAAGGAAGACTCGCGATTGCGCTGCGACGGCTGGGCCTTCTCCTGCGAGGTACGCGAAAGCTCCTCACGAATGTTTGAGAGCCGTAGTCCTCTTTCGTGCAGAATCTCTGCAGCGAAGCACTTCTCTTCGCGCAGCAGGCCCAACAGCAGGTGCTCGGTCCCAATGTGCTTGTGCGACAGACGCTCGGCCTCTTCGGCGGCGTAGGCTAGCACGCGCTTGCACTCATTGCTCAGGGGAAGGTCCACGGAGGTAGAGACTTTCTCCCGGATCGTAGTGTGCGCCTCGATTTGCTTGCGAATGGACTCGACCGAAGCGTGCGACCGCAGGAACCGATTGGTAAGCGCCTTGTCCTCACGCAACAACCCCAGCAGCAGGTGCTCGGTCTCGATGTACGGAGATCCGAACTGGCTGGCTTCGTAGCGTGCGAAGAAGATAACGCGCCGGGCCTTTTCCGTGTACCGTTCAAACATGGGTTGTTCTCCCGAAGCTCCGCGGGACGCTTCCCCCTAGACCTGAGGCCTCCCGCGAGCTTCCTTTCACCGCCTTACCCCTGATCACCGGCCCGCAAAACATTTGGACCGATGGATGAGGACCCTTTCCAGAGCCCTCGATTACTTCAAACCCTCAACTCTACTTCCGGTTGCATTAAGTTGCGTTAAGCCGAAAGTGAGCGTGGCGACACCTCTATCATTCGTCCCCGCTCCAGGTGCAAAACTCTGTCGCAGCGCCGCGCAAACGCATGGTTGTGGGTAACGATGAGAGAAGTGAGCCGATAATCCCTATGTAGTTTCGCGATCAAATCAAATACCGCGTCCGCTGTCCGGTTATCGAGGTCTCCTGTCGGCTCATCGGCCATCAGGATCTTCGGCCTGGTTACCAACGCACGGGCCAGCGCTACCCGCTGCTGTTCTCCCCCAGACAATTCACCGGACCGATGACTGGCCCGGTCCGCTATTCCCACTTCCTGCAACCATTCCAACGCCTGTTTCTCAGCTTCCCGGCGAGGCGCGCCCTTCATCAGAAGCGGCATCGCGACATTCTCGGCTGCTGTGAACTCCGGCAGCAGGTAGTGGAACTGCCAAACGAATCCCAGTTCGCGCCCCCGAAACTCCGCGGCAGCCTCTTCCGAGAGCTTTCCCAAATCGAGTTGGGCGAAGTATACGTCACCTCCGGAAGCCCTATCAAGAACTCCGAGGATGTGCAGCAAGGTACTCTTCCCGGCACCCGATTCACCCACGATCGCAAGCATTTCGCCGGCTTGCACCTGGAACGTCAAATTCTCAAAGAGCACTAACTCCGAATTGCCCGACCGGAATGCTTTCCGCAGGTTTTGCACCCTTAGCAATCCGGCCTGCTCCGTTAGATGCAGATTTCCCCCTCCCGTCACACTGGGGTAAGCCAAACAGCGCCGACCACCGTTCCCGAGGCCAATTCATTGGCCTTCCTGAATTAGAACATGGTGACGGTATTTGCGTCAGTGACACTTCCGCCGCATATAAGGCAATAATTTGCGAAATTACGCCAGAACTGGTCGCCTATTCGTAACGCAATGCCTCGGCCGGCAGCACACCAGCTGCGGAAAGCGACGGGTAGAGGGTGGCTATGAACGAGATGGCGATGGCCACGAAGCAAACCAAAGCGACATCCACCATGCGAGGCACGAATGGCACGTAATCGATGGAATAGACTTCAGCGGAGAGCGACAGCAGGTGGTACTTTCCGGCTGCCCAGGAGGCTGAGTAGCCAATTATTAAGCCGATGACCGTTCCGATCACGCCAATAAGCAGTCCCTGATACATAAAGATGCGCCGGACTTGCTTTTTCTTCGCCCCCATCGAGACCAGCACGGCAATATCGCGAGTTTTCTCCATCACCATCATGATCAACGAGATCAGGATGTTGAGCGCCGCGACGAAGACGATTAGCCCGATCGTAATGATGGTTACCACGCGCTCGAGCCGGAGGGCACGGAAAAGGGCGCGGTTCTGCTCCATCCAGTTGGTGGACATAAAGCCCTTGCCGGCGGCTTTCTCCAACTCTCGGCCAATCTCGGCGGCCTTGTAGATGTCGTCAACCTTGAACTCCAGCACGGAGATGACGTCGCTGAGATCGAAGAGCCGCTGCGCATCGGCAAGCCGGATGAAGGCCCAGCTGTTGTCATAGTCGTAAAAACCTGAGTCGAAGATGCCCACAACCTTAAACCGAGCGTATTTGGGGACTATGCCGAAGGGCGTAAGTTCCCCTTGCGGGCTGGTCACAGTAACGACCGAACCGACCGTAGCCCCGAGTTGGTCGGCCATGTCTTTGCCCAGCACGATAGGTGCCATGGAGGCCGTGATCTTTGCCGAAAGCGGATTGGGCTCGTCGGAATCCTGCGTTGGCGCTGGGGCCGGCGTGGAGTTTGACAGAGGCTCGGCTGAACCCTGCTTTACCGAATTCAGCAGATCGCTGACCCTGTTTTCCTCGCTCGGAATGATCCCTTTAAGGACGGCACCTTGCGCGCGAGCGCCCCGCGAGATCAGTACCTGTTCGTAGATAGCAGGCGCGCCGGCGACGACGTGCGGGTGCCTGCTCAATTCGGCTAGAAGAGGCTGCCAGCTGCGAATGCCGTCGGCCTCAACCCGCAAGAGGTTGACGTGAGCCGATGAGCCAAGCAAACGATCCTGAAGGTCCTGGCGAAAGCCGTTATTAATGGCGAGGGCAATGATGAGCGAGGCGACTCCGGCGGCAACGCCGATGATTGAGATTGCGGTGATGACGCCGATGACCGCCTGGCGACGCTTAGCCCTGAGATATCGTGCGGCTACGAATAGTTCGAATCGCATCGATTGTGCACCCGGTCGTGCGCAGACCCGGCAAAAGCTCATTGTAGCGAAAGGTGGTTCCAGCGGGGTTCCGGCGATAACAATGGAATTTGCCGAGATTAAGCTGGGATGGCCTTGGCTCATAAGCTCGGCATCGGCTACCGTGGACTTCGTTCTTGGCTCACTCGCCGCTTAAAATGGTGGCTGATGATACCGTTCTCATCGTCTCCATAGTTCTGTTCGGCTTGTACCTCCTGCCTCGCTAGGTAGTGTAAAGTGCCGAAGACCAGACGACTACTTGGGAAACTTCGGCAGCAGCGCGGGAACGCTCGCCCGATACCGGCGGTACGCGTCGCCGAAGCGGGCTTCGAGTTCGACATCTTCTTTGCGGATCATGATGGTCCCGGTAATGGCGGCAAACACCAACAGCACGCCAAGCGCAATGGAACCGGTGCCCACAGTCCAGCCAAAGACCTCGCAGAGATGGCCGAGGTAGATGGGATGCCGCACTTGGCTCCGGATTCCCGTAACCACCAGCTTTTGCTCATGCTGGGCGGGTTCTAGTTCGGCCAATCCAATAACCTGGGCATGCACAAAACCTTGTGAGGCCGACCGGTAGATGGAGAATCCTGCGAGGAGGAACATGACGCCCAAGATCCACGGGATAGTGCTTTCGTAGAGATGCAGATGCCGGATAGGCCAGGCGAGCATGAACGCCGCGGCACTGAAGATCCCCCAGAGCGGCATTATGGCGAGGTACGCTTTGCGTCCGTGCTTGCGCCACCGCTCGACGAAGGGATGAAAGACCAGCCAGAACAGCGGAATGGTGGAGTAGACGGAGCTGACGAGCAAACCAATGAGGTCTAGTATGGAATGCAACTTCGCCATCTACTTAGGCTGCGTTGCCGCTGGCGCTGCGCTTCCCGCTTTCAGGACAGCTTTGGCCACGCCGACGTTATCGAATCGATCAAAAACTCGCACGACCACAACGTGTTCCGTCAGGCGGCCTTCTTTGGGATCAACCGCGGGCAGCGGCGCAACGAGGTCGTAGCTCTCCGTCCTGCTGTCAGAGATTTGTCCAACCGGCTCGATCGTCTGCCAGTCGCTGGCGTCAATCGAAAATTCAGCCCGACTGATCGGTGAAAAGCTGTCCGTAGCGCGGAAGACGAGATGCACATTATTCCCCGCGAGCCGGGCATCGCTGAACTCAACGCGAGGAGGAGTGTTATCCACGTCAAAGTGGTCGCTCGTTTTTTCGCCCGTCAATGCCTCCCCGGGCGAATGCGAGGGCGAGTCGGTTGCCACGATCCGTATTGTGTATCCGCCGTCCGGAAACAGGTCAGCTTCCAGATTGGCATAGCGCTCGTAAAGATCCTCTCTCAGAACCTTCCACTGGGTTTCGCCGTCGCCTCGGTAATAAACCGCATAGCTGAGTTGGTCGTCGTTGGCGTCGTGTGCATGCCACCGTACGGCAATGTAGTGCTTATCAGGCACTGTCGGGATGGGTGATTCGAATCCGGAACTGTCGGCATTCGTGTTGCTTGCATGCGTGGATGAAGGCACTCGGGCGCCCACCAGAACGGTTACTTCGTCCACTTCAGGAGCGACATTGCGGGTGAGGTAGTTGACGGCAACCCGCTCGATCACAGGCGGAGGGTTACTGGCTCGAAGCACGGCTTTCCACTGCAAAAAACGGGCGGGAGGAGCATCGACAAGCTTTCCTTTTGCCAAATCTACCTTGGTCCAATTGCTCCAGTTGCGATCGGGATTCTCGACATTACCGCTTCGCGCGTAAAGTTCGAAATTGCCGGTACCGCGAACCTCAGCCCTTCCCCAACGAGAGAACATCCTGGCGTCAAATACGTCACTTTCGTAGTGACCATCAGGCGCCAATTTGGGACCAATCAGGAAGATCTTGCCGAGGTTGCTGGTCGCCGCATAGAGGCCACCCTGCGGAGCCCGCTCGAGAGCCGTGACCTGGTTGGCGCTTGCCTTGGTCAGTTCGCTGTAGGAGTTGTCGCCAATCGCGTACAGCTTCCCCTTGTTGCCGGTTCCGGCGATGAGCTGTCCTGCGGAATCGAATCCGAGCGCATACACGATGTCCTCTTTGGACGACCAAATGACCTTCGGCGAGCCATCTGTAGCGATGCGGTAAATCTCCGAGCCGCCGACGTTGACGACATTCGGGAAAGGAACAGGCGTTACTCCGGGTGCGCCTTGCGCCGCCGACGCCCAGGCTTGCTGGATGGCTATGGGATTTGCTCCGCTCGGCCCCGCTCCCGATGGCCCGCCTGCACCCGCACCGCGCTTGTCTCCTGCTCCGGCCGCGTAGATATTTCCTGCTACGTCAACCGCGAGCGCGGTGATTTCTTTCTTGGCAGCACTGTAGAGTGCGAATGCATCGCCTTGCGGCGTGATGCGGTAGATGAGACCGCTACCGTCGGTTCCAGCGATGAGATTGCCCTGAACGTCGAACGTCATGGCGCGAATCTGAGCTTCGTCACTTTTGAAGAACAGTGTTCCGGCTCCGTTTGCGTCAACGCGATAAATCTCGCCGCGGTCGCCGGTTCCGACATAGAGATTCCCCTGCTTGTCGAGCGCCAGCGACCAGATGTATTTGGTTTTGGGATCGAAGTATGGGCTGGCGCTGTAATTCAAGTCAGCATCGGTTGCCGGCCTTGCTGCTGTCTTTGAAGTCTCGGCTTTTTTAGGAGCGGCAGGAACATTGCGCGTGAGTTTGTACACTTTGCCGTCCGGCGACGTCGCCGCATAAATAGTCCCTCCGGCGTCGATGGCCAACGCCTGAACGGAGAGTTCTTGCGGACCAAAGATGGCGATCGCTTTCCCATCTGGCGTTACGCGATAGACGCGAGCCGGCAATCCGGCGGCGGTGAAAGCGTTGCCCTCTGCATCGCAGACTAGGTCCCAAAAGTATGCCGAGGGAGAGGTGTACAAGGCTGTGAACACCGGCGCCAGCGAAAGGCTGCCATCACTATTGATGGCTACCGAGCGAGCCGTACCTTTTTCGAATTCGTCGTACTTGTTTTGCTGCCAAAGGCGTGTGCCCTCGGCGGCTGCTATGCAAGAGAGCATCAGCCACACCAAGGTGACGCGAAGGATTTTCGTGTTGATCATGAAAAGCTACTAGACAACTTTGGGACAAACCCGGAAGCGCATGAACCTGGTAGTGGGGAATTCACGCCAGGTGTTTCCGGGTCGCAGTCGACCTCATCATTCCAGCCTACAGGATACGAGAAAAGGCGGATAGGCGTAAGAACAGCGGGTCACGAACAACGCGTGG
>Ga0182034_10001944_pt1 | contig 10373 bp, 9 predicted proteins | sample flu12Cox44000172_FD_125972 | JGI IMG/M metagenome (GOLD analysis project Ga0182034, IMG submission 125972) | Lab enrichment of tropical soil microbial communities from Luquillo Experimental Forest, Puerto Rico - flux4day.12C.oxic.44.000.172 | ecosystem: Environmental > Terrestrial > Soil >... | reverse complement strand
GGTGTGTCACTGATGATGACGATCGGAAACTCAGCGTGATTCGGGTGGTGGCGAACGATGTCGAACAAAGACTCGCTCATGTCAAACGCGGTGCAATCGAGAACGAGGGCTTCCGCGCGCAGGTCCCGAATTAAATCGTTGACAGTATCGGTGTAGCCTTCTGCGAAGACTTCGTGGCCGCGGTCCCGCAGCGCAAACGTCAGAAGCTCGGCAATCTCCGGTGTGTCGTCGATGAGCAAAATGCGGCCCAACCGTGCGCTATCCCTTGCCGGCGCCGGGCAGCCGCGCCTTCTTGCCTTCGGAAAGTTCAAGATCCAGGGCCCACACGCGCCCGCCCGCCGTATAGTGGGCGCGCTGGTCGTTCTCGATCATCGCTCCCCAGGCCTCCAGGGTGCGCATCGCGAAGGTGTATCCCTCGAAGTTGTTGCGCAGGTGGTCGAGAACTTCATTCGTGTGCCAATTGTCCGTGAGGATCGCGTCACCGGCGTGCACGCGCCGCACGGTGTAGTAGCGGTCGAAAGCCGCCTCCGGCCTAACGTCGCGAGTCGACCCACGCTTCTTGCCTTCACTGACGATATAGCTTTCCTGCATCTCAGGAGAGGGATTCAAAGGAGTTGTCCTGGTGCTCATAGAGTTTGCGCCACCTCCTCCGCTTCCGCTGCTGCGGCCATATTAGCTTGGTTCTTAGGATTCGCGGCCAGAATCAAAGCATCGGGCAGCTGCACACCCATCATCCGCCATTGCTCATTGGCAAATTTCTGCAATGTGGCGATGTGCTCCGCGTGAAGGTGGCCGAACCGTCCTTGCAATTTCAAGTAATCGGAAACCGGGCGCATGCTCTGGGGGCGAAAGCTGTAATCATACGCGCGCCTTTCGGGGTTCCATTCCCAGATCGGATAGAGGCCGCATTCAACGACCAGCCGGCCAAGATCGATCGAGCGTGGGGTCTCATACACGAAGCCCTTCTGGCAGGGGGTGTAGACCATCAGGTACGCGGCGCCCTTGTGGTTCAGCCCTTTGCGAACCTTGTTCATCAAGTCGATAGGGTAGCCCACGCTTGCGGTCGCCACATAGCAGTGCGGATGGCCAGCTGCCATCATGCGGGCAAGGTCCTTGGGATACAGCGTCTTCGCCTCTGGAACCTTTGGTCCAGGAGGTGAGAAGGTAGTCATGCCGCCGTAAGGCGTGCGCGACGAAGCCTGGATGCCGGTATTCGCATACTGCTCGTTGTCGTAGCAGATGATGAGGCAGTCGTGATTCCGATAGAGCGCGCCTGAAATCGAGGCGAGGCCGATGTCGGACGCGCTGCCATCTCCCGCCTCGCAAATAATATTCGGAAAACTGCCCTTCCACTTACCCTTTCGAATCATGGCTTCATAGGCAGCGGCGACTCCCGCGGTGAAGCTGCCCGCACTACCAATCTGTGTGTGCGCCCAAGGCACATTGTAGGGGGTACACAGATACGAGCTGTTGGCTACATACATGCAGCCTGTCGGTCCGACCAGGATCGTATTGTCGCCCGCCGCCTTACTCGTCATCCGGTATTGGATGGAGGGCCCGCAACCGGCACACGTGCGGTGGCCGGGAACAAATGGCTCGGACGACGGCAAATCGGGGTTGTAGAAACGCGCCCCCTGATTCGGGCTGTCGAGAATCGGCAGCAGCTGTCGTTGCACTTCAATCACTACCATATCGCTTCCTCCTAATGACCGGACCTATTGCCCTTCGTAACAAAGGCTATACTACTCTTCGAATCCGACCCAATGCGTTCGTTTTTCGATTCTCCCGCGCTTCAGCGCCTCCGTCATCTTCTGAGTCATCCAATAGAATTCCTTCAGCACGATCGCTTCGCCGCCCATACCTGCCATGAAGGACATTACGAGTGGCCGCTTCGGGCTTTCGTACAGAGCCGAGCAGACTTCCGCATAGAGCGAGCCGCCGCTGCTGACACTGCCGAGACCCATGTTGGTCTCGATCACGCCGACCACCTTGAACCTGCCGAGCACCTCGTTCACGCGGTCGGTGGGGTATGGCCGGATGGTTCGCAGCCGCACCATACCGACCTTCACGCCCTGATCGCGCAGGTGCTGAATCGCGAAACGCGCTGTCACGGCATGGCCACCCTGCAAGAAAAAGACAATGTCGGCGTCGTCAGTCTTGTACTCTTCAAGCCAGGGATCATACCGCCGCCCGAAGATCTTCGCGAACTCCTCGTGTACCTCCTCAATGACGGCCATTGAACCTTCCATGGCGCGCGCACGCTCCAACTGCAGCGGCGGACCCTGCTCGGGCATAATCTGCGGGCCATGGGAAACAGGATGCCGGGGATCGAGCGGGTAGGGATGCTTGTAGGGTGGCAGGAACTCCCTCACCTGACCGGGATCGGGCAATTCGACATCGGTTGTGATGTGAGAAACGAAGAAGCCGTCCTGACAGACCATCTGGGGCAAAAGGACGCGCGGGTCCTCGCCAATTCGATAGGCCATGAGGTGATTGTCAAAAGCTTCCTGGGCGTCGCAGGCCCAGCCCATCAACCAGCCCATATCGCGCGTCGACAGCGCGTCGGTGTGCTCCGAGCCGAAATCACCCGGTGGATCGAGGGTGCGGTCGGCGATCATCATCTGCACCGGCATGCGACTGCCCGAGATCGGTGAATAAAGCTCGTAGGCGAACTGCACGCCGACCCCAGAACTGCCTGTGAAAACGCGTGCCCCACTCGACGAAGCGCCGTGGGCGATGCTCAATTGCGAGTGCTCGCTATCGGCCACGATGTACTCGGCGTCAAATTCGCCGTTGGCGACCATCTGGGCGAGCGCCATCATGGTCGCTGTGTAAGGCCGGATCGGATAGGCCGCGATCACATCGACATCGGCGTACTTGGCGGCCTGCGCCGACGCGACGCAGCCGTTGATCCGGACCGTTTTCTTTTTGCCTTCAGTAACGGTTCCCATAGTTCACTCCATCTTAAATCTGTTTCGCCGGCCGATTCGCAAAATTCTCCAGCTCTTGCGCCTGCCGTCCGTGCAAGCCAGGTGTAATGGCAAATGCTGTGTCCATTCGCACCACGCCGGTATCGAAGTCGAGTTCGGGCACACCCTCGAGACAGCCCGTAGGGCACTCTTCGATACAAACGCGGCAACCTTTGCAGTAGTCGACCAGAATCTTGTAGAGCCCGTTCGAACGTGCCGAACGCACGATGCAGGGCTCGGGACAGACCAGATAACAGTTATCGCAGGCGTTGCAGGTGCCGCAACTGAAACAGCGGCTCGCCTCATCGCTAGCCTGTTCTTCCGAGTACCCTAAAATGACTTCCTGCTGGGTGCGCCGCCGCGATGCCGGCGTAAGCATCGCTTGCTTGATGCGCGGGAAGTGTGGAAAGTACGTCATGTTCATCCGATTCAGGTCAACGATGACGTCGACGGGAACCTTCCGCGGCTGCAGCGGCTCGCCCCGCAACATCTTGTCCAGATTGAAGGCCACGCGCTTGCCGTCGCCAACTGCGTTGACCACCATGAGTGGCTGACCCGAACCCAACTGCACGACATCGCCGGCCGCGAAAAAGTTCGTGTTGCCGATGCGCCCGAATTGGTCGACCTTGATCGCGCCGCGCTCGGTTTTGAACTCGGCTGGCAGCCAACCGAGCGAAGCGTGCTGGCCGACAGCGATGATCACGTTGTCAACGGCGAAGCGTTCGGCCGGGACTTCGCGATTGACGATGATCGGCGAGGCGTTGATGGCACCGGAGAAGCGCGCCGGGAAGAGTTGCAAGGCTTCGACCTTGCCGTTGCCGAGCACGGCAGTCATCGCCCGCCCGTGCATCAGCTCCACACCTTCTTCGAGCATGTCATGCAGGTCTTCGGGTACGCAGGGCATTTCCTGGGGATGGGCTTCCACGGTGATCATGGCGACTTCGACGGCACCCTGCCGGAGGGCTTCGCGGGCGCAGTCGATGGCGGTGTTTCCGCCGCCGATAATCGCGACCCGGGGACCCAGCTCGACTTTGGACGTTCCCATGCCGATGTCGCGAAGGAAGGGAAGCCCGTAAATCACGCCGTCCTTGTTTTCGCCCTCGGCGCGCACGCTGTTGGGCTCGGTCAGTCCAACGGCCAGCACGCAGGCGTCGTAGTTCTTTTTCAACTCGTCCCAGGTGACGTCTTTCCCCACTTCGACGTTGGTCTTGATGGTCACGCCGAGCTGGACGAGCCGCTCAATCTCGCGGTCGAGCACGTGCTGCGGGAGAACCCAGTCGGGAATGCCGCCCCGATTCAGTCCGCCTGCCTTCGGCGATTTCTCGAGGATCGTCACCTGATAGCCGAGGCGCGCAAGCTGGTACGCGGCGCTGTGCCCGGCGGGGCCCGACCCGACGACGGCGACTTTCTTGCCGTTGGGTGGCCCAGCCTTGACCACGTCGCGTGCCAAGGTCTGTCCGAGATCACCGAGAAAGCGCTCGACCGCGCGAATCGAAATGGCTTCGTCGTACTGCCCGCGGTTACAGGCCTGTTCGCAGGGGTGGTAACACACCCGGCCGGTGACCGACGGAAAGGGCATGTCTTCCTTGATGAGGGCATACGCGTCGAGGTACTTGCCGCGCTTCACCAAGTCGAGATAGCCCTGAATCTTCTCATTGGTTCCGCAAGCGTTGTTGCACGGCGGCATCTTGTCGCGGTAGACAGGCCGGATCGCCCGCCAATTGCCCGTAGGGAAGAGGTCCTGCCCCTTCTCCTGCGAAGGGGCAGGCGTGATGCCTGCGAACGGAACGGTGAGCCAGTCGGGAATACGTGTGCCTTTGGTCGACATTATGATCCCTTCATCCTATGCAGCCACTGGGTTTATCGGTAGAACGTGCAACTCTTGCAATGCCAATTGAAAAGCCTTTTTGTAGCCGATCATCGGTTCAATCGTCTCGCGCTTTACGATGCCTGTCGTTTTTACGATCGCCGCAATTAGCGGAGCGGCGATATCGGGCGCAATCGTTTTGCTTCGCTCGGCGGCTCCTTCTGTTGACAGGCGGTCGAGGCCGAGTTCGCCCAAACGGTAATAAAGCCATTTGTGGTCGGCCAGCCTGGCGGCATCGACACAAACAAGCTGGGCCAACCGCTCCGGCCCGGGGACAAAGCGGATCATGTACTCGGGCGAATATTGCGTGTTGATCACCAGCGTTCCGCCGGGCGGCATCCCGCGCATGTAATCCCAGCCTTTTACCATCGTTTGCTCGACCAAAACAACGATGTTGGGTTTCTCGTTTTCGTAGGTGAGCTCGTTTTCGAGCACGCTTTCGCTCACACGGCAGTACTTGCGTGTCGGGGCGTTGGTGCGATCGGGATTGTCGACATAGTTTTCCATTGCCTGAGAGAACTTGCCCTCGAGCCGAGCGGAAGCAGCGATGGAGTTGACGATATCACGTCCCTCCTTATCCATGATGATGCCCCGTGTCCATACTGTGAGTTCGGTGTAGCTCATAATCGTCTCCCTCGTCTTTTGCAGCTACCAGGCTAAAATTCCCGGTGGTGTTACGCGGCCGCGTTGGGCCTTTCGCGGTCTTGTCAACTGCCCGGATGAGATCCCGAAACTGCAAGAGAGTCTCTTGGGCGAACTACGAAGGACGTTTCCCGAGTCGTTGAAATCTCGCAGTCGCGAACGAGGGTTGCCGCCTTCCGACCTTCAAGTCGGCTGACCGCAATCTCGCAGGAAGTCGTGGACAACATCGTGACGAAAATTGTCAAATCAGCTGCTGGCCTCTACTTCCTTGGTAAAGGGGATTACGCCCGGCACCAACCACTTGGTCCACATTTCGTCGACCTTGCTCTGGAAGTAATCGATGTCTTCGTCTTTGAAATGTGCAAAGCGGCCCTGCTTTAGGAGATAATCCCGCACGGGCAAGCGCCTGATTTTGCCCGCAGCGATTTGCTGCGTCTTGCCGGTCAGTTTCAGGACTCCGTTTTCCACCTCGTAAAGGGGCCAGATCCCGGTAGTCACTGCCAACTCGCCCATTTCGTGTGACAGGAACGGATCGTAGTCCCAACCCTTCGGGCATGGATCGAGAGAATGAATAAACGTGGGTCCGCCGATCGACAGCGCCTTGCGGATGGAGTTCATTCCCGCCAGGCTGTAGGACATGCAAATGGTCGCCACGTATTTGCAGTCTGGATGACCAGCCGCCATCATGCCCGCCATGTTCTTCTTCCATCGCCGGTGCATAATTCGCTTCATGTTTCCCGGCGGACTGAAGGTTGTGTGCGCCCCCCACGGCGTGCTGCCCGAAAGCTGGATGTCTGTATTGGCGTACGATTCGTTGTCGTACATCAGGATGAGGCAGTTATAGTCGGGATGGGTGAGGGTCGCTGAAATGGCCCCCACGCCCATATCCGCCCCGCCCCCGTCGCCGCAGAACGCAATCACGTTGATGGGCTCCTTTTTCATCTTGCCCTTGCGCATTAGCGCTTTCAGAGCCGCCGATGCTCCGAGGGCCGCAGACCCGCTGCTGCCTAACTGCGTGTGCATCCAGGGCAGCACCCACGAAGTGCTGTAATAGGTGGTGTTCGCCACATACATGCAGCCGGTACTGCCGAGGACGATAGTTCGGGGCCCAGCGGCCTTGGCCATCATCTTCATCACCAGTGATGACTCGCAACCCTGGCATGTCCTGTGACCCGAAGTAAAGTACTCCTCTAGGGGAAGTTTCTTGACGGCCTTGAATGGATCTAATTGCTGAGTCGGATCGATTTGCGTATAAGTAGCCATGGCTTTCATCCTTTCAAATCGTAAAACCATTCAGCAAGAAACTATTCCCGAAGCCCAACCCACTGCGTCAGCGGTTGCGATTTGCCCTTCGCCGCGTCATAAACAGCGTCGGCCATTCTCTCCACATCCGGCACGGTGACTTCGCGTCCACCCAAGCCGCAAATGAATCCAAGCACCGGTGGCTTGTGTCCGGGCGAGGGGTACAGCGCGTTGCGGACCTCGCCTGCTAGCACGCCGCCCATATAAGGCGAGCCGAACGAATAATCGCGGTCGATCACTCCCACAGCCGCAAACCGGCTGAGGCTCTTCGCAAGTTCTTCTGCGGCAAAGGGCCTGAACCAGCGCATGCGCACAAGGCCAACCCTCTTTCCCCTTTCGCGCATTTGTCGGATGGCGACTCGCACCGGTGTTGACAATGTTCCCATGCCCATCAGCACGATGTCGGCATCTTCGGTTTCGTACTCCTCAAAGAATGGGTTCCCGTAAGAACGGCCAAATACGCGTTCAAAGTCAGCGTAGGCCTCGCGGATGACACCAACGGTCCGCTCCATGGCTGCGAAGTTCTGCCGCCGGATCTCCATAACCCAGTCTTCATTTCCCTGGGGGGCAACCGTGATGGGGTTATCTGGATGGAGCAACAGGTCCGCGCGGTTGTAGCGCGGCAAGAAGGCGTCAACCTTTTCTTGCGTGGGGATTTTGACCAACGCCTGCGAGTGCGTAAGGAATGCGCCGTCGCAGCTGATCGCACACGGCAAGAATATGCGGCGATCCTCCGATACCCGGTAGGCAATCAGTGCTGTGTCCAGGGCCTCTTGCGGGCTGTTCACCCATACAAGTTGCCAGCCGAGATCACGAACCGCCAGCGCGTCGTTGTGCTCGACGCCGAACGCCCCGGGATCATCGAGCGCCCGGTTGCCCACCATCGCGATCATCGGAATTCGCAATGCCGGAGTAACGGTCAACGCTTCCATCGCGTACATCCAGCCGACGCCGCTCGAGCCGCAAAAGACGCGCGCCCCGCAGGCCGATGCGTGCTTCACGATTTCAAACTGCGAGTGCTCGCCTTCGGCGACGATATACTCGCAATCCATTTCGCCATTGGCCACCAGTTTGGCCACATACTGCATGACGGTGTCATAGGGACGGATCGGATAGGCCGTGATCACGTCCACGTCCGCCAACTTACAGGCAACAGCGATCGCCTCGCTTCCCGTAATCAGGGCAGTTTCGTCGGTCTTTTGATGCTCCTGGATACTTGTGGCTGCAACAGGCATGACTTATTCTCCTTTCTGGGCACTTAGCCTTCGCGGGCGATGTTTAGCATTTCGGGAATCTGCTCTTCGTACTGTCCTCGGTACCGGAACCCGTGCGACCGCTCCCGCCGCCCTGCAATCTTCGACTGAAGCCAAGTCTCGTACTCCTTCTTGTCTTTCTTCCACATTTCCCACTGGCTGGCGTTATCCCCGAATTCGGTCTCATTCACCATGGTGACGCATTCTTTTACGGGACAAACCGCCTCGCAGACGCCGCACCCGCAGCAGGCCACCATGTTGGCATCATACAAGTTGTCTGGAGTAACGTCGAAGCACGAGTCCGGGCACTGCAGCCAGCAAAGCGTGCATTTGATGCACGTATCGAAGTTGATCACGGGGCGCATCGTACGCGTCGTGTACTTTTTGAAAGTCGGATTGCGGTCCGGGCGGAATCCGCCGAGGGCATGGGTCCCAGGGTCTTCGAACGCGCCACCAGCAGGAATACTTGGAATGGCAATCCCCTCCCCCATTTCGTGCCACTTTGGGAGGTCGAATTTGTAGGGTACTTCAGGATTCCCCTGATCCGGCCTCACCGTAACTGAGGTCGTGTGCTCGAAGGCCTTCGCCGCAGACTGCGCCTTGATCGGATCCTTCCAAGCATCCATGATGACTTTTTGAACCGATTTCAGACTAAACAGGTCAGGCAGTATCCGGGAAATCATGCCCAGGATGCGTACGTCTGTATGGTCGTCCTTGTAGGCCCACAGACCGGAAAAGCTGACTGTGCCCTTCATAATCGCAAGTTGATACGGATACTCCTTGCGATGGGACATCTCGATGATCGTTTCCGGCTTTTCGCGTGAGGTGACGATCAGGGTGCCACCGGATTTCAAGAGACGGTTAACAGGCTGCAGCCCATACCAAGCCCAGGACTCCACTCCCTTGCAGAGAGTGTCGTCCACGGCGATCGTAATATCGACCTCCTTGGGCTCGTATTTTGCCATGCCTTCTTCAAGAGTCACGTCATCTGTGGCCACAATGGCGAAGCTTTTGGCCGGGATGCCATTGCGTTCCGGGCTGTCGCCGTACCGTCCAAAGGAGATGCCCGGTTTGCCTTCCTCGTGAGCTGCCAGGACGATGCCACGGCTGATATTCTTGGCCAGGGTTTTCTGAAAAATGCCGCGATAGATAATTTCGATTGCGAAGAGCCGACCCATAACCTTGACCTCCTCTCAGATTACACCTGCTTTCAGACGAGACCTTCGATTCCTCCGCTGGGCCCAGGCATGCCATTTCGCCATATCAAGAGTTCATTATCCTGAGAACGATCTCTTCGACGTTTTCAATGTGCCGCCGCATCGCCACTTTTGCCGCTTCCGCGTCGCGGCGCTTGATCGCGCCGAAAATCCGCCTGTGGCCGGCCAGTGATTTTTGCGGGCGTCCTTCAACCTGCAAACTGCGTTCCCGCGAATCGCGCAGCAGGTCCATGAGAGTATCGAGCACTTTGAGCACAACGCTGTTGCCGGAGGCCAGCGCGATGGCGTAGTGGAACTCGGAGTCTTCGCTGATAGCGCTTTCCCCCGCGCGCAGTTTCCGCTCTTGCCGTTCGAGGATCGCTTCCATCGCCGAGATTTCGTCGGGAGAAGCACGCGTCGCCGCTCGCGCCGCCAGCTGCGGTTCAAGCATCTTGCGAAAGTCGAGAAGCTCGCCGATCAGTTCTTCCTTTCTCTTGAGGGCGTTTGCCAGTGGATTCACTAACGACTCGGAGGAAATTTCGCGGACGATGGTACCGGCGCCTTGACGTGGTTCCACCAGGCCCATCAACTCGAGGCTGCGAATCGCGTCTCGAATGGAGCTTCGGCTGACTTCGAGTGTTTCGGCGAGTTCGCGCTCCGAAGGCAATTTGTCTCCGGGCCGGAGCTTTTTGAGGATGAGCCGTTCGATCTGCTTGGCGACTCCTTCGTAGACCTTGTCCCGGCGGATCGTTTCGAAGTTGGATTTGAGGGTGAGAGCCAAGCAGCCTCCAAGTGGTCTGGTAAGTGGACCAGCGCGAGTATATACCCGGCATTTGCCTTGTCAAGCCCGAACCTTACTGATCTTGGGGCGGTAAGACCGGGCTGCGGCGTACCGGCAGGCGGCGGAATCCAGGATGGCTACTTCGGGGCGGTCGAGGGCGCTGCGCTGGGCCAGCAGCTTCCCGCAACTATACACCGTTCGCCTGTATCACACAGCAGATTTAGGCGCTCGGCCAATTCCACAACGGCGCCCGCTAGCGCGTCCAACTTTGCCAGTATGGAGGCTATGCTCACCGAGTGGTGACAAAAAAGTAAGCGCTCATGAGCAAACCAATGGCGATCACGACGTAACGCATCATCCGCG
>Ga0182034_10001943_pt1 | contig 10374 bp, 9 predicted proteins | sample flu12Cox44000172_FD_125972 | JGI IMG/M metagenome (GOLD analysis project Ga0182034, IMG submission 125972) | Lab enrichment of tropical soil microbial communities from Luquillo Experimental Forest, Puerto Rico - flux4day.12C.oxic.44.000.172 | ecosystem: Environmental > Terrestrial > Soil >... | reverse complement strand
GTCGCGAATGGTCTGTTGCATTCGTTTCGCTTCAGGCGGCTTTCAGCCGTCCTCACAAGCCCTCGCCTTTAGGCGAGGGTGGCTTACTTACCAGTAGAGATCTTTCCGCCTCGAATACCGCTCCTTCGGACGCATCAGGTAGATGAGGCCTATACCGGCAACAAAGCCCCCTACGTGAGCCAGAAAAGCGGTGCCGCCCTGGGAGACCTGCGAGTAACCGACGCTGCCGACGCCGCTGATCAACTGGATGAAGAACCAATAGACGAGCATCACCCAGGCCGGCACTTCCACGGTTGTAATGAAGAAGGCTAAAAAGATCAGAGTATTGATTCGCGAATACGGGAACTTCATCATGTACGCGCCCATCACGCCTGCGATGGCGCCGCTCGCCCCTACCATGGGCACACGCGAATCCGGACTGAAGTAGACCTGCGTCATAGCGGCGCCCACTCCGCACAACAAATAAAACAGCAGATACTTGCCGTGGCCCAAAATGTCTTCGATGTTGTCGCCGAAGATCCACAAAAACCACATGTTACCCAGCACGTGCATCCACCCGCCGTGGAGAAACATGGAGGTCAGGACGTTGGCAAAATGAAACCGGTCCGGTACCAGTCCGAAAGTGCCGATGAAGGCATTTTGCGAGTAGGGGTCAAGCGAGAATTCATACAGGAAGACGAGGATGTTGATGACGATGAGCGCCACCGTCACGATGGGCTTCGAGTAGCTCGGCTGTGTATCGCGTAAGGGAAACATTCACTCGTTAGCGCCCGGCTGGACGGCACGCGCCGCGAACTCCGGGTGAACACGACGCTCACCGCGCCTCAAGAGCGCGCGGACTTCCGCCAGCTCGCGAATCCCGCCGCGAGCTCCCAGAGCAGTACAGTTCAGTGCCGCCATGGCGTTTGAAAATTCCAGAGCTTCGGCTGTGGACATTGCCTGCAACACAGCATAACAGAACGCCCCGTGAAACACGTCGCCGGCGCCCGTGGTGTCGACCGAATTCACCACGAAGGCCGGCGAGTACGTATACTTGCCGTCCTCGCGCGCGAGCGCTCCGTGAGCGCCCAGGGTCATAGCCGCAACTCGCATGCCGTAGTGACCCTGAATCAGCGCCAGGGCGCGAAACCCATCGCGCTCGCCGGTGAATGCCGCGGGAAACTCAGAACTGCCCACCAGATAGTCGGTGTTTTCGAGCACGCGCTCGAAGCCCGGATACAGCGAGTCGACGTCCACCACCACGGGAATCCGTTGCTGACGCGCGATCTGTGCGGCGCGCGCCACGGCCGCCGTGTCATGGCCATCAATGAGCAATAGCCGGGCACGGACGATCTGCGCCGGGTCGATTTCCTCAGGATTCAGGCGCAGGCAATCGTCGCGGCGCCAGAAGACCGTGCGTTCGCCGGTGGAACGGTCGATCACTATGTAGGCGGACTGATTGGGGCAGTTCGTCCGAACGAACAGGTGTTCCAGGTCGATGCCGGAGCCGCGAAGGCTGTCCATTTGAATCCGCCCGCGCTCGTCGTCGCCGACGGTGCCAATGTATTTGACGCGCAATCCCAGCCGTGCACAGGCCACGAGCGCGCTCGCCACCTGCCCGCCCGGGCTGAGGATTTCCTCCTCGATCCGCGCCTTACCCGCGTAAGCCGGGAAATGCGGAACTGCCAGCAAGGTGTCGGTGGCGTTCAGGCCGACACCCACCACATCGAAATCAGGCATCGTGGCGCACCGCGACGACCTTGCGATGCGCACGCTCGCGGAGTTCGGCCAGATTCAGCCCGGTGAGTGCCGTCGCTACCGCGCCTCCGATCAGCAGGGGTAACGTGAGCGCGAAGAACATGACGAAAGAAAAGGTTTTGGCGTCGTTGCGCTCGACGTCAAACAGTCCCATGGCGAGCACACAGGCCACTTGAAACAGGCCGAGATTACCGGGCGCGTTGGGCAGCACTGTTCCCAGGCGCACGATGGTCAGTACGCCGCCCGCTACCCAGAGTGAAAGATCGAAGCCGTAGGCGTTCATCAGCGCCCACACCGAGACCACCTGCAGTGCCAGATACAGGCCGCTGATGAGGACCGTCAATGTGATCGTGCGCCGGTTCCCCATTAGGTTCAACCCTTCAACAATGTGCCGAAGCGTGGCAGCCCAACGGCTCTCGCGAATTACAAGATGGACCTCCTGTTTGTGATAGACCACCCACACCAGGATGGCAGCGCCCGCCAGCAGCACCAAGCCGACGATTTCCACTAGGATGTACAGATCGCGGGGAATCCGGCGAACGAAGCCGGCGGTGACCAAAAACGCAGCGAACATCCAGAAGCCATCAATCAGCCGCTCGACGGCCGCGGAGGCGAAGCTCAGCGAGATCCGAAAGTCGCTCCAGTGCGCCAGTAAATAACAACGAATCACTTCGCCGACTCTCAGCGGGAGCACTTCGTTGGCGAAAAGGCCGATGTAGATGGCCTGCACGGTGCGCCAGAAGCGGAGACGGACTACTGGGCCGAGCAGGGTGTTCCATCTCCAGCCATGAACCAAATAGACGGAAACGTCCAAGGCCACCGCCAGCGCCACCCACTTCCAGTCGAGCGTGCGGACTGCAGCCGTGAAGTCTCGAATGTTGTAGTTGTACAACACCCACAGCAGGCAGACTGCCGAGATCGTGTAACCGAGAACCTGCGGCAGCCAAGACGGCGTCCACTGGCGCAGGGTCTCGCGCAAGGTGAGCATAGCCGTCTACGGCCGCCGTCCGGGCGTCGATCTGGCGGAGGGGTTCCTCAAAACCTTATGATAGCGTCAGGCGCAGCACGCGATTTCGCGCTACTCTCGTCGGTAAGGGATCTTGGGTATGAAGCCACTCCGCCGCGTCGCCGTGCTCGGCGCCGGGACCATGGGGTCGCGTATCGCGGCCCATTTCGCCAACGCCGGTTTTCCGGTGGATCTGCTCGATATCGCGATCCCTGGCCAGCCGAAGCGAAATGCCGCGGTACTCGCCGGCATCGAAGCTGCCTCGAAGCAGAAGCCCCCGGCATTTTTCACCGACGGCGCCCGCGCCTTAATTGCGCCGGGCAATTTCGAGGACGATCTCAGCCGCCTGAATGCCTGTGATTGGATCATCGAAGCCGTCACCGAGCAGCTGGACGTTAAGCGAAACCTCCTCGAAAAGGTGGCCTCCGTGCGCTCGGCCGGCTCGATCCTGTCCAGCAACACCAGCGGCATCCCCCTGGCGCGGATTTCCGAAGGCTGGGATACGGAGCTGCGCCGCCATTTTCTCGGGACGCATTTCTTCAATCCGCCCCGCTACCTGCACCTGGTCGAGATCATTCCAGCTAGCGATACCGCGGCGGAAGTGGTGGCGTGGGTTTCTTCGTTTTGCGACCTGCACTTGGGCAAGGGTGTGGTCCCCTGCAAGGACACGCCGAATTTCATCGCCAACCGGATTGGGACTTTCTTCGCCGCGACCTTGTTCAAGCTTACAGTGGAGGGCGGCTACACGGTCGAAGAGGTGGACGCACTCACGGGCTCGCTCATCGGACTTCCCAACAGCGCAACCTTTCGACTGGCCGACATCATCGGACTTGACGTTTGGGCACACGTGTTGAACAACCTGCGAACTCTGGCTCCCGGCGATCCCGGCCGGGACCGCTACGTGCCGCCGGAGTTTATGACGCGGATGATCGAGCGCGGCTGGCTGGGCGAGAAGCGCGGGCAAGGCTTTTACAAACGAGTCGGGCCCGAGAAGCAGATCCACGCCATCGACTGGAAGACGCTCGAATATCATCCGGCCCAGAAGCCGCGATTCCCTACGGTCGAGGCGGCGCGCGCGATCGAAGACCTGCCGGAGCGGGTGCGCGCCGTGGTGAGCGCCCAGGACCGGCCGGGACAATTCCTGTGGAGCTTGTTCCGCGACCTGTTCACCTACGCGGCGAGCCTGATTCCGGAGATCTCTCCCCGCGTCGTCGAAATCGACCGCGCCATGCGCTGGGGCTATGCCAATAAGCTCGGCCCGTTCGAGATGTGGGATGCCTTGGGGGTTCCCGAGACGGTAGCGAGGATGCGGGCTGAAGGTCACGCGGTTCCGGCGACTGTGGAGCGGATGCTGGCCTCCGGCGTGAAGTCGTTCTATCAGGCGGCCGATCGGGAGGGCCTCCCCGGCACGCTCTACTTCGATCTCCCATCGGGCTCCCGTCGGGAGCTGGAAGTGCGGCCGGGCGTGCTTGTTTTGAGCGAGATCCGTCGGGCGCGCGGCGTGGTCGGCCACAACGCCGGCGCCTCGATGGTGGACCTGGGAGACGGCGTGCTGTGCCTCGAGTTCCACACCAAAATGAACGCGGTCGGCGATGACATTCTCGAGATGATCCGTGCCGCCATCGACCAGACGACCCGCGGCTTCGAAGCCCTGGTGATCGCCAACCAGGGCGAACACTTCAGCGCCGGCGCCAACCTGATGATGGTGCTGCTGGCCGCCCAGGAAAGTGAGTGGGACGAATTGAACCGGGGGCTAGAGCGCTTCCAAAAGGCCATGTTGGCGATCAAGTACGCGCCGAAGCCGGTGGTGGCGGCGCCGTTCGGCATGGCCTTGGGCGGTGGTTGCGAAATCGTGTTGCACTCGGCGCGCGCACAGGCCTCGGCAGAGACGTACCTCGGTCTGGTGGAGACCGGTGTCGGACTGATCCCTGGCGGCGGGGGCTGCAAGGAGATGCTGCTGCGGCTGGCGAGCGCGAAGGCGGCTTTCGAGCTGATCGGTTACGCCAAGGTTTCTACCAGCGCCGCCCACGCGCGCGAGCTCGGGCTGCTGCGCCCCGAGGACGCCGTCTCGATGAATCCGGAGCGTCTTGCGGGCGACGCTAAACGGGCCGCGCTGGCGCTGGCGCCGGTGTATGCCCCGGGAGGCCCACGCCAGGATATCCCAGTCGAGGGCGAGGCCGGCTATGCGCTGCTGAAAATGGGCCTGTTTCTGGCACACGAAGGCGGTTACATCTCCGAGCACGATGTCAGGGTGGGAGAGAAGCTGGCCCACGTGTTGAGCGGCGGGCGGCTCACCGGACGGCAGACCGTCTCGGAGCAGTATTTGCTCGATCTCGAGCGTGAGGCGTTTTTGAGCCTGTGCGGCCAAGCGAAAACGCAGGAGCGCATACAACACACGCTCAAAACCGGAAAGCCGCTTCGGAATTGAGCGCAGTCAGGAGTCCTTATGCCCCAAGCCGTTATCATCGATTGTTTGCGAACCGCGGTCGGCCGGGCGCCGCGTGGCGCGCTGCGCAACACCAGACCCGACGACCTGGCCGCGATTGTGATTCGCGCTTTGCTCAAGCGTTATCCCCAGGCGACCGCGGTCGAAGACGTCATCCTTGGGTGCGCTATGCCGGAGGGCGAGTCGGGCAACAACATGGCGCGGCAGGCGCTGTTGCGTGCGGGCCTGCCGGACAGCGTGCCGGGCATGACCATCAACCGGTTTTGCAGTTCCGGACTGCAATCGATCGCGCTGGCCGCCGACCGCATCCGCGCGGGCGGGGCTGACATCCTCATCGCCGGCGGCGCCGAGTCGATGAGCTTGATCCCGTTCGGTGGCAACAAGCCGGCGCCGAACCCCTGGTTCGTCGACCATTGGCCGGAGGTCTACATGAGCATGGGGCTGACCGCCGAGCGCCTGCAAAAGAAATATGGCATCTCGCGCGAAGATGCCGACCAGTTCGCGCTCCGCAGCCACCAAAACGCCGTTCGCGCCCAGCAGGAGGGCCGGTTCGACCAGGAAATCGTGCCGGTCGAAGTGGAGTCGGTCTCTCCCGGCAACTCCACCAAAGATGTTTTCCGGAAAGATGAGGGGCCGCGGGCCGACACCAGCGCCGAAGCGCTGGCCAAGCTGAAGCCGGTGTTCCACGCGCAGGGCACCGTGACCGCGGGCAATTCGTCGCAGACCAGCGATGGCGCCGCCGCGGCGCTGTTGATGTCGGACACTAAAGCGCGCGAGCTCGGGCTGAAGCCCAAGGCTCGCTTCGTGAGTTTTGCGGTGGCGGGCGTGCCGCCTGAGATCATGGGTATCGGGCCCGTGGCGGCGATTCCTAAGGCACTGGACAAGGCGGGAATGAAGCTAGACGCGGTCGGCGCCATCGAGCTAAACGAGGCCTTTGCCGTGCAGGCTCTCGCGGTGATTCGCGAAGGGGGCCTTGACCCGGAGCGCATCAACCCCAATGGCGGCGCCATCGCTCTCGGCCACCCACTGGGATGCACGGGAGCGAAACTCACCGCCACTATTCTCCGCGAGATGGAGCGTAGCCAGACCAGTTATGGCATGGTCACCATGTGTATCGGCGGCGGCCAGGGAGCCGCCGGAATTTTTGAGCGGCTGTCGTGATCCTAGCCAGTACGCAACGGCTTCGGTCGCGATCACACCGTTCCACCACGTGTCCGGACAGTGCGGAACCCTTTTGCGTATTGATTCACGCAAAAATCGCGCATTGGAAAAATCCTCTCCACATCTGAAACTCTCGTTAACTGATTTCTCCAGGCGTACGATCGCCCCGCGAGGCTCCATGCCGCGCCTGCCGGAATGCGCCTGGTATCCTGAATGCATCTCTATGTTTCTGAAGATTCTGGCGCATCCAGTCTTCGTCAATCTGAACTTTCACATGCCCATGATCGTGGATTTGTCGCACCCGCTGGTCATGCTGCAGGGCGAGAACGGCTCCGGTAAATCGACACTGCTGCATTCAATCCATTACGCGCTCCGCGGCGACGAGATCGAAGGCTATATCTATCGCCTGGAACCGGGCAAGGTCTCAATCGGCCGCAGTTACCTTTTCGACGCCGAGCAGCATAACCCGCGTACGCAACTGGACCTGTTCAAGGACCAGCCGGCGATGCTGGAGTTTTTGAAGATGGCCAGCCACGGTCAGGTGATGTTGTCGATGTTCCGCGAGACCTTCCCGAAACTGGCGGACGGCACCGTTCTGCTGCTCGACGAGCCCGAGATGGCGCTCTCGGTCTCCAATCAGAAGCGCATTCTCAAAATGCTGAAGGAACTGGTGGACCAGAAGAACTTCCGGATCATCTGTGCCACCCATTCACCGGAGTTGATTGAAGCAGCCGGGACCTACGTGATCAATCTCGACCGCCATATCAACCGCAACGTGGTCGATACCGGCATGGGTATCCAAGGAGCCAGCACCATCCAATGACATGCTGCTCCGAGTTCGACCGCCTGCTCGATCGTGACCTGGCGCGGTATGCGCAGCCGCAGCAGCTTTCCAACGGCACCATTGTCAACGAAATCGATACCGAGTACTTCCTCGTATTCGGCGAACAGCGGCACCAGTTTGTCGGTTTGAACTATTGCCCGTTCTGCGGCCGCGTGCTCTCACGCGGACTCTGGAATTTGGAAAAGAAAAAGTAGCGCGAATCCGGTCATGCCGCGCCTCGCTCATTCCGTCGAAAACGTGCCGCACTCGCGCATCCGCGAATTGGCTGAGATGGCCATGCCCATGCAAGGCGTGCTGCGACTCTACTTCGGCGAATCGAACCTGCCGACTCCGGATTACATCAAAGACGCCGCCATTCGCGCCATGGCGGAAGGGTATACATTCTATACCGAGAACGCCGGGCTGCCTTCGCTGCGCCGCGCCATCGCGGAGCATTACCGGCGGTTGCAGGGAGTGGAGCTGGACGCGGCCGGGGAAATCGTGGTCACAGCGTCCGGTGTTCAGGCTTTGAACCTAGCCATTCGCTGCGTGCTCGACCCGGGTGATGAAGCCCTGGTGCTGACACCGGCCTGGCCGAATGGCGCCTCCATCGTTGCCATGTCGAATGCAGTGGCGCGGCAGATTCCCCAGCCGTTGTGTAACGGCCGGTATGGTGTCGATTTCGATCGGCTAGAAGCGGCGGTCACTCGACGCACCCGCCTGCTGGTATACACGTCTCCCTCAAACCCCCTGGGATGGGTGGCTACTGCAGACGAACAGCAGGGACTTCTCGATTTCGCGCGGCGGCACGGCCTGTGGCTCCTCGCCGATGAAGTCTACGACCGCCTGTACTACGCCGGACCGCTGGGTAGGCCGGTGCCTTCGATTCTGCGAAAGGCCACACCCGACGACGCCGTGCTAGTGGTGCAATCGTTCTCGAAGAGCTACTGCATGACCGGCTGGCGTCTGGGCTGGCTCGTGGCGCCGCGCCCGTTGGCCGCCAAGGCCACGCAGTTGAACGAGTTCGTCGTGTCGCATGCGCCAAGCTTCACGCAGAAGGCCGGCGAGGCCGCACTCACCCAGGGAGAATCCGAACTCATTCAGATGCTCCACCGGCTCAAGGAAAACCGGGACCTTTGTCTGGAAGCCCTGGGCGGCATCTGCGGCGTCACGGTTCCCACGCCAGACGGTGCGTTTTACCTCTTCCCGTCGATCGACGGACTTACTGATTCCTTCGCTTTCTGCAAGCGGCTGCTCGAGGAGACTCGCGTCGGCCTCGCACCCGGCGTAGCCTTTGGGACCGGCGGGGAGGGTTCGGTCCGGCTCTGCTATGCCGCCGACCGCTCCGTGCTGGAGCCGGCCCTGGAGCGCCTGGCGCGATTTCTGGCGTGACCACGGCGGGAAGCCCGTTAGAACAAAAGTCGAATACCAGCGAAGACGCGGGTTCCTTGCTGCCTTTGTCGTCGGCTAGGTAGGATATTTTGCCGGGCCTCGCCGGCGAAGCGCCGCTGGAGGTTGCTGGCGGCCGATATCGCGCGCCTCGAAGGAGGGGTCCGCGCCCGAAGAGCGCACTGGCGTCGGTGCGGATCCTGGCTACACCGATGGAACCACTGGCTGATCTCCGTCGGCTGCGGGCACGTTTCGGCCGACCTGACACTACACTCCGCTCAGGAACTGTCCGGGGCGAATGACTCCGAGCGACACACACGTCATGATCAGCCCGACGCAGACGATGATCGCGGCCGAAGCCACGGGGATCAGACGGAATGCGGCGTGCTGCGATGTCTTACGGCTGTCCGGCAGCAGGTGTTTGGCGTAGACGACTACCAGCCCGATCGCCATGAGCACACCGGCCAAACCGAGGCTGAAGGCCACCAACAACGTCAGCCCTAAGCCGACGCGGCCCAACGCGATCGAGCTGAGCAACAGCACCAACGCCGAAGGGCAAGGCACCAGCCCGCCACTTGCGCCGAGCGCGATCAGGCCACCCAGGCTGATCTCTCCTTCGGGAACGTGACGGTGAGCGTGTCCATCGCCATGGCGGTGGACCAGCACGCCGCCGCCATGATCTTCGTGGTTGTGGTCGTGGTCGTGGCCGTTCGCGTGATCATGATGATGCCCGTGGTCATGTTCGTCATGGTGGTGGTGGTGATGCTGATCATGAGCGTCGTTCGGGTCGTGGGCGCGCGCGATTCGAAGCCGCTTAAAGAACAGCGTGGCGCCGATCCAGATGATTGCGATCCCTGAGACTGCGCCCAAAAAGGTGCTGATCTTGTCCGGCAGCACATATTGCGAGAGAAACAGCGTCACCAATCCCAGCAGAAAGACCGAAATCGTGTGCGTGAACGTAACCATCCCGCCTAGAAAGACGGCGTGGCTCGGGGTCCCGCGTGTGCCCACCAGGTAAGCGGCCACGAGGGTCTTTCCGTGCCCGGGCGAAAGCGCATGGACCGCGCCCATTACGAACGCCACCCCCAGGCCGATCACCAGCACACTCCAGCTAAGGTCGCCTTGCTCGATGAGTCGCGCTAGGTAGTCGCCCGAAGCCGTGGACACCCGCGGAGCGGCTGAAGCGACCGAGAAGACAGCCGCCAGAAAAACCGCCAGCGTGAGAGACCGTTTCATTACAATAGTTCTTACGATTGTACAGCGGTTTTCCTAATGAAGAAGGTTGTCGTTGCCCTGGACGTTCCAGCCACTGGCGAACTGCACGTCCAGGTGGGGACCATCGTCACAGCCGCGGCCCGGGATGTGGCGCACTCGCGCGGAGTGCGCATCGTCGAAGTCCCCGATGACCAACTGCCGGCCGCGCCGGCCGGAAATACCGTGGCTATTGGTGCCGACCACGGCGGGTTCCGTCTGAAAGAAACGCTTAAGCCGGTCCTAAAAGCCCTCGATCTGGAGATCCGGGACGTCGGAGTGCACGCCGACGTCGCCGCGGATTATCCCGACCTGGCTCACCAGGTAGCCGAACTCGTGGCTTCGGGCGTCGTAGGGCGTGGCGTCATGATCGACGGCGCGGGGATCGGTTCCTCGATCGCCGCCAACAAGGTGCCCGGCGTTCGCGCGGCCTTGTGCTATGATAAAACGTCCGCTCGGAATAGCCGGGAACACAATGATTCTAATGTGCTTACGCTGGGTGCGAGGTTTCTGACGCCGACCCAGGCCGAAGACGTGTTGCGCACCTGGATCGGCACTCCC
>Ga0182034_10001941_pt1 | contig 10376 bp, 5 predicted proteins | sample flu12Cox44000172_FD_125972 | JGI IMG/M metagenome (GOLD analysis project Ga0182034, IMG submission 125972) | Lab enrichment of tropical soil microbial communities from Luquillo Experimental Forest, Puerto Rico - flux4day.12C.oxic.44.000.172 | ecosystem: Environmental > Terrestrial > Soil >... | reverse complement strand
GGGGTTCTTTGGCTTCATGATGGGCAGCATGATGTTCGCCTTCGTTCTGCAGGGGTTCTCCGCGGTGCTCTACAGCAGCCTCACCGCCACGATAGCGGCGTTCGCTTCCGTGATCGCGGCCAGCGTCCTGATTGACCGGCTCACCCAGCGTCGGGTGGCGCGCGACATGGCCGACGTCGAGTTTGGTGGTTGAGGCGGACACGAAGCGTGCCCCGCTCCCCCGCGCCGTTTCTAAGTCAGTGTGCCGTCTGGTGATATACTCCAACCCTTCATTGTTCATTCCGGGCTCGTAAGCCCCGGTTCTCCACACACGGCCGTTGCGAAGGGAGGGCGACCCGTGAACAAGTGGCTCATTGCAGCAAGCGTAGCGCTTGGTCCGACAATATTTGCTCAGCCGTCCGCGGTTTCCGACATCCCGTTCGATTCCACCCCGAATTTCCTGAAGCTCCCGCCCGACATGAATCTCGGAGAAGCCTCAGGCGTTGCGGTCAATTCAAAGGGCGACATCGCAGTCTTCACACGATCCAACAGCGCCGGTGGGCCGGCATACGGGGCGACGGCGTCGCAGATTCTCCTCTTCGACAAGACCGGCAAGTTCGTCCGGGAAGTCGGCAAGGGTCTCTACGCCTGGTCATATGCGCACGCAGTGCGGTACGACAGGGACGACAACCTCTGGGCCATCGACAAAGGGTCCGACATGATCGTCCGGATCAACCCCGAGGGGCATGTCACGTTGGTGTTCGGGAGGAAGAAGGAAGCGTCGGACGAGGCCGCGCCGTGGACCCGGGTCAACCCGCCGCGTCCACCCGTTCCCGGTCAATTCCGTCAGCCAACCGACGTCGCCTGGGATGCCGATGGCGCCATCTACATCAGCGACGGCTACATCAACTCGCGTATCGCGAAGTTCACGAAGGATGGCGATTGGGTGACGTCGATGGGTGAACCGGGCGGCGGCAAACTCGGCAACCTCAATACACCTCACAGCATCGCGAACGACGCCAAGGGGAACATCTACGTTGCGGATCGCGGCAACCGGCGCATCCAGGTCATCGATCCGAAGACCAACACGTTCGTGCGCGAGATCAAGGTCGACGTGGCGCAAGCCCCGGTGCCGGCCGACGCCAAACCGTGGATGGGGGCCACTCCGAATTACGCGGCAGCCCTCGCGGCCGATGCGCCGCCGGGAGCTGCCACGATGGCGCCGGGGTCTCCCTGGGCTGTCTGCATCTCGGGCGGACCAACCCAGTACATCTACTTTGCCGACGCATTTCCCGGACGGGTCTACAAGCTGACGCTCGATGGAAAGCTCGTCGGCTATTTCGGGAAGTCAGGACATCAGCTGAAGCAGTTCGGATGGATTCACGAAATCGCGTGCCCCTCGGAAAACGAGCTTTACGTGGCCGAGCTGCTCAATTGGCGAGTGCAGAAGCTTACCCCGCACCCGGCGCAAGCGCGAACCTCGACGGCGGCCGACCGCTAACTCGGTACTCGGAGCTCGCAGCTCTGAGCTCGTGCTCGATGGTGGGCCGGGCTCGTGGCTCTCGAGCGCCCGAGCCACGAGTGCCGGGTACCGCCGCGATTAACGAGCCACAAGTGACCGAGCTACGAGTACCAAGGAGCGTAACGATGACACGTAGAGTAAGTCGAACGATGCTGGGATGCGGCGCGTTGGCAACCGCCCTGGCGTTCTCAGTGCCTGGAATGCGCGGCCCGGGAGGAATGACCGCCCGACTCCTGGCGCAGACAACCGGACTGCCGAGCACGGCGAAAGGGGACTGGCCGGCCTACACGGCAGACGCGAAAGGCTCGCGCTATTCCCCGCTCGATCAGATCAACGCCGGCAACTTCAACCAGCTTGAAGTCGCGTGGCGATTCAAGACAGACAACCTCGGCACGCGGCCCGAATTCAAACTCGAGGGCACGCCGCTCGCGATCAACGGCACCATTTACGCCACGGGCGGCACGCGCCGATCGGTCGTCGCCCTCGACGGGAAGTCGGGCGAGCTCATGTGGGTCTACTCGCTTCGCGAAGGCGCGCGCGCCATCGCGGCGCCCCGCCAGTTGTCGGGCCGCGGCCTGGCGTACTGGACTGACGGCAAGGGCGACGATCGTGTGCTCTTCGTGACGACCGGGTATCGCCTCGTGTCGCTGAATGCGCATACGGGCCAGCCGATCAAGACGTTCGGCAAGGACGGAATCGTAGACATGAAGATCGGGGCGGTCGTCGGCAAGGGCGAGCAGATCAACCTCGAGACCGGCGAGATTGGCCTCCACTCGACGCCGACCGTGGCCAAAGATGTGGTGTTGGTCGGGTCATCCTTCCGGGAAGGGCTGACGGTCAAGACACACAACAATACAAAAGGGCTCGTGCGCGCGTGGGACGTCAGAACCGGACGCCTGCTCTGGACGTTCAACACGATACCCCGTCCCGGCGAGTTCGGGAACGACACCTGGGAGAAGGAATCGTGGGCTATCAACGGCAACACGGGGGTATGGACGCAGATCACGGTCGACGAGGACGCCGGTCTGGTGTTCCTCCCCGTCGAGGATCCGACGTCGGATCTCTACGGTGGTCACCGGCCGGGCAATAACCTGTTCGGTGACAGCCTCGTCTGCGTCGACCTGCGGACCGGCCAGCGCAAGTGGCACTTTCAAATCGTCCATCACCCGATCTGGGACTACGACATGCCCGCCGCGCCGCTCCTGATGGACATCAACGTCAACGGCAAGCCAATCAAGGCCGTTGCCCAGGCGACCAAACAGGGCATGCTCTACGTGTTCGATCGCGTCACGGGCCAGCCGGTCTGGCCGATCGAGGAACGCCCGGTTCCACAGACTGATGTGCCCGGCGAAAAAACCAGCCCTACCCAGCCGTTTCCAACCAGGCCGCCAGCCTATTCGCGCAACGGCGTCGAAGAAAAAGATTTGATTGACTTCACCCCCGAGCTTAAAGATCAAGCGGCCGCCGCTGCCAAGCGCTATCGGCTGGGACCGGTATTTCTGCCCGCCCTCGTCAGCAAGGTTGAGGGCCCGCTCGCGGCCCTCACGGCGGGCACGCTCAGCGGCGGCGTGAACTGGCCAGGTTCGGCCTTCGATCCCGAAACCCACCGCTTCATCACGCAAGCCTGCAACGCGTGCATCGCGCCGCTCGGGCTCGTGGCCCCGCCCAAGGACTTCTCGGATCTCGACTACGTCATGGGCACCGCGGGATCGACGTTCCGTCCGATCCTCGGTGGCGGTGAGGGCACAGCGGCAGACGCTCCGCAACCCGGTCGCGGCGCGGCACCTCCACCTGCTCCGGCCACTCCCCCTCCAGCCGCAGCGGGCGCCGCTGGGCGCGGTGCCGGCGGCGGTCGTGCCGGTGGCGCGGGCGGCGGGGCTGAGGGCGGCTTCGGCGCAGGCACAGTCATTCAGGGAGTACCGATCGTCAAACCTCCTTACGGCATCCTCGTCAGTATCAACCTCGATAAGGGCGAGCTCGACTGGTCCGTGCCGCATGGCGACACGCCTGACTCGGTGCGCAACAGCCCCGCGCTCCGGGGCGTGAACCTCCCGAAGACTGGTCAGTCCGGCAACGTCGGCGTCGTCGTCACCAAAACGCTGATTGTCGTTGGGGATCCCTCTGTCACGACGACGCCGGATCATCCGCGCGGCGCGATGCTCCGTGCCTACAACAAGCAGACCGGGGAGCAGGTTGGCGCCGTCTTCCTGCCTGCACCGCAGAGTGGTTCGCCCATGACTTACATGGTCGACGGGAAGCAGTACATCGTCGTGGCCGTCAGTGGTGGCAATTACTCGGGTGAGTACATCGCGTTCGCGCTGCCGAGTACCGCGACGCGCACGACGGCGGGAGAGCGTTGAGATATGCGCGGCCCGCTGAGTCATCCTTTGTCGCGAGCACACGGACAGCTGGACAGGAGACGTGGCAAACACTGCCGTTTCAATCATCGTTACACGCCTCCTGTCTGAATCACATGCACCTCGACTGGCGAATTTGAGCAGCCGGTCGCGTGGTGATTCGATTATTGTTTATCTGACGATTTCGCCGTAGGCGTGCTCTTTGCACGAAAGTCGTCAAAATCTCAAGAATGGAACCTGCAGCCACCTTCGGGCCACGCCTCCGGCAGGAACGCGAGCGCCGGCAGATCTCCCTGAAGTCAATCGCCGAGACCACCAAGATCAGTCGATCCCTTCTCGAAGCGCTCGAGCGCGACGACGTGTCTCGGTGGCCGACAGGGATATTCAGGCGGGCGTTCGTGCGGTCGTACGCACAGGCAATCGGGCTCGATGCCAACGAGATCGTTCGTGAGTTCGCCGAGCGATTTCCTGATCCCGCGGGCGCGCCGCCTCCAGTCGCGCCGGCGGTCCGGCCGACGCTGACAAGACACGTCGCCGCCGACCGTGTGGAAGGCGACCGACTGGAAGTTGTCCTGCGATTTAGTGTCCCGCGGTCGTGGGAGTCGTGGGTGTCCCGGCTGATGACACTGACGGGGACCATCCTCCGGCGCCAGAATACATAGCGACCATCTGCAGCGGCGGCGCCGGCAATACGACGCGAAAGGTCGCGCCGGGCGGGGGAACGTTGTTCTCACCCTTCACGGTACCGCCGTGCAGTTCGACCAGATGGCGAACGATTGACAAGCCGAGTCCGAGCCCCCCATACGCGCGGGTCGTGCCCCCCTTGCCTTGCCGGAATCGCTCGAACACGTGAGGCAGGAAGTCGGGTTCCACCCCCACGCCTGTATCGCGCACCGACAGCTCGACGCCATCGCCGGTCCGCTGGCAGGTGATGTCAATCCGCCCGCCGTTGGGCGTGAATTTGACGGCGTTCGAGAGCAGGTTCCAGAGAATCTGCTGGAGCCTGCCGGGATCGCCGGAAAGGATGATGCCGTCCATCGCCGCGTCAGCCACCACGCTGACCCCCTTGGCATCGGCAGCCGGCCGCACGGCCTCGACCGCCGACGAGATGACGTCGGCGATAACGACAGGCTGCACGTCCAGCCGCAGCTTCCCGGACACGATCCGCGAGACGTCCAACAGATCGTCGACCAGCTGCTGAAGAGCCGACGCGTTGCGCTCGATCGCCTCGATGGCTCGAGGCCGCTGGTCATCACGGATTTGCCCCGTGGACATCATCCGCGCCCAGCCGCAGATGGCCGTGAGCGGCGTGCGCAACTCGTGCGAGATGGTCATCAGGAATTCGTCTTTGAGACGGCTCGCCTCGTCGCGCTCGCGGTTGCGGGCCTCCAGCGTTTCCGCGGCCCGACGAAGACCGGAAGCGAGTTCGTCGATCTCGGCGATTCGAGAGGGCCGGGGCGCCACCACTTCGCCGCGCGCGAGCGCCATCGCGGCGCTCGACGCCGATGACATCGCGCGGACGACGACGTGGCCGAGCAGGAGACCGAGAACGGCCCCGAGCGTGAGCGCAACGACCCACGCGGCGGCGAGCAACCAGAGAATTCGCCGGATCGGGCCGTCCACCTGCTCGGCGGGCAGAGCCAACGAGACGGTCAAATCGTATTGCGGCGATCGGCTGAACGCCGAATAGCTAGGCCGGCCGTCGCGCAACACGGGCCGCCACACACCCTGGGAAGTTCGTGACCTGAGCTCGGCAAACGCCGGCGAGACGGATGTCCCGACGAAGCTCGATTCATCCTGTGTTCGCGCCACGATCCGGTTGTTGTTGTCGACGAGGGTGACAATCGCTGTCGGCGGCGCCTGCTGCTGGCGGAGCAGCGCGCTCAACCCCTCAGCGCGCACACGGGCGCCGAGCACCGACACGACGGCGGCGCGCCGGGTTACGGGCGTGGCGACGATCACGAAACGCGCGCGTCCGTCGGGCGGCTGAAACAGGGGAGACACCGTCGTTTTCCGATTCGTCGCCGCGGCGCTCGCCCAGTCGCCGCCGGCGCCTTCGTCCACACCGTTGTCCGGGCGCGGAACGCTGTCAAGGACACGACCGGAGGGGTCCGCCAGGATGATCGCCGACCACGTCGGCTGATACAGAAGGATGCGCCCGGCGAGGTGCTCGAATTCGTCAAGATCCGGCGCTCCCAGACTTGCGGCGTGGAGCTCGCCGAGGACGTCGAGCGCGCCCGTCGTTTTCTCCAGAAACTGGTCGACTGCGACAGAAATCGCCTTGACCGTTGCGATGTTCTGACTGTCGACGTTGGCAAGCTGCCGCCGCCATGCACGCTGGACCGACACCACCGCCAGCACGCCGAGCGGCGCGACGATGGCGAACACGAGCGCGGCGGCGATCGCGCGCAGTCCTATGGTGCGGTGCAAGGATGAGATTGTACCGCTTTCCCGTGCGCCGAAATGTTGCACGGCGCAGGTTTCACGGCTACGCCGGATTTTTGCGCTAGACTGGCGACATGCGCTTTGCACTCCCAGTCATTCTCGTCGTCTTGCTCTCCGTCGGCAGCTTCATGGCTCCCCAAGCCTCTGCGTCATTGTCTGCCGTTGCCGGCGCGCAGCAGACCACCCCGACCAAGAAACCGCTCAAGACGCCCAAAAACATCACGCTGACCGGGTGCATAGAGCCCGACCCCGCACAACCCGGCCGCTTCATGATGACCGACACAAGCGCGGGCACGCGGTATCACGTTTTCGGAAAAAGCTTCCGCGAGTATCTCGGCCGTCCGGTTGAGCTTGATGGCGGGATCGAGGTGAAGGGCTTGAAGATTTCTGGCGGTCTTCGACCGAACGCAAACATCGCGGGCCAGGCCGGCGCGATCGATCCAGCCCAGGCAGCCGTACAGGCAGCAACGAGCGAGTCGACAACCGGCACGCCGATCGACGTCCAGGAGTTTCGCGTGAAGACGATTCGACCGGCTTCCGGGACGTGCCAATAGGACACTGAGCCGAGCGCGGCCCGTGTTTCACCCGATCATCACCCGCTGGTTTGCGGAGGCCATCGGCACGCCGACGGCGGCGCAGCGCCGCGGCTGGGAGTCGGTTCGGCGGGGACACCATACGCTCATCGCGGCGCCGACCGGATCGGGCAAAACGCTTGCGGCCTTTCTGACGGCGCTCGACGATCTGCTCCGCGAGGGGGGCGTTCATCAGTCCGGGAGCGAGAGTAGCCCGGAGCCTGGGCTGCCCGATGAGGTTCGCGTCGTATACGTCTCGCCGCTCAAGGCGCTGAGCGCGGACATTCACAAGAACCTGGCGGAACCGCGCCGCGGGGTCCGACGCGTCGCCGAAGCGCTCGGATTCGAGGCGCCGCGCATTACGGCCGCGGTGCGCACTGGAGACACGCCTGCGGGTGAACGCGCGGCGATGCTGCGCCGCCCACCTCACATTCTCGTCACGACGCCGGAATCCCTTTATCTCATGCTGACGGCCGAGCGCAGCCGCGACATGCTGCGCTCGGTGCGGACCGTGATCGTCGACGAGATCCACGCCGTCATCGGCACGCGCCGCGGCGCGCACCTCGCGCTCTCCATCGAGCGCTTGCAGCAGGTCGCGAGCGCGCCCCTGCTGCGGCTGGGCCTGTCGGCGACCCAGAAGCCGATTGAGGAAGTTGCTCGGTTTCTGATTGGAACGGGCCCTTCTGCCGAAAGCTGCACGGTGATCGACGAGGGGCACCAGCGCCGGATGGATCTCGATCTCGAGATGCCGCGCTCACCATTGGACGCGGTCATGTCGCATGAAGTGTGGACGGAGTACTACGAGCGGCTAGCGGAGCTCGTGAGCCTCCACCGGACGACGTTGATTTTCGTCAACACGCGCAGGATGGCCGAACGCGTGGCGCGCCATCTGGCCGATCGGCTTAGCGATCAGGCAGTGACGGCGCACCACGGCAGCTTGTCGAAGGAGCGGCGGCTCGATGCCGAGACGCGCCTCAAAGCCGGCCAGCTGAAGGCGCTGGTGGCGACAGCGTCACTCGAGCTCGGCATCGACATCGGATCGGTCGATCTCGTGTGTCAGATCGGGTCGCCGCGTCGGATTGCGACGTTCCTGCAGCGCGTCGGCCGGTCGGGCCATACGATTGCCGGCCTGCCAAAAGGACGACTGTTCCCAGAGTCGCGCGATGACCTCGTCGAATGCACCGCGCTCCTGAGAGCGGTCCGCGGTGGCGAGCTCGATCGCATCGTGCAACACGACGCGCCGCTCGATGTTCTGGCGCAGCAACTGGTAGCCGAGACATCGTGCCGCGCGTACGGCGAGGACGAGCTCTTTCAGGTCGTCCGGCGCGCCTGGCCCTATCGCGACCTCGCGCGGGCTCAATTCGACGCCGTGGTGCGTATGACGGCCGAAGGCTTCTCGACGCGGCGTGGGCGGCGCGGGGCACTCGTGCACCGGGACGAGGTCAACCTCACGCTGCGCGGCCGCCGCACCTCACGGCTGCTGTCGCTGACTGCCGGCGGTGCCATTCCTGACACCGCAGATTATCGCGTGATCCTCTACCCGGGAGATACCTTCATCGGGACGCTGAACGACGACTTCGCCATAGAGAGCACGGCGGGCGACATCTTCCAACTTGGCAACGCGTCGTGGCAGATCCTGCAGGTGCTGCCAGGTGTCGTCCGCGTGGCTGACGCCAAGGGCGCCCCGCCAACCATTCCGTTCTGGCTCGGCGAGGCGCCCGGGCGGAGCGACGAGCTGTCGCAGGCCGTGAGCCGTTTGTCCGGGGATATCGAGTCGCGTCTGGCGCAGTCCCGACCGATCGGAGACGGGGTCTCGGACAGCGAAAGCGTGATCGCCTGGCTCGCTGCCGATGCCGGCGTCTCGGCGCTGGCCGCCGAGCAGGCCGTCGCGTACCTGGCGGAAGGGCGGCGGGCGCTGAGCGTTCTGCCGACACAGGACACGCTGGTCCTGGAGCGATTCTTCGATGAATCGGGCGGCATGCAGCTTGTCCTGCACGCGCCATTCGGCAGCCGGATCAACCGGGCATGGGGCCTGGCTCTCCGCAAGAGATTCTGCCGCCAGTTCAACTTCGAGCTGCAGGCGTCGGCGACCGAGAACGCGCTGCTGCTCTCGCTCGGCCCGCAGCACTCATTTCCGCTGGCAGATGTGTTCCGCTATCTCCACCCCGCCACGGCCCGCGACGTCCTGATTCAGGCACTGCTTGACGCGCCGGTCTTCCAGACGCGCTGGCGATGGAACGCCACCATTTCGCTCGCCGTACCTCGGAACCGCAACGGACGCCGGGTCGCTCCGCAACTCCAAAGGATGCAGGCGGACGACCTCATGGCCGCGTGCTTTCCCGACGCCGCCGCCTGCCTCGAGAACATTCCAGGCGATCGACAGATTCCCGACCATCCGCTCGTGACGCAGACGGTTCGGGATTGCCTCGAGGAGGCGATGGACTTCGATGGTCTGGTGTCCGTCCTGCGCAGGATCCACGCCGGCCAAATCCGATTGGTCTCGATCGACACACCGGAACCGTCGGTGCTGTCTCACGCGATCCTGAACGCCAAACCGTACGCGTTTCTCGACGACGCGCCGCTCGAGGAGCGTCGGACGCAGGCGGTCCTGACCCGCCGCGCGCGCGATGGCGGTGAATTCGGGCGCCTCGACGCCGCCGCAATTGATCGCGTTCGGCATGAGGAGCGGCCGGCGCCGCGCGACGCCGACGAGCTGCACGATGCGCTGTTGACAGCCGGATTCCTGGCTGGGAGCGAAGCCGCGTTGATAGATGACTCGTTGTTCAGCGCACTGGCAACGTCGAAACGCGCCGCGCTGGCGAAGCTGCCAGGCGGCGGTTCTGATATCTGGGTCGCGGCCGAACGTCTGCCCGAATTGCAGGCCGTTTATCCCGAGCTCGTGCGCGAGGAGCTTCAGCTTCAACCCGACATTCAGGCGCCTGCGTCACGACTTCAGCGCGCGTGGACGCGCGAGGAGGGGCTCGCCGAACTGATCCGAGGCCGCATGACGATGCTCGGTCCAGTCACCGCGGGTGACGTCGCGGCGTCGCTGTCCCTGCCGACAAGCGACGTGGACGTGGCGTTTTCGATCCTGGAGGCCGATGGTGCCGTGCTGCGGGGATCATTTGAGGGGCGCGACGAGCTCGAATGGTGCGACCGTCGTCTCCTGGCACGGATTCATCGCTACACGCTGAATCGCCTGCACGCCGAAATCGAGCCGCTCAGCCCGGCCGACTTCATGCGCTTTCTTTTCGTGTGGCAGCATGTCGATCGCACGCATCAACTCCGCGGCGTAGACGGTCTCCGCGAAACTATCGCCCAGTTGAGCGGATTCGTCGCGCCTGCGGGGGCCTGGGAGCGAGCGCTGTTCCCCGCACGACTGGCTCCGTATGAGGCGTCGATGCTGGATACGCTCTGCCTGGCAGGTGAGGTCGGATGGAGTCGAGCCGGAGAGCCGGCGGCATCCCATTCCGGCGGCGATTCCGGCGGACCCCTGGCGCT
>Ga0182034_10001935_pt1 | contig 10398 bp, 10 predicted proteins | sample flu12Cox44000172_FD_125972 | JGI IMG/M metagenome (GOLD analysis project Ga0182034, IMG submission 125972) | Lab enrichment of tropical soil microbial communities from Luquillo Experimental Forest, Puerto Rico - flux4day.12C.oxic.44.000.172 | ecosystem: Environmental > Terrestrial > Soil >... | reverse complement strand
TTCAGGCGTGTCGGACAAGTTCCTTCCAGCAATGGATCGCATTATGGTCAATACCACAGTTGCGGCCCGCTGCTCATGATTCGATACAAAAGTGGTTGGCCGGAGACTACGGGGCTGCGTATTAGCGTGCCTTCGTCCCGTGGTAACTTTAGAGTTCGTCTTTCTCCAGTTGACGTGGCTTTGGCGGCGGCGTCGCCATTTGCAGCCTTGTATCTCCGCGACGTCGACGTGATTTCGGCTGGCGGGAGGAGCATCGCCGGAGGTTATGCGCTCATTTCGCTGGTGGCATCGCTTATCGCCTTCCAGGTACTCCGCATCAGTGACACAATACCGCGCTATATTTCCGTAGGCGATCTTCTGCACTTGGCGAAGGCGGTCGTGGCTGGCGAGCTGGTGACCGCCATCGTCTTGTTCACGGTCACGCGTCTCGACGGCATACCGCGGTCGCTGCCGGCGATTCACGCGCTGATTTTGGGAGCCGGGCTTCTCATTTCGAGAGGATTGGCCAATATTGCCGATAGAAACGGCCGCCGAGCGGAGCGGCCGCGAAGCGCCGCCGCCGAGAACGTGATCCTGATCGGCCTCAACGACTGGTCTGTTCTTCTCGTGAAGTTCCTGCAAGCCCAAGCTCCCGAGCAGTGGCGGGTTATTGCGTTGCTCGACGAAGAGCCGCGGTGGTGTGGCCGCTCGGTTAATGGCGTGCAGGTTTTCGGGCCTCCCGCACACCTTGACGCTCTGGTCGAAGAGTTTGCCGCGCATGGCGTCCGCACGGACCGGGTCGTCGTGGGCGGCGAGGCAGACGAGCTGTCCCGCGAGGCATTGGCGGAGGTCAAGGGTGTCTGCGCGCGACGCAATATCGAGCTCGCGTTCGTGCCTCATCTTTTCGGGCTCGGCTCCACCGAACGCGGCGGTCGCTCCGCCCACCCATATCCCGATCGCCTGCCGGGCAGACACTTCATGCCCGATCTTCAGCCGTCGCCGTACTTTCGCGCGAAACGCCTCCTCGATGTTGTCGCCGCGCTGATCCTGATCCTCTGGCTGCTGCCGCTATTGCTGCTCGCCGCCTTTATGGTCCTTCTCGACGTGGGTTCGCCGGTGCTGTTCTGGCAGCAGCGGGCTGGGCAGGGTGGCCGCGAGCTGCAGTTTTACAAGCTGCGAACACTGCGTCCCCCTTTTGATCGCACAGGCCAAAGAATACCCGAGGGACAGCGGCTCTCGTGGATCGGTCGGCTGCTCCGCCAGACACGGATCGACGAGCTGCCGCAAGTGCTGAACGTGCTCGTCGGCGACATGTCCTTGATCGGGCCCCGGCCGCTTCTGCCGCGAGACCAGCCTCCGAGCTCGGCCTTGCGGCTGACCGTCCGTCCCGGCATCACCGGCTGGGCTCAGGTAAACGGGGGCACCAGCCTGTCGCCGACCGAGAAGGAAGCGCTCGACATCTGGTACATCCGCAACGCCTCATTGTGGGTAGACCTGCGCATCATCGCGATGACGGTTGTTACCTTGCTGAGGGGCGAGCGGCGATCCGAAAAGGCGCTAGCGCAAGCGCTGTTTTTGCAAGCCCTAGAGGCTCGTCGCAACGAGCGGTGGTTGAGGCAGGCCGCCTCTTCCCGGTTTGCCACCGCCGCCAAGCCGACCCGAGATGACGCCGACCAAGCTCCGGTCGTGGGGTCCCGGTAATGCTCTGGCCACCTTTCTCCCGGGAAGCCAGAACTGCCTGGGAATTCCCGGCCGAGGCATCGGCTGAGCCGGCGAGTCGGCACGAAAAGTGGGAGAGGTCGGAGGTCGAAGCGCCGGAACCGACCCGATCCGCGCCGCGGCAGGTCATATTCATGAACCGCTTCTTTTTCCCCGACCATTCCGCGACGAGCCAGATCCTCACCGATTTGGCGTTCTATTTGGCTGGCGGCGAGATCGATGTACGCGTGGTGGCGAGCCAACAGCGCTATGACGACCCGAATGCCCATCTACCCGAGGCAGAGTCGATCGACGGCGTTGCAATCCACCGGATCTCGACGACCCGCTTCGGCCGGTCCGCTCTAATCGGCCGCGGCTTCGACTATCTGTCCTTCTATAGCTCGGCCTTCCGTTCCGTTCTGGCCTGGGCGAAACCGGGCGATGTGCTGGTGGCGAAGACCGACCCGCCGCTGCTGTCCGTCGCGGCGATGCACGCGGCCAAGCGCCGCGGCCTTCATCTCGTCAACTGGCTGCAAGATCTCTATCCGGAAGTCGCCGCGGCGCTAGGCGTGCCGGTTGTCAAGGGTCCGCTCGGTCGGGGCCTTCTCCAACTGCGTGATGCTTCGCTACGCGCCGCCGACGTCAACGTAGTGGTCGGGGAACGCATGGCCGAGATCGTCCGCAAACGCGGCATCGCGCCGGAACGTATCCGCGTCATCCCGAACTGGTGCGATGACGAAGAGATCCAGCCCTTAGCGCCTCTAGACAATCCGCTGCGCCGAGAATGGGGACTCGGAGACCGGTTCGTCGTCGGCTATTCGGGAAATCTCGGGAGGGGACACGATGTTGAGACGGTGCTTGCTGCGGCAGAGCACCTGCGTGGCGACCGGCGCCTCTGCTTCCTGTTTATTGGCGGCGGCCAGAAATGTCCCGAGCTTGCTCACTCTGTGCGCGCGCGTGAGCTCGACCATCTGTTTCGCTTCCTCCCCTATCAGGAGAGAAGAGTATTGAGGCTTTCTCTCGGCGTTCCTGACGTCCATCTGATTTCGCTGAGGCCCGAGCTCGAAGGCCTAATAGTGCCGAGCAAGCTCTACGGCATCGCCGCCGCCGGCCGCCCGATCATCGCGATTGCCGCGTCAGACGGGGAAATCGCAGGACTTGTCCGCCGGCATGATTGCGGGATTGTCGTCGAGCCCAGCGAAGGCGAGCTTCTCGCCAACGCGCTGCGTTGCCTTGGCACAGATACCGGCCGACTTGCCGAAATGGGGCATCGCGCTCGCGCAATGCTCGATGGTCACTTTACACGCCGGCGCGCTTTCAAGCGTTGGCGGGGTTTGCTCGAGGAAGTGCTGCACAACCCCAATCTTGTCTGGGGATAAACCGGTTGAGCTTAATTGAAACAGTAACCCAAAGAATAAACAGACGAGAGAGGCAGCGTGAACGTACTTTGCCTCGTCGTGACATTTTCATCTGGGCTGCCGTAATCCTTTTCCTCAACCAATTATTTGATGCGATAAAGGAAATGCCGACGGCTTCACTGGAGGCACTGGTCACCGAGGTGTGCGCCATCGGCATCTTTCAATATATGGCGTGGTACGTCATCTTCCGTTTGCTCGGCTCGAGCGATCGCGCGCCCGCGGCGCGATCGCGAGATCTTCTGGTCATCGGGGCACTTTGCCTTCCTCTTTTTCTGCCGACGAGCCGAATGATCTGGGTCGCCGCTACCGGCATCGCCATTTATCTGTGGCTCTGCAGTGCTGGCGACCTCAAGCTGCGCGCAGCTGGCATCGTCCTTGCCGCACTCTCGGTGCAGGAGCTCTGGGGGCATCTTTTTTTCCAACTCGTCTCCTTTCCATTGCTCCGCGCCGAGACAGCCATCGTCGGAACGATGCTGGAGGCTGCTCGGCCCGGAACAGTGTGGCAGGACAATGCCATCATTGCACCGAACGGCTACGGCATCGTGATTATTGGTAACTGCTCGTCATTCCATAATCTGTCTTTGGCTATGCTCTGCTGGTTGACCGTGGGTAAGCTGTGCAATCAGAGCTGGCGGGTTCGTGATTTCGTGATCGGAGGTGCAGTCGGTGGGACGATGATCCTCTTCAATATTGCAAGGCTTTGTTTTACGGGTTGGAACATTAATCTTTATCATTTTTGGCATGATGGCATCGGAGCCGAGATCTTTGCGATCGGCGCGTCGCTCACGATCCTGTTGATCAGCCTGTACGGCGCGAGGCCAGCCAAGCGGCTGACATGAGGGCTTGGCCACTGCACGTCGTCTTCGCGACCATCCTCGTCAGCTCGCTCGCCGCCAAGGAGCGCGCCGCCGACGTGGTCGTCGAGGTCGACAACGATGCCCTCGAAACGGCCGTTACGCGCGTTGCGCGCTCGCACGGCCTATCTTTCAGAGAAAACGTGACGGTCGGAAATCTTCCGGCGCTGGCATTTGAGGCTCCCGGGTGCTCCCGGCCGGTGCTCGTCGTTTTGCGCGTGACCTTCGACTATGAGCCGGTCATGCAATCCGCCCGCGAACAGGGCGGTATGCTGCGCTATGTCTATATCGATCGCAGCTGGGGAAAGCCCGACCGTCTGGCGTTCTTCGTCGAGCGGATGAAATACGCGGCTCTCGCGACATTCGGTCTGACGCAGTACGTGCCATCCGCGCACTTGCTCGTGGTTGAGTCGTCGTCGCGTTGTCAGGCCGCCGATGCCATCGATTGGCGTAATGTCTGGAACCGCGACTATGTTGGCGCCACCCGGGCCGATACCGAGGCTGCCAACCGATAGATCAAGCTGCTGCGGCCCCAGGCGAACGGCACTTCCTGCCGCGCTCAAACAGCTCGGCACCAAACAATAGGCCACCGACGGCCAGAAGGACCGAGACGCCACGGTCGATCGAGGGGGCTGGTACAGGCGCAAATCCCGGACCACTCGCCGCCCCCCCATCGGTTTCTAAGACAGTGCCCGGTACAAACGCCGTCGCGTTGGTCTCAACTACCAAGACTTCCGACGTCGTTCCCGGGCTTAACACGCCAGGTGCGAAATTGAACCCAATCACATTGCCCGCTGAGCTACGGGTAATATTCACGGGTGGAGCGGTTCCTCCGGCCAACCCGCCGGCGCTAATAGCCGTACCTACATCGGTGGCGAAACCGGCGAAGCTAGTCAGTGTAATTCGGCCGAGCGCGTCGCCGCTAGCCGGACTGTTCGTCGTTTGAAGGATGAAGTCGAGGAGGCCTCCCCGTCCCGCGTCCGCGACGACCTCCGCGACGTAGGTAGACATGAAGCTAGCGGGGACGGACGTCAAGGGCACGGTGCCGGTAGTGGCTAAGACTGAACCAGAAATGGCACCAAACAGATCTGGGGTGACGGTGCCACCGGGTAATACCGGATTGGCCGATGCCGGGGTCGTCGGAGCACACAAAAACGAGGCCGCGACGAGCGCAATCGCGACGACGCCGAGCTGTTCTGATTTCATGCCGAGCCGCGCGCTGCCGAGGCTACGATCGGATAGAGCCGCGAACAAATTTGACGTATCAGCCGGCAAGAGCCGGAGATGCGCCGGACACCACCGGCAGAACCGCGGACAATACCAGAATCGAGCCGGCGGCAACCGTCCGCTGACACTACCGCAAGCCTGGCCGGCCTAAAGACATACGAGATCGGTCTGGTCATTCGGCACCCCCCTTTTTGCGACTTCGAGGTTGGACGATATTATCCCGCGTGCGGACGCGTCAATCACTGTTATCCCGCGTGTGGACGCGCCAATCACTAACATTGGCTAATCGAGAGAATCACAAGAACTTTATTCGAGGGAGGAGTACGGGCGGCGCTTACCGGTACGGGACGCTTCGCAGGCTGTCGCGGCCGCCGGTGTCACAGAGCCGATGGCCGGGCTGTGCGCAGGCAGCCGAGTCGTCTCGCCGATACCCGAGAAGTCAGAGGCCCGGGTCGAGGCGCTGCTGTTTCCGCCCCCGCCCGCGACGCCCGCCGATCAGCGGTCGGTGCCCGTAGCGTACCCCGCCGCCCTCGCGGGCAATTCAAGAAACCGGCAAAATGTTGTTTGCCACTGTCGAAATTGCCACCTGCCGACCGAGAATGTTGAGCAACACTCGGACGCGCCCAGAGTCCTCCAGGTGATCAAGTATCGCGAGTTGCTCGGCGAACGGCCCCACGATCAGGCGCACGGGGCCGCCTCCCTGCAACTTGCCGCCGAGTTGCAGGATGCCGCGCGCGTCGGCTGCTGCGATCAGCGCCTCGACCACTCCGCGCGGAATCGGATGCGGCTGATCGCCCCGCATCCAACCGCGATACCCCAAAACTGCCGTTAACACTGCGCCACTGATGGCGGGCGAGATCGAGGACGATGAACATATAGCGGGGAAAGTATGGCGCCTCGACAGTGCTCAATCTGTGCGCGTGTCGGACGGTCTTATGCCGTTTCGGCTGAAACGTCCGGAACCCTTGGCGCTGGAGCTGACCCTCTGCGCGCGCCTCGGCGAAGGGCAAGCTGTGCACGGCATACCACCGTTCGCAATCCAAAAGAGCGCCCGGTTGACTCTGTGCCGCCCGGTCGTTAGTGGGTCGGCAAGGTTCGGGATTGACATGGTATCGCCCGCTTACTCCGCCTCGGTGAGCCTCCGGTCCGAGGGGAGACGCATGAACCGATTATCCGAAGGCGCTATATCATAGCTCGCGAGTTGGCCGTAGCCGGCGGAGCCGGGGTCGACCCCCACCATGACGATGCCGTCCAGCTCGACGCGACACAACCGGAGAAACCCGACCGCCGCCGTTATCTCATCCCAGGAGGTCCGACCCCACCTCACCAGGAGAAGGCGGGTATCGACAAACCTGCCGATAAGGGCGGCGTCCGCTCGCGTCATCACCGGAGGCGTGTCGATGATGACGACATCGTAGGCCTGGCGCGCTTCTTCGAGCAGCGTCGTGAAGCCGCCGGAATCGAGAAGGAGCTGGAGATCGTCCGGGCTCGGGGCTGCTATAAAATGAGCGGCCGATTTCGCATCCTCTTGCACGAGATCGCCGAGCCGGACGCGCTGCTCGACAATCGGGCTGAAAGCCGGACAAGACGAGGCCCCGAACGCGGTCGCGATCTGCGATCGATACGGGTCGGCATCGACGACCAGAACTCGCAATCGGCTTTTCGCCAAAGAGCGAGCGAGGCCGGTGCAAAACGAGGTCTTGCCGTCGCCCGGCTGTGCGGAAGTGACGAGGATTATTTGCTTCCGGTCGGACGATTGGGGAGCTCGGAGGGCGGTATGGATGCGGGTCAGGGCAGTGCCGAACCGGGATTGCGGGTCCTCTACCGGGTAATCTTGCGGTTGCAGGCCGCGCCACCGCGACACCTTTGGCAGCAACCCGAATACCGGGATGCCGGTCACACTCTCGACCTCTGAAGCCTGACGGATCCGCTGGTCGAAGCCTTCGCGGAGAAAGGCGAGAGCCCCACCGATAGCCAGCCCGCCGAGGGTGCCTAGCAGCAGGAACCGCAGCACATTTGGATAAATGGGAGCTTCAGGCGGTTCCGCCCGCGAGATAAGCCGCGCATCCGGTGCCGACAAGCTCTCCTGCTCCGCCGCCTGCTTGTAACGAGCCAGGAACGTTTCATAGATCGAGCGGTTGGCGTCGGCTTCGCGTTGTAGCTGAATCAGCCGCACACCGAAGTGAGCGGCGTCGCCCAATTGGGTCTCCATCTCCTGAAAGGACTGCGCGAGTTCCGCCTCTTTCTTTCGCGCAAGCTGTACCTCGCTCGAAAGGCTGGCGATGATCCGGTTCATCTCCTCTTTGATCGCGGTCCGCAGCATGGCCGCTCGTGCTTCGAGATCGGTCAGCTTGTAGGAGGGGCTGTGGGCCCGGATTTCGAAGATAGACAGGTTGATTTCGCCCAGATCCTTACGGAGCCGCTGAATCATCGGTGAGGCGACAATATCCGGCAGTGTCTCCGGGTCGCTCTCTTGGGCAGCCTGCAACTTCACCTCAGCGCGCATTCGTTCCGAGCGAGCGCTGCTGAGCTGCGCATTGAGGTCGCCCAGGCGTTGGGCCGGTATCGTGGCGCCCCTGACCTCGAGCAGCCCGGATTTGCGCCGGAAATCGTCGACTGCCGCCTCCGAAATCTCCAACTGCTGTCGTATTTTGGTAACCTCTTCCCCGAGCCAGTCGCTGGCCTTCATTGTTGCCCGATTCTTGGCCAGGACCTGGTCGTCCAGGTAGGTTTGGGCGATCGCATTGGCGATCTGTGCCGCCCTCTCCGAGCTCTCCGAAGTGAACGAGACAACGATCGTAAGGGAACGACCGTCATTGCCTACGTTCAGATTACCGACCAACCAGTCCGTGAGCTGCGATTGCGAAATCATCGGCACGGCGTCACTCGTGCTCGCCGGATCCTTTCCGACAATTCCGGGGAACAAGCGGCCGACAGCGTCTCGCATGCCGCGCGCGGCATAGGGCCACGGCGATAGCCAAGCATGGGCTTCCCGCGCCACGGCAGGGTCGGATGCCATCCCGAGCTTAACGATGACCTCCTCGTTAAGCGAACGGGACCGTATGACGTCGAGTTCGCTCCTGAGGGTGGAACTTTCCAGCGGAAGCCGTGAGACCACCTCACGATCGACGATTTGGACCTTGCCCACGTCGAGCGTGAGAGCAGCGGTGGCGGCGAAACGCGGCACCGTGACTGACGCGATCGTCCAAGCGATGCCGGCCATCAGGACCGTTGGCGCGAGGACGATGATTCTTCGCCGGTTAAAGACGCGTACAAACTCGCGGATCCCGTTGCCGGTCGGACCTTCTTGGGAGATAGACCGTGAGGCGATCATTCGGACGTCGCGCTATTCTATTCCGCGGCTTGCCGGCCCGCCCGAGGCGAGAAGGCCGCTCGTTTTTGTGCACTGGACCGAAGGGCATAAGACACCTCGGCACGATTGATCACCTTTATCTTCTTCATAATGTTGCGGAGAGACCCATTACCGTACTCTCGCTCATCTGGATTTCGTCCAAGATTACCTCATTGGACTTGCCCTGCGGCATCGAATCGCGGGTTGACAGTGGGTAGTTTATCATTTTCAGGCTGCTCGGGGACACAAAGATCCCGCCCGCTCTAAGCAGACGGATCGCCTCGACCGCGATCGCGACGGTCATGCTTCCGGTCGGAAATATAGCCACGCGCGCCGTTTCGAATGCCGCCATCATCGAGTCCGTGCCATCGAGATCGGATAAGACGATCACCGGAAGCGATCGCAGGGTCGTCGTCAGCGAAGCAATAGTTTCGTCTCGTCTTGTCCACTCGAGCGATACACGTGAAGCAGAACCAGCTCGAAGTCGCAACAAATATTGTGAATGGTTTATATTGGTTAAAAAATACGTGGCCGCCAGATGTGGCAATCCTCGATAAGGCGACCCAACATGTTGGGGACCACTGTCGCGGGAGGCTCGGATTGGCTTGGTCCGGCGCATTTAGGATGCGCTAATCTGTCGCGGTGCTTCAAATCGCGCTGCTTATCGGGCAAGCGTCATGCGCCGACGATCTATCGGGCGCCGGTGCTCCGATGATGGGCTTGATCGTCAGGCGGCACTTGGAGTCCGCGGCGCGGCGGTTACACTATAGGCCAGTACGGCGTGGAGTTGCTGAAGCCGCTTATTTCGTTGTCATGCTCTATTACCCGTTGGTCGCGTTTTTCGTGCTGGGTGTGCTCGGGGCGATAATGAGAGTGGCAGGGCTGAATATTTTCGCGTTCCTCGCGTGCCTTCGCGAAGAGCTGACCATCGTGCTCGGCACTACCTCTTCCGATGCGGTGTGCCCCAGGTCATGCGCAAGCCCGAGCGGATGGGATACACAAATCGGTGGCAGGTCTCGCAGGGTTCCGCTGTCAGCCGGTGTAATTACGCGATCGGGGCGACCGGCTCGATCAGGCTCGGGTCATTGTTTGCGGACGTCGCCGACGCGCCCGCTTACCGGGCAGCGGGTCATGTCATCGGAAGGGTAGGGGACGAACAGGGCCTTCAAGCGCGGAAGACGAGCCAGGTCGGCCAGACTGGCGGGCTTCAGCACGACCGGCATGCAGTGATAGAGCTCGGCGCAGAGTTCGATCGGTGTCGTCGTCACGATGGTGAAGCTGCGGATGCGCTCGCCCCCGGCGAGCGCCAGGTCTGCCACAATCCGGCCATGGCCTTCAGGCAGCCGCCCGCAAGCCTGATCGCTTAGGCTGCTTGCATGTTGCGGTCTTCTTCCATTCGTAAAAGTTATCGACCCGTACGCCGCAGCGCCGTCGTTGGGAGCGCCTCGCGGAAGGCGGGTTTACCTTCGATTGGCGTTGATATTCGAGAGGCCGACTTTGATGTCCTTGGCGCAGAACCGCACCAGACCCCAGCGCATCACGTTCAGGCTGGGCTCGCCGGCCCTCGTGTCCTAGTGTACTGAGTTTATCACCTGATTCCCTGCGCGACGGTTTCGAGGGTGCGACGCGCGCGGCTGACTTTGGCAAGGATTTCCTCGGCCGATTTTTGTCCAGACGAAGGGTTTGGGGTGGGCATTGTGATGGTCGAGGTAGTCGTGGATGGCCGCTTCGAGTTCGGGCACCGAGGTGAAAGCACCGCGCCGGATGCGGTCATGAGTGATCAAGCCGAAGAAGCGCTCGACTCCAGCTGCGCCCGATCCTCGGCAGACAGCCAGACGCAGATCTCTGTGTTCATCCGCCAATTATTGCA
>Ga0182034_10001933_pt1 | contig 10410 bp, 10 predicted proteins | sample flu12Cox44000172_FD_125972 | JGI IMG/M metagenome (GOLD analysis project Ga0182034, IMG submission 125972) | Lab enrichment of tropical soil microbial communities from Luquillo Experimental Forest, Puerto Rico - flux4day.12C.oxic.44.000.172 | ecosystem: Environmental > Terrestrial > Soil >... | reverse complement strand
TCGTATCTTGTGGCGAGCCTGGGGCTGGGCGCTGACCGCATCAGTTTCGAGGCCGACCGGCTCTTCCGCAGCGGAACCACCACAACGTTCCTCCCATACCGGGGGATGGGCACTGACGCGTCGAACGGTCGACTCAAGCTTAAGGACGGGCAGATTGACATCCACTGGAGCCATCGCAAGAGCCGGCAGATGTTCCGCGAACTGGAAAGCGCTCTGAAGGACCTGAGCCGAAGTCTGCACGGAAAATACGTCACCAGCATCCTCTGGCATTGGCCCTTCCGGAAGCTTCTTACCGCTCATCCTTTGGGTGGCTGCGCCATGGGGAGCCGCATGGAAGAAAGCGTCACTAACCATCGCGGTGAGGTTTGGGGTTATCCGAATCTCCTGGTTGCTGACGGCTCGCTCGTTCCGTCTGCAGTTTCAGTGAATCCTTCTCTCACCATCAGCGCCTTGGCGGAGAGGGTCGCCTTTTGGCTGGTGAACGGGCGTGAAATGAATTAAGATCCTCCCCTCAGCCGTTTCAGCAGTCTCACCGCGGTGCACCCGGCCAGCATTCACTGACCCTCGCCAGGATGGTGTTGTGCGCACTGAATAGACTGCATCAATTGAGCTCGTATGCATCCACTCGCAAGGGGTCGCGCGAAGCCGGCTGGGTGTTCCCTTTGTCGTCGGTGACGCGAACGGAAATACGGTACTCGTCCGCGCCGGCAGCCTCGAAAAGCGCCTTCAATATGAGGCCCGCTTTGCGGAATTTTTCCTAGGGACGCTTCTGGACACTTACGCGGATGTGTTCGCGCGGGCGAGTGTGTTCAACGCCGACGCCCCCCGCGGGCCAAACGTCCACTCCGCGTGGGGGCGCCGCAAGTGGCGTTTTTCAAGACGATCGACGGTGTGGGTCTGCGCCTCACGCGCTACCAGGGCGGCACCAAGGGGCCGGTAGTTCTTTCGCACGGGCTCGGCGTCTCCAGCCTCATCTTTTCGATGGACACCATCGAAACTAATCTGCTTGAGTACCTCTTCGCCCAAGGTTATGACGTCTGGCTGCTCGATTACCGCTCGAGCATCGCGCTGCCCGCAGCCACGCTTCAATCGAGCGGCGACGACGTGGCCAGCAAAGACTACCCCGCTGCCGTCAGCAAAGTGCTTGAGCTGACGGGCGCCAAGAGCGTCCAGACGGTGGTCCACTGCTGGGGCTCTACGACATTTTTCATGGCCATGCTGGCCGGCCTCGAGGGCGTGCGGTCAGTCGTGGCGTCGCAGATCGCCACCCAGATTCGAGCGCCATTCGCCACCCATATCAAGACGGGTCTGCACGTGCCGTCGTTCCTCAAGGCCGTCGGGGTCGAAAGCCTCAACGCCTATGTAAACAATCACGAGGGGTTGCTGGGCAAGATTTACGACGGAGCGCTCAAGCTCTACCCGATCGAGCTGAAGAATCGCTGCACCAACGCCACCTGCCACCGCATCACGTTTATGTACGCGCCGCTCTACGAACACGCCAACTTGAACGAAGCCACGCACGACAACCTGCATGAGATGTTCGGTGTGGCCAACATGAAGTCATTCGAGCACTTGCAGCTTCTCACCAACACCGGCCATCTGGTGGATTTCGATGGCCATGACGTCTATCTGCCCCACCTCGACCGGCTGGCGATCCCCATCACCTTTATCCACGGGGCGCAGAACGAGTGCTTCCTGCCCGAGAGCACGGAGATCACGATGAACGATCTGGTGGCAGCGAACGGGACCAGCCTTTACAAACGCCACGTGATTCCGGGCTACGGGCACATAGACTGCATCTTCGGGAAGAATGCGGTGAACGATGTCTTCCCCTTTTGTATTGGAGCACCTGGAGGCAACCCAGTAGGAGCTGATTGATGAGCGTCCGAACGGTGTGCATCTGTCCTATGACACCATGGCCGGCTTTCTCGCTCCTTACGGAAGTTCAGACGCGCTGAAGGTCGCACCGGATCTCGACCTCAAGGTTGAAAGCCTGCTTAAGGAGGCCGGGGCCTGAGGTCAGAAATTGTGGTCCTGACGCACCACCACCAAAGCGAGCTGGTAACAGGTCCTGAGTTCTATCCGGATCTAGGGCTTCGCACGTGCCACCCTGACACCCCTGTGGATGAGGTTCACGAAGCGTTCCATGGCGCGCGCATACCACTCGCGGCCGACGCCGAACCCGACACGGAAGTGATCGGGAAACCCCCAGCAGTCGCCGGGCGCCAGCAGCAGGCCATATTGCAACGCCTCTTCGCAGAGGCAGCGCGCGTCGCCTCCGCAGGCGAGGCGCACCCAAGCGGTCATCCCGCCCATGGGGCGAACCCAGTCGATGACATCCGCTGACTGAGTGACAACGCACTCGAGTAGCCGAAGGTTCGCGCCCGTCACCTCGCGGGTGCGTCCGAGGACCTGGTCGTGATGGCGGATGGCGATTTCACCGAGGAATTCCCCCATCGGCGTGTTCGAGACGGTAACGTATTCGCGCGCGTTCAGGTACTCCCTTCGACGGGCGGCGTCGCGTTCGACGATCCAACCCAGGCGCAGGCCAGCGAGCGAGAGCGCCTTCGAAAAATCACCGACGACGGTCGCATACGGGAGGCGCGCGGCGGAATCGGTTTCGCGGCCGTGATAAATCGGGTGGAAGACTTCGTCGGAGACGAACTGGATCCCCTGCGCCACGGCAAAATCGTGCAATGCGCCCATTTCTGCGTTGCTGAGCGTGGCGCCGGTGGGGTTGTGTGGTGAGTTGACGACTAGAATCTTCGTGCGTTCGTCGGCGAGGCGCTTTATTTCGTCGAGATCGACGGCATAGAAATTCTCGCGGCGCAGAGGATACCGGCGGACTTCAAATCCAAGCGCTTCGGGCACCACTTGGTGGGCGGGAAAACATGGAAAAGGAATGATGACATTCGCTCCGGGTTCCGCTGCAACGGAGAAAATGTGCACTAACGCCTCGGCGCCTCCCGCGAAGACGGCTACTTCTTCTGCCGGAACCTGCTGCATTTCGGCGATGGCCTCTCGTAAGGTCGGCGCGCCGGCGCTTGGCGGGTAGTGGAGCACGAGGTCGAACATCTGCTGCGCCGCACGCTCGCTATCGCCGCTGAGCTCCAGCAACTCGCGGGCGCTCCAGCGGGGCCCCGTGCTGCTGCCGAGGTCGAATTTAGCGTCCGCGTGCTGCTGAAGCCACTGATCGAGTAAGAAGGCTTTGAACTTCACAGCAATCCCCTTCACGGGTACGGAATGCTGCCGCCCGAAGGCTCCACGCACTCCGCCTTTCTAGAGCAGTCTCCCTACTCAGGACCAAGTGTGATGCGATAGGCGCACCGGCGGTCGCCCGCGACGATATGCTCCGTACGCTTTACAACGGCCCCAGGGCCAAGAACCGCTCGGAAGAGGTCCAGTTCCGTTACACAAAAGCCCGTGCAAGCAGTGGCTGCCGCGCAGATCGGGCAGTGGTTCTCAACGAGGAGGAAAGCGCCCTTACCGAGGGGTTTGACCTCGGCCATGTATCCTTCCTCGGTTCGGATCCGAACCAGTTGCCGAACCTTCTCCTTGAGTGGCAGGGAGAGCTCGATTCGGCTCAAGTAATCCGCCTTTTGTTTCGCGTAGCGGGATTCCAGGACGCGTTTCAAGCCTGCCTCGCCAAAGGCGTCTCCTACCGCCTCGATCAAAGCGAGGCTGACCTCCGCGTAAGCGTCCGGAAAGAGCCGATCCGCTTCGCGAGTCAGTTGCCAGTACTTGGCGGGTCTTCCGAACGGTACAGGCCTCTCCTCGGCCGTCACCAGCTTCTCACGCTGCAACTGGTAAAGATGCTGCCGTACCGCCATAGCGGTGAGACCCAGCCGTGCCGCCAGGCGTAAGGCGTCCATGGCGCCCTCGGTCTTGAGCAATTTAACGATCGCCCGGCGAGTGTTGTTCTCCCGGGATTGAACCGCCGCGCGAGCCATAACTTTCTTTTTATAAAGTGAAACCTTTACAAAGTCAAGAGCATCTTCTAGGATGGGACTAAGTAAAGGCTAGACTTTAGAAAGGAGCTCTTATGCCAACCCCATGCGATCAAACATCGCCCACGCGCGATGAGACCGTACACCCGCCTTCTGCCGATCCGTTCGTCGGCTTGCGGGTGGCAATAACAGGAGGCACATCAGGGCTGGGGCTAGCACTGGTCCGGGAATTCCTCGCTCGCGGCGCCAGTGTCGCTTTCGTCGCCCGCGGCCGCGAACGGGTTGAGCGCGTAGCACGAGATCATCCCGGTTCGCATGGGATTGTCGGCGATCTTTCGAAGAAGGACGACATCTACCCCATTGCTATGCAGATGGCCGGCGAACTCGGAGGTCTCAACGTTTTGATCAACAATGCTTCTGATCTTGGGCCAACGCCACTGGCTTTGCTTGGGGATACCTCATGCGAAGATCTAGAGCGGGCGCTGGCAACAAACGTTCTGGGACCTTTCCGATTGACCAAGGCATTGCTGGGCGCCCTGGCGGCTTCGGCCCGCGACGGACGCGCCGCGGTAGTAGTGAACATTTCGAGCGACGCTGCCCTTAACGCCTATCCCCGCTGGGGAGCGTATGGCGCGAGCAAAGCCGCCCTGCACCACTTGACCTGCATCTGGAACGAGGAGTTGGCGGCCGAAGGCGTTCAATTCGTGTCGCTCGATCCCGGCGATATGGACACGCCGATGCACGCGCTGGCGGTTCCGGACGCCGACCCGGCAACGCTGAAAAGTCCGGAGGTTGCAGCCCGCGAAGTGACTGATGCCATCCGAGCGGTACTGCCTGTGCGCCCGGCAATGTAAAGGCGGAGATGGACAACACCGCGACCACTGGGGGACCTCATGATTGCAGCCTCTCAGCCGACACAACGCCCGCCGGGCGCAAAGCTTTTGGTGGTTGACGTGGGTGGATGCATCCATCATACCCTCCGGTCAGCCTTCACCAAGCTTCTGCGGCCTGGTGATCTAGTAGTCGCCAACGACGCGGCGACCCTACCGGCCAGCCTGCACGGCGTGCACTTGCCAAGCGGCGGTGCTATCGAGGTGCGGCTCGCCGGCCGGCGCTCGCTTCACGTTGACGATATTCGGGAGTTCTCCGCTCTCGTTTTCGGTGCAGGGGACTTTCATACACGCACGGAGACCCGAGCACCTCCGCCGCTCATGGCCGTAGGAGATCGACTGGCGTTGGGACCACTTTCAGCGACGATCGTACGGTTCCTGGGTCACAAGCGTCTCGTTTCTTTACACTTCGATGGCTCGCCGGACGAGATCTGGGCCGGCCTTGCGCGCCACGGCCGCCCCATTCAATATGCCCACATCTCTTCTCCACTCGCGCTGTGGGACGTTTGGGCTCCAATTGCTGGCCGTCCGGCGGCATTCGAACCACCATCCGCTGGCTTCATTCTCGACTGGCAGACGCTGGCAGAAATGCGAGCCAAAGGGGTTGACTTTGCCACGATAACCCACGCTGCGGGCATCTCATCCACAGGGAGCGCAGAACTTGATCTTCGCCTGCCGTTCGATGAACCTTATCACATACCCGAAACGACCATCCTCGCACTCCGGCGCGCTCGGGCCAACAGAGGACGCATCGTCGCGGTGGGCACGACGGTGGTGCGTGCACTGGAACACGCTGGACGTCGAGGATACATCCGGCCGGGCGAGAGCTTGGCGACACAACGAATCGGTTCTGGAACGCGGTTGCGGGTCGTTGACGCGATTCTTACGGGAACCCATGAGCCCGGCAGCAGCCATTACGAACTGCTGCGTGCCTTTGCTGACGATGCCACCTTGCGCCGGGTGAACATAGAACTCGAGTCCGGTGGATATCGGACCCACGAATTCGGCGATTCCTTGCTTATCGAACGCATGGCGAAGGCGGCAACGAAGGCTCACCGCGAGGCACGAGCAACACGCTTATGGCGGGGACTAGTCCGTGCAACAGCCTGACAAATCGTACTTTATCGCAGCTTCGCTGCGTTCACTTCTTTCAAAGTCCGCTCCGTCGCGCCGAGGCCGCTGATGGTTGAGAGACCATGATGAACGAGTCCACGCGCAGGCCAACGGGCAGTTCGTGCCCGTCATCCAGCTGGATGAGGGTTTCGAGAATCTTCTTATCCACGCGCTCGGCCGGCTCGTCGGTACGCACATTCTTCGGCCCCAGCTCCTCGCCAATGCGGACCACGCGCCCTCCGAACCTCCGGCCGCCGAACGCGTCGGCGGTTACATAGCCCAGGTCACCGACGCGAATCCGGGCCACATCGTCCTCATCAACGTCTACGCGCACGCGCAGGGCCGTGGTGTCGCCCAGGGTGACAATCGGATCGGGTGAGCTCGCCGAAAGGGTAACATTCTCGCCGGAGCGATGGTGTTTGCGTAGCACCACGCCGTCGATGGGCGAGAACACGAAGGTCTTCTGGTAGCGAGCGCGAGCCTCGTTCACATTGGCTTTGGCAAGCGCGGCTTCAGCCTGGGCGTGAGCGACGTCTTCCTCTCGTGAGGGATCGCTGAGCAGGGCGTAGTGCTGTTCCGCCGCGTCGTAGCGCGCCTTGGCCACCTTGTACTCGCGCTCGTAAGTCTCGGCTTGTTCACGCGAGACCACGCCTTCTTGGTTGAGCTGCTGGCGCCGCTCCATTTCGATACGCGCGTTCTCGAGCACGGCGCTGGCCTCGTTTACCGAGGCCCGAGCTTCCTCGCGCTCTTCAGTGCGGGTCCCGTTGACGATTTTTCGCAGGTCCGCTTCTCTCTCCGAAAGCTGCGCTTCCGCCGATTCCACCTGGGCACGGTAGTCATCGTTCGAGAGCACTGCCAGCAGCTGGCCACAACGCACATGATCGCCGTCTTCGACCAGGACCGACCTCAGCTTGCCGTCCAGCTCGGCGCCTACCGCGATACCCTCCGAGACCGGCTCGACCCGGCCAGGTCCCGCAACGACCTCTCCATTCGAGCCGGCCACAGACTCGACGCGATCAGTCGCAGCTTTCACGGACTCGCCCCCACGGCTGCGGTTCATCAAGAGAAGGACGTTGAAAACTCCGGTTGCTACAAGCGAGATCAGGATCAAGTCTTTCTTCATGGCACCGTCCAGGTTGAAAAAGAGACTGTCTGAAAACTAGCGGCTGTGCCGCAATGCTGCTTCGAAAGCAGCCGGGTGGACCCCCTCCCCTCACCCGTCCCGCTTCGCGGGACACCCTCTCCCCCAAAGGGGGCGAGGGCTGTAGTCTGGTTATTTCATGCAGGGTGGCGGTGTCTTCCTTAATCGCGCCGTCCTCGATGTGCACGAGTCGATCGGCGAAAGGCAGGATACGGATGTCGTGCGTAACGATCACCACGGCTCGCCCCTGCTCGCGCGCCAGAGTGCGTAGCATCTCGATCACCGCACGCCCGCTCGTGGAGTCAAGCGCTGCCGTGGGCTCGTCGGCGAGAATGACATCGGGCTCGCCGGCCAGAGCGCGGGCGATCGCCACGCGCTGCTTCTGGCCGCCGCTCAGGTCGGCGGGAAAGGTGTGGTACTTCTCGTTGAGCCCTACCTGAGTCAGCAATTCCTCGGCGCGCCTTTTGGCCGCCTGACCGCGGATGTTCTTCAAGTCAAGCGTCAGCTCTACGTTTTCGCCCGCCGTGAGGGTGGAAAACAGGTTGAAGCCCTGGAAGATGAATCCAATGTGATCGAGGCGCACGCGCGGCAGTTCCTTCTCACCGCAGTCGCTCACTAGGCGGCCTCGAATGCACACGCTGCCTGATGTGGGGCGCAGGATGCATCCCATGATCGAGATCAGCGTGGTCTTGCCGCTCCCCGAGGGTCCCATTAGGAGCGTCACCTCGCCGCCCTGCACGTCGAGGTTCACGTTCGACAACGCTTTGACGGAGACTGGGCCTTCGGAGTAGATTTTGGTCAGGTTACGAACTGCAATAGCTGCTTTCATCTCCGTGTGCTCCCTCCCGGGCTGTCAGCCTTCACCCAACGCCGGCCAAGCGCCCACTTCCGGCGGAGACCTTCATTCCTTAAACACCATCGCCGGATCGAGGCGCGTCGCCTTGTTGATCGAGACGACGGCCGCGATGATACACATCAGCAGCGTCAGCCCAAACATGCCGACCCCCAGGGGCCAGGGCAGCAGGATCGAGGCGCCGCCTTTCTGGCTGCCGTGGACCACAAACAGGCTCACGATCATGCCGGCCACGTATCCGATGCAAGCACTGATCAGTGCCTGTTTGAGAATGACTCGATACACGAAGGAGTTGGGCGCGCCTATGGCTTTGAGCGTGCCGTACTCGCGCAGATGATCCACAGTGGTGGCGTAGATTGTCTGAGCTACCACGACAATGCCCACGACCAAGCCCAGCACCGCGGCCAACAACACCGCGATGCCGGCGCCGGTCGAGAACATCCAGTACGACCGAGTGAGGTGGCTGAATTCGGCCGCAGTGAACACATCCACGCCGGGCACGCGCTCTGCAATCCGGCGCTTGAGCGCCTGGAGACCGGCGCCCGGCTTGGCCTTCACCAGAATGTAGAGCGTCTGGTCCTCGCGAAGCTGCGTGTAGCCTAGCGCATTCTTAAAAGTGGTGAACACGTACGGCGTGGTGGTGAAGGCCCGGATGCCCTCGGTGAAGCCCACAACTCGCGCGCGCCGGCCCTGGATCTCGAAGGTCTGACCGGGACGCGCCACCCCAAGCTTGGCAGCGTAAAGTGTGTCGATCATTACCGCGTCCGGCTGTTTGAGGTCCATCATCCGGCCAGCCACCACGTTCCACGGCCCGCCGTACCGCAAGGCGAGATCGAAACCGACTATCAGGATCCCCTCGTGCCGGCCATCCCCCCGCTGCCAGTCGCTGAACCGCACGATGTACTTTTGCGCCTCGGCAACGCCGGGAATCGCGAGCACCTGGTACAGCTTACGTTCCGAGAAGGGCGTCGCCTGCTCAAGGTAAGGCACGCGCTTCGAGCCAACCCAAATGTCGGCGCCAGCGTGGTCGATGATGCCTGACGTGGTGGCGGTGAATCCGATGAAGAGACCGATCTGCACTATGATCAGCACCACCGCGAAGATAATGCCCGTCAGGGTTACAGCCAGCCGGACCTTGTCGTGAAACAGGTTGCGTTGGGCGAGCGGTGGCAAGGTGGAACCTCTCTTTGCAGTCAGGCGGCTACGGGCTACTCCTGGCGCAGCCAATACTCCGTGCGGCCAAGCAGGGAGAAGCCGATAAACCCACGCACTTTTAGCTTCTTCCCGTCTTGCTCCACAGTGATGGTGCACTTATAGACCTTGCCATTGTCTGGGTCCAAGATCTTTCCGCCGGACCACGCGTCGCCCTCATTCCTGAGATCCCAAAGAATGCGAAGTCCGATCAAGGGCTTGCCCTTCAGCGCGCCCTCACAACGGTCGCACCGTGGGTCCGGATCTTTAGGATCGGAGTTGATGAGTTTCTCGATTCGCCCGTACATTTTGCCGTTCTCTTCCCAGATGCTCACCACAGACGTGGCCTTGCCCGTGGCGTCGTCGAGGGTCTTCCAAAGGCCAACGGGAGAGGGCTGGGGAGCGGTTGGGGCGGCTGGTTCTTGACGCTGGCCCGGTGTGCACACCGGCGACAGGAGCATCGAAACGCACAAACACACAAAGACACTTGACCGCATGGGTTCCTCCGTTTTTCTATTGGTCTAGCGCCGTTGTCAGGAAAGGCTGTTGCGACTACCTGCTTGGAATTCGGTAGGTGTTGCGCCCACCAGGCGACGGAAAGTGCTGGTGAAGTGGCTCTGGCTCGAGAAGCCCGTGGACAGGCTGATGTCCACCAGGCTGATGCGCGCGTTGCGCAACATCCCTTTGGCGCGTTCCACTCGGCGCTCCAGCACGTACCGGTGCGGCGCCGCACCTACGGTCCGTTTGAACATTCGCGCGAAGTGGTGCAAGCTCAGGCCTGCGATCCTCGCCAACTCGCTGAGTGTCACCTCACGGCTCAGGTGGCATTCGATGTAATCGAGTACGAGTCGCGCTTGGTGGCGGGTTAATCCGCTTGATGGCGGAATACCAGTTGCCGCTGAAGCACCAGAGTGACGGCAACCCATCAAAACAGCCAACTGTGCCACCAGCGACTCCACATAGAGGCGATCGGCCATGCCGCCGAGGCTGACTGCCTGCGAGAGACGATGGCATATCACCTCCATTTCGCGATCCCGGAAGAGGAAGCGATCCGCCACGGTGAGTTTGTTGGCGTCGCCAAACACATCAGGGGAGATGATCACGTCCAGCCGGTCACAGGTGCTGTTCCACGACCACTGGCTCGGTATGCCAGACGCCATGATCGTCATATCTCCGTGCAGCATATGACTCACGAAAGAACGTCCCTCGCGAGTCTGCCGCAGGGCTTGCACGGGAGACAGGTTGAACATCAGCACGTTCGCTGGTACGCCTTCG
>Ga0182034_10001915_pt1 | contig 10441 bp, 8 predicted proteins | sample flu12Cox44000172_FD_125972 | JGI IMG/M metagenome (GOLD analysis project Ga0182034, IMG submission 125972) | Lab enrichment of tropical soil microbial communities from Luquillo Experimental Forest, Puerto Rico - flux4day.12C.oxic.44.000.172 | ecosystem: Environmental > Terrestrial > Soil >... | reverse complement strand
TCGGCTCATTGAGGGCTCACGACCTATTTCAGTCCCGTCCCTTTTTCCTAATTTCGATAGTCAGCCGCTTGATCTTCTGATTCAGGGTCGAGAGGGGCACGTGGAACTGGTCGGCGGCCTCAGTCTGGTTCCAGCCGCATCTTTCCAGCATGTCGGTGATGATGCGGCGCTCGCAGTCTTCCATGATCTCGAAGAGCGAAGCATTCGCAGGATGCTCCATCAGGGCGAGCTTGGCTCCGCGGCCAACCAGGTTGTCGGGCAGCAGGTCAATGGTCAGCGAAGATCCGTTGGCTAGCACCACAGCGCGCTCGATGACGTTCTCCAACTCGCGCACATTGCCCGGCCAGTCATAATCCATCAGCGGACGCAGCGCGTCGGTCGAGATATACAGCGGAGGCTTGCCGTTTTCCTCCGCGAACTTCTGCGCGAAGTGCTGGGCCAGCAGCGGAATGTCGTTCTTGCGCTGCCGTAGCGGTGGCAAGTCAATAATGATGACGTTCAGGCGATAAAACAGGTCCTCGCGGAACTTCCCTTCCTTGACCTGTTGGCGGAGATCGACGTTGGTCGCGGCAATAATGCGCACGTCGACCTGGATCTCGTTCACCCCTCCCAGGTGCATGAACCTTCGATCCTGAAGCACGCGTAAGATTTTGGCCTGCGTCTCCAGTCCCATGGTGCCGATTTCATCGAGGAATAATGTCCCGCGATCGGCCATCTCGAACAGGCCCTTCTTGCTGGCAATGGCGCTGGTAAAAGCACCTTTCACGTGGCCGAACAACGTGGACTCGAGCAGGTCTGTCGGCATCGAGCCAGTATTCACCGGGACGAACGGCCCATCCTTACGCGGCGAGTTCATGTGAATCGCTTTGGCGATCAGCTCTTTGCCTGTGCCGCTTTCGCCCTGCAACAGAACCGTCGAGCGACTGGGAGCCACCTGCGCCACGAGGTCGAAGATGCGCAGCATGGGCTCGCTCTTGCCGACGATGTGCTCGAAGTTGTAGCGCTGCTTGAGAGCGCGCTTGAGCTGGATGACCTCCTGCTCAGCGCGACGTTGCCCCACGGCGGTGCGGACGTCGGCCAGCAGCTTTTCGTTGTCCCAGGGCTTCTGGATAAAGTTGGTCGCGCCGGCCTGCATGGCGTTGACAGCGTTTTCCACGGTGCCGTAGGCCGTAATCATGATGACCGCGAGGTCGACATCGCGTTCGCGAATTTCCCGCAGAACCTCAATGCCGTTGCGCTCGGGCATAGCGAAGTCGAGCAGCACGAGGTCGTAGGGATGCTCGGCCAGCTTCGCCAAGCCTTCCTCGCCGTCGCAGGCAGTCTCGACCGCGTAGCCTTCCAATTCCAACAATGTTTGGAGCGACTCGCGGATAGCGGACTCGTCGTCTACGATCAGTACGGTGCCCATCGAACTTGTTTCGTCGCCCCTGCCGATGAAGCGACTCATTACCGCCTCAGGCATTGACGACCTTTCTGATCATGGGAAATTCCATAGTGAATGTGGTGCCTTGGCCAGGCGCGCTGTCGACGTGAATCTTGCCGGCATGCTCCTGAATGATGCCGTAGGTTACAGACAGCCCCAGCCCCGTGCCGCCGCTCGCCCCGGCGAGCCCACTCTTGGGCTGCTTGGACTTCGTGGTAAAGAACGGGTCGTAAATGCGATGAATGTGCTCTTGCGCGATACCCGTACCGGTATCGGCCACCGTAACGCGCACATTGTGGCCGTTGCCGGTGGTGATGGTCAGTGTGCCGCCGGCAGGCATAGCATCTTTCGCGTTCAGGAAGAGGTTGAGGAAGACCTGTTGCAATTTTCCGGTGTTGCCATGGATCGGAGGCAAGGCAGGATGCAGATCCGGCACGACTTTAATGCGCGCGGTCTTGAACTGATGATCCAGCAAAGTGAGGGTGTCCTGAATAACCCGGTTCAAGTCGACGCTATTGAACTCGGAACCTGATGTGCGCGAGAAGTTCAGCAGGCTATTTACGATTTCTGAGGCGCGGAAAGTCTGTCTCGTGATTTTCTCCAACAACTCGGCTTTCTTGGGATCACTGTTGACCTGCTTTGAAAGCATCTGCGCGTAGGACGAAATCACCGCTAGCGGCGTGTTGACTTCGTGGGCCACGCCCGCCGCCAGCAGGCCGATGGACGAGAGCTTTTCAGCCTGCGACAGTTGCGACTCGAGCTCCATGCGCTCGGTGATGTCGTCGACGATGATGAGTCGCCCGATGACGGTGAAATCTCGACTGACCAGTGGCGCGATGGCGATGTTTGTAACCCGGGTTTCGCCCGCAGTGGTCGGCATCCGGAACTTGTACAGGTTGTGAATGCCAGTGCTCAGACGCACTCGGCTGTACTCATCGAAGAATGCCGGCGGGAAGACCGCGCGCAGCGAGCGACCCAGCACCTCCTTGCGGGGCAGCGCGTACATCACTTCCATTTGCGAATTCCAGGACTCGACGCGGTCTTCCAGATCGACTGCCAGCACGCCGACGCTGATCGATTCGACGATGTTTTCGCTGAACTCCTTCAGGCGCTCGTACTGTGCGACTTTGCGCTCCAGCGAGCGATAGAGGCGCGCATTCTGCACAGCAATGCCGATATAGCCAGCAAGCGCCTCCAACAGTTGTACGTCTTCGGTTGAAAGAAAATCGCCGTGAGTGGTTTTTCCGAGGCCAAGCACGGCAATCATTCGGTTCATGACCGTGCAAGGAATGTAGTAATTCAAGTCCAGCCGGTGAATGGTATCGCGGGCTTCAGGTGTTTCACGAACTGCGTGCGCCGTGCTGTCGAAGAAAAGATGGCCTGCCTTCCACTCGGCGCGGTCGACGTTCAAAAAGTCTAGGTTGAGATCGACGGTGTGCGCGATGCCGTACGACTTGGCCAGGTTGAAGCTCTCAGGAGAGTCCGGATTGGAAAGGAATATCGCCAAGCGATCGACCAGCAGGGTGTGTGCGATGCGATCGATGATCGAGGAGAGCATCTTATCGAGATCGGTTTCGGAATTCAGGTCGCGGCCAAACTCGATAAGCGTCTTCCGGTAGTCGTAACGCTTCTTGTAGAAGAACTTGTCGAGATAATCCTGTACCCAGTTTTTGAACGGATCGAAGAGCAGCGCGGTGACGGCAATCGCAATGATCAAGCCCACGGGGCCGGCGCTGGGGAAGTTCTTGTGGAAGAGTTCCGAGATGATGCCTACAGCGGCGAAATATGCCGCGGTAATAGAAGCAGCGGCGATGGTGTACGCCATGCCGCGCTTGAAGATCAGGTCAACGTCCATCAAGCGGTAGCGGAAGATGGCGTAGCCGAATGTGAGCGGCAAGAAGACCAGAGATAACACGGAGATCCGCATACCTGTGGTGGGAGTGCTGCTCAACAAGTAGGGGATCACATAGAACAGCGTGAACGGCGCGACTGAAAGAATGGTGCCGCGCGTCACCCATTTCATTTGCTGCCGCAGAATAGCCGAGCGCGCATGGCGGTAGCTGTACCATAGCACCAGCGTTGCTGCGATGAAGTAGACGGCGAGATATACCATCTGGAGCCGATCGAGATTGAAGCGCAGAACCTCGCTGGGCTCGAACCAGCGCACTGCAGTGATCTGTAGAGCCAGGATGAGTGCGCCGGGAACGTACACTGCCGGAATGAGCCAGCGTCGTCCATTCAACAGCTTATTGCGCTCGGGGAATGTAAGTGAGAAATGCAGGAACAGAGCCGGTTGCAGCATCCAGGCGGTGACATTGCCCCAATAGACGATCCAGTCGAATTCGTTCAGCTTCCCGGTGTAATGGAACGAGTAAAAGACAAACGACACCAGACAGAAGATGTAAAAGTGGGTGCTCTTGGGGGCGGTCCAGCGCCGGAGCAGAACGTACAGGCCAATGCAGAGGTAAACAAGGGCAATCACCCGCAAGCCGATGTACAGCGTACGGTCTGCCGGTACCAGGACGAGGTTGGGTGCTTCCAGCGGGATTCCCTGCCGCACTAATGAGTAGCTCGTCTTGGACCACACTCCTGTGCGGTAGAGCTGGCGTTCGAGGCTAGCGACATTGCTGATGTTGCGGCCGTCCACGGCCACCAGCAGGTCGCCCTGCTTAACGCCTGCCTTCTCGCCTGAGCCGTTGAAGTCAACCCGGCGGGCCAGCAGGTGGTCGCCACTCTCGACCCACCAGATCCCATCGGTCGGTGTAAAGGAGTCGCGGTCTTTCTGGAAGTTGATCCAGGCAAAGACGACGGCCGCCACGCTGAGAAGCGCGATTACGACGAAGAGAAATCGCGACTGGAGGTCTTTCGCCATGGGGCGCAGGGCGTGCGACCCCCGTGCAGGAGGCGCAACGGGCGGTGCAAACCGTTCTACAGTGTGCAACTCTGATGCCATGTCTCCGACGACCGCGAAATGCACTAAATACAACCGTCTGAATAACTTCCAGAATTATAAATTAACCCCGATTAGGAAAATATGTTTTATGGAATTATGATGTGAAATTCAGAATTGCTGGAAGTTACTAAAGTGGCGGTACTTACGAGTGGTCGCCTCAGCATTAGCTGCTTGGTGTTATCCGCGGGAGTTCTTCTGTAGCCGGCTGCCGGCTCGACTCTTTGCAAGCACGAGAGCGTCGGGCTGAAGCTCGGCTATGCCTGTTGACCGCTCGGTACATGGGCTTCCTGGACAGGCTTTGGACTGCGGTTCTCACAGTACAAACTGTGCGGAGGTTATCGTAGTAGTCAATGACAATCGCCACTTTGGAATCGTCGGGGTTCAGCTTGTTAGCTGCCGTGGCTTGGGGCGGAGGCGATTTCTCCGGTGGAATAGCCACCAAGCGCACCAGCGTATTCCGGGTAGTGGCGGTTGCCCACGCTGCAGGATTGGCTTTGATGTTGGTGATGGCTCTAGTGACTCGCGAGCCGTTTCCGCCACCTAATTCTCTGTTGTGGGGCGCCTTTGCAGGATTCATTGGCGCTTTCGGAATCACTGCACTCTATCGTGCGTTGGCGGTGGGCCGCATGGGGGTGGTGGCTCCCGTCGCGGCGGTGGTGACGGGAGTACTTCCTGTATTAATCGGAACCTATACCGATGGCTTGCCGGATCGTTTGCAGCTAGCTGGTTTTGCTCTAGCCCTAGTGAGCATATGGCTGGTTGCTGGCAACTCTGATTCTGGAAACAGTCGAAGCGGAGTCGGCTTAGCGGCGCTTGCAGGTGTGATGTTTGGCCTGTTCCTAATCGCGGGTAAGCAGGCGGGACACGCGGGTATCTTTTGGCCCCTGGTTGCGGCACGTGCGATTTCGACATGCCTGATGTTGGTTCTCGTCTTGCTGTCGCCTCGTGGTCCGCGGGCATTTGGTGCTGCGCTCTGGCCGATGTTGCTCTCAGGCCTGCTCGATTCTGCCGGGAATGCCCTGTTTATCGCTGCCACACGGCATGGTCGGCTGGATGTTGCGGCGGTGTTATCGTCGTTGTATCCGGCGAGCACTGTCATACTCGCTCGCTGGTTGCTGAAGGAACGCATCGGCAAGATGCAGAGTGTAGGGATTGTTTGCGCGTTGGTGTCAGTAGGGCTGATCTCCTCGCGTTAGAGTCTGATCGCGAATCTGGTACATTGGCTGGCTGCCGGGCAATTGGCCCGAGGAAGCTGGATTGCTATAATTCAATTACTGCAGCGGTTCGTCGGCGCGACGGCGCGCATGTGGCCAGGTAGCTCAGATGGTAGAGCGCAGCCCTGAAAAGGCTGGCGTCGGCGGTTCGATTCCGTCCCTGGCCACCATTGTTTACAACCACTTAGCATCATCGCCTTCCCGATTTTGGGTCCAATTGGGTCCAATTCACTACTGCACCATCTTCGACAAGCTGCTCAGTTTCTCGACGATCCGCTGCTGCGACTCGGGGACGAATTGCTGGTAGATGTCGAGGGTTGTACTCGCGCGCGAATGTCGCATTTGCGCCTGAGCATCCTTCACATCGGCACCGGCCATTTTTAGCCATCGCTGATCTTGAGTTGGCACGTTCGCAAACAGATGCGGACGAAACCAAGTGCGCTTAGCGCGACTGCTTGTGCGCCTCCCCCTTTGTTCTCTTTTTTGGCTTGCGCTCCGGTGCCGTTTTTAGTGCTGCCGTTTTGTCGCCACAAATCCCACGTAACGTGCGAAACGCACAAACCTGCTACGCCAGTTTTTCGGGCGAGATCCTGTCCGCGAGATTCATCGAGGCACACCTCACCCCTTGTCCCTTTTCACGTTTGGGGCATTGCTCCGCGGCAGACTAGCCGTGTAGTGTGCATCCATGCTTGAAAACTCTGGCGGCCAATCGAACTCAACGGCAAAACCTCATCATGCGCTCGCTAAGGGTATTCCCGTCCGTGCTATTACCGGGGTCTTGGTGATTGTCAGCGCAGTTGGGGGACTCTGGCTGGCGTTTACGCGCGGTGCATTTGCTTGGGCGTGGACGAACCCGCGGGCGCTATTGAACAGTCCTTCAAGGAATTGGTGGATGGGTGCTCTTTTCGGGATGCTCGGTGTTCTCGGGGTACTCATTTTGTGGAAAGTGCCACAATGGCAAGTTGCTCAAGTTGAAGGTCTGAAACCCAAAGACCGATTTGACAAGCAGAACGAGGCGCGTAAGACGCTGGCGACAATCTTGGGCGGTGTGGCATTCTTCGTAACCGCTGTGTTCACTTGGCAGAACTTCGAGCTGACGCAGGAAGGCCAGATTACGGATCGATACACAAAAGCTATCAAACAACTTGGAGCAGTTGATTCTAGAGACAACCCAAAATTAGGAGTCAGACTCGGCGCAATTTACTCGCTGGAGGCAATCGCCAATGAATCGAGCGCGTTCCATTGGCCTGTCATGGAGGTGCTCTGTACCTATGTTCGCATTAACGCCCCCGCGGTGGAGGAACAGCCCGATCAGAACTCCGCACCCGTCGCAAGCCAGAAGTCGCCCAACAAGCCGACTATGGCACAAGAGCAGCGACCTCGTGCGGACGTTTTGGCAATCCTGACAGTTCTCGGCAGACGCAATGCCAGCTAAGAGAGGTCCGACCAAGCCCTTGATCTCTCCGAGACAAACTTGGGAGGGGCCGATCTCCACGAACGGCACCTCGAGCGAGCCGACCTTACCTCAGTACACCTGGAGGGCGATATGAGTAGCCTAGCATTCTCACACCTGGAAAACGCGGACCTCACTTCGGCGTACCTCCGAAAGGCAATTCTGCGGGGAGCGTACCTGAACGGGGCGAATTTCAAAGATGCTCATCTCGACGAGGCTAAGCTTGACCTAGCACACCTCGAAGGGGTGGACCTCAGTTCAGCCACAGGTCTCAAGCAAGAACAGGTTAACGCAGCCAAAGGCAGCGCCGACACGAAGTTGCCTTTGGGACTGTGCTTGCCCAAAAACTGGACCGCGGTAGGGCCCAATACGCCGAATGCCTGTCCGGCCACGAAGTAAACGCATCTAGTAAACGCATCTATACGTAATAGTGTAGTTAGCTGCTGGTAATCCCTGCCGGTGTGCGGAAGCTGGGCCACGCCCAGGCTGCCGCAGGCTGGGAGAGGAAATTCCAAACTCAGAGGAGCGGTGTGCCGGATGACGTCCGGGGCCCGCCGTCAAGGGTCGTCATCGGCTAGTGCCGTAGAGAACATACCGCTTTACTCCGCGGATTGCGACGCTGGAGTGCGGAGGTGAGAGGGCATCCCCGCCCTCGGCCGATCTAGTAAGCTGACCCGATTTTAGGCACACCTCACCCTACCCTGTTCCCACATTGGCTAATTAACCACCGCCAACCGTTTCGGGCAACGGGGAGCAACGCTAACATCAACCCCAGATTGCCAGCACCGTTACTTTTGCGGCTCACGATCTTCCTTCCTTCGCATTACTCGTAGAACAAGCAGTCTGACGATCGTCGAAACGTCGCCAAATTCGCCACGGTGAAGCCCGATGCGATGGCAGCTGCCGAATACTAATCGCCCTGATAATCTTCATCAATCCGCCAGGATCTCCTCGTCGAAAGACTTAGATTGGGTTGCCCTCACACGCGATGCCCGGTTCAATCTGTGGCAGCGTTGTCCTTTAAGTCGTTCAGGGACTTCAAGTACGCATCCGGCAGCCCACAATAAATCGCGCCACGGACATAAATCGCTATGTAGTCTCGATGTGGTCGATATTCCTCCTCACCATCAGGAATTGCGAAGTAGGTCCAGGCAGTAATATGTCGTCCTCCCTCGTCGAGTAGGTCCACCAGATCTCGTCTGTAAGCGTGGGAGCCGAGCCCCTCGTATCGGTCAAGCCGGGCGAGGTCGTGTTCGCTCACGGCGAACACTACGCCCCAGACACTTGAACCAACCTGTTTCGTGATGCTCCCTACTCCGCCTCTGCGCTGATTGCTCTTTCGGGGAAAGTACAGTTTCCAGTCGCGAGCCTCGGCAATAAACCACCAGAGGTCGGACTCGGGACAACGCTCGCGCATTTGGGCCGGATCCATGTTTGAACCATAGGCAAAGACCAATTCACTCTTCATCATTCTCTTTTCCTCATTGCGCTGCGACGGTAGCTGATTGGTGTTTTTATTATCAGGGCCAACTCAGCCGACTTTTCTCTCAAGATCTCCCTCAAAACATGGTGATGGCCCCTCGTCTTGCGAGGATTTGCAGCAGTCGCAGCGTGAATTTCTGGCCGTGATTCTTAATCACGCGGTTGCGGCGGTTCAAAGCTCTTGCTCTCAAATAGCTCTCCACGAAACCTCTTCTTGAACTCGTGCCAAGTGATCCTGTTAGATCGTCGCTGATTCAGCGGTCTTTCGCTCGGCCCCAGACTGGCTATCCATACGTCGTACCTGTTTTTGTGCAGCCCACGTCCTCTGATGCGCGTGGCAAGTATTCGCAGGCCATCCTTTGCTCGATTAATCGGCGAGTGAACTGACTTAGTCCGAACCAATTTCTTCTCTCCGGCCCAATCTCTGATGGTTCGTACTAATCATGAATAGCAGTTGTGCAAGTCCTCGGCTTCCAGTTTTTTGGCTTCCGGTTGCATGACCTTGCTACACGGTCCGCGGTGCACCTCCCCTTTTCGCGCACGGCTCTGGGCTATCTACGAATCGAACCGTTTAGATGTGCTGCGGAAGGATTCGAGCCGTCAACCTACTGATTAAGAGTATTTGGCGAACGAAGAATCAATAGTTTTAACGAAATTTGTATGAAGTTAGATTCGCCAGTGTTTATGCGGGTTTCTCACTTTGCTCGTGGAAGCGAACTAGGCGCATCCAAACCGCCACTAGGCACAAAATTGGGCACGGCATCGGTGACAGCTCAAGCCTCCTACCCCCGGCGGTATTACGGCTATCCCATCGTGCTGATGGACGTGACCGGGCAGTGTTTTCGACGGGCACATTTCTGAACAACTCGTAACAAGAAGCGCGAGATTTTCAGAACGTTTTCCTTACATGCCAAATGCTGAACATTATCCTGTCCCAAAAGCCAGATCAAGTTACGGAAGTAACTTCGTCGGATCACCGCAACCAACCTGCCAATATCGATAGTTGTTCCGAACCGCCAAAGACGCACCTTCTACAAACAGCACTACCTGAGGCGAGTGCAAACTTTTGCATTAAAGTGAGCCTCCCGGGAGCACACTTCACGCGCAAGCCTTGCACCTTAGGGCTGTTCTGCCTACCGCATCTGCATAACAGAGAGTGGCAATTCGTTTGCTCAATTTCGAGCGGCGGCCAGGGCTTTACGCTGAACTTGTTGGACCATCCAAGCGAGAAAGGACTGCTGAAGACCTACAGGATACGACGGAGTGGCTTCGGCGTGCCGACTCCGCTTACGCCTGCTCATGGGGCGCTGCCAACTAGCGGTATCCGAGGAGAAGATCATGAAACGTGTCACGGGTGTCGCAGTTGCTGTGATCTTGGCGCTTCTGGCTCTACCGAGTGTTGTGGCCCAGTCCGTAGCGAGAGCGGGCCAGAAAGGACTTGTTTCGCCTGCCGTGCTGCGAGGTCCGCAGGCAGTCCCAGCGGACGTGTCCCAGCCGGGTTATGGCCTTTTTAGCTGCCAAGTCGGCTTCAGCGTCGGCCAATGCTACGACCCTTACCAAATGCGGATTGCATATAACGTCGATACTCTCATTAGCGCGGGCTTCGACGGTAACGGCAAGACAATCGTCATTATCGACGCTTTCCAAAACCCAAACATCGTCTCCCAGCTAAGCTTCTTCAACTCGTTTTATGGCTTGCCTCAGATGAACGCGGGCTCGGGAACTCCGACCTTCACTCAGGTGGCACCGGACGGTTCAGGTCCGTATGACGTTGGCTGGGCCGAAGAGATTACGCTTGACGTATTGTGGGCACATGCAATTGCTCCAGGAGCTAACATCGTGCTTGAGCTGGGCAAGGACAGCTCCGACGTTGCCTTAATAAGTGCCCTCAATGATGCTATTGATAACAACCGCGG
>Ga0182034_10001911_pt1 | contig 10452 bp, 8 predicted proteins | sample flu12Cox44000172_FD_125972 | JGI IMG/M metagenome (GOLD analysis project Ga0182034, IMG submission 125972) | Lab enrichment of tropical soil microbial communities from Luquillo Experimental Forest, Puerto Rico - flux4day.12C.oxic.44.000.172 | ecosystem: Environmental > Terrestrial > Soil >... | reverse complement strand
TGTGAAGTGGCCATGATCTTGCGCCCGTACCGTTAGGGGGGTGGAACACCTTCCCGCATATGTAGCTAACTGGTTGAGTGGAGAACACGTTCGGCCATTGTGACCCCCGCAAAGCCCTGGCAATGGGGCGATGATGTCGAGCTCGTACTTGGCGCTGAGGCGTCAGGTGGCGAGGTCGCGGGCGATCTCGACCGGCCGCACCGGCCCGTCTTTCGAGAACCACGGCCAGCCCAAGCTGCCCTTGGCCACTTCGGTCCATTTCTGGGTTTGGAAATCGAACAGAAAGAGCCGCGCCAGATCAGAAGAGAGCCCGGGAGCGTATCTTCCATCTGGAGACCAGCGTGGTGAAAACCGTCCCAGCGACCCAGGAACGGTCGAAATCTGATGAGTCGTGAGATCGACGATCCGGTGGTGGCCGCCGAGTTTCCGGAGTTTGCACCGAAGATGATCTTGCTGGCGTTGGGCGACCAGGTTGGGTCCATTTGATCCGGCCAGTTCAACCGCTGATAGGTTTCGATAAGACACGCCTTGCAAGGGGTGACTGTCCATGCTGCGCTCTTCTAAAATCCAAAGGCGAGGAAACTCCCTTGGCGCAATGGCTCTTCGAACCCGGACATACGGCCGCGGAATTCTGTGTATACCACATGATGGTCACCTACGTCCGCGGGCACTTCAAAAACATCCATGGCCGGCTCAACTTCGATCCCACAAGGCCGCAGTCCTCCGCGGTTGAAATCGAAATCGACGCCCGCACACTGTGGACGGGCGAGGCGGATCGCGACGCACATTTGCGCAGCGCCGATTTCCTCGACGTTGAACATCATCCCAGCATCAGGTTTCGCAGCCGCGAAGTGAAATTGCTCGGCGATCACGATTACTCGGTCGAGGGAGATTTGACCATTCGCGGCGTAAGCTGCCCCTGCAAACTTCGCGTTATCTATCTGGGTCAATGGCAAACGCCGTGGTGGGAGAATGGCGTCGATAAGGGCCCCAAAACCCGCGCAGGCTTCATAGCCACGACTACGATCAACCGCCTCGATTTCGGCGTAAGCTGGAACGCGCCGCTGGATCGGGGTGGGATTGTCGTCGGCGATCTCGTCGAAATCACCATCGACGCTGAGGCCATCTTCGAAGAGCCCTAAGGACGCTCTTGGACGAGTGGCGGCGGGCAAATGTCGAGTTGGGCGACGCGGGTGCAGATGAGTATCGCTCCGCCGTCTCACGAATGTCATGCATCATATTTTCTCGGCGTAAACCATTCGCTCCACTTGTGTTGAGGCTAGCAAACGGCCTGTTGGCCCAATATATCTACTCGCCAGTTCGTCATACCCAAGGTCCTCAATAACCCGCCAGCCATAATCCTGGAGAAAAGCCGGACAATCTTCAGGCTCCATCCCGAACATCCAAATCTTGGTTACGACAAACCGTCGGTAGCCGCTTTCCCAACCGTAGACAGCCTTGCCAGTCAAGAAGCTCTTACGGACATAGGTAAAAGCGAGGCGGCTGCCCGGCGTGGCCTTGGCGAGCCAATCGAAGGTAGCCTTCACACCCTTCTCTGTCAGGTATTGTGTTACCGCTTCCCACACAAAGAATGTCCGCATGCTCTCGCGGTATCCTTGCGAGGCCAATATTGCGCCGAGTTCGTCACGGTCGAAGTCCACTGTGACGAGTTTGACGCTCGCGGGAATTGCCCCTAGCGCCTTGCGCAGCCGTTTTTCTTTTACCTCGATGTTCTCGTGTTGGTCGATCTCCCACATTGGCAGGCCAGCGAGAGTTGGAAGGCGAAATGACCGTGTGTCGAATCCTGCGCCGAGGCTTACCACTGCCTCAATCTCATTCCGGGAGGATTCAACCTTCTCGTCGATGTAGCGCTTCCTGCACAGCCGTCCACCCCACACCCCAGGATCGGTCTTTTCGCTCAGACCCATGAGCCAATCTCTCATCCAGCGCAACCTAAGAAGGCGTACAAACATCGCCGCTGCAAGCGGCAACATTCGAATAGCCAAGCCGTCGTCGATGACCCGCTCCGATTTTGGAAAGCATTGCTCGACCGCTACAAGCGCGGTCGGCATGATTCCGGTTTTTGCCGCTGCTCTCCCCATGAAGTCCTCACAATGGACTAATTATGAGCGCCCCATCTCTTTCCAAAAGGATGGTGACTCTCTTTAGGAACATCAGAGCGATGTGTTCTGAGACGCTCCAGGCACTCGTTCTAAGGACCAGCACTCACGAATCATCATCAAGAGCCGTAGAGTGATTCTCCAGTGAGAGCCCGGATACATTCACGCAGACTGTCCCTTCGCCCAACTTCAAACCTCTTGCAGTCCGGGCGGACCATACATAATGCCGACTTCCGGCTAACTGACTTGTCTCGGCAATCGGCACACTGCCAATGAAGCGAGCCGTGCCTGCCAGAGGATGCGATTTTCGGTGTCCCTAAACCAATACTTGGCTGCTAGTGCAGCTTCACGTACTCTGTCCTAGCTTGCCGGTAGATCGGGATATCGGAGTCGGCATGCTTCCAGAGCGTCAGAAAATCCTGGTATGCCACTTTGGCTTTCGTAGTATCGCCCTGCATGGCGTAAGCGCGGCCCAGCTGCAGATACGCCAGGCCGCCCACTGGGTCGTTGACGGTTACTCCCCGATGGTCGAGTATCTTCTGGAACTCAGTAGCAGCTTCGACCCCCTGATGTGCCGCCAAACAGGGCTTCGCCGCGTACATAAACGGGATGAAGAGGGATAGTGAAAGCGCTTGAACCTGGCTCCCCGAGTTCATAAGGACTGGCCGCCTGAAGACTCTCGATTGCCCTCGAGGGATCACCGTGGCTGAGCGCCAGTAGCGCGCGAAGAGTTGGCAGGTAGTTGAACTGCGCGATGGTGTCCTCTGGAAACCGTTTCCCCAGATCATCCACCAAGGCTTGCGCCCTAGCCGCCTCGCCCGTCCTGGTAAACGCCAGCGCCGCCCCGTACGTAACATCTCTTGCTGTGGAAAGGCCGAGTGCCGCAGCGGCATGCTGGCGGGCTTTGGTCACATTCCCAAAGATGGATTCCGCACAGCTGCCTCAGCTTCGTGGCGACCCGCGCGTTCACGCTTGTCTGTTCGCATTGCAAGGGAACGGCCGTGGTGAACAGAACAACCAGAATCACCGTCGAAACTGACACCTTCTTAGTTATTCGCCGTGCCAAGACTGCTGTCGCCTGCTGTCCCGATTGTTGCGCCGAGGTCGACGTGATCACCCTCACCCCGGACAGCATCGCAGAGCCCTCGACCTCAGCCCAGGTAGGACAGTGGGCTGCTACCGGCAGGCTTCATCTTTGGCACACGGCCGACGGCGTGGTCCAGATTTGCGTGACGTCGTTGCGTTGCTCCGTGTAGTGGGAAGTCAAAAGTTCTTCCCGGGTTGTGGCTGGACGGAAAGGAGCTAGGCATGTCCATAGTCTTCGACTCTCGAATCTTTCGGAAATTCAGCACAACCCGATGCTTATACGCTTTCGTGGTTTTTCTAGCGATCAATGGCGTCTACATGTCGGCACAGCCGAGGGATATACTCCGTTGGATTTCTGTGGCTGGAACAAGGGGCGCTCGGACAGTCCCAGTCGTCGCCGATGCAAGTGGACGGCAAGGTGATAGGGTTTCAGGCGATCAATTCTGGTCAGGCCTTGGTACTAGGCTCCGACGGCAATCTCTGGCTTGAAGCTACACAAACGGGCGCAGTGCCACCTCCGCGCACGCTTCTATCCGCGAATGTGCGCGTTACGTTCTAGCGGGACACGAAAGACTCGGCCAGAATTGCCAGAGGATAGGGTTGCGTACACCACGTTCCCTGGTAGGTCACCATCAACCGGCGATTGGATCTTTGTGCGGTGGCAAGGCCATTCGACAACCTAGACCTGGTATCCGCACTCGATGGAAAGAATTTTGTGTCCAGATCAGACCCCATAGTTGCAGCGTAATCGAGGAGCAGAGGGTTATCAGAACTGAAACGGGGCCCAGACGAATCGACCTCGGCCGCAGCATGGTTCGACAGTCTAGCGCAGAACTGTGCTGTTAGGGCTCCTCCCAGTCAAGGGCGTAGACATCCTGAGTCCCGGCGTCGCGGAGCAGCAAAGGCGAATCGTCGGGAGCGAGAGTCAATGCCGGCCCGTAACTTCCGACCGGAAGGAAATCCTTCAGGTCGACCACCTGTTCGACCTTATGGTCGCTGACTCGAATTCTGAGAATCGCGCCCTTTCCCCTAGCGTCTCTTACGTAAACGTATTGTCCATCCTTTGACCAATTCGGATAACCGAAGACCCCTTTGGCTAGCTCGTTCCACTTCTGGGTCTGAAACTCGTACAGCTCCAGCTCGTCGGATCCAATGCTCATGGCGAGAATGTATCGTCCGTCGGGTGACCATCGGGGTGAGTAAAACCGGCCCTCCGATCCCGGCAGAGTGGAGACTTCATGGCTTGCCAGGTTGAGGACGCGGATCGACGAAACCGCACTACCGGAACCGCCGCCGAAGACAATCTTGTCACCATCGGGCGACCATGTTGGATCCCACTGCGGGCCTGACACGTCCGGAATGAGTTCCCGAGGATTGCCACCCTCGGATGCGACCTCATAGATTTTGGCTGAATTCTTGTCGGTGAAGACGATGGTCTTGCCATCGGGAGACCAATTAAGAAGATGCGGACTCAAAGGTGGGTAGGTCAATTGCAAGCGCGCGGTTCCATCCGGTTTGCTTCGCCAAAGAGTACCTTCGGGATAGGAGACATAGGCCACCCACTTGCCATCCTTCGAGCTGGTCAACAATTCTGCAGAGATACCGCCGAAGAAAGGCAAAAATTGGCCCGACTCCTCCTCGTAGCGCATAAGCGCCCCGCGCTGCACCTCACCGACGACGAACAGTTTCTTGCCATCTTTGCCGGGAAGCGGCCAAGTTAACGACATAGGGCTTGAAGTCAACTGAATGGGCTTACGTTCGGCGCGAGGAAAGCCACCCTCTCGCGGGAGTGCCCAGATCTGATTGCTAGACTGGAAGATGAGATATTTTCCGTCAGGCGTCCAGCGGGCACAACACGCGGGATTTGGACCGTTGGGGAGCAAGCGATGCAGGTCGGTACCATCTACCGAAACTTCCCACAGCGAGTAGGGACCAATATCTTTATTTTCCTGGGCGTCGAATTGCAAATGGCTCGCATCGGGCGACCACACAATATGTTGGATAAAGTTCTTGGTCGTGATCAGTTTGTGGAAGTCTGCTCCGTCCGCCTTGGCTAGGAACAAGTCCGGCCCGTCAGAATAAGCGAGCATTTTCGCATCGGGGGACCATGCACCGGATCTGCCCACAGTGTCCCCCAGTTTGCGCGGGGAACCACCCAGGATAGGCAGACTCCACAGCGGCGTCGCGATTGCGGATGCTTGGGCGTCCAAGACGAGCAGTTGCGACCCGTCCGGTGAAACTGCGAGTGCGTACATGGTAGGAGAGGAACCCGGAATGGGCGTGGGATCCCCACCAGAGATAGATACCTCGGCGATGTTGCGATAAGCGTCGGGTGGCACACCCAGGTAAAGTCTTGCGCCGTCGGTTCCGATCAGCGACTTCAAACGACCGTCACGGGTAAGCTGGACGTAATTCGAGACCTTAGGCACTGGTGCGGGCCGAGTCCAAAAATAAGTGGAAACCGCAGCGCCCAACACCACCACCAGCGCTACTCCCGCTACTGCAGTTCGCACACGACTCAGCCTTTTCTCCAGCGCCCTATTTTCTCGACCGAGTGCGACCGAAGGTGCCGAGTTCGCCGAAGAATCCGATAACGCTTGCAGTGCGAAGGCCAAGTCAGACGCCGACTGAAACCGCTGCTCCGGATTCTTCTCCAAACAACGATGCACCACTCTCTGTAACGACGCAGGCGCATCGGGAGCAGCCTGCAAAATAGAGGGAGGTTCCTCGTTGAGGACTGCGCTCATCGTGTCTGCCGGGGTCAGTCGATGGAAGACGCGCTTGCCGGTCAGCATTTCGTGCAGCACCGCGCCCAAAGCGAAAATATCGGAGCGGCGGTCAGCGTCTTGTCCTCGCGCTTGCTCTGGTGACATGTAGCCAACTGTTCCCAGTACCTGACCGGGATCGGTTCGTTGGTGCACGGTGACGGTAACGCCATCTCCTGTCACGCCTTCGATTTGCGTGAGCTTGGCTAGACCGAAGTCGAGGATTTTGACTCTGCCATCCTTGGTGAGGAACAGGTTTTCGGGTTTCAGATCGCGGTGCACGATGCCTCTGTCGTGCGCCGCCGCAAGGCCGTTGGCGATCTGCACTCCATAGTCAATCGCCTTGCGTAGAGGAAACGGGCCGCGCTGCAGCGCTTCTCGTAGCGTTTCGCCGTTCAGTAGTTCTTCCACCAGATACGAAGCGCCGTCTTGCGTCGCCATCTGATAAATCGCAAGAATGTTGGGGTGATTGAGCGCCGCGGTCGCGCGAGCTTCCTGTTCGAAGCGGCGTAAACGATCTCGATCAGATGTGAGGGAGTCAGGCAGAACTTTAATCGCAACTTCGCGGTCCAATCGCGAATCGTGCGCGCGATAAACTTCGCCCATCCCGCCGACGCCTAGCGGGGAAACAATTTCATAGGGGCCCAGTTTAGTACCGGAGACAAGCGGCATCCGTGCGCGCATTATAGCCTATGCACCAAATTGCACGAGCCTCTTAATAGATCTCGGCCAACCGGTAAACTCAAACCGAATCAGCCCATTGCTATTGCCACGCCGGCTGACAATGGTTCTTCTCCGGTGCCAGTCGGTTTCGCATGGGGCGCTTGATCCTTGGTCGGCTGTTCTTGGGAGAGACTCAGTTCGTAGATTGTAGGTTGGCAGCAAAGTTGCCCGGAATCGGCGTACGACGCTGGATTTCGCAGGCGCTCGATCTTGTTTGCTGGAAAGAACATCGGTGAGAATGTAAACGTAATATCATTCCCCGGGATCTAACAAAATCTAACACCAAGAAAAGGACTTCACGGAACATGTGCGGGATCGTCGCAATATTTTCGCGCCGGGATGCGATCTCTCCGGCGTTGGTTGAGCGCGCAACGAAGAGCCTGTACCATCGCGGCCCCGACGGCCAGCGGCAATGGATTTCTCCGGACGGAAAGATTGGCCTGGGCCACGCCCGGCTCAGCATCATTGACCTTTCAACCGGCGACCAGCCCATTGCCAGCGAAGACGAGCGTATTCGAATAATCGTAAACGGCGAATTCTACGGTTATGAAGCAATTCAGCACGAGTTACAAGGGCGTGGACATCGGCTGCGGACGAAATCCGACAGCGAGATTGCTCTGCATTTGTATGAGGACTTCGGGCTTCAATGTTTGCATTATCTGCGAGGCGAGTTTGCCATCGTCCTCTGGGACGAAACACGGCGGCGTTTGATTGCCGTCCGCGGCCTTGTTGGCATCAAGCCGCTGTTCTACGCGTGGCACAAAGACGCATTGTATTTGGCGTCAGAGGTCAAGGCTTTGTTCGCCGCGGGAGTCCCGGCACGCTGGGACGAGGAATCTGTGTTTCACGCGGTGTCTTTCGGCAAACACCAAACGCGGACGCTGTATGACGGAGTCTTTGAAGTGCCACCGGGACATTTTCTGTTGGCAACCGAAAAACATGTGCAGGTGACGCAGTACTGGGATTTCTACTACCCGGCAGCAGATGGGACAGCGACGAGTCGGCCAGACGCCGAATACGCTGCGGAGTTCCGGCATGAGCTGGAAGAGGCGGTCCGAATTCGTCTGCGCGCGGATGTGCCGGTAGGTGTCTACCTGAGCGGTGGGCTCGACTCCTGCTCAGTGCTGGGCCTGGCGGCGAGGCACCATCCAGAGCCGATTCGTGCCTTCACGCTGACGTTTGAGCACGTGAAGTACGACGAAGGGCTGGTAGCGAAGGAAATGGCCGCGCTGGCGGGGGCGGAGTTCTTTCCGATTCCCATCGGACAAAGGGATCTAGCGGACAACTTCGCGGACGCGATCGCGCAGTCGGAAACGGTTTGCGTGAACGCTCACGGAGTCGCGAAGTACCTGCTCAGCCGGGCGGTGCGCGATGCTGGCTACAAAGTCGTGATCACGGGGGAAGGTTCTGACGAAATTTTGGGTGGGTATGCGCACTTTCGCCGGGACATGCTGCTCTACAACCGCGAGGGACAGGATCCGGAAGCAATTCAGGAGTTGTTGGAGTGGCTTGAGAAGGAGAACGAGGTCTCGCGGGGATTGTTGCTGCCTGACGGCGAGAGTGGCCCGCTCGATGGCGTGAAACGGATTCTTGGCTATGTGCCTTCGTGGATCGAGACTTTTTCCACGCGAGCGGTCAAACTTCGGCCGCTACTCGCGAATGAATTCCAGGCGCAATATGGAGCGCGGGAAGGCACCTACGCGATCCTCGATGACGTTGACATCCGTGGACAACTGAAGGGACGCGATGCGCTCCACCAATCGTTGTATCTGTGGTCCAAGACGGTGATGGCCAGCTACATCTTGACGATGCTAGGCGACCGGATGGAGATGGCCCACTCGATCGAAGGGCGTGTGCCGTTTCTCGACCACAAGCTGGTGGAGTTGATCGTGCGGCAGCCGGTGAACCAGAAGATTCACGGGATGACGGAGAAGTACGTTCTGCGCGAAGCGGTGAAGGACGTGATCACCGCTCAGGTCTATCGAAGACAGAAACACCCGTTTCTGAGTCCACCGGCAACACTGAACCCCGATGACATATTTCACGACTACGTGCAGGAGATTCTGCGCGGAAAGACGTTCGCGTCCTTGCCGTTCTTCAGCCAGAAACGAGTGGTCGAGTTGCTGGACCGGATGCCGTCAATGGACGTGGGCGCTCGCACGGCGAACGACCAGATACTGATGATCCTGGTGAGCATGTGTGTGCTGCACGAGAAGTTTGGCTTGGGAGCGTAGGAATTGACCGTTCATCCGCGGAAAAAGAAGCAATCGGCTACCTGAAGAAGAGGCTCAGCGTGCATGACAGAGACCGAATAGTCACGCCCTCCAGCTCGTGAGTAGTGAGAGGAATCCCCGCTTCTCCGAGGCTACTCAGTGCCAGACCGCTAGCGCTTCGCCATTGCACCGTACTCTCTCACCTGGAAGTGCCCGATTGAATCTGATGCTCGAAACACCGCTCGTCGTCGCACATGGCGAATTTGCCGGAGCGGGCTTTCCGCGAACGTCAATTCTTCTGGAGTCACGCAGGGTTGCGCCTCATCCAGCAAGGTTTTCGTGCAGGAAGGGACGTCGATCGTATTTTTGCAAGTCCAGCGGAAGTGAGTCAGGGCCACTTTACGGTCAGCGCGTAAATCTCCTGCGTTCCGATGTCGCGCGTGAACACTGGTGATCCATCTGGAGCGACACTGATTTGGGTATTTCCGTCGGGTCCTGTCGCCTGCCGCAAATCCTTCAGGCTGGTGATTCTCTCCACGTTGCGATCAGCCACCCTGACACGCGAAATCTGCGGGTCTCTGCCTCCAGTCGAGAAGTACAGGTATTTGTAATCCGGGGAATGGATCCAGTTGACGAAAATGGTCGGCGTCGTTCCTGGCAATAGTTCGGACCACTTTTGTGTCTTCATATCAAATAGCATTGGCTTGGAAGTGACCAACTGACGTGCAACGAGCATGTCTTGGGCAATCCACTGCCCGCCAACCAAGCCTCGCGAATCAGGGACCACGGAACGCGCTCCCGTTCGCAGGTCGAGTATCTGCAACTGTAGGTGCGCGGCGTCGTGAATATCGGTGAAAACCAGAAGATTTCCGTCAGGGGACCAATTTGCGGCAAGCGAGTCTTTGGCGATAACTTTTTGCGGTACGCCTCGGTCCATGTTGATTACATACGTCTCAGAATCAGAATTCCCATATACCACCCGCTTGCCATCCGGAGATATGAAAGGGTATAGCGCGCGCAGTGGAGGATACGTGAGCTGCAAACGATCCGTGCCATCGGTGCGGCTGCGCCAGAGGGTATGGTCGGGGAAAGAAGTGTACGCAACCCATTTCCCGTCGCTTGAAAATGTGGGGCCAAAAGCCGAGATACCAGAAAGAAAAGGTTGGAATTGTTTCGAATTCAGATTGTAGCGGAGCAATTCACCTCGTTGTTTTGTGCCAATCGCAAAAATACGTTTCCCGTCCCGGCTCACCACCGGACCCTCGTAGGAGAGCGGCCCATTGGTGAGCCGAATCGGATTCCGAGAGCGTTGAAAGACATCAGTCCTCATGGCGAGCGTCCAGAGATCTTGCCGCCCTCGATTACTCTTTGTGAAGACGATATAGCTGCCGTCGGGCGACCAGCGGGCACAGCAGACCTGTCCATCCACAATTGAGTGGGGGCCGGAGCCATCCGCTTTAGCTACATAAATCGAGTCTGGTTGGCCAGATTCGGAATAAAGCGTGAACACAATCCGCTGTCCATCTGGAGAAAAGCTTGGCGATC
>Ga0182034_10001910_pt1 | contig 10452 bp, 17 predicted proteins | sample flu12Cox44000172_FD_125972 | JGI IMG/M metagenome (GOLD analysis project Ga0182034, IMG submission 125972) | Lab enrichment of tropical soil microbial communities from Luquillo Experimental Forest, Puerto Rico - flux4day.12C.oxic.44.000.172 | ecosystem: Environmental > Terrestrial > Soil >... | reverse complement strand
TCATGCCGAGGCTCAAACCCATTGTCGTCAGTATCTCCTTGATCTCGTTTAGAGATTTGCGGCCGAAGTTCTTGGTCTTTAACATTTCCGGCTCGGTTTTTTGAACTAACTCGCGAATGGTAGTAATGTTGGCATTCTTCAGGCAATTATAGGAACGCACCGAAAGCTCCAGTTCCTCCACCGAGCGATCGAGGTTCTCATTGCGACCGCTGACCGTCCTTTCCGCCGGAGCGACCTCGACGTCCGGGGCCTCCTCGAAGTTGATGAAGATGCTCATGTGGTCCTTGAGCAGCTTGGCGGCCAAGCCCACAGCATCCTGGGGCGAGACGGCACCATTGGTCCAAACATCGAGAGTCAGGCTGTCGTAGTCAGTCATCTGGCCCAGCCGGGCGGCTTCCACGGTGTAATTGACCTTGCGAATAGGCGAGTGAACTGAATCTACCGGAATGTAGTCCACAGGCAGGTTCTCATCCGGATCTCCGTTCTTGTCCGCCGGCACGTAGCCGCGACCGATCTTGACGCGCATCTCGATGCGCAGCGTGCCGCCTTCGCTGACCGTTGCCAGATAGACATCCTTGTCGAGAATCTCGACGTCAGGGTCCTCCTGAAGCATTCTGGAGGTGACCTCGCCCGGCTGATCGACCTGAAGGTACAGCGTCTTCGGATCCTCAACGTTCATCTTCAAAGGAATCTGCTTGAGGTTCAGAATGATGTCCGTGGCGTCTTCCACGACGCCTGGGATCGACGAGAACTCGTGCATCACGCCCTCAATCTTCACCGCCGTAATCGCCGCTCCCTCAATGGAGGAAAGCAGGACGCGGCGCAGAGCGTTACCGATTGTAGTGCCGAAGCCGCGCTCAAAGGGTTGAGCCGTAAACTGGCCGTACTTATCGGTGAGAGTAAGGTTGTCACACGTCAGACGTTTGGGTCTCTGAAATCCTTTCCAAAGCATGTTTACACTACCTCCCTGAAGTTGGAAACTGGAAATCGCGTCTACTTTGAGTAAAGCTCGACGATCATCTGCTCCTGAATTGGGAAGTTCACATCCTCCCGCCTTGGTAGCGCGACCACCCGCCCTGCCATATTCTCGCGATCGAACTGAAGCCAAGCAGGCACGCCGCGGCTGCCAGCGAGATCCAAGGACCGCTGGATTGTTCCCATAGAACGACTGCCCTGGGCGACGGCGATTTCCATGCCGGCGGCGACTTGAAACGAGGGTATACTCACCCTGCGCCCGCCGGCAAGGATGTGACCGTGGCGAACCAACTGACGAGCTTCAGCGCGCGAGGTGGCCAGTCCAAGCCGGTAGACGGTGTTATCCAACCGGCGCTCGAGCATCAACAGCAGGCTCTCGCCTGTGATGCCCTTGCTGGCCGCCGCCTTTTCAAAGTAGTCGCGAAACTGGTTTTCCAGGATGCCGTACAGCCGGCGAACTTTCTGCTTCTCCCGCAACTGGAGGCCGTAACCCACGAGCTTGGGACGACGGGCTTTGCCGTGCTGCCCGGGCTGAAAGTTGCGTTTCTCGATCGCGCACTTGTCCGTCAGGCAGCGCTGTCCCTTTAAGAACAGCTTTGTTCCCTCGCGGCGGCAAAGCCGACAGACTGCGTCACGGTATCTCGCCATTGGTTCTCCCTATGATTGATTCATTGATTCATGAGCCATTGAATCCGTTAGCCGATGCGTTCCTTCAATGGCTCAGTGACGCAATGGCGCCAATCTACACTCGTCGCCGTTTTGGCGGCCGACAGCCGTTGTGTGGAATCGGGGTAACATCCTTAATGTTTCGGACCTCCAGGCCGGCCGTGGCAAGCGCGCGAATTGCGGACTCCCGGCCTGCCCCCGGTCCTTTGACGCGCACATCCACGCTCCTCATGCCGTGATCGCGCGCAGCGTTGGCGGCGCGCAACGCGGCCTGCTGAGCGGCAAACGGCGTCCCTTTGCGTGACCCCTTAAAGCCCAGCGCCCCGGCGCTCGACCAGCAAACCAGCCTTCCCTCAACGTCCGTGATACTCACGAAGGTGTTGTTAAAGGTCGCCTGGACGTGAACAACACCGTTCGGCACGATACGCTTGTCTTTTTTCTTGAAAAGCTTTTTCTTGCCCGCCTTCGTAGCTGCCTTAGCCATAAAACCTCACATCAAGACAGTGGTTCGTGGTGGGTGGCTAGCCACTAGCAACGAACCACTAGCCACTTCGGGGGGCCTACGGCGGGTTCGCCCCGCCGCCGCTACGTCTTAGCGGTGGCCCGCTTCTTATTAGCAATCGTTCCCTTGCGCGGTCCCTTACGGGTGCGCGCGTTGGTATGGGTGCGCTGCCCGTGGACAGGAAGGCTGCGCCGGTGCCGCAGTCCCCGGTACGAGCCGATTTCGATCAGCCGCCGGATGCTCATGGCCGTTTCTTTGCGGAGGTCGCCCTCCACGCTGCCCTCTTCTTCGATGATCTGCCGGATCTTGGCCACTTCTTCTTCGGCGAGATCGTTTACCTTCTTGTTCGGGTCCACGCCCGCACGAGCGAGGATCGACATGGAACGGGCTCGACCGATACCGTAAATGTAAGTAAGGCCGATCACCGACCGTTTGTTTCGCGGTAGATCCACACCTGCAATGCGCGCCATCGTACACCTCCCAAAAGCAGCGGCTAGTGATTTAGTGGCTAGTGGTTAGTCTAGCCGCGCACCACTGACCACTAGCCACTGGTTTTTAGCCCTGCCGTTGCTTGTGCTTGGGATTCTCGCAAATCACGCGAACCACTCCCTTGCGCCTGATAATCTTGCACTTCGCGCACAGTTTTCGAACCGAAGAACGAACTTTCATAAAACCTCAACAATCATCCGCGGCGACTCATTTGTAGCGATAAACGATGCGCCCCCGCGTCAGGTCGTAGGGTGACAACTCCACCGCTACTTTGTCTCCGGGCAGGATGCGGATAAAGTTCTTACGCATCTTACCCGAGATGTGAGCCAGCACCCGATGCTTGTTCTCCAACTCCACCCGAAACATGGCGTTCGGCAGCGGCTCGATCACCGTTGCCATAACCTCGATTGCCTCTTCCTTAGCCATAGATGAGTCAGGTTGACAGACGGGTCAAAACGTCCGGTCCGTTGCTCGTCACCGCCACCATATGTTCAAAATGGGCCGAGTACCCGCCGTCAGCAGTTACCGCCGTCCAATGGTCGTCCAAAACGCGAACCGCATTACCGCCTTCAGTCACCATGGGCTCGATGGCCAGCACCATCCCGGGTTTCAGCAGGGGTCCGTGGCCAGGCTTCCCAAAGTTCGGAATCTGGGGCTCCTCGTGCATTTCGCGCCCAATGCCGTGCCCCACAAACTCCCTGACCACAGAAAATCCGTTCCGCTCGGCGTGCTGCTGCACCGCAGCGGAAATGTCGCCCAGGCGATTCCCGGCCCGCACGTGCTGAATCGCCAGTTCCAAGGATTCCTCCGTCACTCGTAACAGCTTCTTCAAAGGCTCCGAGATCTCACCCACCGGCACGGTCAGCGCGGAATCGCCATAGTACCCCTTGAGAACAATACCTAAATCCAAGCTGACAATATCCCCCGCCTTCAGAACGCGACGACCCGAGGGAATTCCATGAACGATTTCCTCGTTCACTGAGGCACATAGGCAACACGGGTAGCCACGGTAACCCTTGAAGGCGGGTGCCACCCCCAATTGGCGCAGCCGCTTCTCGGCAAAGCGCTCCAAGTCAAGGGTAGTAACGCCGGGTTGCACCCGTCGTCGCATTTCTTCCAAAATCTCTCTTACCAGCCGACCGCTGTTTCGCAGCTTCTCGATTTCCGGCGGTGACTTGCAAATGATCATGCGCTCCTCAAGAATTCGCAGAGTTGCCGGGTGATAGTCTCTGGCGCGCCATCGCCCTCGAAGGTGTGTAACAGATTGCGCTGACCATAACACTCGATCAAGGGCTTCGTCTCATTCTCGTAAGCCACAAAGCGTTGGCGGATCGTGTGCTCGTTGTCATCCGACCGATGGATCAGCACGGCGCCTTCGCGGTCGCATCTTCCCTCCTCTCGGGGAGGGTTAAAGTAGACGTTGTAAATCGAGCCGCATACCGGACAGGTGCGGCGACCTGTCAGGCGTTTGATCAGTAATTCCGGATCGACACGAACATTGAGGACGAGAAGATCAGTTCCACCGCCGGATCGCAACAGCTTGTCCAGGTATCTCGCCTGTGCCAAGGTCCGTGGGAAGCCGTCCAGAATGAAGCCGGACTGCGCATCGGCCTGCTGGAGGCGCTCCTGGACCAATCCGCACACCACCTTGTCCGGGACCAATCTCCCCGCTTCCATCTCCTTCTGCGCCGCCAATCCCCAAGGCGTACCCTTCTTAACCGCCTCGCGTAGAATATCACCTGTCGATATGTGCGGAATGCCGAAGCACTCGGCGATCCCACGGGCTTGGGTTCCCTTTCCGGCCCCCGGCGCTCCCAGTATGACCAAGGCCTTCATATCAAGATGCTCGACGCCCTCGAATTCGGCCTTTCTTCAGGAACCCTTCGTAGTGCCGCATGATCAACTGCGCTTCGACCTGCTGAACCGTATCCATCGCCACACCCACAACAATCAGCAGCGAAGTGCCACCGAAGTAGAAGTTCACATTAAGACCATGCAGAAACCAAGTCGGCAGGTGTGAATCGAACCACGCTCCACCGAACCAGACCGGCAGATGGTTCAAGCGCAAACCGGCCAGCATGACTTCCGGGATGAGAGCGATAATGGCCAGGTACGCTCCACCCACCCAAGTGATTTTGGTCAGGACATCGTCCAGGTGGTCGGCAGTGCGCTTGCCCGGCCGGATCCCAGGTATGAATCCCCCCTGCTTTCGGATATTGTCGGCCACTTCATCGGGGTTGTAGATGATCGAAAGATAGAAGTGGGCAAAAAACAGAATCAGCACGACGTAGCTCAGCGTGTAGAGTGGCTCGCCCCAACCAAAAGCGCTGGAGAACCACGTGATGGCCTTCCCCAAGGGACCCGTCTTTCCCGCAAACATGCCGATGGTTTGGGGAAAAGTCAGCAGCGATACGGCGAAAATAATGGGCATCACACCGCCGCTGTTCACCTTCAGTGGCAGATGAGTAGACACACCGCCCATCACCTTGCGCCCGACGATGCGCTTGGCGTACTGAATGGGGACGCGCCGCTCACCGCGCTCCACCAGAACGATGAAAGCCACAATGGCCAGCATGAAGGCGATGAGCAGCAACGCCACCGGCAGGCTCCATACGCGGGTCACGAAAACCTTCTCGTACAGGTCAGCGATGGCACGCGGCAAACCTACCACAATTCCGGTGAAGATCAGCAGCGACATGCCATTGCCGATGCCGCGCGCGGTAATCTGCTCCCCCAACCACATGATGAATATCGAACCCGCCGTCAAGGTCAGAACGGTGCTAAAAGTAAAGCTCGCGCCCGGATTGGCCACCAGAGCTATACCGGCGCTCGTCTGCCTCTGCAGCGCGATAGCGATGCCAAAGGATTGGAACGCGCTCAACCCTACGGTTAACCACCGAGTGTATTCGGTGATTTTCCGCCGGCCCAGTTCGCCCTCTTTCTGCAGTTTTTCCAGTGTGGGCGAAACCACGGTCAACAACTGGAGAATAATTGAGGCCGTGATGTAGGGCATGATTCCCAGCGCAAACACCGTGAAACGCCTCAGGCTGCCGCCGGAGAAAATGGACAGCAGCCCGAAGAACCCTGCCCCGTACTGGCTGAAGAACTGCTCGAAGACCGTAGTGTTGATGCCCGGCGTCGGAATGAAGGATCCCAGACGGTACACGGCAAGCAGGAAGGCCGTAAAGATGATCCGCTTTCGCAGGTCAGGAATCTCGGTGATGCTCTTGAAGGAATTAATCATGCCGGATGACCTGTGCCTTGCCACCAGCCTTTTGGATCTTCTCTAGAGCAGGTTTCGAAAACAAGTGGGCCGAAATAGTGAGGGGGGCCCTCAGTTCTCCGTCCGCCAACACTTTAAGTCCATCCTGAAGTCGTTTGACAATCCTTCGCTCGATGAGCAGCTCCGGCGTTATCGTTTCTTCCGCCTTGAACCCTTCAAGGTCCCTCAAATTCACCAGGGCGTATTGTTTCTTGAAGACATTGGTAAAGCCTCGCTTGGGCAGCCGGCGGTGGAGGGGCATCTGCCCACCTTCGAATCCGGGACGCATGCGTGAACCGGCGCGGGAACCCTGCCCTTTCGATCCGCGGGTTGCCGTTTTGCCATGTCCGGAGCCCATGCCGAGACCGATCCTCTTCTGGCGTTTGTTGGCCCCGCGAGGGGGACGGAGTGTTCCGACGTGAGTGGCCATATCCTCTCTGACTATTCCTTCTCACCCTGCTCGTTCTGAGACGAAACGGTTCCCCCAGACGCGGTAGCCGGCTGGGATGAAGGTGTCGGCGCTCGATCTGGCAGGCTCGCCGAGGCGCTTTCCTCAGGCACTGGATCCGGCTCGGACTCGGGCCTCAGTATCGCCGCAGCCGGCGAGCTAGCCGAAGCGTTTATTCCCTCTGACGCCGGAGTCGGCTGGGGCGGCGCCGCCTTGATCGTGTACGACAGGGTGGAGTGCCACGCCGGCTCTGGGGCGTCCCTCACAATCTCAACCAGGTGTGCTATTTTGGCCACTAAACCCCTCACCTGGGGAGTATCGGGACGCTCCACAACGTGGTTCAAGCGCCGCAGCCCCAGGCTGCGCACAACCTCCGATTGGGAGCGGTCAAAACCAATACCGCTGCGTACCCACTTGATGTGAATCGTTGGCTGACTTTTATCCGTCATATTCAACTTTGGGCGATTGAGTGATTGAGCCATGAAGTGATTGGACCAATTGCAAGGGAGAAACCTCAGTCAATGAGCCAATCACACAATGGTTCAACTCCTACAGTTCCTCTGGCATCTTTCCCCTTGTCGCCGCTACCTCTCCGGCATCTCGCAGCCTCAACAAGGCGTCCATCGTGGCCTTAACCACATTATGGGGGTTCGTAGTCCCCAAGGACTTCGTCAACACGTTTTGGATGCCTGCCGCCTCAACCACCGCGCGTACCGCCCCACCGGCTATCACGCCCGTCCCCTCGGAAGCGGGCTTCAGGAGGACCTGGCCCGCGCCATATTTTCCTAGCACGGCATGCGGGATCGACGTTGGGGTGATATTTACTTTAACCAGTGCTTTTTTGGCGGCCTCGATACCCTTGCGGATGGCCATGGGCACTTCCCGGGCCTTACCGGAGCCATAACCCACGTGCCCGGCTCCATCGCCCACAATGACGAGCGCTGAGAAGCTCAGGTTCTTGCCTCCTTTAACCACTTTGGTGACGCGGTTGATGGAGACAACTTGATCCTTCAACTGCAGCGTGTTCGCATCGATACGACCAGCCAAAAACTCCTCCCTCGGTTTTCGAAAATCGGAATTGGAAACTCGAAACTCGACCCCGAGGATTTACTCATCCTCGATTTTCGAATTTCGACTTTCCAGTTTCAAAATTCCAGCCCTCCTTCTCGAGCCGAATCAGCCAGCGCCTTCACGCGACCATGATAGGCATAGCCCCCACGGTCAAAAGCCACTCGTGAGATACCTGCTGCCTTGGCGCGCTCCGCCAGCACCTTGCCCACGACCTTCGCCGCTGCCACGTTACCGCCGGTCCTTAGGGTCTGTCGCACCTCCTTGTCCCGGGATGAGGCAGAGACCAGAGTGTGGCAGCTCGCATCGTCGATGATCTGAGCGTAGACATTTGCCGTCGATCGAAAGACGTTAAGGCGGGGCAGCCTTGAATTTCGTATCATGCGCTGACGGATACGTTTATGAATCCGGCGACGCGCAGCATCCTTGGAAGCCAACTTCAACATTTTCTAGTTTCCCGTTCCTAATTCCTATTGCTTCGCAGCACCGGCGCCTGCCGCGGCTTTCCCGACCTTCTTCTTCAGGCGCTCGTTCGTGTAGCGCACACCCTTATTCTTGTAGGGATCTGGGGGGCGCAACCCCCGAATCTCGGCCGCCACCTGACCGACTTGATGCTTGTCCGCACCCTTCACCACTAAGTGCGTCATCTTCTCCGTGGCAATGGTGAGACCGGCGGGAACCGGATATTCGATGGGGTGTGAATACCCTAAGTTAAACATCACCGTATTCCCTTTTACCTCGGCCCGATAGCCGATACCCACAATATCCAGATGCTTTTCGAACCCCTGCGTCACCCCTCGCACGGCGTTCGCCAGCAAGCTGCGCACCAAGCCGTGGAGTGCGGCGTGTTGATCGTCGTCCCGGCTTACCAGCAAACTGCTGTCCTGCTTCTCCACACGGAGACCTGCCGGAATTGCGACTCGAAGAATACCCTTCGGTCCCTTGACCACCGCCTCCGACCCTTCCACCTGGAAGGCAACTCCTGAAGGTAGCTCGATTGCTTTCTTACCAATTCGCGACATAGGTCTATTCTCTCAGCATTAGGAAACACTGCACAGTATTTCTCCACCCACCCCAGCCTTCCGGGCGCTCTTACCGGTCATTACGCCTTTGGGAGTAGTGAGAATCGTTACTCCCAGTCCGCCTAGCACTCTGGTAATCTCTCGGGTTCCGACGTAAACGCGACGGCCGGGCTTGGAAACCCTTTCGATGCTCGAGATAGCGCTTTCTCCTCCCGGGCCGTAACGTAGCGAGACCCTGAGAACTTTCTTCTTTTCTTCTTCAACTACCTTGAAGTTGGCAATGTAGCCTTCATCTTTCAGGATGTGCGCAATTTCTGCCTTCAACCTGGAGCTGGGCATGTCCACACGCTGATGGCGCGCATGAATGCCGTTCCGGATTCGCGTCAGCATATCGGCAATTGGGTCAGTGACTGCCATAGTTGGTTATCGTCGTTCCTCCCCTCTCCCTGGTACCTTCGGCAGCCCTGGGGGTCTGTTTCGTTTTCCCCTATCAGATTTTTCGGCCTGGTCTTCGCCTACCAACTGGATTTGGTCACCCCGGGAATCTCACCCTTGAGCGCCAGTTGCCGAAAGCACAAGCGGCACATTTGGAACTTACGCAGAACCCCCCGCGGGCGACCGCAGATGCGGCACCGGTTCCTGAAACGGATCTTAAACTTGGGTTTCTTGGCCAGCTTGGCCATCATCGAAGTGCGCGCCATAGGTTACCCTCCCACGTCTGCCCCGGCTTGTTCACCGGGCGGTCGACGTTGCGCCTCCTGCCGGAAAGGCAGACCGAGATGACGCAGCAGTGCCAGGCCTTCGGCGTCAGACCGCGCGTCGGTGACAATGGAGATGTTCATGCCCTTTACTTTCTCAACCTTGGCATAGTCGACTTCGGGAAATACCAATTGGTCCCGCACGCCGAGGGTGTAATTGCCGCGACCGTCAAACGCCCGCGTTGACAAACCCCGGAAATCGCGCACCCGTGGCAGGGCAACGTTGGCAAGCCGATCGAAGAACTCGTACATGCGGTCGCCCCGCAGAGTTACCATCGCACCGATCGGCATGTTCTTGCGCAGCTTGAAGTTGGCAATCGACTTTCGGGCCCGCGTGATCACCGGTTTTTGTCCGGTGATTTGCCCTAGTTCGCGACTCGCCGGGTCCAGCAGTTTGGCGTTCTGAATCGCTTCTCCTAAACCCATGTTGACCACAATCTTGCGCAGGCGGGGAACCGCCATGAGGTTCTTGTACTTAAACTCCCTGATTAGCGCCGGGACAACATCCCTGCGGTATCGTTCTTTCAATCGCGGTGCCATGCCGTCGTCATTCCTTCAGCAACTTCTTCTAAGTTAGCTATAAGTTCTGAGTCATGAGCTCCGAAAGTGCAGGGACGGGCGCGGATTGTGAATTCATAATTCGTAACTGATCGCAAGTAACTCGTCACTCTTCACTTCTTACTCCCGCCGCTTACTTGTCCAGAACCTTGCCGCACTTGGCGCAGAGGCGCACTTTCTTGCCTTCCGCCTTCCGACGGTGCTGGATACGGGTGGGCCCGCAGTCGCTGCAACGCAGCGCCACATTGGAGATGTGGATGGGTCCCTCCTTCTCCAGGATTCCGCCGCGAACCTGCTTGGCCGGATTGGCGCGGGTATGCCGTTTGATCATATTGACGTGCTCAACAAACAGCACTCGCTGGTGAGGGTTTACTTCCAGCACGCGGCCGATTTTTCCCTTGTCCCGGCCGGCAGTAACCTGCACTTCATCGCTCTTGCGGATGTCCAGTGCCACTGCCATTACAAAACCTCAGGCGCTAAGGAAACGATCTTCAGGAATTTCTTTTCTCGCAGCTCTCGCGCCACGGGCCCGAAAACGCGTGTGCCCACCGGCTCGCCAGCTTCATTAATCAAAACCGCAGCGTTCTCGTCAAAGCGGATGTAGCTCCCATCCCGCCGGCGTTGTTCCTTGCGCATGCGAACAATCACGCACTTGACCACTTTTCCCTTGGGGATGGCGCTTTCCGGGGCCGCCTCCTTCACGG
>Ga0182034_10001908_pt1 | contig 10457 bp, 10 predicted proteins | sample flu12Cox44000172_FD_125972 | JGI IMG/M metagenome (GOLD analysis project Ga0182034, IMG submission 125972) | Lab enrichment of tropical soil microbial communities from Luquillo Experimental Forest, Puerto Rico - flux4day.12C.oxic.44.000.172 | ecosystem: Environmental > Terrestrial > Soil >... | reverse complement strand
CCGGCAGGCTGCGCGCCAGCCGTTCGGCGATTTCCGAGGAAGGCGTGATCGGATAGCCGGCGAAAAAGCGGCAGCCTGCGGCAATAGCGCCGAGTGCGCAGGCGTGGTTGCCGGAGATCAGCTTGACGGCTTTATCGCCGGCCAGCGCGGTATCGATGACGTTCATTGCGCCAGCGCCTCCGTCGCGGCATCGAGATTGACGCGGATGGCGAAGTCCGGACACAGCCACTCGCACAGCCGGCAGCCAGTGCATTTGTCGGGATCGGTGAGCTCGGCGATGCGGTCGGCGTTGAGCCGCAGGCACCGTTCCGGACACATCTTCACGCAGATGTCGCAGCTCTTGCACCAAGCGGCATTGATATCGAGGCGCACGCGGTAGGTGATCGTCGCCGGCGCCACGCTGCGAACCGGCAGCGACCCAACTGCCGGAGTCGTATTGCGCGCTTCTTCGATCCAGCGACAGCCGCGGCGAAAGGCTTCCAGATTTACCGCAACGGTCTTCTTCGGCACGAACTCGGCGACGGCGCGCTCCCAATCCGCGGCAGGGAAATGCAAGGCGGTCGACAGCGCGCCAAGCAAAACAACGTTTGCCGCGCGCTCATTGCCGAGTTGCTCGGCCATCTGGGTGGCGTCGATAGCATAGCCTTCGGCCACGTGCGCGATCACCTCGGCCGGCGTCTCCTTCGAATAGCGCATCGGTGCGCCGGGTTGCCGGCTGAGGCAAGCGAAGGGCGGTACGATGCGCTTGGTGTCGCAGATGAAGATGCCGCCGGGCTTGAGGAAGGGCAGCCAGCGTAGACCCTCGGCCCATTCCAGCGCCACCAGGATGTTGGCCTCGCCCTTCGGAATCGTGGGCGACCAGACCTGGCGGCCGAAGCGGACATGGCTGAACACAGAGCCGCCGCGCTTGGCCATGCCGTGCACTTCGCTCTGCTTGACGCTGAAGCCTTGCTGCTGCGCCAGCAGCGCGAGCACCTTGGATACCATGATGACGCCCTGCCCGCCGACGCCGACAATGAGGACGTTGCAGGTGTCCTGTACGGGTGTCTTCACCGCAATAGCCTCCGCCGACTCGCTGGGTCGGACCTTGGCGGCCGGATTGCTCATTGCTGCACCGGCGCCGTGACCTTGATGCAGTCGACGGTGCAGACCTGCGCGCACAATGTACAGCCGATGCACAGTGAAGGATCGATCTGCACCTTGTGTCGGCCCTCGAAAGATTGCTCACTCCAAGTGATCGCCGGGCAGCCGAGGTTCATGCAGGCCTGGCAGGCGTTGCACTGTTCCTGGATGACTTCGAACGGCGGCCCCTTGATCTTCACCGGGTCGAGCACGCAGGGCCGGTCGGCGATCAACACTGCGACGCCGCGATAATTAATGGCGTCGCGCAAGGACTGATGCATGGCGGCGAGATCGTAGGAGTCCACCTTGCGCACCCATTTGACACCGACCGCGCGTACCAGCGCTTCGTAATCGACTTGCGGCGCGGGTTCGCCGCGCAGTGTCTTGCCAGTGCCGGGATGATGCTGGCCGCCGGTCATCGCAGTGATGTGATTGTCGAGCAAGACCACGGCGATATTGGCCTGGTTGTAGACCGCGTTGATGAGTTGTGGGATGCCGGCGTGCAGGAAGGTCGAGTCGCCGATGGTGGCGACCACAGGCTTGGTCTCGCCAGCCATGGCCATGCCCACGGCGTTGCCGATTGAGGAACCCATCGACACCGTCGTATCCATGCCGCGCAGCGGGTCGAGGCAGGCGAGCGTGTAGCAGCCGATGTCGCCGGCGACGCGCGCGCCGGTGGCGCGCACCGCCATGAAGGCCGAGGTGTGCGGGCAGCCGGCGCACAGCACCGGCGGACGCACCAGCGGCTCGGGTGTCCAATTGCTTTCGCGCGGCTTTGCCTCCAAGACGCCGGCCTTTTCGAAGCCGGCGCGCACGATCTCTGGCGACAATTCGCCGGCACGGGGAAAAAATTTCTTGCCTTCGGCCTTGAAGCCGAGCGCGCGGATTTCCTTTTCGATGACTGGCTCAAGCTCCTCGACCACGAAGATGCGGTCGACCGACACGCAATAGCGGCGCAGCAGGTCGTCGGGCAGCGGCCAGGAAGCGCCGAGCTTCAGGACATTGGCATCGGGCACCACTTCGCGCACATAAGGATAACAGGTGCCGGCGGTGATCACGCCGAAGCTCGTGTCGCCCTTCTCCCAGCGATTAATCGCCGCTTGCGCGAAATAGGCTTTCAGCTTCGTCTCGCGCTCGAGCACCGCGCTGTGGCGCGGGCGGGCATAAGCCGGGATCATCACGTTCTTCGCTGGCTTCTCGATGAACGGCCGCGCCGGCGGCTCGTGGCGCTCGCCGAGCGTGACCGGGCTGCGCGTGTGCGACAGCCGCGTGGTCGAGCGCACGATCACGGGCGTGTCGAACAGCTCCGACAGCTCGAAGGCGAGCTTGGTGAAATCGAGCGCTTCCTGCGCGTCACTCGGCTCGAGCACCGGCACCGTGGCGAGAGCGGCATACATCCGAGTGTCCTGCTCGTTCTGTGACGAGTGAATGCCGGGATCGTCGCAGATGGCGAGAACCAGCCCGCCGTTCACGCCGATATAGGTTTGCGACATGAAGGCGTCGGCGGCGACGTTCAGGCCGACATGTTTCATGGCGGCGAGCGCACGCCGGCCGGCGAAGGAGGCGCCGATGGCCACGTCGAGGGCGACCTTCTCGTTGGTCGACCACTCGGCGTGCAGGCTCTCGGCCGGATAGCGTCCCAGATTCTCGAGGATCTCGGTGCTCGGCGTGCCAGGGTAGGCCGCGGCGACCTTCACCCCGGCCTCCCAAGCACCGCGCGCGATGGCTTCATTGCCAGTCAGCGGGCGAACGTCCTTCGTCGCCACGGGCGATAACTCGACAGCCTCTACCACTGCACGCATTCGCTCCCCGCGGTATTCCGCCATATTGGGAAGTCATAATTGCTTAATCGGTGCGGAGGGGATTTGAGGTAAGTCAAGTGCTGACCCGCCCTGGCGGTCAACCGCGCCGCACTATAGCTGTTTTTGAGCGCCTAGCGCGTGGCAGCAAATTTGGCCGCCTTGGCCTTGAGCCGCTCCACGGTCTTCGCCTTGTCCACGACGAAACGGCTGTGTGTGCCGGCACTAATCGCCTCAAGATTATCCTGGGCGGCAACGTCGAAGGTTATCTTGCGCCCCTCGACCGCGCTCACCGTCACCGTAATCTCTGCCATCATGCCGGGCAGCGTCGGTGCCAGATGTCGGAGCGATACTTCGATGCCGACCGAATCCTCGCCTGCGTCACCGTGCTCGAGAATGAGGTCGCGGCAGGTATGCTCAATATCGCGCACCAGATTCGGCGTGGAATAGACGCGGCCTTCCTCACCCATGAAGCCGATGGTGCGCTCCTTGTCGATCGTGATCTTGTTGGTTCGCGACACACCCGGACGAAGGGTTTCCTTCATTACCACTCTCCTCAGCTTTGAACTACAAAAGACCTACACAGACATTCAGACGGATCGACTTGACCAAGGTCAACCCGCGTACGCTTTAGATGCCCAGATAGGCCTCTCTCACCCGATGATCGGCCTGTATTTCGGCCGCGGCTCCGCTCAACGTCACCTTGCCGATTTCCAACACGTAAGCGCGGTCGGCAATGGCCAGAGCGGCGCGCGCATTCTGCTCCACCAAGAGGATGGTGAGGCTATCGTCGCGTAGAGCGCGGATCGAGGTGAGCAACTGGTCGACCAGATTGGGCGCAAGACCCATCGACGGCTCGTCCAGTAACAAGAGCCGCGGCTGCGCCATCAAGGCGCGGCCGATCGCTAGCATCTGTTGCTGACCGCCGGACAGCGCGCCGGCCGGCATGGCCATGATCGCCTCGAGCATCGGGAACAAGGTACAGACGCGCACGATCGATGCATTGACGTCCCCGTCGCGGCGGGACCAGGCGCCGAGCTTGAGATTGTCGAGCACCGACAAGGGCGCAAACACTTGCCGGCCTTCCGGCACCTGCGAGATGCCGAGAGCGACCCGCTCATGCGCGGGCAGCGTCTCGATTGGCTTGCCGAGAAAACGGATCGTGCCGTGGGTGATCGGCTGCACGCCGGAAATGGCGTGCATGAGCGTCGTCTTGCCGGCGCCATTGGCGCCGATCAGCGTTACGATCTCGCCCGGCTCAACGCGAAGCGTAACGCCATGCAGTACCTCGATACGGCCATAGGCACTGCGGACGTTCTCAATCGAGAGCATGCGCTGCCTCCCGCAAACCGTGCGCGCCCAGATAGGCTTCGATCACCTCGGCGTTGGCGCGTACTTCTTGCGGCGTGCCTTCCGCCAGCGTGCGGCCGCGCGCTAGCACATGCACACGGTCGGAGATGTTCATCACCAGCCGCATGTCGTGCTCGACCAGCACAACGGTGACGCCATCCTTCACGACGGCGCGGATAACCTGATCGAGCTCCTGAGTTTCGACTGGATTGCAGCCGGCGGCCGGCTCGTCGAGCAAGAGCAGCGTCGGCTCGCTGGCGAGCGCCCGCGCGATCTCGAGACGCTTGAGCGCGCCATAGGCGAGCGAGCCGGCCGGACGAAATGCGGCATCGGCAAGGCCGACTCGCGCGAGTGCCGCACGCGCCGCCTCGGCCGTCGCCTCGTTCTGTCGTTTGACCGACGGCAAATGCAACAGATCCGCCAGAATGCCGGTGCGCTCGTGTCGGTGACGGCCGACCATGACGTTCTCTAGCGCCGTCATACGCGAAAAAATCTGCAGGTTCTGGAATGTGCGCGAGAGTCCGCGGCGCGCGAGCTGATCGGGCGCGAGGCCGGTCACTGTCGTGCCGGCAAGCCGGATGCTGCCGTCGTGCGGTGTATAAATGCCGGATACCAGATTGAGCAGCGTCGTCTTGCCGGATCCGTTCGGTCCGATGATCGAAAACACCTGGCCCGAAGCGATGGAAATATTGACGCCGTCGATCGCCCGCACGCCGCCGAAGGTAATCGCTAGCCGTTCGGCTTCCAGCATAGTCATTTGCGCCATCCAGCGAACGATGCTGCAAGCGAGGGCACGATGCCCCGGCGCAGGAAGATCATGAACACCATGACGATTAGCCCGAGCAGCGCCTGTTCGTATTCATGGAAAATCGTCAGCCCCTGCGGCAAAACCACCAGAACAACAGCGCCGACCAGCGATCCGAAGATCGATCCCATGCCGCCGAGCACGACCATGGCCACAAGCTCGATCGACCGCAGGAAGCCGGCAACATCTGGCGTCACCAGGCCATTGAACAACGCGAGATAGGAGCCGGCGACAGAGGCGTAGACCGCGGAAATGATGAAAATAGTGAGTTTCTTGCTAGCGACATCGATACCGAGCACGCAGGCGGCAATCTCGCTGTCGTGGATCGCTTGCAGCGCCCGGCCGGTCGGGCTTTCCATCAGATTGCGCGCGAGCAGGAAACCGACGACGAAGGTCAAGCCCGCAATCCAATACCAAGTGCCCGATCCGCGTACGCGCCAGCCGAACAAAGCCAACGTGGGCACGTTCATGCCGTCAGGACCGCCGGTCCAGCCAGCTTCATTGGTCAGCACGATGGCGACCAATAGCCCGAAGCCGAGCGTGGCGACGGCGAGATAGTGTCCCTTCAATCGCAGAATTGGCCGCCCCACCATGAATGCGACGGCGCCCGAGATCGCCGCGCCAGCAAGCAGGCACAGCCACGACGGCAGGCCGAAATGTACCGGGCCGATCGCGACCGCATAGGCCCCGATGCCGAGAAAGCCAGCATGACCGAGGCTGACCTGCCCGGCAAAACCCATCAGCAGATTGAGGCCCACGACCGCCAGTGCGAAAATGAAAACCAGCGCGGCGACCCGGTAATAGTACATCGACGGAAACAGGAGGGGCAGCACGACGACGATCGCAGCGACCGCTAGTGCCGGCAACCAGCGGCTTTGCAATAGCGCGCGCACACTCACACCCGTTCAACCTTGGCCCGGCCGAGCAAGCCGTGCGGCATCGCAACCAGAACGACCAGTATGATAAGGAAGGCGACCGCGTCCTTGTAGTTCGACGACAGATATCCCGCGCTCAGCGCCTCGGTCATGCCGATTAGCAAGCCGCCGATAACGGCACCGGGCGCACTGCCAATGCCGCCCAACATTGCCGCGGCGAAGCCTTTCAGCGCCAGCAACGTGCCCACGTCGTAACTGGTGAGTGTGATCGGCGTGACCAGAATGCCGGCGATGGCGCCGATCGCGGCCGAGACGGCGAACGAAAAGTCGACAATGTGCCGCGTATTGACGCCGATGAGCCGCGCCGCCAGTCGGTTGGCAGCAGTCGCAATCACCGCTTTGCCGAGCATGGTGCGATCGACCAGCAGCCTCAGCAACACTACGATGATGGCAGCACCACCGAGCACGACGAAGCTTTGAGGCAAGATGGCCGCGCCGCCAATCTGTATTGGATCGGAACCGAACAGCGGCGGCAGACTATGGAAGCGTTTGTCGAAAACGATCTGTGCCAAGCCGCGCAGAAACACCGAGGCACCGATAGTGATCATGATCGCCGCTACTGGGCTCGCCCCGCGCGCCGGATCGATGGCGAAACGGTGCAAGGCAAATCCGACTGCGGTCGTCACGATGACCGCGATCAGCGCGGCCAACGGCAAAGGAACGCCGGCCAGTGCCACGAACACCGTCGTCATGCCTCCGAGCATGACGAACTCGCCCTGAGCAAAATTGATGATCTCGGAGGCGTTGTAGATCAGCGTAAAGCCGAGCGCGACCAGCGCATAGATGGCGCCGACGGTCAATCCCGAGAAGACGAATTGCAGCAACTCGGCCATCCCGCCGAAGGCCTCGCAGGAATTGCGTAAAAACCCAGCAGGCTCTCGTGAACCTGCCGGTCGTTATGTCACGTGCCGGGGATCAGCGTCCAGTCGCCGTTCGTGATCTCCAGCATATGGAACGCGGAGAGGTCGAGTCCCATGTGATCGGTCGGCGACATGTTCACGATGCCGCCAGTGCCGACAAAGCCTTTGGTCTTTTCGATTTCGTCACGCACCTTGGCGGGGTCGGTGCTTTTAGCTCGCTCCATCGCCTGGACCAGAATCATTAGCCCGTCATAGGCGTGACCGCCGAAGGTCGACACCGCCTGCTTGGTTCTGTCCTGATAGGTCTTCGTGTAGTTCACCACTACGGGCTTTTGCGGGTCGTTGGCCGGCAATTTGTCCGCAATCAGAATCGCGGCCGCGGGGAGCCGCACGCCCTCGGCGGCGGGGCCGGCAAGTTCGATGAACTGTTTGGAAGCGACGCCGTGGCTTTGATAGAGCGGGAGCGTGATGGCGAGCTGCTTGTAGTTGCGCGTTACGATCGCCGGGCCTTGACCAAAGCCCGGATTGACCACCGCCTGCACACCCGCCTTGTTCTTGATGTTGGTGAGCTGAGGCGTCATGTCGCTGTCGCGCGGGCCGTAAGTTTCCTCGGTGGCAATGGTGATGCCGGCCTTGGATGCAACCGCTACGCATTGGTCACGCATCGACTTGCCGAAGGCATCGGTGCCGGAGATCAGCGCAATGTTCGTCAGGTTGCGGCTCTTGAGGTCGGCAAAGATTTTCTCACAAGCCATCCGGTCGGTGTGCGGGGTCTTGAACACCCATTTGCGCACCGGCTCGATAATCTGGACCGCGCCGGCCAGCGAAATGAACGGGATCTGCGCTTCTTCGAATACCGGGATCATCGCAAGCGTGGAGCCGGTGGTGCTGCCGCCAACCACCGCGACCACTTTGTCCTCTTCCACCAGACGCGTTGCAAACGTGCGCGCAGTGTCGGCATTGGCGGCATCATCATAGACGATAAGCTGCAGCTTCTGACCGTTCACACCGCCCTTGGCGTTGATCTCGTCGACATAGATTTCCAGAGTCTTCTTTTCTGGATCGCCGAGGAAGGAGGCTGGTCCGGTTACCGACAGGACGGAACCGATTTTGATTTGCGCGGATACCGGGCTGGCGCTGAGTAGGGCACAAAGTGCGAAAACAGCCGATGCCGTAATGGATTGCCACCTCATTGGTTTCCCCATTTTTTTGGCTTTGATCTTGAATGATAATGCATAACAGAGGGGCTGATACAGCCGCTTGACTAATTTCAAGGCAGGCGCCTACCCCGCAAGGGATGGTGCGTTGCCCGGCGTCTATCTTTTTCCGCCAACTACAGGGCTTCCTCGATGGCAGAGACCGAAGTCCTAAGGGTCGGCATCGTCACTGTGTCCGATCGCGCTAGCACCGGGACCTACCGCGATACCAGTGGTCCGGCAATTGAAGAATTCTTGCGTGAGGTGGTGACGACGTCCTGGCGTGCGCTGGCGCGGCTCGTGCCAGATGGCATCGACAGCGTACGCGACGTTCTCGTCGAACTGGCCGACCGGGAAAAATGCGACCTGATATTCACCACCGGTGGCACTGGTCCGGCGCCGCGCGATCTCACGCCGGAAGCCACCCAAGCCGCCTGCGCGCGTCTGATGCCGGGCTTCGGCGAGTTGATGCGTTCGGAGAGCCTGAAACAGGTGCTGACCGCTATCCTGTCGCGGCAAACTGCCGGCATCCGCGGCAAGACGCTGATCGTCAATCTGCCTGGCCGGCCAAGCTCGATCCGCGTTACGTTGCAGGCGGTATTCCCGGCAATCCCCTATTGCCTCGACCTAATCGGCGCGGCGCGCATCGACACCGACGCCACAAAATGCAAAGTGTTCCGGCCGCCGCCATAACTTGAGTTTCGTTAAACGAGAATTACCTGATGTAATTTAGAACGCTACGGATCGAGAAAGAATCCCAATGGAAATGACACCCTATCTCGCGCCCGGGAAATTTATCGACAGCAACTCGCCGCAAGTCGTCGTTTTCGCAAAGAAGGCTGCCGAAGGCGCGCGCGACATGCACGCAGCGGTCTTGCGGCTGTTTCACGCGGTGCGCGACGGTATCATTTATGACCCTTACGTCAGTTTCGCCGACCCGGCGAACTACCGGTCAAGCACGGTTCTCGCCGCCGGGCGCGCCTTCTGCATTGGCAAGGCGGCGCTGCTCGCCGCCGGGGCCCGCGTAATCGGCGTTCCGTCCCGCGTCGGTTATGCCGACGTGCGCAACCACCTCACCTCACCGCGACTCTACGAGAGGATAAAAACTGACACATTCCGCTGGCACTCTTACACCGAGTTGTACTTGTCGGGACGCTGGGTGAAGGCGACGCCGGCCTTTGATCGCGCGCTGTGCGAGCGGGCCGGGATCAAACCGCTCGATTTCGATGGCGAGAAGGATTCATTGTTTCACCCGTTTGACAGAGCCGGCCGACGGCACATGGAATATCTGAAGGACCGCGACACATACGCCGACGTGCCGTTCGACATTATTGTTGCTGATTTCCGCAAACACTATCCGAGCCTCATGAGCGGCAGCGGCCTCGCCGGAGACTTCCACGCGGAAGCCGTCGCCGAGACCCAGGCGCGCCGCTGATAGCAGCGCTCACTTTACCAGCTTGCGCCCGGTAACGGCTTCCAAGTTCTTATAGAAGATCTTGTCGCTGGTCGCCTTGTCGAACTTGAGCGAGTCGAGAATCTGCAAGGTGACGCGCGGATACATCGCACCGTTTTCCGGGTCGAACGGGCAATCGGAGGCGAACAGGATCTTGTCGGTCTGGTAGAACTCGAGACCGCACTTGCTCGCCGGCACTCCACCGAACACCGCAGTATCGGCGTAGAAGTCCTGCTTGAAATAATCGAGCGGCCGCTTTTTCAGGCTCTTGCGCAGCGCCACGTAATCCTCGTCCGTGGTGCGCGAGCCGAGTACGTCCCAACCCGGGCCGATGCGGCCTTCCAGCATCGGCACGATGCCGCCGAAGTGGTGGGTAATGATTTTTAAGTTCGGGTGGTTGTCCATGATCTTGGAGAATACCAGCCGCGCCATAGCGGTCGCCGTCTCGTAAGACCAGCCGAAGGTCCACCAGATCTCGTAGAGCGATTTCTTCTCGTCGATATAGTCCGCCATCTCGGCGCCGCGCGTCGGATGCAGCCAGATCGGCTTGCCCAGCTCGTTCATTTTTTTCCAGAACGGCAGATATTGTGGCCGGTCGATCGGCTTGCCGGCGACGTTGGTGTAGATCTGCACGCCCAATGCACCGAGTTGGTTTATGGAGCGTTCGGCTTCGGCGACGCCGGCGTCGGGCGCATCCAGCGAAATCTGCGCCACCCAGCCGGGGAAATGCATGCTTTCCTTGGCGCACAATTCGGCGAGGCCGTCATTGATCATGCGAATGAATTCGTCGATCTGTTGCGGGCTCGTGGCGAATTTCTCGATCGGCGGTTGCGGATAGGAAATGATCTGCTGGTAGTCCTTATGCGTGTCGATGATCCTCTTTCGCGCATCGAGATCGTAGAGCGGCGGAATTGAGCGCACGCGTTTGCCCATGTCT